>OBLT010000095.1_pt1 | contig 63700 bp, 53 predicted proteins | sample 1518721 | NCBI WGS metagenome assembly OBLT01 (sample SAMEA3539307, study PRJEB22396) | soil metagenome | biome: tundra; feature: field; material: soil | place: USA | collected 2010-05 | depth 0.15 m | reverse complement strand
CCCGCCTCGCCCGCGCCTGCGCCAGCACCGACCCCTGCGCCCTCGCCCGCACCGGCGCCCGCACCCCCCCTTCCTCCGCCTGTCGCCGCGCCGGCGGCCCCGATTGCGGCGCCAGCCCCCTTGGCGCCTGCTCCGGCTCCGGTGACGGAGGCCTTGCCGCCTTCCACCAAGGTCGAAAAATCCGAATCGTCGGCCCCCGCGCCCAAGGCCGCGGTTTCGGAAACCGACGAGCGCCCGCGTGGCTTCATTCCCCAACTGAGCCTCGGGGGGGCGGTCGGTCTTCTCCGCATGAGTTCCGCCGACGTGGGCGGCGTGGGCCAGCTTCGCCTGAGCCTGCACGGTGAATACTTCACGGGCAGCGATCTCTTGGTTCGAAACGACGGTGACCCCAGCACCGGAACCCCGTCGTCGACGGACCACGACACCCGCTTGCAAGGGGCGCTTACGTTCGGCATCACGCCCATCGAGCACTTGGAAATCTTTGGGGCGGTTTTGGGATCGGGCAATCGTAACCGCCGTCTTTGCAGCACCACCAACGGCGTGGAAACCTGCACATCGGAGGCCAACCGCACCGATCCCGAGCTCATCAAGTCGTTCGGGGATCTCATCCTAGGAGCGAAGGTCGCCTCTCTGCTCGCGCCCGGATTCTCCGGTGGCGCGGAGCTCGGCATCCGCATGATGTCCTCCATCACCGGGATTTCGTTTTCGCCTGATTCGACCTCGCTTTGGTTGAATGCCATTGGCACCTACGATCTCAAGCCCGCCACGCAGAACGTGCCCCTGCGCTTCCACCTGAATCTGGGCTACTACATCGACAACTCCAGCAACCTCGTGGACTACTCGACCGACAACACCTCGGCCTTTTCGCGCTACGTTTCGAAGTTCGCCTACGGCATGTCGGGCAGCCGCGTGCGTGTGGCGCTGGGCGCGGATGCGCCCTTCGACGAAGTGGCCGAAGGCTTCTCCCTGCGGCCCATGCTCGAGTACCACTTCGAATACCTGACCAGTTCCCAGGACGACGTCATCTACAACAAGGAACACGAGACCTGTGGTCAGACAGGGGCAGCTGCGTGCAAAGACAACAAGGATCTGCACTGGTTGACCTTCGGCGTGCAAGCGCAAGTGCTTCACGGGCTAACCCTCACGGCGGGCCTGGATATCGCGCTGAAGTCGCCTGGTTATCCCTACGCACCGGCGCTGGTTCCGTGGAATCTGCTCTTCGGTATCGGTTATCCCATCGACCTGGTTCCGCGCATCGTCCGCAACGTGCCAATCGAGAAGGTCGTAGCCAAAGAAGCGACCATGCTCGAAGGCATGGTGGCCGGACGGGTCATCAGCGCGGCCGGGACGCCGGTTGAAGGCGCAGCGGTTGGTGTAAGCGGCCGAGAGCACTCCCGCGTGCTCACCGACGCGGACGGTACCTTCCAGAGCGTTCCCCTCGCCCCCGGCCCGATCGAGTTGGTGGTGGTCGCGAATGGTTTCGAAACCGCCGCGGTCAAGACCGAGGTCATCGCTGGTCAGACCGCCAATATCGTGCTTCGCCTGACGCCGAAGGCGCCGGCCGCGCGTGCGGTCGGCCGTGTCAGCGATGAAAATGGCAAGGGGATCGTTTCATTGATCAAACTGGCCGGTCCCCAAATCGCGGAAGGCCGCTCGGATGAATCGGGCAACTTCTCGGTGCCCGTCGTGCCGGGGCTCTACGCCTTGCGCGTCGACGCCGACCAGTTCCTGTCGAAGGAGTTGCAGTTAACGGTGGCCGACGGCCGCGAGAACGCCACCAGCATCACCTTGCGCTCCCGCCCGGCGGTGTCTGGCATAACCTTCCAGGATGGCAAGTTCAAGCTGCGCCGGGCACTCGCCTTCAAGTCGGCGGGCAAGAAGCCGTCAGCCGATCTCGGGCCGGGCGCGCTTCACCTGCTTGACGAGGTGGTGGACATCCTGGTGAACCATTCGGAGATTCGCCAACTTCGCGTGGAAGCCCATTGGGACAGCAGCATGAAGCCCGAGCAGGCGCAGACCCTCACCGACGCCCAGGCCAAGGCGGTGGCGAAGTACCTCACGGATCAGGGAATTGCCGCCGATCGCGTGGTCCCCGTGGGAATGGGCGCGAAGAAGCCTCTAGTTCCCAACCTGGGCGCGGGCAAGGTGAAGAACCGCCGCATCGAGCTGGTCGTCGTCAACTAGCAACCGTTTCCCGTAGCCTCGCGACAGCCTCAGAGGGTCGTGGTCGTAGACGTGGCCGCGGTCGTGGCCGGAGTGATCTTCACGGCCACGGCCACGTCTACGACCACGACCGCGACCACCAGCCACCGCTCTGATTGGGGGCGAGGGTCCGTCTTGGAAAGGCGTCTCTGCAGCGGGAGCAGGGCACAGCTCCCCCGGCAGTTCGCTCCGAGGCGGACCCCTATTCGCGGTTCTTGAGCACTAGCAGTCGGAAGTTTGCGTACTCGGCCTGGCCGCAGGAGTAGAGGATTTCGGTCAACAAGCGATAGGGCGTGTTCTTGTCGGCGATGATGGTCAATTCGCCGTCGAATTTTCCGCCGGTCATCTCGGCGATTTTCTTTTCACGACGGGCGACCTTGCTCAGCATCTCGACAAGAGGGGTGATGTAGTAGCCATTGTCGCCGTCTCGCTTGAGCTGGGGATCGATGCGGCCCGCGTTGATGGGGGCCACGGCTTCACCTTCGACCAAAACCACGCGCTTGGTGATGGTGACCGGGACGGCTTGCTTGGGCGCGAGCCGCGTTTGCGAAGGCGGCAGGCTCAGGTTGTTGTCCAGATTCACCAGGGTCGCGGAAGAGGTGAAGCTCTTGAGCAAGAAGACCAGGATGATGGTCATCATGTCCATCATCGGGGTGATGTTCAGATCCTTGATGTCCTCGGGGTCTGCGAGCTTGCGCGCATAGCTGCGAATGGCCTTCTTCCCCGCCAGGCGGGCGGCGATCGCCGCGGATTGCTTGTCGCCTTCGGCTGCCATCACAAAATGCCCGCCGCGAAGACGATGTCAGGGAACAGCTCTTTTTCGTGCTGATCTTTCTCATCTTTGTAGGTGCGCATGGCATCCAGTGTCTTGACGACGGTCTCGTAGGGGGTGATCGCGTCGGCGTTGAAGGTCGCCTTGGTCTCGTCCGAGAACGCTTTCTTGATCTCGGTGAGCTTGGTGGTGAGCGCCAGATAGTCGTAGTCGCCGGTGGGCAGCTTGGGTATGGGGGGCATGACGCCGCCGGATCCCGCCAAGGTGAAACCCGTTCCACCCACGGTGACGGTGAGATTGAGGGCCGGCTTTTCCTGCGCGCTATCTCCGCCACCGCCCGCCCCGAAGGTCGGCGACGACACGTTGACAGTGCCGAGCGGTACCTGATTCACGACCGAGGCGAGCAGGAAGATGATGATGTTGGTGACGATGTCCATGTAGGGCACGAGGTTGATTTCGCCGTGCTCATCCTCGGCTTCTTCAAACTGTTCTCGCATGCGTCGCATGCGGGCCCGTACCTGGCGTTTCGTCATCGTGCTTTATCCCAAAGAGGCCACGGCCCGGGTGGATCTACCTTTGCTGAGCTCCGGCCCCATGGGCGGTTTCCGCCAGCAGGTTTTCCAGCTTGAGAGAGAAGGCCTCCAGATCCGAGTTCTGGCGCTTGGACATGGAGCCCAGAATGGCGTGGGCGATGATGCAGAGCACGGCGATGCCGAGGCCCATGGCGGTGTTATTGAGTGCCTCGGAAATACCCTTCGCCAGAAGGGTGCTTCGCTCTTCGGGCTTGGCCGCCGCGACGGCACCGAAGGCCCTGATGAGACCCACGACGGTTCCGAGCAGACCAATGAGGGTTGCGATGTTGGCAAGCGACCACAGGATCTGGATGCGCTTCTTGATCATCGGCGTTACGTCCACGAGGGCTTCCTCGATGGCCTGAGCGACAGCGATCTCCCCGCGATGCATGCGTTGCAGGCCGGCTTTGGCAACTTGCGCCACCGGCGCCGTGGTAGCCGAGCACAGCTTCACCGCGCGGTCGAGGTTGTTGGCCAGCACTAGCTTGCGGATGTTCTCCAGGAAGGCGCGTGCGTTGACGCTGCTTTTGACCAGGAAGAAGATTAAGCGATCGATGATCATCGAGAGCACGATGATCGACGTGCCCAGGTTGAAGTACATGAGGGTACCGCCATCTTCCAGGAACTTTGCGAATCCTTGCATCTCATCCTCCGCGGGCCGTTTGGGTCCGCCATGGCCATCCCGCAAACGGGCTCGGCGAAAAGCAACTGTTGTCCTCAGGATCGTGTGCTACGGGTGGGTATCTTATAGGCAGGCCCTAGCGTGTCAAGCTAGCGGAATGTGAGTCGACCAAATGGATTTAGTCAAGGAACTCGGTGGCGTTGGCATCGGATAACCTTCACTTTTTCTCCCGGCGTGTGTTCATTCCTCCGGCTATTCTTGGTTTCGCCAATGACAACCCCTGATCCGCTGGCCGCCATGCGCTTCGCGTTTCTGACCCCGCGGGTGCTGCCCAAAGCGGAGACTCTGGCCGGCCGGGTGGTGGTTCTCGACATCGCCTTTGCCGCGGACACCGGGAAGACCTCGTTCGCCAGCGTGACCTTGCCGTTTATCACGGCCCTCGGATCGCGGTTGGCCGCTTGGGTCGACCATCACGACCACGAGCGCCACGCGGACTACGCAGGCGATGCGCGGTTTGTCCTGGCCAACAAGGCCCAGCACGGCGCCTGCCCCGAGATGGTGACTCCCGACCTGGTGAAGCGCATCGGCCCGGTGGACACCATCGCCGTACACGTCGATCTCGACGGGCTGTACGCAGGAGCCAAGTGGGTCCTGGGTGGCATTGAACCCTACGATGGTGCCGATGCTGACGCGCGTGCCATCGACACCCGGCGCGGCAAACCCGGTCCCATCGCCGAACGCATCGACCGAGCGCTCAGGGCGCGCTTTCGCGACGAGACCCTCAAGCATCGGATCTTGCAGTACCTGATTGCCAGAACTCACGCACCCCACCACTTCGAAGAAATCGACACTGCGGCTCGGTTGGTAGATCCCTTGCTGGAACAGGCACAACGATTGTCGACTCAGTTTCGCGTGGACGGCGCGGTGGCATACTTGGACGTCAAGTCGGGCGCTCCCTACGACAAGACCGAGCTTCTGCTCCTCGGACAGCAGCTCGCGACGGTTGCGGTGGTGCGCGATTCTGGTTCCATCTCCATCGCGGCGGATTTCGATTCTGGCCTGGATTTCGTTAGACTCTTCGATCTCGGGGGTGGCATGCCGACGCGAGTCTCCATCCCCGAGGCCCGGCGCGACGAGGTGCTGGCCAAGCTAGCGCAGAGCACGGCCCACCTAGCCCGCACCCATCACCACGATTGAATCTCCGACGAGAACGCGAGGGCAGTTGGAGTTGGGTTTCCAGAGGGGCGGCGGGCTAGGGCTGCTCTACTCGTTCTTGAAGCGGTCGACCTTGAAGTCGCCGGTGGCGCCCGCCGTGGAAGGTGGGGGCGTGTAGCCCGTTCGGCCCCCCGCGCCCGGGTCGAAGCCCGTGGATACGCTTCCTCCCTTGCTCACGCCGCGGAAGAACAGAGCGAAGTCGTCCGCATTGGTCGCGTTGGCTAGGGCATCGTCGTAGGTTACGAACCGGTTCTTGACCAGCTCGGTGAGGGATTGGTCGAAGCTGATCATGCCGTAGGGGTCGCGACCCGAGGCGATGGCTTCGTGGATCTCGCGCGTGCGCTTGGGGTCGGCGATGAGCTCCTTCACGCGTGCGGTATTGACCAGAATCTCCACCGCCGGAACCATGCCCATCTTGTCGGCACGGGTCACCAAACGCTGCGAAACAACCCCCTTGAGCACCGCGCACAGCTGCAGCCGCGCCTGCCCTTGCTGGTGCGGCGGATAGAGCGCCACGATGCGGTTGACGGTTTCGACGGCGTCGACGGTGTGCAGGGTCGACAGCACGAGGTGGCCGGTCTCGGCCGCGGTGAGGGCGATCTCGGTGGTTTCGAGGTCGCGCATTTCGCCGACCAGAATGACGTCCGGATCCTGGCGCAAGGAGGCGCGCAACGCGCGCGCGAACGAGATCGTGTCGAAACCGATCTCGCGCTGGTTGATCACGCTGCGGCGATCCTTGAACGCGTACTCGATGGGATCCTCGATGGTGATGATGTGGACCGCTCGGTTCGAGTTGATGTAATCGACCATGGCGGCCAGGGTGGTTGACTTGCCCGAGCCGGTGATGCCCGTGACCAGGACCAAGCCGCGCTCTTCGTCGGCAAACTGCAGGACCTTGGGCGGCAGGTTCAGGCGTTCGAACGGGGGCACGTTGGGCGGAATCAAGCGCATCACTACACCCATGAGGCCGCGCTGTTGCAGAATGTTCACGCGGTAGCGGTAGCCCTCTTGGGTGGAATAGGCGAGATCCACGTCCCAGTTTTTGTCGAACAAATCGCGCTGCCGCGGATTCATCATGCCGAATCCGAATTCCTCGATGGATTCCTTGGTCAGGGGCGGCACGTTGGCCACGGTCCGCAGATCGCCTTTGACCCGAAAAATGGGCGGCAAGCCGACCTTGAGATGGACATCGGATGCGCCGAGTTGGCGAGCTGCCCCGAGCACTTTGTCGAGAACGCTGGTCATGGTGGTTTGGGTCGTCACCAGGGTACCACGAGCGAATCCTCGAAGTCGCACGCGTCTTTTGACCTTTTGCCGACTCTCCCCTAGGGTTGGTGGGTCGTGACATCCCCGGACGCCCAGTCCGCAACAGGACAAGAGATTCTTGTTCTTGACGCGGACGAGAATGTTCGCAAAGGCGCCGATCGCCTGCTGCGCGAGGCCGGCCTTACGGTCACGATCCTGGCCGACATGGAGAGGGCGAAGGATCAGATCGCAAATCGTTTCTTCCCTGTCGTTCTTGCCGATCTCGACACGCCCACGCAGAACGCGGCCATCGATCTCATCAAGTTCGTGCGCGAACGCTCGCGCCAGACTGCCGTGATTGTGATGAGCCGAAGGATTGGTTTTGATGCCGTGGCGCCGGTCTTTCGTGCCGGCGCGACGGACGTGATTCCCAAGGCCCGCGAGTACGTGCACGACTTGCGCGAGCGGGTGGTTCGGGCCGCCGCGGACGTCAAGGCGGCCATGGGGCGCGAGCAGCTTCTCGTCGAGCTGGTCGACCTCAACGAGGAGTTACTGCGCAAGATGATGGCTCTGTCCCGGCAAGCCACGGATGCCGAGGACAAGCTCCTGTCGCGCGAAGGTGGCCTCTCATCGTCGGCGAGCGGACTTGGCGCGCTCAATCTGTTGCTGGTCGACGACGACGCGGCGTTGGCCAATGCCTTTGAGAAAGAATTGACCGAGGAGAAGGGCTGGCGTCTACGTCACGTGCAAAGCGGGGGCGAGGCGCTCGACAGTGCCACGCAGGTTCCGCCCACCGTTCTCGTGGCCAAGGAAAACCTGCCTGATCTCACGGGCAGCATGGTGGTGAACACCATCAAGGCCTCGGTTCCGAGCCTGGTAGCCATGGTCTTCGCGCCACCGACGCCGGGGCATGCTGGCGAGGTGAAGATCTCCGATCACAGCCACCTGCACGTCCTGCTGCCTAACTTCGTCGCTGCGAATGAGCTCATCGCCCAACTCAAGGAGGTCCGCGAAGCGCTCACGCGAAAATCCCGCGAACGCCGCTACGTGAAGATCTTTCAGACCCAGTACATGGAAGTGCTGCAGAAGTGCCACCGGCTCAAGCAAGAGGTGGACAAGATCGGTCGCGGGTGACGGGTATTTCAATCCCGCACGAGCAGGTGGCTCATGTGCACGTTGCCGAGGGCGGCCAGCATGGTTTGGCGGAGATTGGGGTGCTCGACTTCCATTTTTTCGAGCAGCGATTTCATCTGCTTGCGCTGGGCATTGGGCAGCGATCCGCACAGGTTGCACGGCAAGATGGGGACTTTGCGGGTGGCCGCGAAGTCGGACAGATCTTTTTCTGCGCAGTAGATGAGAGGCCTGATCACCGTGTGCGTTCCGTCGTCGCTGGTCAAGCGGGCGGGCATGGAAGCGAGTTTTCCGGCGAAGAAAAGGTTGAGCAGCAGGGTTTCCACGGCGTCGTCGCGGTGGTGGCCGAGTGCGATCTTGGTGCAGCCGAATTCGTCGGCGAAGCGATACAGAATCGCCCGCCGAAGGCGAGCGCACATCGAGCAGGGCGTGCGTCCCTCGGGGACGATCTCTTTCACGATGGCGTACGTGTCCTCGCGCATAATCTGATGGGCGAATCCGTTGTCCGTCAGCCATGCCCGAAGCGGCTCAGAACTGTGGCCTGGCTGGCCTTGATCAAGGTGTACGGCCAGCAACTCGAACTTGACTGGCGCCCGGCGGCGCAGGGCTTCGAGCAGCAGAAGGAGCGCGTAGCTATCCTTGCCGCCCGAGAGCGCTACCATGATGCGATCGCCAGCCGAGATGAGCCCGAAATCCGCGATGGCTCGGCCCGTGTTGTGGATGAGATCGCGCTCCGGATCGGGCGAGACGAGAGAGACAGCGGAGTGATGGGTCATGATGGGCCAATTGCCGTCGAGACGCGGGCTACTTTAGGCGAGGCGGCCGTGTGGATCCAGGGCGCGGCGCATCGGGTGGTGTGCCGATCTGGCACTGGTTGCAGACTGTGCTAGCTGTTTAGATGGTGGGTTAGGGCAGTCCATGGCCAGCTCCGGTCCGGCAAAGCGCAACAAACGCGCATCGATTTTTCGATGGCTGGCGCTAGCCCTGATCATCCACGCCGAAATTGGCGGGGTCATTGGCGTGATGCTCTATTTCTGGGCTCCGCGTCAGGCCGATGTCGACGCCAGGCGCCGCGAGGCCGCGGCACGGGCCGAGCCTATCTCCGTTAGCTCAGTGGACAGCGACACGGCCCGCAAGATCATCGCCGATCTCGAACGCCAGGAAGAGAAGGCCAAGCAGGAGCAGGTCAAGAAGGAAGAAGAAGCGGTCAAGGCGCCGGGGCAGGTCGTCGATTTGCCCCGCCCGCGTGAAGAGCGTCGGCCAGACGAGGCGCGTTTTGCTGCCGAGTACGACTCGTGGGTCGAGAAGGAAACCAAACACTTCGGCAAGTTCGATCCCAATTCGCAGCAGCGCCACACCGGCGAGATCGAGCCGAGCAAGCGAAACGCGCCCGCGCTCACGCCCAATCCGTCGGAGATCCCCGCTTCGCCCGGACCGCTGGCCATGCGCATGCCGAATGAAGCGAGTCGCAGCCAGCCCGTGCGGTCGCGTGCGGGCGAAACTGCGCCGAATGCGGATCAGGCCGGCAGCGAGGAACAGCTGGCGACAGATCCCGACGGCGCCTTCTCCCATTCCGGTGGCGGCGCGCCCCGGCCGCAGCACACCATCAATCCGGCAGAAACCGAAACCGGCGGCAGCCCTGGACTATACGGGCTTAAGCTTTCCGAGGAGCAGTACGCGCGAGCCGTGGGCAGTGGAACCCAGGATCACCTGGCCGACATCGACGACGGAAACGAAACCGCGCTCAATGCCAAGCGCTGGATCTACGCTACCTTTTTCAATCGCATCAAGGAGCGGGTGCGCGATCACTGGAAGCCCGCCGAGGAGTACCAGCGCCGCGATCCCACCGGAAAAATCTACGGCGCCGAGGATCGCTACACGCTCCTTCAGGTCAACCTCAAGGCAGACGGCTCGCTGGCCAAGGTCTGGGTCGTGCACACCTGCGGCCTGGATTTCCTCGACGACACCGCCGTCGAGGCCTTCAAAGAGGCGCAGCCCTTCATCAACCCGCCACGCAAGCTGGTCGAGGACGGGCACGGGATCGTCAACTTCGGGTTCGGCTTTTTCTTCGAGGTCTCGGGCGCCCCGCGCATGAAGCTGTTCCGCTACAAGAGCATGTAGCAGCAAAATCGGATCCGGATTTTCACCACAGAGAACACAGAGGGCACAGAGCCCGGAAGGGAAGGGTTTCCGGATTCTGGATCCGAACCCCTTCTTTCTTTTCCGTCTCTGTGTTCTCTGTGCCCTCTGTGGTCATCCTTCTTTCGCTGTTCACCGACTATTCGCTTGGTTCAGCTCGCGAGCAGGCTGCGCAGCACGAAGGGCAGGATGCCGCCGTGCTGGAAGTAGGCGGCCTCTTGCTGGGTGTCGATGCGCACACGCACCTTGAATTCGCCGCGGCTGCCGTCTTTGCGCAGGAAGGTGATCATGAGCTGGCGGTCGGCTGCCAGGTTGGCGATGAAGGCGGGCAGACCGATGGTGGAGTAGATTTCCTCGCCGTCGAGACCAAGCGCACTTGGGTTTTGGCCCGGCAGGAATTCCAGTGGCACCACGCCCATGCCGATGAGGTTCGAGCGGTGGATGCGCTCGTAGCTTTGCGCGATGACCGCGCGCACGCCGAGCAGACGTGTGCCCTTGGCGGCCCAGTCGCGAGACGAACCGCAGCCGTATTCCTTGCCCGCCAGCACGATGAGCGGAACCTTCTCCGCTGCGTATTTCATGGCAGCGTCGTAGATGGCCATGCCGTCGCCACTCGGGAGGTGACGGGTGACGCCGCCCTCGGTACCGGGCGCCAGCAGGTTCTTCAAGCGAACATTGGCGAAGGTGCCGCGGACCATGACCTCGTGGTTGCCGCGACGGGCGCCGTAGGAGTTGAAGTCCTTGGCGTCGACACCGAGCCCCACCAGGTAGCGACCGGCCGGGCCATCCTTCTTGATCGAACCCGCGGGCGAAATGTGGTCCGTCGTGATGCTGTCGCCGAGCCAAGCCAAGACGCGCGCACCGACAATCTCGTCCACGGCCGACGCGGTCTTGGCCATGCCGCCGAAATAGGGTGGGTGCTTGATGTACGTCGAGGCGTCGTCCCACGCATAGGTTGCGCCTTGGGCAATGGGGATACTGCGCCAGCGGGCGTCGCCTTGGAAGACGGTGGCGTAGGCGCTTTCGAACATACTCTGCTTGACGGCGCGAGACGCGGCGGTGGCGACCTCGGTGGGCGACGGCCAGATGTCTTTGAGCAGGACCGGCGTGCCAGCTTGGTCCACGCCGATGGGGTCCTTGTCGAGGTTGATATCAACCCGGCCGGCGAGGGCATAGGCCACCACCAGGGGCGGCGAGGCCAGGTAGTTCGCTCGGATCTCGGGATGAATGCGCCCTTCGAAATTTCGGTTGCCCGACAGGACCGAGGCCACCACCAGGTTGCGTTTGGCGATGGCTTGCGTGATGGCAGCGGCCAGCGGCCCGGAGTTGCCGATACAGGTCGTGCACCCGTAGGCCACGATGTGGAAGCCCAACTTTTCCAGGGCAGGCATGAGCCCCGCCTCCTTGAGGTAGGCCGTGACCACCTGCGAGCCTGGAGCGAAGGATGTCTTCACCCATGGCTTGCTGGCCAGCCCACGCGCCACCGCCTTTTCGGCCAAGAGACCGGCCGTGATGAGCAGGGGCGGGTTCGACGTGTTCGTGCAACTGGTGATGGCCGCGAGCACCACCGAGCCGTTCTGAATGTCGGAATTGGCAGAGATTTGAGATTCACCCTTGGCCACGGTTGCACCGGGTTTTTGCGCTTTGATGAGCGAAGGCAAGGCAGTCGCGAAGCCGCTGGCCACCTGTCCGAGGGGGACGCGATCCTGCGGCCGGCGCGGACCTGCCAGGCTCGATTCGACGGTAGACATGTCGAGCTCGACGACCTTGGTGTAGCTGGCTTCGGGCTGGCCTGGCTCGGCGAACAGCCCCTGCTCCTTACAGTAGGCCTCGACGAGACGAACCGAATCCTCCGCACGACCGGTCAGGCGAAGGTAGTTGAGGGTTTCGCCGTCGATGGGGAACAGGCCGCAGGTGGCGCCGTACTCAGGTGCCATATTGGCGATGGTAGCTCGATCGGCCAGGGGAAGGGTGGGAACGCCGGGTCCGAAAAACTCGACCAGTTTTCCGACCACGCCGAGCTTGCGCAGGATTTCCGTGATGGTGAGAACCAGGTCGGTGGCGGTCACGCCCTGGCGAACCTGCCCCGACAGCCGCACGCCAATAACCTGAGGAATAAGGAGCGGAATGGGCTGGCCGAGCATGGCGGCCTCGGCCTCGATGCCGCCCACGCCCCAGCCCAGAACCCCAAGGCCGTTGACCATGGTGGTGTGCGAGTCGGTGCCCACCACTGTGTCCGGATAGGCCTGGACGACTCCGGGCCGCTTGTGATCGGGCGCCGAGAAAACCACGCGCGCAAGATACTCGCAGTTGATTTGGTGAACGATGCCGGTGTCGGGCGGAACCACGGCCAGGTTGCGGAACGCGGTCTGGCCCCAGCGCAGAAAGCCGTAGCGCTCTTGGTTGCGCTCGAACTCGAGCTCGTTGTTGCGGGCCAGAGCGCCCGCGTTGCCCTGTTCGTCGATCTGCACCGAGTGATCGATGACCAGCTCGGTCGGCAGCAACGGATTGATGCGCGCCGGGTCGCCGCCCATGCGCTTGGTCGCCGCTCGCATGGCAGCGAGGTCGACGACCGCCGGCACGCCGGTGAAGTCCTGCATGATCACCCGTGCCGGCATGAAGGCGATCTCGGTCGAGGGTTCGGCGTCAGCCCGCCAGCGCGCGAGGGATTCGATGTGCGCCGCAGTCACGGCCTGTCCGTCTTCGCGGCGGAGCAGGTTTTCGAGAAGGATCTTGAGCGAGTAGGGCAAGCGGTCAATATCGAGTCCGGCGTCGGCGAGTTTGCCAAGTCCGAAAATTTCGTAGCTGCTACCGCCGACGCGCAAGTTGGAACGGGTTGCAAAGGTGTCGCTCATGGTCTGGTAACGTAGCAAGGTCCGCACGCGAGGTCGAGGTGGTGTGAACGCAGATGTGGACCTCGCCGGGCCGAGATTGGGTTATGCTTGCGGCACCGTGGACGCAGTCGGGCCGCAAGGCAGTTTCAGCCACAGCACTTTCGTGGAACCTGTTGCCATCGAAGGGGAGCGCATGTCCGAAAATACAGGGGGACGCGGCGACATTCTCATCGTCGATGATGGACCGGAGAACCTGCGTCTCCTGTGCGAGCTTCTGCGCAGCGAAGGCTACCTCACCCGTCCGGTTTCCGACGCCACCATGGCGCTCGCTGCGGCCGCGGCCGAGCCCCCTGATCTCATCCTGCTCGACATCATGATGCCAGGCATGGACGGCTTTGAAGTTTGCCGGCGGCTGAAACGAGATGCGCGCCTGCGTGATATTCCCGTGGTCTTCCTGTCTGCCATCGACGACGTGGCCGACAAGGTCAAGGCCTTCAGCGTGGGCGCCGTCGACTACGTCTCCAAGCCATTCCAGTTCCTCGAGGTGCGCATGCGGGTGGAAACCCATCTGCGCCTGCGGCGTTTGCAAGTCGAGCTGGAAGCGAAGAATCGCCGACTCCTCGAACTGGTGGGCGAACAGGTGCGTGAGATTTCCGACTCGCAGATGGCGACCATTTTCGCCCTGGCCAAGCTGGCCGAATCGCGCGACGGTGAAACCGGCAAGCACATCGAACGCGTCCAGCTCTACTGCAAGTTGCTCGCCGCCACGCTGGCGGAGCAGGAAAGCTACGCGGGCCGCATCGAAGAATCCTTCATCGAGAACATGTTTCTTGCCAGCCCCTTGCACGATATCGGCAAGGTGGCCATCCGCGACCACATCCTACTCAAGCGGGGCGAGCTGACGCCGAGAGAATTCGACGAAATGAAGATGCACACCACCCTCGGCGCGCAGACCCTGGAAGCGGTCAAGACACGCTATCCGCGCAACGAGTTTCTCCGCGTCGGTATCGAGATCGCGCGTTGTCATCACGAACGCTGGGACGGCAAGGGCTATCCGGCGGGCTTGGCCGGCAGGGACATTCCGCTTTCGGCACGCATCATGGCTGTCGCTGATTCCTACGATGCGGCCCGATCGAGACGCTGCTACAAGCCAGCCTTGAGCCATGCCGAGTGCCGGCAGGCACTGGGGCTTCGCAGTGGAACGTACCTAGATCCGGACATCGTTTCGGCTTTCGAAGACGTGCAAGGGCTCTGCGAAGACGTGGCCAACGCGCTTAACGACTGATGGTTTCGGCTTGTGGAGAGTGCTGGATTCGCACAGAATCCATGCGGAATCCGCATTCTCGACCTGTCTGTCGAGGGCCAGACCCACATGGTTACGCCAGTCTTGGATAGGCACGGCCTTTGCTCGACCCTCGGTTCGATGCCAGACGAGAAAGGATACGCGAGCTCTTGAAACCCTCGCCAGTGTACTTGCGCTGGGGCCTGCTGGTTTCGTCGGCGGCCATGGCGGGCGTGCTGGTGGCGGCTGGGCTGTGGGTTCACGCGGGAATCAGGCACGCGGCGAACACGGTCACCCAGGGGCAGGCCATCGGGATTGCCTTCACGGCTCGCCGCGCCCTGCGGCCGGCCGCGGGGATCAACGCGGAAGCGTTGCAGGAGGTCCTCGATGAGCTCGCCGCGCAGGGGCTGCGCTACGTCGAAGTTCGCAACCTGGACCAATCTCTTGTTGCCACGGCCGGCAAGCAAGCGACGGACGTCCAGTGGTCGAGCGGCAGCAATCTGGGGCCGAGCGCGACCATTGGCTTCGGCCCAGGCGGATCCATCGCGCGGCTGCTGATTCATCCCAATGATACTCCGGGTGCCCCGGGAAATCGCCCGCTAGGCCAGGTTCCTTCGCCCCCGCCCCCCGATCACCCACTGCACGGCAAGCAAATCCTATTCGAGGTGGACTCGGCCGCGGCCCATGGCTTGGCATGGCGGGCGCGTGTCACGCTCGCCGTCAGCCTCTTGGCGGCCTTGGTGCTGATGGGGCTCTGCGCGGTGTTTTGGCGCATCTCACGCAACGCCGAGAAGGCCTCGGCGCAGCTTGAGCACGATCGTCAGCTCAAGGTTCTTGGCCAGATGTCCGCCGTGCTCGGCCACGAGATCAAGAATCCCTTGGCCTCGCTCAAGGGGCACGCCCAGCTCCTGCTCGAAAAGCTCCCGCTCGACCATGCCGGCCGCAAGGGCGCGGAGATCGTCTTGCGCGAAACCGTGCGTCTGGAAGAGCTCTCGCGCCAGGTGCTGGAATTCGCGCGCACGGGTGCGGTCGAGTGCGAATCCGCCGATCCCGCGGCCGTGGTTCGCGCGGCCATCGAGGACGCCGGCAGTGCCGATATTCATCTCCACGCCAATTCCGCTCCCCCGGCCTGGCCTCTCGACACCTCTCGCATGGAAGAGGTGCTGGTGAATCTACTGCACAACGCACGCGATGCCTCGCCGGCCGGAGGTCCCATCGATGTCACCCTTGAGGTTCAGGCGGATCGCCATCTGGTCCTCGAGGTTCGCGACCGAGGCGAAGGCATTCCGCCCGGCGAAGAGGAACGGGTTTTCGAGCCCTTTTACACCCGAAGAGCCAAAGGCACCGGGCTTGGCCTGGCCTTGGCTCGCCGGATTGTCGAGGGGCATGGCGGCGCGATCACCGCCCGCAATCATTCGGACGGGGGCGCGGTCTTTTCCGTGCGTCTGCCCCCACCAGCGCGAGGAGTCTAGTCATGGAACGCGTACTTGTTGTCGACGACGAAGAAGGCATTCGCACCTTTATTGGCGAGGTGTTGGAAGGCGAAGGGCTGCGCGTGAGCCTGGCCGCCGACGGAGAATCGGCTGCGCGCATGCTCGACCGCGAATCCTTTCACCTGATGATCACGGATCTCAAGATGCCCGGGCTCGACGGCATGTCGCTTTTGCGCAAGGCGCGCGCGGAATCACCCGAAACCGAGGTGGTGGTGCTGACCGCGCACGGAACCGTGGCGGGCGCCGTCGAGGCCATGAAGCTCGGGGCTTTCGACTACCTCGACAAGCCGCTGTCGGGGCCCGACGAGCTTCGCCTGGTCGCCAGCCGCGCGATGGAGCGTCGCCACCTGCGCGAGGACGCCCAGCGCATGCGCGCACCGGAGAACGGTGAGCCGACCATCGTGGCCAAGGACCGGGTCATGCAGGCGGTGATGGGGCAGGTGCGAAAGGTCGCGACCACGGACGCCACTGTGCTGCTCTTGGGCGAGAGCGGCACGGGCAAGGAGGTGCTGTCGCGTGTCCTGCATCGTGAAAGCCGGCGAGCGGCGGGACCATTCGTTGCGGTCAACTGCGCGGCCATCTCGGACTCGCTCCTCGAGAGCGAGATGTTCGGGCACGAAAAGGGGGCCTTCACGGGAGCCGTATCGAATCACCGCGGTCGTTTCGAGCTGGCCGATGGCGGAACCCTGTTTCTTGACGAGGTCGGCGAGCTTCGCCCCCAGCTACAGGCCAAGCTGCTGCGCGTGCTGCAAGAGCGGCGCTTCGAGCGCGTGGGCGGTACCCGCACCATCGAGGTCGACGTGCGCATCGTGGCCGCCACCAACAGCGATTTGACCGAAGCGATGCGCGCCGGCCGATTTCGGGAGGATCTTTACCACCGCCTGGCGGTCTTCCCCATCCGCATTCCGCCGCTGCGCGAGCGCCTGGCCGACATCATTCCGCTCGCCGATGACTTGCTGGCGCGCATCGCCCGGCAGCTCGGGCGCCCATCCCTAGTGCTCGACGATGCGGCCCGCGCGCGCCTTGCATCCTACGCCTGGCCCGGCAATGTGCGCGAACTGGGCAATGTTCTCGAGCGCGCGGCGATCTTGGCCGAAGACAACGTGCTCGGCGCCGACCTGATCCTGACCGGCCCCACGACTTCGGCCTCGCAGGCCTCCGACGGCTCGGGCATCGAGAAGTTGGAGGACATGGAGAAGGAAGCCATTCGGCGCACGCTGGCCCTAACGGGTGGCAACCGAAAGCAGACAGCGGCACGACTTGGAATCGGTCTGCGCACGCTGTACGACAAGCTCAAGGTCTACGACCTGTAGTCGCCGGCCAGCTCACACTTGTGAGGCAATGTAGGGCGACGAATCTGAGTCGCGTGGGGAGCCGCCGAGCTTTGGTCGGCGCGAACCATCGCGGGAAGGCATGGAAACCCTCCCAGGGTTTCCATATCAGCGTGGGGAGCCGCCGAGCTTTGGTCGGCGCGAACCATCGCGCGAGGCCGCGCGAAGCGCGGGGGTGGCAGGGCGGGTTGGCAGGTGCCGAGGGCATGGAAACCCTCCTAGGGTTTCCATATCAGCGTTTTGCGCATAGCGATTCTTCTCACTTCGAGCCGAGTGAGTGTGTAAAAAGGGGGGATCATCAGGACCAAGAACCCACCACCATGAGCTCAATGAAAACCGCCGGAACCGTATTGATCCTCGCCACCTTCCTAGCCCTTGGACACGCGCAGACGGCCCGTGCCGCCGAGGGCAAGGCCGACGAAACCGATCCCGCCTCGAAGGTGCAAAAGATGAATCGCTATGCGATGCAGCTTTTCGACGACCGGAACTTCGCGCTGGCGGAGAAGACGCTTCTCGATGCCCTTGCCATCGTCGAGAAGTCGAACCTCGGAAGCGGGCCGGCGGGGCTCGCCACCAACGGCAATTTGGCCGTGTTCTACAGCCTCGGGCTCAAGAATCCAGACAAGGCTGTATTTCACTTCAAGAAGGCGTTGGCCATCAAGCCCGACCTCAGGATGGGCAAGCAGCGGGCGACCCCCGAAACCGAGGCCAACCTGGCGCGCGCCAAGGCCGAGATGGGGGGGGCAAAGCCGGCAACCGCAGCCAAGCCGAGCGAGCCGGCCGTCGAAGTAGACGCCGCGATCAAATGCCCGACCAGCGGGGAGGTTCAGGCAGGCGAGGAAGTCACCCTCAAGTGCATGACCTCGGCGGAGCTGCATCCAGCCACAGTGATGCTGTACTACAAGGCGAACGGTGGCGACGACTACCAAGTCCTCCAGATGACCAAGTCGGGCATGTCGGGCGCTGCCACGATCTGGCTGGCGAAGATTCCCGCTTCGCAGACCAAGGCCAAGTGGATTCCGGTCTACTTCGAAGCTCGTGACGAGAGCGGAACCAGTCTCGCGCTTTCCGGCCAGGAGGACAGCCCGAGCGTGATTTCCGTGAAGGGCGGCGAGGCCGCTTCGGCCGGACCGGCGGCCACCGTAGCCGAGGGCGAGAGCGGCGAGGGAGACGACGAAGAGGAAGAGGAGGGAGACGAAATAGACGACGACAACCCCCTGGCTCGTCTAGAAAGAGAGCGACGCCGAGAGCACGAAGGATCGAAGGGAACCTGGTGGCTTGGCTTTGGCCTCGGTTCGGGGGTCGGCTACGCCTCGGGTAACTCCACCGAGACGTTTCCCGACAACAAAGTTGGATTTAGTCCCGGCGTAGCACTCGCGTTCTTGGGGCACGCCGTGCCTGAGATTGGATATTTCGTGGGCAGAAATACCGCATTGGCCCTTACTGGGCGCGATCAGCTCATCCTGGGTGGGTGGAAGGGGACCCCCTGGGGGGCGAACGCCGTACTATTGCGCCTGCTCTTTTTTACGGACGGTGACGAGAAGATGCGCTGGTATTTTGCCACCGCTGCGGGTTGGGGGGATGCGTTTCGTCTTCAGGTCGAAGCCCAGTCACAGGTCCTGGACAAGAATGGCAACGTCACGAGCGTAATCCCCTTCAAGGATACCGTGAAGGGGGGACCGTGGGCGGCCGGGATAGGGGGCGGAATGCTCTACAAACTCAACCGGCGTTGGCGATGGACGGTCGACACACAAGCCTTGCTTGGTTTCACCCACTATTCTGCAGTACTGGACCTGACCACGGGGCTGCGCTTGATGTTTCAGTAGAGGAGGTGCGTATGCTGTTCAAAATGCGCGCGTGTTTCGGTCTGGTCATCCTCGGCGGGCTCGCCGGTTGTGCCGGAGCCAAGGCGGGGATCGTTCTGGGCGGCGGCGGAGGGGGCTCGGGCGGTGGCGGAAAAGCGGGGGCGTCAGGCGTGAACATCGATCTGGACGCCAAGGGGGCGACGCCGACGCCGCAAGTCGATCAAGATGCCACGCCCCAGGCATGTCCCAACCCAACGGCCTGTACGGACTTTCCCTCCGCGCCGATAAGCGATCCCAAGTCTTCTTCGATCCCCGGCAATCCAGCTGGCCAGTTTTCGGGCAGCCCATCGGGCACCGGACCTTGCGTGACCGAGCCAGAGGATGGTTCGCTCTTTCCCTTCAACTGGACACGGCCACGCATCAAGTGGACCGGAACGTCCGGTCTTGTCCAGATCACGATCCACGCCGACATCGAGGCCAACGACCTGGTTGTGTACACGACCGCCGACAACTGGATCATGGACAAGACCATCTGGGACGGGCTGCGGGTGCACGTGCACGAATCGGACATCTCGGTCACGGTTCGCGCAGCCAGTGGCGGCGCCACCACGGTGAAGTTCCAGATCGCGTCCGCGAGCGCCGCGGGCAGCATCGTCTACTGGGCCGCCGATCCGGGCAGCTATTGGAATCAGAATGTCGATACGCAGAACGATGCGACTTCCATCCTGCGTGGATTCAAAGTCGGCGAGGAAGGCGTCGTCGATGCCTTGATCTTGTCGAAGGTGCAGCAGCCAAGCCGCGACATGGGGTTCAATGTTCGCAAGCCCACCTGCATCGGCTGCCACTCCGCCACACCGGACCCCGGGTTCGTGTCATTCGTGGACAACTGGCCGTGGGGCTCGGCTATCGCTGGGGTCCAATCGGACAACGAGGGGGCCCAGCTTCCGAGCCTTTCCGTCGGCGGACTCGCGGCACTCAACAAGCCGTGGACCGGACCGGCCACCTTTTCGAGCCAGAACTGGCAAACTAATAAGCGCATGGTGACGACTTCGGCCGAAACGTCGGAATTTGCATCGGGGGCCAACGACACGTCCACTCCCGCCAAGCTCGTCTGGTACAACCTCGATTCGCCCGCCCCCCCCATCACGACGCAGATTGGTCCCAATCAACAGCCCGTGGCGCAACTGACCGCTGGCAACTATGGGATCATCGACCGAGGTGCTGACAACGCTCGCGGCGCTGCCTTCGCCACCTGGAGCCACGATGGCAGCAACATCATCTACTCGTCCACCAACGGCGGATGCAAGGATGGACGACTTCAGCAAGGCGCGACCGATCTCTACATGGTTCCCTACAACGGGGGCAACGGCGGCGAGGCCAAGCCGGTTCCTGGCGCATCCGATCCCAAGTGGGAGGAATACTACGCCGCCTACGCGCCGGACGACTCGATGGTTCTGTTCGACCGGGTTCCATCTGGTGGAGTCATGTACGCCAATCCTGCGGCTGAGATGTATTTCGTGCCACTTGGCTCGGCCCCTGGCGCAGGCACAGCGGTTCGTCTGAACGCGAATGACCCTTTGGCATGCACAGGCAAGACGAGCCCTAACCCTGGCGTGAACAATCACTTCCCCAAGTGGGCGCCAGCCGCACAAACCTACAACAACCGAACCTACTATTGGGTGATCTACTCTTCCAACCGTGCCGGGCTGCCCCCGGTCACGGGCCAGGACGGTACGAAGCGTGAGATCTCGCAGCTCTACCTGACCGCCATCTCGGTCGAGGGCGGGACCTACAAGACGTACAAATCCATCTACCTTTGGTGGCAGATGCTCCCGACGGACAAGAACCCCACGGTGAACACCACGCCGGTGTGGGACATGATCACCATTCCGCCAGCGCCGGCGATCTACTAGCCAAACCCTTCGCGAGTGTGGCGGGTGTGGACAAAAGGATCGCTCTTTCGTCGTGTTCGCGGGCGATTTGACCCTTTTTTGCCTATTCCCATTGTGGCGGGTCGGATTGTTCTTAGAGCGGATTGTTCCTAGAGTTGAGGAGATGCAACGCGGGGTATCAAATATGCGACCGTGGGGGGTGATAGCTCTCCTGGCGATATCCACCACGATGTCGTGCGGGACCGGGATTCGCGACGGCGAGGGCGATCTCTATGTGACCAAGACCATCGGTCCGGAGGGCGGGCGGATCGTGCTTCAGGAAGCCACCTTGGACGTTTGGCCGCATTGTTTGAACGAGTCTGAGGCCATCACTATGCGTCGCTTTGCGACGATCGATCACGCGGGAGCCGTCGGTCCGGTTTTTGAAATCCAGATTCCGACGCCCGATATCTTCCAACTTGATCCCCAAATTGGGATCGTGACTTCGGACGTGGCGGCGGGCAATCCGGCATCCAAGATCGGGTTTCTGGTTCCCGGCGCTCCCAACGAGCAGTGGGCGCCGGATACCTCGCTGCCGTATCAGCCTTGTTCCTCGCCGACGGTCTGCGGGCCGGTGCAGAGCGATGGATTCCCCAACCCGGGGGGCGCGGGAAGTGGGTTCCCTCCGACGACGAAACTCGATTTCGCCATCGTCACCCAGTGCGGCTCCAACCCGGACTGCGCGGGCAGACAGACCTGCAGCTCGCATGCCTGCCAGCAGTGCTACGAAGTCTCCTCCTGCAACCCACCATCATAGCCATGATCAACGCCACCCAATCACCTCTCGCGCGCAACCTGCTCCCGCGTTGGGCGTATGCGGAAGCGATGTTTCCTTCTTGCGCGGCGGTCGGCTATGCTTCGCGGGCCAGCGCCGTGGAAAACGAGAAGAGAAGTTCAAAGGCAGCCTCAGCGGGCGAAGCGGCGCTCGGGGAGCTTTACGCGAAGTTTGCCCCCGCCATCTACGCCCACTGTCGCCGCTTTCTGCAGTCGCCAGCAGCGGCCAGAGACGCCACCCAGGAGGCCTTCATTCGCGTGCTCGCCCGTGGGGTCGTGTTGCCGCGGGAAGAAGAGGCGCTTCGCTATCTCTATCGCGTCTCCACCAATGTTTGCCTCAACCTCTTGCGCGAGCACAACGTGCACACGCGTGCGGTGCCGACTCTGGCCGCCAATTCGCCCCACGTGAGCTCGGCCGAATCTGGGCTGGCGGATCGTGAGTTCGTCAATGCCGTCCTAGATCGTTGCGGAGAGGGCGGCGCAAAGGTGGCGGTCATGCACTACCTCGACGGCATGTCGCAGGTAGAGGTCGCCGAGGTCCTCGGCATCACGCGCCGGACGGTTTTCAATCGCCTGCGCAAGGTGTCGCGCATCGCGGAGGATCTGCTGCACTCGGGCCCCCGTGCAGCGGTGACGAAGGAAGAGGAAGAGTAGGGAGCGCCGATGTCTGCCTGCCCTTCACGCCTTGAGCTCTCGCGCTGGGAAGCCCATCCCGAGCCCGAGCGCCCTGCTGAATTCGTCTCCCACGTTGGGGGTTGCGGGCGTTGCTCCGCCGTGCTGGCCGACATTTCCAATGCGCGCTCGCTGTTGCTTGGCGCCGATCCGGCCGTGGCCAGTCTTCGGGCCGCGCGCAACATCCTGGAAGTGGCCCGGCAGCGCAGGCGCAGGCAGCGCTGGCTGCGCTTCCTCGCGCCGGTTTTTCTGGTTCCGGCCGCCGCGGCTTTGCTGCTCATCGCTCGGCCCGCCTTGCTCACGAACGGCGCCGGAGACCACCGCGGAACCGCCATCAAGGGCCGACTCATCGTCGAGACCTATTGCAAGCGCGGGGACACGGTCTTCCCCGTGGTGGAGGGAGGAGACTTTCTCGATGGCGACCGCCTGCGCTTCGCCTACAGCAACGACAGGCCTGGCTACCTTCTGATCTTCGGGGTCGACGACCAGGGCAAGGTCTTCCCCTACTACGAAGAGCACGCCTTGGTCGGCGTGCGGGTCGACGCTGGCGCGCGCGTGCTTCTGCCTGACTCGGTCCAGCTCGACAACCACAGAGGCTGGGAACGTATCTTCGCCTTGTGGGCGGAGACTCAATTCACCGATGACGTTGTGCGCGCGGCGGTGCGCGCCGCGTTGTCCGCGATGGATAGTGACGTTCGCCGCATGACGGCCCTTGACCTACCCGTGGAGCAGGTGTCAATGCTACTAAGGAGACCCTGAGATGCGGTCCTTCTTTTCAGGCATTTTGGCCTTGGCAATGGGGCTTGGGTTTGCCGTCGCTCCCGCGCGCGCGCAGCCCCGGCAGGTTCGCCTTGGCCTGGTGGCTGGAAATAATGCCGGCAAGGATCCAGCGCGCAGCTTGCGCTACGCCGAAGATGAAGTCGGACGCCTCTCGGATCTGCTCAAGAGTGCCGGCGACTTCGACGACGTCGTGACCTTGCGAGGGGCCAGCCGTGCCGAGATCGAAAAGGGCCTGGTGGCGGTTCGCAAGAAACTTGCGGCCGCAAAGGCCGAAGGCAACCAGACCTTGTTCCTCTTCTACTATTCCGGGCACGGCGACAACGAAGCGCTCGAGATTGGCTCCGAACGTTTGCCCTTGCGCGATCTGCGCGGCTATCTCGAACAGCTCGCCGCCGCCGACGTGCGCGTGGCCTTTGTCGACGCCTGCCAGTCAGGCGCGCTGACCGGCGTGAAGGGCGGGCGGCGCGCGCCCGGCTACGAGGTCCGTCTGGCCGATCCGGGCCAGGTCAAGGGCCTGGCCATCGTGACCTCCTCGACGGCCAACGAATTCTCGCAAGAGTCGGACGACCTCAAGGGATCGTTCTTTAGCCAGAGCATCATGGCCGGTTTGCGCGGGGCCGCGGATTCGTCCCACGATGGTCAGGTGACCTTGAGCGAGGTCTACCAGTTCGCGTTCAAGCGCACCCTGGCGAACACAGCGGCGAGCCTGACGGGCGGCCAGCACCCGACTTACGACTACCGCATGGCGGGCGCGGGCGAGGTTGTCCTCACGCGGACGCGCGCCAAGGACGCGCGACTGGCCTTCGTGCGCGAAGCGGGCTCGACTTACACGGTGTTAAGCAGGACGCAGGACGAGGTGATCGCCGAGCTGCCGTCGAGCGCAAGCGAAGATCTATACCTGGCGTTGCCTGCGGGAGAGTATCGCGTGCTACGCCGAACCATGGGCAACGTCAGCGAGCGAACCCTGGCGCTTGCCCCTGGTAGCGTCACCACGCTCGATCCCAACGGCATGGTCGTCGTCCCCCAAGGCAGCCCGCGCAGCAAAGGAGGCGATCTGGAGCTACGCAATCACCTGGGCGCCTACGTCGGGGTGAGCGCGTCGGTCGTGCCGGGCAGCCCAGGCTACCTTGGCACCTTCGCGCTTTCTTATGCGCGCGACTTGCGCTGGGCCATGTTGCGCGGGCGCATCAGCGCGGCGTCCTTCGATTCGCAGCAGGACATCTACCGATCGTCGCTTCTGCGCGCGGCCGCAAGCATAGATCTCCTGGTGCCGCTGCTGCTCGATCCCCGCTGGTCGATTCAGGCCGGACCATCCTTGGGCGTGCCAATGCTACGCCAGCGCGACACGAGCGGCGTCGTGACAAACTCCTACGGCTTCGCCTACGGTGGCGCCGTCGTCGTCAGCACGCGCCTCTACGGCAGGACCTACCTCTCGCTCAATCTCGACGGCGGAGGCGAGGTTTTCCGCTTGAACGGCCAGCGCGTGCAGCGCGCGACCGGCAGCGCTCTGCTGGGCGGCGTGGTGGCTTTCTAGGCTGTCGCTGTCATGGAAACCCTGGGAGGGTTCCCAAACCCTCCCGCGATGCTCCGCTGCCGGCGAAGCCGGCAGGCTCCGCACGCGTTCCGTCGTCGCCAGGGTTCGCGGGGAGCGTATACAAAAGCTAGAACCTCGTGTACAGTCCCGCGTCGATTCGGTGCTAGTGCTCAATGATTCCGACAGTGGTAGCGTTTCTCGTTTCCCATCCCACGAAGTTCGTTTGTTTGGAACTGCAATAGAAGCACAACAGCCGGGCATGGGCGACAAGACCATTACCTCTAGATCCAGGGCCGGAATGGCGGTTCTGGTTTCCATCATCCAGCGGGGGCGTCGCCCCCTGTTATCAACCTCGGGAGTGACCATGTTGCGTTCAATTCAATCCACGGCCTTTCTCGGAACCCTCCTATTAACAGGCGCTGCGGTGGCCCAAACCAAAGCCCCGGCTTCAGCCAAAGCCCCAGCCTCCGATGACAGCCTCATCGAGAGTGGCAAGCCCGGAAATCCGCCCGCCGCGATTCCCGTGCCCGCTGCCGCGAAGGCTGACGAAGCAGCAGCACCGGTGGCCGTGCCCGCGCCGCCGCCACCAGCGGTCGAGCCCGAGGAAACGGCGGAAGCGCCCAAGGCACAGAAGAAGCGGACCCTCGGGGGCGCTGGCCTCGACACCCAAGCCGTGACCATCGGCGCTGCCGCCGATGTCGGCGATTCGACCTCGGAGAAGGACTGGGGCTTCAAGTTCAAGGGCTTCTTTCGTGCCCCGATGCGCATCGGCATCGACACCAGCGGGAGGATGGGCCCGACCAAAGACGCCAATGGGAATTCGGTGCAAAGCCTGACCGCCAATTCGCTCCAGTTCCACGCGCCCCCTGTCGTGCCCGACGGCAACTATACGCGCTGGTCGTACACCAACATCAGCCCCGGCCCCTGGGCCGAGTTGCTCTTCCAGTACGGCAACCAGCGGGTCATGATGACCACCTCGATCGCCAGCTACAACATCACCTCGGGCGGCTGGCGCGAGCTGCAGGATCAGCTCGGCATTGACCGCGCGTTCCTCACCTTGAAGTTCCCCGAGGCGCTCGGCAACGCGGGCGGCATGGCGTGGGACGTTGGTATCTTCTCGAACCGCTACGGCGCCATGGGCAAGTACGACGCCGGTGAATACGAGACCTACATCATCGGTCGCACGCGTTTGGCCGGCGCCACGGCGACCGCGGACATGGAGGTCTCCGACGACGTCAAGCTCATCTTCGAAGGCGGATTCGGCGCCAAGGTCGACCAGCAGTACCAGCAGTACGAAACGCCGGGCACGAACACCTATAGCCAAACCCTCTGTACCGCCGACGCTGCGGGGAAGCCCTGCTACAGTTACCCGTCGTGGCAACCTTTCCCGGGGAACAAAGTCCAGCAGGGCACCAACATGCTCGGCCACTTCCACGCCGGCGCCGTCATCAATGGCATCCTTACCGCCCAGGCCCACTACATCGGGTCGTTCGTCCAGGACAAGCGCTGGAACGTTGCCTCGACCGGCGGCACCGCGACCTATCCCGGCTACGACCTCGCTCCCGGCTACGGCTACATCCAGGTCGGCGGCGTCGACTTCAAGCTTGACGGCGGCTGGATGGGTGACGGCTACTTCGGTTACTCGTACGTCAAGGCCAAGAACGCGCTCACCATCAACGACTCGATCGAGCTGCTCCACTCGCAGGGCGGCTGGCAGTTCACCCAGAATTACTTTCCCAAGGCGTACCTGCGCGGGGCCGGCGGCGACGGCGAGGTTCACACGGTCGCCTTCCAGTACACTTTCAGCCTTGCGGCCTTCATGATGCGACCGCGGCCGTTCTGGGGGCAGGCCACCGACATCACGATTCGTCCGTTCTTCATGTTCAACAAGGTCACCGGAACGCCCAGTGGCGAGGACAACGTGGCCAAGTTCAAGGGCGGCTTGGATGTCGTGTACTCGTTCATGCCGATGATGGCGGCCGGTCTGCGCGTCGACACCGTGAATCCCAACATGGCCAACAGCGAGCAAACGTTCTACGTCATTTCCCCGCGCCTGGTCTTCCGCAGCGAATTCGTCACGCATGAGGCAGTCGTGCTTCAGTATAGCTACTATGGGTACGGCGCTGCCTATACCGATCCGGTCAAGTCCGCCGGGACCAATGGCTCGACCACGGACCCTGGCGTCATGCCGTGGCCCTACGGCCAGTACGGCACCTGGAACATCGGCTCAGGTGGGCTAAACACGGTTCCCGACAAGCACGTCGTCTCGCTGTGGGCGCAGATGTGGTGGTAGTGGATGCGGCTAGCCAGGCTGCTTCCTTGGTTGGTTGGGATTGCAGCCTGCGTTCCCATCGGAGAGACCCGAAGAAATGAAGGTGCGAGCGGCGGCAATTCCGATGAATTCGCCGCCGTTCCTGGCGACATCGCCATCAATCCTCACAACCTGATCGCAAACGCAACCTTCGAGGACGGCACCAGTTTGCCGTGGACGTCGTCCTTTTCCGACCCAGCCCGTGGCGAGGTCGGGGTTGTCGATGGCGCGCTTTGCTTGCGCATCGACAACCGCGGCAACAACAATTGGGACGCGCAGGTTCGCCATCGCGAGATGACCATTCAGGCCGGCCATCTCTACCATGTCAGTTTTCGAGCTTTCGCCTCGCAGCCGACCCAGATTCGTCCCAAGGTCGGCACGCAGGGGCCGCCTTTTGCCGAGTACTGGTTCCAGGAGATCAAGGTCGACCAGACACCGCACAGGTACACCGGCAGATTCAGGAAGAGCGGGACGGACGATTCCAGCGCCGAGCTCACCTTTCACGTGGGCGGACGGCTGGCCGATGGGACGCACAGCCCCTTCACCATCTGCATCGACGACGTTCGCCTGGAGGACGCGCAGTTCAATCGGCCGGCCAAGAGCAAGACCGGGGTTGCGGCGAAGATTCTCGTCAACCAGGTGGGCTACTTCACCAACCTCGCCAAGTTGGCGACCCTGCGCTCGGATGCGAAACAGCAGCTCGATTGGAAGCTCTTCACGGCCGAAGGGCACGAGGCGGCCTTTGGTAAGTCGCAGCCGGCGGGCCTGGATGTCCCCTCGGGCGACATGGTCCACATCATCGACTTTACCGCGTACAAGGGCACGGGCCGCGGTTTCACCTTGGCGGTCGGCGCAGATCGCAGCCGGCCGTTCGAGATCGGCGCGGGCATTTACCACAAGCTGAAGTACGACGCGCTTTCGTATTTCTATCACAACCGATCGGGCATCGAGATCGCGATGCCCTTTGCCGGCGGCGAACAGTGGGCGCGGCCGGCCGGACACCTTTCGGACAAGAGCGTTCCCTGCGCGGCGAGCTCGGGTTGTTCCTACAGCCTGGACGTCGCAGGCGGTTGGTACGACGCCGGCGATCACGGCAAGTACGTGGTCAATGGTGGCATCTCGGTGTGGACGCTGCTCAATCTCTACGAGCGCAGCCAGTTCATCGGCAAGTCCACGGCCGCGGTCGCCGATGGCACCATGAACATTCCCGAGCGCAAGAATGGTGTGCCCGATCTACTCGACGAGGCACGCTGGGAGCTGGAATTCTTGCTCAAAATGCAGGTGCCCGCAGGACAGCCCAAGGCGGGCATGGTGCACCACAAGATCCACGACAAGGCGTGGACCGCGCTTGGGCTCGCCCCGCACGAAGATCCGATGCCGCGCTTTCTGTATCCGGTCTCGACGGCGGCGACCCTGAATCTGGCGGCGGTGGCAGCGCAGGCCGGCCGCATCTGGAAGACCATCGATCCTAGGTTCTCGGCGCGCTGTGTGGCTGCGGCCGAGAAGGCGTGGGCCGCAGCGGCCGCAAACTCCGGGATTCTTGCCAAGGCGGGCGGCGAGGGGGGCGGGCCCTACGAGGACAAGCACGTCGAAGATGAGTTCTACTGGGCGGCGGCCGAACTGTTCATCACCACCAAGCGGCCCGAGTATCGTCAGTACCTGGTCTCGTCGCCGAACTACCTGAAGGTGACCACGCACCTGCGCGACGGCGAGGGCGATGGCATTTCATCGAGCATGACCTGGCAGGAAGTTGCGGCGCTGGGCACCCTCTCGCTGGCGGTGGTTCCTGGCGCGGTGCCAGCGGCGGATCAGAAGACCGCGCGCAACGCTGTGGTCGCCGCCGCCGACAGCTATATGGCCATTCTCAAAAAGCGGGGCTTCCGCGTCCCCATCGACTGGGGCGAGGAAAACAAGGCGCCCTGGGGCTCAAACTCGTTTCTACTCAACAACCTGATCATTCTCGGGCTGGCCGCGGACTTCACCGATGCGCGCAAGTACCTGAATGCCGTCGCGGCAGGCATGGACTACATCCTGGGCCGCAACGCCATGGACCAGTCCTACGTCACCGGCTACGGCAGCAAACCTCTGGTGAATCCTCACCACCGATTTTGGGCCTTCCAGTCGAACAACAAGTTCCCGCACGCACCGCCTGGCGCAGTCTCGGGCGGCCCCAACTCGGGCCTGCAAGATCCCTACGTCAAGGCCGCCAACATGTTCGACTGCGCCGCCGAGAAGTGCTTCGCCGACAACATCGAATCGTGGTCGACCAACGAGATCACCATCAACTGGAACGCGCCTTTGGCCTGGGTTCTTTTCTACCTCGACGAAAAGGGCCCGGCGGCGAAGCCGTCGAAGTAGATCGCGGAGAGAGCACGGAGGATTCAGAGGGCACGGAGGGCTACTCTTGGCGGTAGACTCCCGTGGGGAGTCGTCATCATGTCCTCACGCAAACCGCCGCCCCAGTCAGAACCCGCGTCGGCGCGGGTGTGGTTGGACCTTGGCGAGGAGGAGCGGCAGCTCTTCGAGAGGGAGTTCGCGGACGTGGCGCCCCTGCGAAAAGGGAGCGATCGCGTCTTGCCGGGAGCCAGCGATGCTCAGCCGAAGGTTGCCGACGCAGGTGCGAAGCGCGCATCTCGCGAAGGCGCCGGGCTGGTTGTCGAGCGTCAGGACGGGATGATCACCGGGGCAAGTCATGGAGTGTCCCGCGAAACCTTGCGCGGGATCGCGCGGGGAGAAATCAGCGCGGAAAGCACGTGCGATCTGCACGGTCTTGGCGCCGAGGCGGCTCGCCGTCGCCTGCAGCAGTTCGTCTCTGAATCGGCTACCGCCGGTCGCCGGGCGGTGCTGGTCATCTGTGGTCGCGGGCTGCACTCACGCGGCGATGGGCCTGTGCTTCGTGAGGTGGCCATCCAGGTGCTGTGCAGCCGTCAGGCATGTGCGCACGTTTTGGGGTTCTCCACGGCCGCGCCCGCTCGCGGCGGCGACGGAGCGCTGGCGATCCTGCTTCGACGCCCGGCCAAGGCCGGTTGTTGATTTCGTGGTGCGATTCCTGTCGGCTCTCGGCCCCACATGAGGGTAGATTTCGCCCATGGCTACGGATCCGAATAACAACCCGACGAAATTCCATCGCGAGCTAGCCGGCCGCATCTTGCGTATAGGCAAGAAGGCGGGCGAATCGGTGCTCGCCGGTGCGCTGCCTTCGCCCGACGAGATCGCCGCTATCGTGAACGACTTTCTGTCGGTCATTCTCCCTGGCACTCGGCGCACCAGACTGGTCGAAGGCTTTTCTCATGACGACGCTCGCGGCCGGCTGGCCGAGGTGCTCGCGGATCTGGAATCCCGTCTTGAAGATGCCCTTTTCTTGACGGCGCACCGACTGCACAGTGGCAGGGCACAGGCGAGGGATGCGTGCAAGCGCAAGGCGCGTGCCGTGACTGCTCACACCCTGGCGGCGCTGCCCGAATTGCGCGCTATTTTAGCCCAGGACGTTCAGATTGCCTTCGAGGCCGATCCCGCCGCCACGGGTACGGACGAAGTCGTTGCTTGCTACCCGGGGCTGTACGCCATCGCCGTGTTTCGCGCGGCCAATCGCCTTCTGCGCGAGGGCGGCGAGCTCTTGCCCCGGATGATGACGGAGCACGCGCACGGCCGCACGGGCATCGATATTCACCCCGGGGCCACCATCGGCTCACCGTTCTTCATCGATCACGGGACGGGCATCGTCATCGGCGAGACCACGCACATCGGAAACTCGGTGCGCATCTACCAGGGCGTGACCCTGGGCGCGCTTTCCATCAAGCGCCAGAAGGCGGTGTCCAAGGACGGTGGCAAGCCGGTCGTACCCCAGCGCCACCCGACCATCGAGGACGACGTGGTCATCTACGCCAACGCCACCATCCTGGGCGGCGACACCGTGATCGGGAAGGGCGCCATGGTCGGCGCCAACGCCTGGATCACCTACTCGGTGCCCCCTGGACGTCGGGTCGGCGGCGGCTAGCTCCAATCTGCATGTGGTCCACCCATGCCGATCTCGGAACGACTGGTAGCGCTGCTGCGCGAGGTCTCGTCGGAAATCAACGAGGTGCAGAAGCCGGTGCGCGTGATTCCGGCCCTGACCTGGTCTGACGATGTGGAGCGCGAGTTTTTCGCACACAACGCGTCCGTCCTGCCCAAGCCCACCTACCATGTCCCCGCCGGCGTGGTGGAAGCGGGCACGGTCTTCCAGAACCTGGCGCGTCGGCTGAACGGCGACAACGAGATCGAGCGATTCCTGCGCGAAACCTGCGTGGCCTTGTCCACGGCGGCGCGCATGCTCCACAGCATCGGCAGCCGCGATTTCTACCACCACTCGGTCGAGCTCTATGGCCGCCCGGCCGGCCTTTCTTCCGACAAGCGCACGACCAACCTGGATCTTGCAAGTCACTTCGAGCAGGTGATTGCGGGGTTCTCGCCGCCACTCTCGGCGGTGGACCAGCCCACGCTCGGCGCCGAGGAAGCCGCCGAAACCCTGCGCGAGCGCTTCGCCGCGTTTTTCACGAACCATCCCGTCAAGGTAAGGGTCGTCGACCACCTGGCGGCTTCGGCATCAAGTACCGTCGCCGAAGTCAGGCTCAAATGCGATGCCCGCTTCTCGCCGCGCGATGTGCGCCAAATCGAATGCCACGAAGGTCAGGTCCACATGGCAACCACGCTCAATGGTCGTGGCCAGCAGGTGATCCCGTTCATCGGGGCGCCCTCGCCGCGATCGTCGAGGACGCAGGAAGGTCTGGCGGTGTTCACCGAGTTTATCACCGGCTCCGTCGGCCTTTCACGCGTCCGGCGTCTGTGCGATCGAACGCGGGCGATTCACATGGCCGAGGAAGGCGCGAGCTTTCTCGACATCTATGGCTTTTTCCGCGAGCGCGGCCTCGACGAGCACACCGCGTTCGACTGCGCGCGCCGGGTGATGCGCGGCGGGCTCATGGAGGGCGGGGCGCCCTTCACCAAGGATGGTTGCTACCTCGACGGGCTTCTGCGTGTGACCAATTTTCTGCGCATGGCCCTGGTCAAGGGACAAAGCCAGTTGGTTCGGATGCTTTTCGTGGGCAAGCTGGCGGTCGACGACACGCCACTGTTCGACCGCCTGGCGCGCGAGGGCTTGGTGAGCGAGCCGATGTACCTGCCTGCTTGGGCCAAGGATCTCTCCTACCTGACCGCGTTCATGAGCTACACGGCCTTTCTGGGGCGCAGCGACCTTGGGGCCGAGCAGCGGCGCATGGAAGACCAGATCGCGCGGGCCGAAGCGGACTTGGTTTGATGGGTCCTTACTTGCCAACACTGTGCGATCGGACCAGGTCGTGTTGGTTCGAGGCGTGGTAGCTTGAGCGCACCAGGGGGCCGGACTCGACGTGGGCGAAGCCCATGGCCAGGGCTTCGTCCTTAAGCTGGCGGAACTCGTCGGGTGTTACGTGGCGCTCAACGGACAGGTGCTGTCGCGAGGGACGTAGATACTGGCCCAGGGTCAAGATGGCCACGCCGGCTGCGTGCAGGTCGCCCATGACCGCACGCACTTCGTCGAGGCTCTCGCCGAGACCGAGCATGAGCCCGCTCTTGGTGAGGGCTCCTCGCGCGTGGGCGTGCGCAAGGACGGCCAGTGAGCGCTCGACGCTGGCCTGCACGCGCACCTGTCGCGCCAGGCGTGGCACGGTTTCCAAGTTGTGCGCGAAGACATGCGGGCCTGCGGCCAGGACGACGTCGACGGCCCCCGTGTCGCCCTTGAAATCGCTGACCAGTGCCTCCAGCACCATGTCCGGACAGCGCTCCTTGACGGCCCGGATGGTGGCGGCCCAGTGGGCGGCCCCACCGTCGGCAAGATCGTCGCGGGTCACGCAGGTGATGACGGTGTGGGCGAGGCCCAGCTCGGAAAGGATCTCGGCCACGCGAGCGGGCTCGTCAGGGTCGGGTGGCAGCGGCTTGCCGGTGGGGACGTCGCAGAACTTGCACGAGCGCGTGCACAGGCCGCCCAGAATCATGATGGTCAAGGACTTCTCGTTCCAGCACTCGCCCAGGTTGGGGCACGAGGCGCTCTCGCACACGGTATGGAGGCCGAGGGCATGCACGCGTTGGCGCAAATCGAAGTAGACCGCGCCCGATGGCAGGCGTGCACGGATCCACGGCGGATGGTGCGGGCGCTCTCCGATTTCGACCGCTCCCGGTTCGTTCTGTCCGAGGACGCGCAGCCTGCGCGACCGGGTATCCACCGTTGTTCTCACACCCAGAATTTGAGCGATCCCGGAGCCGATGTCGATGGCGGAGTTCGCGTGAGTACCGGTGGGCTTTGCCCGATGGTCCGACTATTTGCCGTGGCTGCTATGATTCCCCATCCGATGCAGAGGACAATCATCGTTGGCGATGTACACGGGTGCGCGGAGGAGCTTCGGCTCCTCTTGCGCAAGTGTGGCTATGCCAAGGGCGACCGGCTGGTCCTGGCCGGCGATCTGGTGGCCAAGGGCCCGGATTCCCAGGGCGTCGTTCAGTTCGCGCGCGAAAATAGCGTCCTCGCCGTGCTGGGAAACCACGATGCGTTCGCGCTCGCCCACAAGAACGACGCGGACAAAGAGCGCTTGCAGGGCCGTCGCAGCTACCTTCGCAGTTTGGGCGCGGACGACTGGGCATATCTCGAGGCCTTGCCGCCCTACCTTCGGCTCGGCGACGTCAGGCCGGGCGGACCTGAAGTCCTGGTCGTGCACGCCGGTCTGGTGCCAGGGTCCCCTGTGGAAGACCAGCGGCAGGAACACCTGCGGACCCTGCGCAGCATCGCCGACACGGGTGAGCCGACCAGCCGCCTGTTGGTACACTTTCCCTGGGCGGCCAAGTGGCGCGGTCCCGAGTGGGTGATCTTCGGCCACGATGCCGTTCGCGGCTTGCAACAGCAGCCCCTGGCCACGGGTCTCGATACGGGCTGCGTCTACGGCAGGCAACTCACCGCGATTATCCTGCCCGAGGGCAAGATCGTGCAGGTCCCGGCACTCAAGCGCTACGCCGGCAGGTAGGCCCCTGCGCGTGCTACACTTCCTCCCGCTTTGCTAGTCGATCTCAAGAAAATCTTCACATTCGAGGCCGCCCACCACTTGCCACGCGTGCCGGTGGGACACAAGTGCTCGCGCATGCACGGCCACAGCTACCGTGTCGAGATTGCGCTTCGCGGTTCCGTCGACCCGACGACGGGCTGGGTTGTGGATTTTTCCGTCATCGACGACGCTTGGGCCGGTCTGTTCAAGCAGTTCGACCACCACACGCTGAATGATATTCATGAGCTGGACAATCCAACCTGCGAAAATCTGTGCGCCTTCATTTGGGACGCGATGGCCAACCGGGTTCCCCACCTGTCGGCGGTGACGGTGTGGGAAACCGCCGACTCGTGCTGCACGTATCACGGTGGCGGCGGCTAGGGACGGGTGAGCGTGAAGATCCTGCGCTGCCTCACCCTGAATCTGTGGGGTGCCGAACCGCCGCTCGAACAGCGTATGGCGGGTGTGATTCAGGGCCTGCGCACGCTTGCCCCGGATATCGTGACTCTGCAGGAAGTTCGGGAGGTGCCGGGGCAGTTGCCCAACCAAGCGGATACGCTGGCCAGGGCTGCTGGATTCGATCACGTCTTCGCGCCTGCCACACCGTTCGGCGGTGGACACGAAGGCCTGGCGGTTCTTTCTCGCCTAGCCATTGTCGAGCATGCGGCTCTGGAATTGCCTCACGCCGAGCCCAAGGAGCGGCGGATTCTTCTTTCGGCCCGCATTCAGAACGAGCAAGGCAACGTCTGGGTCCACACCACCCATCTCAACTATCGACTGAGTCACGGCAAGCAGCGCGAGGATCAGGTGTCGGCCATCGAAGCCAGCTTGGCCGGCCGGACCTGCGACTCGCCGCAGATTCTGATGGGGGATTTCAATGCGCGGCCAGAGTCGGACGAAATCCGCTTTCTGCGTGGCTTGGTCACGCTAGCGGGCCGACGAACCTACTTTCAGGACGCCTGGGAGCGCGTGCATCCCGGCGACCCCGGCCTGACCTGGCCGCGCTCCAATCCTTACACGGCCAGACTAGCGTTTCTTGAACCCGACCGTCGCCTCGACTACATCTTCGTGACCCCCATGCGCGGCGACGGGCGCGGGACCGTTCATTCCTGCGCCATTGTCTTCGACAAGCCCGACGCGGATTCGGTCTATGCCTCGGACCATTTTGGTTTGCTGGCCGAGATCCAAGTGGAGCCCAACTGATGTTTCGTCTCGCCCAAGTCAGCGACCCGCACTTTCAGAGCTTTCGCAATATCAAGCTGCGCGACCTTCTGGGCAAGCGCGCCCTCGGCGGGCTGAACCTACTCCTGATGCGGCGGCGCAAGCACAACATGGCGCTCCTGCAGGCCCTGCTTGAAGACCTTCCCTCCCGGTCCGTGGACCATCTCGCCCTCACCGGCGACCTATGTAACATCGCCCTCGAATCCGAGTGGGCCGCGGCATTGCGTTGGATCGAAGCCACGAAAATTCCGGCGGATCGAGTGACCGTGATTCCGGGCAACCACGACGCCTACGTGGCCAAGGTGGTGACGGACGGTGTGTTCGAGCGCATGTTCGCCCCCTATCAGACGGCCGAGTTGCGCGCGGACCATTCCGTCTATCCCTTTGTCCGCCTTCGCGGTGATGTCGCCCTGGTGTGCACCAGCACGGGCGTGCCCACGGGCGACACCGGCGCCTGGGGACGCGTGGGCGAGAGCCAGCTGTTTCGACTGGAATCGCTCCTGAGCGCGCCCGAGGTAAGAAGCCGCCGGCGCGTGGTGCTGATTCACCACCCTCCGCTCGTCAACCGTCATGGTGAGGAGCGCAACCTGCGTGATCGAGCGGCGGTGCAAGCCGTGCTCGCGCGCACCGGCGCGGATCTGGTGCTGCACGGGCACGACCATCGCGATTACTTCAACGATCTGCCCGGGCCAGGTGGCGCGCGCATTCCCGTGGTGGGAGCAGGCTCGGCATCCTACGATGGCCCGCCCGACCGGCGCTCGCGCTACCACGTCTTCGAGATCGCGGCCGCCGGCATCACCGTCATCACCTACGCCCACGACGCTGCCAGCAACAAGTTCCTCGAATTTCAGCGCAAGGCGCTGTAAGGGCTGACTCCCCCCCGCCGGATTCCTTGTTCCCTCGCCGCCCCATCGGCATCCAAGGAACGCGTCTATAGCGCAATTCAACAAGGAGATCCTGATGAAGAATGTCATTCGTGCCACAACGATGGTTGGCCTTATGCTCGGGTTGGTCACCGCTGCCGCGCATGCGGCGGCCCCACCGGCGGCTCCAGCCAAGGGCGCGTTCCAGCGCGACTTGCTGGGCGTGTACGGCGACGCCGAGAAGAAGGTGCTCTCCCTGGAAGAGGCGGTGCCGCAGAACAAGTTCGACTGGCGCCCAGCACCGGGCGTGCGCTCGATCGCCGAGGCGTACCTGCACATTGCCTTCGGCAACTACGCCATGATCAAGTTCGTGACAGGCAAAGAGCCGCCGGCCGAGGCGGGTTGGGAGATGAATCCGACGAAGTGGGACAAGAAGACGAAGGACAAGGCCGAGATCAAGAAGATCCTCGAGGCATCGTTCGCCCAGGTGCACTCGGCGATTGGGGCCATTCCCGATGCCGACCTGGACAAGATGGTGAACTTTTTTGGACACGAGATGACGACCCGCGCGGTTCTGATCATCCTCAGCGGCCACATCAACGAGCACCTTGGGCAGTCGGTGGCTTACGCGCGGGCCAACAAGGTCACGCCGCCATGGAGCAAAGACGAGCAGGCCCACGAGAAGGCCAGCATGGCCGAAAAGAAGCCGTAGACGTCTTGCTGACGCGGTCCGGACAACACGCGTAGTCGAGAGGAGGTGCCGTCATGGTCGGCAAGATTCTCATCGCGCTGGTCGTCGTTGTGGCGGCATTCGCGATCGCGGTGGCCACGCGTCCGGCGGAGTTTCACATCGAACGCTCCATCACGGCGGGTACTCCGCCGGCCAGTGTCTTTGCCCAGGTGAACGACCTGCACGCGTGGGCTGCCTGGTCGCCCTGGGAGAAGCTCGATCCGAAGATGGAGAAGACGCACGGAGGGCCGCCCGCTGGACCAGGCGCCACCTACGCCTGGAAGAGCGAGAGCGGCAAAGTAGGGCAGGGGCGCATGACCATCGAGAAGAGCGAGGCACCGGTGCTGGTCGTCGTCAACTTGGAATTCATCAAACCCTTTGCCGCGACCAACACGGTGACCTTCCGCCTTGAGGACGCCACGGCGGGCACCAAGGTGACTTGGGCCATGGACGGCCGCAACGGCTTCATGGGCAAGGTGTTTGCCCTCCTCATGAACATGGACAAGACCGTGGGCGGCGATTTTGAGCGCGGTCTGGTCGGTCTCAAGTCCGTGGCTGAGGCCGCGCCGAGGCCCGACGCGGCGGTTGAGGGCGGGACCGCGTCTCAGTAGCAGGGTCAGAGCTTCGTTGCGACCAGCACATCCCCATGCGGGTCGGGGCGAACGATGGCACCCAGGCCGGCCTCGGTCATCCAGGTCCGGTATTCGCCCTCGGTGTAGCTGTTGCCGTGTTCGGTGCCGACGAGCATGTTGATGGCGAAGATGGCGGCGAACGTCGGCGTGGTGCGGTCCTCGTCGAGGATGAATTCGCGGATGACGAGATGGCCTCCGGCAACCAAGGCTTGGGCACAGCGCTTGATCAAGCGGCGGTTGTCGTCTTCACCCCACATGTGGCAAACGGCGGAGAGCAAGACCAGATCGAACCCTTTGCCGAAGTCCGCCGTGCGCATGTCGCCGGGACGGACGCGGACACGGCTTTGCAGGCCGGCCTCGCGGATGTAGTCCTCGGCCAGGGGCACCACCGCGCCCAGGTCCAGAATTTCCGCGTGCAAGGCTGGGCACGCCTGTGCGAAGGCGATGGCATAGGCCCCCGAACCACCACCCACGTCGAGCATGCGTTGGGCGTCCCGGATGCCAGCAAGCTGTACAGTCTGTTCGGCGTTGTCGCGGGCGCGCGCGTGCATGGCGGCGATGAAGGCGCGGGTGCGCGCCTCGGGGAAGCTCTCGGGCCCGCGCGTGGCGACGGTTTTGCCCGATTTCACGCACTCGGTGAGGGTGGACCAGGTTTCCCAGAGATGAACCGTGTGCAAAAGGCCCAGGCGCGCGGGCCCGAGCGCCTTCGACTCATCGGTGCAGCGAAAAGCACCGTCGCGCTTGAGCAGGGCACCCACGGCCACGAGGGCGTTGAGCAGCATCTCGGTGGCGCGCGAATCCGTGCCCAGCTTCAAGGACAACTCGGCGGCGGTGGCGCCTTTCCCGAGCGCCGAAAATACGTCGAGTTCCAGGGCCGTGAGCAGCACGCGGCTTTCCTGAAAAGCTCGACCCGCCTGCATCAGACTCTGAAGGCTTCGCGTCTTTTCCATGTTCGCGACTGCTAGAAACGCCCGACAACCGCCGGCATGAAGCCGATACTACCGTCGGCTTGCTGAACTGGCGCCACGGAGGCCGAGACCTTGCGGTAGCCCTCGACGAAACCGACGCCCATGCCCAGGCACGCACCGGAAAGCACGCCGATGGATCCGCCCAGGAGGATGTGCTCGCCTTTCTTGGACGAGATTGCGGCCAGCCCGCCGGCGATGCCACCCAGAACCGCGCCGAGTCCAGCACCGTAGAGGCCGTCGCGCATGACATAGCCATTGCGGCCCGGCTTGCCCTGAGACATGTCCACAATCCCCAGTGTCAGGCCGAGCACACTTCCCGTGAGCGCACCGATGCCGGCGCCGTAGACCAGCGGCTTCCAGTCGCTTGAGCCGTGCCAGCCGTCCTGCCGGGCGAACAGATAGCCCACCGACAGGCCCGTCAAGCCGCCGACGAGCAATCCCTGGTAGGCCCCATCGAACACCGTCGGCGGCTGCACATCCGCGGCTCGCGCCGAGGAAGCAAAACAACCAAGCAATGATACGACGCACAGGGTGCGCACACACAGAGTACGAAGAGAGGATCGACTCATGTTTTCACTAGGCTAAGAGCTGCGCGAACGATGTTGTCTGCGGTGAATCCAAACTGTTTGACCAGCACGGAGCCAGGTCCCGATGCGCCGAAGCGGTCGAGCCCGATGACCACCCCGCGATCGCCCACCCACCGGTGCCAACCCAAGCTGACGCCAGCCTCGACGGAAACTCGGGCCGGGACGTCGCGAGGAATGACCGAGTCGCGGTACTCAGCGCTCTGCTCCGAGAACAGCTCCCAGCACGGCATCGACACCACGCGCACGCGGATACCACCCGCCACGAGCTTTTCCTGCGCGGCCAAGGCAAGCGCAACCTCGCTACCTGTGGCGATAAGGATCACTTGAGGAGGACCACCGGCTGCCTCATTGAGGACGTAGGCGCCCTTGGCAAGTCCGGAGGCCGGCGCCATCTTGTCGCGATCGAAGGTGGGCATCTTCTGGCGAGAGAGAATCATCGCCACCGGGCCATCGGTGCGCTTCATGGCCAAGCGGTAGGCCTGAGCGACCTCGTTGGCATCGCCCGGGCGCATGACCCACATGTTCGGGATTGCACGCAGGGCCGCCAGGTGTTCGACCGGTTGGTGGGTTGGGCCGTCTTCGCCGACACCGATCGAGTCGTGGGTGAATACGAAAATCACCGGCAACTTGCTGATGGCCGCCATGCGAAGGGCGGGGCGCTCGTAGTCGGAGAAAACGAAAAAGGTGGCGGTAAATGAGCGTATGCCGCCGTGGTAGGCCATGCCGTTGGCGATGGCGCCCATGGCGTGCTCGCGCACGCCGTAGTGGATGTTGCGGCCAAGTCCGGTCTCGCCCGAGAAGTCGCCCAGGCCCGGCAGGCCGGTCATGGTCGAGCACGAAAGGTCGGCGTCGCCACCCAGGAACCAGGGCACTTTGCTGGCGATGGCGGCGAGCACCTTGCCGCCGGAAACGCGCGTGGCGGGTTCATCCTTGACGGTGAACGTAGGAATCGCGGCATCCCAGTCCGCGGGCAACTCGCCTCTCTGCGCTAGTTTCCATTCGGCCGCCAGCGCCGGATTGGCGGCGGCCCAAGCGTCGAATGTCTTCTGCCATGCGGTCTCGGCGGCGGCGCCCCGCTCGACGGCGGAAAGTAAATGGTGCTTGGCCTCATCCGGCACGAAAAACTGCTTTTCGGGATCCCAGCCAAGGGCAGACTTGGTCAGCTTGACCTCGTCGGGGCCGAGCGGGGATCCGTGGGCTTCGGACGTACCGGCCTTGTGGGGCGATCCACATCCAATGGTGGTGTGGACCATGATCAGCGACGGGCGCGGGTCGGTCTTGGCGGCGGCAATGGCCTTGTCGATGCCGTCGATGTCGGTGTCGCCGCTGTCGACCTTTTGTACGTGCCAACCGTAGGCCTCGAAGCGTTTGCCCACGTCTTCGCTGAAGTGCAGCGAGGTGGGACCGTCGAGCGAGATCTTGTTGTCGTCGTACAGCCAGACCAGCTTGCCCAGCTTGAGGTGACCGGCCAACGCGGCGGCCTCGTGGGTGATGCCTTCCATCATGTCGCCGTCGCCGACCAGCGCATAGGTTCTGTGGTCGACGATGGTGTGTCCTGGCCGGTTGTAGCGGCCGGCCAGAAAACGTTCTGCCATGGCCATGCCGACGGCATTGGTCGCGCCCTGCCCGAGCGGTCCAGTGGTGGCTTCGACGCCCGGCGTGCACAACGACTCGGGGTGGCCCGGGGCGCGCGAGCCCCACTGGCGGAAGGCCTTGAGCTCGTCGAGGGCCAGGTCATAGCCGGTGAGGTGCAACATCGAATAGAGCAGCATGGAGCCGTGTCCGGCGGACAGCACGAAGCGATCGCGATCCGGCCACTTTGGATTCTTGGGGTTGTGGCGCAGGTGTCGCTGCCACAGCACATAGGTCATGGGTGCCGCGCCCATGGGCAGGCCGGGATGGCCGGAATTCGCCTTCTGGACCGCGTCGACGGAAAGTAGGCGAATCGTGTTGATGGCAAGTTGGGTCAATGAATCCATGCTCGTTGCTCCTCGAAAAACCTCTGTAGCGAGCAGTTTGCTAGCACACGGGCATGAGAATTCCTAGCCGGCATTGTGCCCCCCTAATCCCGTGATAGCCGCAGGAGGCCGTGGCTTAAGCCGGGCCGTTGACATACGGCGTGTACTGGCGGTAAGTCCGGGGTATGGGTGCGCCGGGATCTGAGCTTCCCAGCTTGGGGAGCTCACTTGCGTTGTCATTGGTTTCGCTGGCCGTGGTTTGTTTCGTCGCGTATTTCGTCCTGCGCTGGCTCAACCGAAAAGGCGTGGGACGCTCCGACGACTGCGTCCGTATCCGCGGTCGTTGCTTCCTGGAACCGCGACGCTCTGTCTACCTGATCGAGTCCGGGGGCCGCTGCTTCCTTGTGGGGGTAGGCGAAGGCGCCATGAGCCTACTCGCCGAGATCGACAAGACGGCGCTTCCCACCTCGCCAACGAGCGGTGAGAAGTCCGCCTCGGGCTTTGCCGATGTGCTCGCCAGGGTATTGCGGAGGCGCGGCCGATGAGCCCGCTGCTAGCTGCCGCCGTCTCAAACGTGGACAGAACCCAGGGGCTAGCTTCGAGGCCGGTGCTGCTCTTCATCGCCATGGCGGCGGTCTCGATTCTGCCCTTCATCCTTCTGCTCATGACCAGCTTCGTGAAGATCGCGGTCGTGCTCTCGATCTTGAAGAGCGCGCTCGGTGCACCCCAGATTCCGCCGTCGCAGGTCATCACTGGGCTCGCGCTCATTCTCACCCTTTACGTCATGGCGCCGACCGGCGAGCGCATGTTTCGCGCCATCGAGTCGGACCTCGCACGGGGCGCGAGCGTGGAGCTTGTGAGTGGACAAAGCCTAGAGGTGCTTGGCGGTGCGGCCGACAAAGCCAAGGAGCCTTTGCGCGAGTTTCTGCTCAAACATGCGTCGCCCAGGGATCGCATCCTGTTCCATGCCATGGCTTTGCGCATGCGAACTCCCGACGAGCGAGCCGGCATCACCGATCGCGATTTTCTCGTGCTGGTTCCGGCGTTTCTCGCCTCGGAATTGCGGCGGGCCTTCGAGATAGGCTTGCTTCTGTTCATCCCGTTTCTGGTGGTGGACCTGGTGATCTCGAACTTGTTGCTCGCTTTGGGCATGCACATGCTCTCCCCCACGACAGTCTCCCTACCGTTCAAGTTGCTGCTCTTCGTGCTCGCGGACGGCTGGCAGCTACTTTTGCGCGGGCTGGTGGAAAGCTATGTCTAGCTTGGCGGCCGCCGACGTCGTAATGCGCGCAGTTCGCGAAGGTCTGATTCTCGTGCTGCTCGTCTCGGCACCTGCGCTTCTCGCTAGTTTGGTCGTTGGTCTCGTGGTCAGCGTCCTACAAGCCGCCACCCAGATTCAAGACCCGGCCGTAGCGTACGTACCCAAGTTGGTTGCCGTGTTGCTCGTGCTGCTTGTATCGGGGCCGTATCTTGGTGCACAAGTGGTGCGCTTTGCGCAGGCCCTGCTTGTGGCCATTCCGATGATTCGCTAGGGAGTTCCGCGCCTTGTCCCCGACGGATGTTCACCACCTCCTTGGCCTGCTCGCCATTGGAGCCGCGCGCACGATCCCCATCGTGTGGTCCATCCCCGTGTTCGGGGGCCCGCACTTGCCGGGGCAGATTCGCTTGGCGATGGGGATCGGTCTTTCGTTCTTGTGCTTGCCGGTGCTTGCCAGTGGTGCGCCGACGGGCGGTGTGGTTTTGTGGGGGCTGCTTCTCGCCCGCGAGGTGATGGTGGGAATCGTGATGGGATTCGTCGGCGCGTGCATGTTTCGCGCGGCCGAGGCCGCCGGTCATCTTACGGACGTCTTGCGCGGAGCCAGTATGTCCGAGGCCCTCTCGCCCATGGGTGCTGGCAAAAGCAGCCCCCTGGGTGCCTTGATGATCCTACTGGCCGTCGTCGTGTTCTTCGAGATCGGCGGACCCGTGCATCTGACCGCGGCGCTGGCGCGTAGCTACGAGGCCATTCCGCTGGCCTCGCCCATGGGCTTCGCGGGCAGTCCTCACGCCATGGCGATGGTCGCCGTCGCGGCATCGGCGAAGCTCATTGAATCGGCCATTGGCCTGTGTGCGCCCGCCCTCGTTGCGTTGTTGCTTGCCGACATCGTGCTCGGCATGGTGGGACGAGCCGTCCCGCAGATCCCGCTCTATTTCATCGGATTGCCACTCAAGGCATTGCTGGGCGTGGGCGCGGTCTTGCTAGGGCTGGCCAGTACGGACATCGCACTGCAGAGTGGCTTTCGGGTTTTTTTCGATCTCCTGGGAGCGCTGTTTCCGATTCGTCCATGATTGGCTGGTTCCGCCATGGCTGACGCATCTCCAGAAGAGAGGACCGAAGCGCCAACGCCGCGGCGGATCGAGCAGGCGCACCGATCTGGCCAAATAGCGATCAGCCGAGATCTCGCCGCGGCACTGGCCATGGCTACGGCCTGTGGGGTGCTGATCGCGACCGCGCAGGCTGCGACGGCGCAATTGGTTCTGGCGATGCGCGAGGCAATGATGGGCACGACCAAGTCGCTCTCCATCTCGGAAGCCGCAAGGACCGGATTCGAGTTGGCGGCGGTGATGCTGGCTCTCCCGCTGGGCGCGCTGTGGCTGATGGCGTGTCTTGCGGCTCTTGCGCAGACGAGAGGGCTCGTGACCTCTCGGCCGCTGCGACCGGAGGCACAGAGGATGCTGCCTTCCCTCGGCAGGGTGTTTGGTCACGACAGGATGATCGAGGCGGGCAAGGGGGTGCTAAGCGTGGCACTCCTCCTTTCTGTCGCCTACGGGTCCATCCGTCCCGCGATATCGGCGATCGCTGGCCTTGGCGGGACAAGCGTGGGACAGGCCCTGCGCGTTCTTGGTATTGTCGGCCGGCGCCTGGGGATTCACCTGACGTTGGCCATGCTGGCGATTGGAGTCGTCGACTACTTCTGGCAACGACACCGACACGGGAAAGCGTTGCTTATGAGCCGGGACGAGGTAAAGCGTGAGCACAGGGAACTCGAGGGCGAGCCGGCTCACAAGGCGGAGCGGCGTCGTCTTCATCGTGAAACCATGCAGGAACAGGCGTTGAGTGATGTGCCAAGGGCGGATTTCGTCGTTGTCCAATCCGGGGTCATGGCTGCCGCCGTCCGCTACGAGAGCGACGGATCGCAAGCCCCGATGGTGATGGTCAAGGGTGAGCGCAAGGTTGCACAAGCCATCGAGGACGCCGCTCGAACGGCCCATGTGCCGGTCTTTGCCGATCCCGACCTTGCACGTGCGCTCCTAGCCGCGGAAGAGGGCGAGGAAATTCCCGAGGCGCTGTACGAGCAGGTTGCCGAGTGGCTGGTGCGGGCCAGGACCTTGGGCCAGTCGTCCCGCTAGGAAGCACGGGTGGTGTTTACGCACGGCTCTCCATCCGCGAAGGTGCCCGACGGGGAAGTGCTGCTCGAAGTTGCGGTGGTGCTGCCTCTTGCCGATATCTTCACCTACCGGAATTCGCACGGAGGTGCACCGCTTGCCTTGGGCTCGCAGGTGGTCGTGCCTTTCGGCCGGCGAAACGTAACTGGCTTCGTTGTCGGGCATGCCCAGGCCAGCGTGGCTAGCACAGGCAAGGGTGTACGCGAGATTCTGGAAGTGGTGGGCGCGGGCCCTGCCCTCGACAGGGCGGTGCTCGAGCTCTGCCAGTGGGCTTCGAGTTACTACCTCGCTCCTCTGGGCGAGGTCCTGAATGCGGCGTTGCCGAGTGGGGAGCGCGCCTCAGCCGCCAGGCGTGTGCGGCTGACCGGCCCCGGGCAGGCCGCGGTGGCCGAAGTAAACCCTTCGGGCCTCGCCGCGATGGCGCTCGATGCTGGTGATCGCGCGTTCATGGCCAGGCTCAAGAAGGCTCGTACCCTCAGCCTGACAGGAATCGTGCGCACTTCCGTGGCGGAATCTTCACGTGTGAACTTTCTGGTCGAGCGAGGTTTTGTGGAGATTGCCGACACCATCCGCGGTGCCAAACGAAGGCGAGGCGCTCCCGATGAAAACACGAATGCTGGTGTTGCCCAGCCCGAGCCGCACCCGACCCTCAACGCGTGCCAAAGGGATGCGTTCACGGCCTTGCTCGCCGCCCTCGGCCAGGGTTACGCGACGTTTGTCCTGCAAGGAATTACCGGCTCGGGAAAGACCGAGGTCTATCTGCGAATTATCGCCGAGGCGCGCAAGCGCGGGCTGGGCGCGTTGGTTCTGGTGCCAGAGATCGCGCTTACACCGCAGCTTGCCGCCCGCTTTCGCGCTCGCTTTGGCGACGACGTTGCTGTTCTGCACAGCGGTCTGCCCGCGGGAGAGCGGGCCGCGGCCTGGCGGCGCTTGCGCCGGGGCGAAGTTGGCATCGCCGTGGGTGCGCGCTCAGCGGTGTTTGCGCCTGTGTGCGACTTGGCCGTGGTCGTGGTCGACGAAGAGCACGACGGTTCGTTCAAGCAAGAGGACGGCTTTCGTTACAACGCTCGGGATGTGGCGGTCATGCGCGCAAGCCTTGGTCGTGCGATTGCCATCTTGGGCTCGGCCACACCTTGTCTCGAAACCTATCGCAACGTCGTGCTTGGCCGCTTCACGCGGCTGCTCTTGCCGGTCCGTGCGAACCCCGTGGCCGCCAAGAGACCACTGCCACCCGTCGAGATCATCGATCTGCGCCGACACCAGCTCGGGCCCGACGGACTGCTCTCTCCGCCACTTGCTCTGGCCGTGGATCAGGCGCTGGCGGCGGGCGAACAGACCATTCTGTTTCTCAACCGCCGCGGTTTTTCCACCTTCGTCCACTGCATGGCGTGCGGGCACGTCCTGCGCTGCAATGACTGCGCGGTCTCACTCACCCTGCACCAGGCGCGCGGGCGTCTGCTTTGTCACTATTGCGGTCGCGCCGAGCCCGTCCACGATACCTGTCCCGTGTGCAAGGCCAGGAGCCTGGAAGGAATGGGCAGCGGCACCGAGCGTGTGGAAACCCTGGTGCGCCAGCGCTTTCCGAAGGCGCGCGTGGCTCGGCTCGATCGCGACAGCGCGGTCAGCGGGCGAGGACAGCTCGAGGCGTTTCTCGACCGGGTTCATCGGCGCGAGATCGACATTTTGGTTGGAACCCAGATGGTGACCAAAGGGCACGACTTCGGTGGCGTGACCCTGGTTGGCATTCTCCAACCCGACCAAGGCATTCACCTGCCCGACTTTCGCGCGTCCGAGCGCGCCTTCCAAATCATGGAACAGGTGGCGGGTAGGGCGGGGCGCGGCGAAAGCCCAGGCCGAATTCTCGTCCAAACCTACAACCCCGAGCACGCCGCCATTCGGTTCCTGCAGCAGCACGACTACGAGGGGTTCGTGCAAGACGAGCTTGCGCATCGAGAAGAGGCGCAATACCCGCCGTACGCGCGCATGGTCGTGTTGCGTTTGGACGGGACGGACGCGGCCGCTGTTCGCGAGGCTGCGAGTGCGGCGGCCGCCCGCGCGCGTTCGGTCGCGGATTCGGCGGTTCGCGTTTTAGGGCCATCCGAGGCACCTATTGCGCGCTTGCGGGGACGGGCGCGCTTTCAGGTCTGGCTGTCGAGCAATGATCGGGGGAAGCTACTCACCGTGACACGAACAACGCAGCGTGTGTCGCTTCCCCGAGGCGTGCGTCTTGAGGTAGATGTAGATCCGCAGAGTGTCCTGTGATGAAGCCGAGCAATGAAGACCCGACCAGGTTGCTGGGACGTCTGGCGGAAAACATCGACGGCATCTTGGACGCCGAGATGTCGACCGCCTTGCAGAACCTGGTGGACGACGGTCCGGTCATGGGTGGCGACCTTGCGGATCGAGACTTGCCTCTCTTGCTGGGTCGGGCGTTCAGCGAGGGCACGACCGGTCGGCTGCGCATCCGCCGTGCGGCCGTTGAGAAGTCCATCTACTTCGAAGCCGGGCTTCCGGTGATGGCTGCTTCAGAGGACGCGTCCGACAGGATGTTGGCCATGCTCGTTCGCGAAGGCGCGATCGACGCTCGCCAGTGCGAGGAAGCCGCTCGCGTTGTCGATGCCACTGGACGCAAGGTTGGCGCCGTTCTCGTGGACCTTGGTTTTCTGCGCAGCGATGAACTGCTGCCCGCCGTTCGCCGCCACTATGAAAGCATCATTCTCTCACTCTTTTCCTGGAACGTAGGGCGTTGGCAGATCGATCCCGAGGTGACCGCGGGGCCGGACCGAACCCGGCTGCTGCGCCACCCGGCGGCGCTGGTGCGCGAAGGGCTTGAAAAGGGCTATCCCGCGGACAAGGTTGCGGTGCGTCTCGGCGTGGAGCCGAAGGTCTTCCTGGTCGACAATTCGACCAGCGCCGCCGATATCACGGCCCAGGCCGTGACAGAGCGGGCGGAGATGCGAGTTCCCATGCTCTTCGACGGCGTTCGCTCGATCGAGGATGTGGCGCGTTCCACGGGGCTTCCCGAGCTGACGGTGCAAAAGATCGCCTTGACCTTGTCCTGCTTCGGGGCCTTGCGGCCGGTGGATGCGGACGGAAGCTCGCGGGGAGGCGTGCGCGTGGGCTTGCACGATTTGAGCATCGATCGCGAGCGGGTTCAGTCGCGCCATGCGCTCGCCAACGATGGCGACTACTTCCGTGTCCTCGGCGTCGACCGCACGGCGGACGCCAGCGACGTACGCCGTGCCCACGCCCGACTGTGCAAGGAGATTGCGCCCGAGACTCTGGGCCCGGAGCTCTGGCACGAGCTCAGGGAGCAAATTGGGACCATCCAAGAGGTGCTCGCCGAAGGACTGCGCGTCCTTTCCACACCGGCGCTTCGTTCGGCCTATGCATTCAATCTGGCCCACGGTCCAGATGCCGACAGCGAACCGGAGAAATCTGGTGTAACGCCTTCGCCGTCCCGCATTTCAAGAGGGTGAAGGTCGGTCTTGCGCATTGTTTTTTTCGGATCACCTGAATTTGCAGTTCCGGCGCTAGCTGCCGTGGCAGAGAGCCATGAGGTCGTCGCCGTCGTCACCCAACCCGACCGGCCAGCGGGCCGCGGTGCGAAGCTCCAGCCGCCCGCGGTGAAGCTACTTGCTACCGGGCTCGGCCTTCCGGTTCTCCAGCCGGCCAAGTTGCGCGATGGCCTGCTCGCGCGGGATCTGGCATCCCTTTCTCCCGATCTGTTCGTGGTTGTCGCCTATGGCAGAATCCTGCCGCCCGATCTGCTCGGGGTACCAAAGCTCGGTCCGTGGAACGTGCACGCCTCGCTCCTACCCAAGTTTCGAGGCGCGGCCCCTATTCAGTGGTCGGTGATTCGGGGCGAACCCGAAGCCGGCGTGGCCATCATGCGCATGGAAAAGGGGCTCGATACCGGGCCAGTGGCGGCACTTGTGCGCGAACCCATTCGTGCCGACGACACGGCGGGCTCCTTGTCCGCGCGTCTCGCGCCGCTTGGCGCTCGTCTGTTGGCCGAAACCCTGCCGCGCATCGCGGCCGGAACCGTGGAGCTTCGCGAGCAGGACCACGCCTCGGCCACGCTCGCTCCACCGCTGACCAAGGCGGATGGGCAACTCGACTTTGGGCAGGCCGCCCAAGTCGTGTCGGCGCGCGCCCGCGGCGTGGATCCATGGCCAGGCGCGACAGTGCTTCTGCACGGCGAGTCGGCCAAGGTTTTCTTCCCAGCGACGGTCGATGGCCAAGGTCAACCTGGCGAGGTCTTGGGACTTCGCCCACAGGGACTGGCTATCGCCTGCGGCACGGGTGTCATAGCCTTCTCAGAAATCCAGCTGCCCGGCCGAAAGCGCATGTCGGCCAAGGCCCTCCTGGCAGGACATCCCATCCCGTCGGGAACAATAGTATCCTGGTAGGGCCGAAGGTTTGCGGAACTCCCAGGGTTCCTGATCGCGTTGGCTGAGCCGGGCTTTGCCCGGCGAAGCCAGAGCGCGGGAGGTCGCAGGAACCCTCCCAGGGTTCCTGTTCTTATAATATTTCGCGCTTGGCCATCGCCTTGCGCATCTTGCCCAAGGCTTGCTCTTGCAGCTGCCGCACGCGCTCGCGCGAGAGACGGTACTCGTCGCCGATTTCCTTGAGGGTGCGCTCGTGATCGTTGATGAGACCGAACCGTTTGCGCAGGATGTCGGCCTCGATGGGCTTGAGCACGCTCAGCAGCTTGAGCATTTCCTGCTGCGTCTCGCTGCTCATCATCTGTTCGGGCGGGCTCGGGGCTTCGTTGGGATCTACGAGCACGTCGATGAGGCGGCGTCCGTCGTCCTCGGACAACGAGCGGTCGAGGGATACCGGATTGTCTGCCAGGAAGGTGCGCATTTTCTCGAGCTTTTCGGCCTCGATGCCGGTCACGGAGGCAATCTCCTCCGTGGTGGCCGGGCGTTCAAGCTTCGACTGCAATTCGCGCTCGGACTTGGCGATGCGATGGTAGGCGTCGATCATGTGGACGGGCAGGCGAACCGCGCGTCCCTTGTCGGCAAGGGCACGGCTGATGGCGTGGCGGATCCACCAACTCGCGTAGGTGGAAAAGCGGAAACCGCGACGATAATCGTAGCGTTCGACCGCCTTCATCAGTCCGATGTTCCCTTCCTGGATCAGATCAGGCAGGGGCAGGCGGCCGTGATTGAATCGGCGCGCGATGGAAACCACCAGGCGCAGATTCGCCTTCACGAACTCGTTCTTGGCTCGCTTGACCACTCCGGATTTCTTGGTGATGGTTGCCGCAAATTCCTGGAACGACTTTGTCTCGGTGTTGAAACCAAGCCCTTCGATGGGCCGGCGCATGCGAGCCGCGCCGCTCAGTCGCTGCAACTCGGTTAGGGCTGCGTCGACGAACACACGGTCGATGTCCAGCTCCTTGATCTGGCTCGACAAAGAGACGAACAGCTTGGTCAGCTTCTTCTTCTCAGGGCTGGTGCTCTTGCGCGCCACTCGCTCGGACAGCGTCTTGAAGGTCTTGAGATCGGGTAGGGTGCTGCCCATCGCGGTCTCAACGGTGAGGACGAGATGCCCTGCCCAAGGCGCATAGCCGAGCAGGGCCTGCCACAGGTCGAGCTCCATCTCCTCAATGTGCCTTGCCGTTTCAAATTCTTGCTCGGGCTTGAGGACCGAAAGCTCGGCCATGTCTCGGAAATACATCGCTAGGAAACTCTGGGGCTCGTCCGACTTGGGACTACCCGCTGCGGTGGGGGCGGCATCCTCGTCGGTCTCGCCGTCCGCGGTCAGCTCTTCTTCCGCTTCCGCGTCGTCGCTTTCTTCCGGAGCCTCGGGCAATTCCACGGCGGCTTCGGTTTCCGCAAGGGCGGCGGCGTTGGTCACCAGGGCATCGGGCAAGGAATCATCCCCCAGATCTGGTTCCACCGAGGCCAGGGTCTCTGCGACAACATCCAGATCGGGGCCGCCAGCCTGAACAAATTCCGGATCCATCGCCGGATCCGCGGCGAATTCGATGTCGACAACTGTGTCGTTCGCCGGGCGAGGAAACGACGCTTCAACAGTCGCCGCAGGCGCCTCGCGTCGATCAGGCTTGCGCCGACGTCCCGCTCGGGATGGTCGGGTTTTCCTAGTGTTCTTCATCTTGGCTACAGCTCTATGCATAGCGCATTCCGTTTCCGCGTTGCCGCGACTCTAAATGAATATCCTACACTATATACCGATGTGGGAGAATGGATATTCCTGGTCTTCTCCCTGTTTCGTTCCACGTTTAGATGCTTACGCTCGATAATCGGTTGTATTGGACCGGCAATTTAAGTGCCATCACCAGGTTGGTACCTCCAGCGGACCTGGCTTATCCAAACAGGGCGTACTCAGGTGTGACAAGGATCACGGTCGGGCCACCCCGTCAATGCGAATTCAGATTGGGGAACTTGTTACCAGCCCATTGCTAGCTAGCCATACGCGTGGGGAGCCGCCGAGCTATGCTCGGCGCGGACCATCGCGGGAAGGTTTGGAAACCCTCCCAGGGTTTCCATTACAATCCTCTAGCCCGCCGTCGGCAAAGAGCCGAATGCAGACTGTAAATGCGGGCTAGAGCGTGGGGCGCTCGCATGCCGCGATGATGTTCCGCGAGGCCGCACCGTAGAATCTGGACTTGGTGGCCAATCCTCCGGACACGTCGAGAACTCGTAGCCCCGCTTGGCGCAGCAGTTTGCCGACCTCGTGCAGGCTGTAGGCGCGCAGGGAAATCTCCTGCTCGCTCTGGCGACCGTTGCCGAAAACCACCGAGCGTCGAATCAGAACCCTGCTGGTGTGATAGTTGAAATCGACTTCCTCGAGCACCACGCACCCGTCGCCTTCCCACCATACGCGACTGGGAAGATCTCCGACGATATAGTCCCGGTTGATGATATCGAGCAGGAACCGACCACCGGGTTTGAGCGCTCGGCAGATAGCCGTGGCCACGCGCAGGTTGGTTTCCTCGTCGAAGTACCCAAACGAGGACAGCATGCAATAGGCGGCGTCGAATTGGCCGTTGTAGGTCATCTCTCGCATGTCGGCGTGGACGAAGTTGACCGAAAGGCCCCGTCGCTGAGCATGGTCCGCGGCGCGGATGAGCATGGGCAAGGAGAGGTCGAGTCCAGTCAAGCGAAACCCCTGTTGCGCGAGCTCCAGCGAGTGTCGGCCGTATCCGCAGCCAACGTCAAGGATCTCTCCACCTTTGGGCGGCGCCAGTGCGTCGCGAATGAAATTGACCTCTCGAGCTGTCTGCTCGGGAGTCATGAAGGGAAGCGTGCGAAGGAAGTCCTCGTCGAAGACTTCTTCGTACCAAGGCTTTGCCCGTTTCTTGAGCGAACGGCGGGCGAGGGCTTCGGGGATCGGGTCTGCGCCAGTCGTGGGCGTTTGGTACTCGTCGAACAGGGCAGCCGCAATTGCCAACGGCCGAGGTGGTGGAATGGCAGGTGCTGCCTGCTCGGATGGTGCTGGCCTGGCCGGGGCTGCGGGCGCTACGGATGGCACCGCTGGTACGGACGGAACCGGCTGCGCAGACGGTCCCGGTGGCACCGGAGGCGGTGTTTGGGCGAGCGAGGACTGCGCATCAGGTTCGGCGGCTGGCGCTGTTTGGTGCTCGGCTGATTCCAGCATCTCGACGGCATCGGGTTCGACCTCGCGAGGCTCGGTCGGCGCCTCCGAAACCACTGGCAAGGATTCGCCAAGCTCGATTCCGTCGCGCGGCTTATCATCGTGGTGCGGCTCCACCGGCGATGTCGGAGGCGCTGTCCGGCTCTCCTCTGCAGTCGCGGAGGGGCTTGATTCTTGGCCAGAATCGTCGGTCGTGGATGGGATCAATTCGACCGCATCCGCGGGTAGCTCGGAGTCGCTGCCCAACGTCTCGGACAAAACGCCGATAGGCGCGGCCCCAGTCTCCCTGCTTGACGTCGCCGAGCTCGGAGGAGGAGGCGTTGGATCCGCGGAGAAGAAATCGGCGGGGGTGGCGCCTTGGGCTACCACGACCACGGGCGCCGGGCCTTGGGTTGCAATTGGGCGCGCGGGCGGCTCGCCCGCAAGGTTCGGTCCGGGAACCTGCGCTCGTGGCTCGGCGGTGATGGTCGGCGGAGGTGTCTGCTCCTCGGCCGGACCCTTGGCCAGCGGAGGCGGGGTCTTGGCCCGTAGCGGTGGCGTCTTGACGATCGGCGGCGGCGTAGGAATGTTTGCCGCGGGCTCTGACAAAGCAGACTTCCACTTGCCCTCCGGTGGAAGAGGGGGGGGGGTGCGCTCGTTCGGCTTGAATTGGATTGTAGGTTGGGGAAGCGGCGGCGGCGTCTTCTGACCGCCTTCGACGAGATCCGAAATGATCCACTTTAGCGTCGGATCGTGATCGACCAATCCATCGCCCTCGTTTTCGGCGCTCGATGGGCTCGCGCCAACGGGGCCAGCTTCTGCGGCCAGGGTTGGAGCTTGGGGCGTGTCGTTATTGCGGTTCATGGACGCTGCGCCTGTCCGCGAGCCTATCCGGATATGATACGGCCAACTGGCGTTCCCATCTCAATTTGTGTATCGGAAACTAGCTCGTCGAGCTCGATCCGACCAGGCTCGAAGATTGTAATGGTTGTGGAGCCCAGGTTGAAGATTCCAAGTTCTTCTCCGCAAGCTACAGGGATGGGAGGGGTAAAGGACTTATGGCGCAATGTGGCTTTAGCAAACCCTCCGGCGTGCGTTGCGACCTCTGGATCGTAGCTGGCCGTGATATGGCCAACGCCCACCGCGGCCACCATGACGACTGCGTAGCGCCCAAGCGGACTGTCGACGACCGTAACGAATCGCTCGTTCCTTGCAAACAACCCGGGCTCGCGCTTCAGGCTTCGGCTGCCGACTGGAAATAGCTTGCCCGGGATGTGGCTCCAAGCGACGATCTTGCCGCTGGCCGGGAAGTGAACGCGATGGTAGTCGCGCGGCGAGAGGTAGATGACGACATAGGGGCCCCCGACCAAACGGGCAGCCAAGGCCTCGTCGGCCAACAGGGTCTGCAGGGTGAATGCCGAGCCCTTGGCTTCAAGCAGTTTTCCGGCGGTCGCCAAGCCGGCATCGCAGATGGTTCCATCCGAGGGGGCGACAATCGAACTTTCGTCCACTGGGGGCCTTCGCACTCCCCGTGCCAAGCGGCGCGTGAAGAACTCCTGCAGGCTCGGATAGTCCTCGATAGGATGTTCCGCCTCGGCGCAATTCAGTCCGTAGGCTTTAGCGTAGGAACGCAGAAGTGAGGCTTGCAGTCGTCTGGGGAGTTTGCGCTTGGCCCCCCAACCGATCATCCCTGAGAGCAACCGCTTCGGCGCTACTCGCCACGCGCCTTGCGCGATTCGCTCGCCGAAAGAAAGGTTGGGCATCGTGCTACCGACAGTAAAGCGGGAAGTGGTCAACTCTAGGGCAGGCCCTTGCTGCCGTGCAATGGATTTAGTGCTCGGTCGGACGCAGCCTGACAGAATTCGAGCTCCGAACGCAAGAAAGCCCACCTTTGCGGGTGGGCTTTCCTGGTGGCTATCTGTCGGCAGCGACTAGGCGTCGAAGTACTGCGCGAACTCGAAGGCCGTCGGGCGGAGGCGCGAGGGCTTGAGCTCGTTTTCTTCCTTCCACCAGATCCAGGTCTCGACCACTTCCTTGGTGAAGACGTCGCCCTTGAGCAAGAAGGCGTGATCCTTCTTGAGATTCTCAAGTGCCTCTTCGAGCGAGCCGGGAGCCTTGGGGATGTCGCGCAACTCCTCGGGGGGAAGCTCGTAGATGTCTTTGTCCATCGGTTCGCCGGGCTTGATCTTGTTCTGGATGCCGTCGATGCCGGCGAGCAACATGGCCGCGAAGGCCAGGTACGGGTTGGCCATCGGATCCGGGCAGCGGAATTCGATGCGCTTGGCCTTGGGCGAAGACGCCACGGGCACGCGGATCGATGCCGAGCGGTTACGCGACGAGTACGCCAGGTTGACCGGTGCTTCGAAGCCAGGCACCAAGCGGCGGTAGCTGTTGAGGCCGGGGTTGGTGATGGCGAGGAGGGCAGGGGCGTGCTTGATGAGCCCGCCGACATAGTAGAGGGCGGTCTCGGAAAGACCGGCGTACTTGTCACCGGCGAAGAGGTTCTTCTCGGCCTTCCAGATCGACTGGTGGCAGTGCATGCCCGAGCCGTTGTCGCCGAAGATCGGCTTCGGCATGAACGTCGCGGTCTTGCCCCATTTGCGGGCCACGTTCTTGACCACGTGCTTGTACCACATGGTCCGGTCGGCCATGGTCACGAGGGGGCCGAACACCATGGACAGCTCGGCTTGACCGGCGGTCGCCACTTCGTGGTGGAAGACCTCGACGGTGATGCCCAGCTTCTCGAGGGTCAGCGCCATCTCGGCGCGGATGTCGATCTGGGTATCGATGGGCGACACTGGGAAATAACCGCGCTTGTAGTCGACCTTGTAGCCGAGGTTGCCGCCTTCTTCCTCGTTGGCGGTGTTCCAGCGGCCTTCCTTCGAGTCGATCTTGTAGAACGAGGTGTTGGGACCCTCGCCGAAGCGGACCTCGTCGAAGATGAAGAACTCGGGCTCGGGACCGAAATACGAGATGTCTCCGATACCGGTCTGCTTGAGGTACTGCTCGGCCTTCCGGGCGATTTGGCGCGGGTCACGAGCGTAGGGCTGGTGGGTGACGGCGTCCGCGATATCTACGATCAGCGACAGCGTGGGCTCCTTGATGAAGGGATCGATGACCGCCGTGCTGGAGTCGGGAATGCAGGTCATGTCCGACTCGTTGATCGCCTTCCAACCGCGGATGGAGCTTCCATCGAAGTTGAAGCCCTCGGTGAACGTCTCTACCGTCAGCTTGTGGATAGGCATGGTGGTGTGCTGCCACTGGCCTAGAAGATCCACGAACTTGAAGTCGACTAGTTTGACTCCATTCTTCTTTGCGAACTCAAGAACCTCGGCTGGGGACATAGTGCGGTTTCCCTTCTGCGCGGATCGCGCGGTGCATTTTGTTACGTTGGAAAGCTGGTCGCGGAGGCGGAGGCGGGCTTTGCCCGCCGGAGCCAAAGCGCGGGAGGGTTTGGGAACCCTCCCAGGGTTCCCATTTGAATCACATAGGCGAAGCCGGGCTCCGCCCGGCGGAGCCAGAGCGCGGGAGGGTTTGGGAACCCTTCCAGGGTTCCCATCTTGTTAAAGCGCGTCCTCACCGCGTTCTCCGGTTCGGATGCGGATGACTTCCTCGACTGGGGTTACGAATATCTTGCCGTCGCCGATGTGGCCCGTGCGTGCGACGCTCATGAGCGCCTCGACCACGTCCTTGGCCATTTCGTCCTTGACCACGATCTGAATCCTGACCTTGGGCACGAAATCCACGACGTAGGCGGACCCGCGGTAGACCTCTTTCTTGCCGCCGGTTCGTCCAAAGCCTTTGACTTCGGAAACGGTCATTCCCTGCACTCCGATTTCGCGCAGGCGGTCCTTGACGTCATCGAGCTTGAACGGTTTGATGATGGCTTCGATCTTTTTCATGATGCACCGGCCGGAAAGAGTAGACGGCCTTGCGGGTATCTTCAATCCCCTTCGTGAGGAAGAACGAAAAGAAGACTAGCGTTCCAAAGTTTCCGGTGTATTTCGCGCCCGCAAATTTTTTGTAAAGGTGCGCAATTACGCGCGAGTTTTGAGGGCTCCGACGAGCTCTCGCGCGTCGGAGACAGAGTTTTGGCGGCAGAATTCCTCAACCTCGCGAACGACTCGCTCGGCGGAAGCGGGGTCGATGAAATTCTGCGTCCCCACTTGCACGGTGCTGGCGCCCGCCAAAAAGAACTCGATGGCGTCTAGGCCGGTTTGGATGCCACCGATCCCGCAAATGGGAATGCCCAATCCCGCACGGTGGATTTGATGGACCATGCGCAAGGCGATGGGCTTGATGGCCGGGCCCGAAAGCCCACCAAAGATCGTCGCCAGCCTGGGCCTGCGCGTGCGCGCGTCGATGGCCATGCCGGTGATGGTGTTGATGACCGAAACCGCGTCTGCCCCGTTTTCCGCGCAAGCGCGCGCCAGGGAGACGATGTCCGAGGTGTTGGGCGTTAGCTTGACCCAGAGAGGTTTGGCGATAACCTTTCGGCAGGCGCGGACCAGATCGCCTAGCACCCGCGGGTCTCGGCCGAACTCGATGCCACCCGCCTTGATGTTGGGGCAAGAGACGTTCATTTCTAGACCGTCGACGCCATCCAGTTCTCCCAGCCGCTGCCCGCAGTCGATGTAGTCGTCGAAGGTGGTGCCGAAGAAATTGACCAGAACCTTGGTGCCGCAATCGTGGAGGAACGGCAGTTTCCCAGTGGCGAATCCCTCCACCCCAACGTTTTCCAGCCCGATGGAATTGAGCATGCCCGACGCAGTTTCACAGATGCGAGGTGCGGGATTGCCAAAGCGCGGATTGGGCGAGATTCCCTTGGTCACCAGCCCGCCGAGCGCGGCAAGGGGCATGAGGTCCTCGAATTCTTTGCCGTAGCCGAAGGTGCCGGATGCAGTCAGCACGGGGTTGCGAAAGTCGATACCGCCACAGTGGACGGCCATGGAGAGCGGGATGTTTGCCGCGAAGTCGACGGGCGGGGAGGTCATGTTGCCCCTTCCGCCACGTGACCGGGCGCGGGCGGGATAATCAGGTCCGAGGCCATGAACACAGGCCCGTCGCTGCACACGTAGCGAAATGGCCGTGAGCCGGCCGGAATGGCACACCCCAGACACACGCCAATACCGCAGGCCATCTGCTCCTCCATGGAGAGGTAGCATTCGATCCCGTGCGGCTCCGCGATTCGCGCCACAGCCCACAGCATCTCGCGCGGTCCGCAGGCAAAAACGCGCAGCCTTTCCTGGCGATTGGCCGTGCGATGGTAATCGATACGTGCCTCCAGCGCCGAGGTCACGCGCCCTCTGCGGCCTACCGAGCCGTCTTCGGTGGCCAAGCACGTGGCCAGGCCCATCCCACGCATTTCGCCCAGCAGGACCAAGTCGCGCGAAGTCCGGCCTCCGTAGATCATCTCGCAGCGGCCAACCAGGCCGCGCCGGGCGGCGTGCTCCGCTTGCATAAAAAGCGGCGGCATGCCCACCCCGCCCGCAACGAGCAGATCCACGCTGTCGGGCGTTGGATCTGGAAAACCATTCCCAAGCGGGCCAAGAACCGACACCCGCGTTCCTGGCAAGGCCTCTTCCAGCAAGCGAGTCCCTCTACCAACGGACTTGGCCAAGAGGTCGGCGCGACCTTCTGGGGCAACCGAGAGTAGCGAGACGGGCCGCGGCAGTAGAGGATCGCGTCCCCAATCACCGCGAAGCATTATGAACTGACCAGGCCGGCTTTGAGCGAGTGAGTCACATCCGCCCATTCTGAGCACGAAGTAGCCATTGCCCAGCGCGCGATTCTCGATGATTCTTGCGTCAAAATAGCGCATTTGTTGGTTTGGGGTCCCTTTTACACCTTTCGACTGGCTTTGCGCCACGGTCGGATTAGGATAAACTTATTATTAAAGTTAAGAATTAGTTATAGTTTATAAATACATGTAATAATGTATTTATATTAACATATTCATAAATGGATTAGCTTTTGGACGCAGGCCGAGTCTGAACGAACACTCGGATTTGTTGCAGGTCCGAAGCTAACGTGTTACTAGGCGAAATCATAGAGAACCGGGGCACACACAACCATGGACTTCATGTTCGAGGATGATGTCGACGAGGTAGGGTCTGACGTAGAGGCGTACTGCCCTAAGTGCAAGGCCGATACAACCCACGTTGTCATCTCCAAATACGAAGACGAGATTCGTCGCGTTCAGTGCAATCCCTGCGGGGACGTGCACTCCTTCCGCAAGCCTCGGGGCGAGGCTGAGGAGGACATGCCCGAGCCTGTGGCTGCTCGCAAGCGGGCGTTGCTCAAGAAGCTGACCTGGGAGGAGTTCTTCGCCAAGCATGGCGAGCGCAACGCCAAGCCCTATGAGTTTCGCGATACTTATCGGGAGAACGCCATCGTCTTTCACCCGAAGTTCGGCAAGGGCTACGTGTCCGAAGTGGTCTCGGAAAGCAAAGTGGAGATCACCTTCTCGGACGCCCGGCGGATCCTCGTGCACAACCGGAAGGACATTCCTGGCTCCCCAGTCGGCAGGGAAGACGACGGCTTGCCCTCCACAGCCGTTCCTGCGAAGGGGACCGGTAAGGGGGCGGCGAAGGCGGTCGCTGGCAAGCAGGCCGCGACCCCCAAGGCCACCGTAGCGCCCAAGGCCGCGACAGCCAAGGTTGCCGCGGCGCCCAAGGCCCCTGCGCCTAAGGCGCCGACCAAGAAGGCCGAAGATAGGAAAGCCCCAGAAAAGAAGCCGGAGGCCAAGAAGCTCGCGCCAGCCAAGGCTGCCGCAGCCAAGAAGCCTGCAGCGAAGAAGCCTGTCGTGAAGAAGCCTGTAGCGAAGAAGCCTGTAGCGAAGAAGCCTGTCGTGAAGAAGCCGGCTGTGAAGAAGCCGGACGCCAAGAAGGCTGCAAAGAAGAAATCCAAGTAGTTGAGTTCTAGGAAGGAACCCTGGGAGGGTTCTTTCAATTCCCCGCGATGAGTACGGCCGGTCGGAGCCCGTCGTTACCGCGCGCCTGGGAAGGAGCCCAAGGAGGGTTCTTTCGATCTCCCGGGCCGACTATCATCCGGCAGCCGACGAGCAACTCGCGCCGCTGCTCAGGTGGCTCAAGATGTGTCCATAAATGGAACCATCTTGAGAGGCTTTCAGGGGCGGGCCGCGGCCCGCCCCTCGTCCGCGAAGTAAATTCGGGGACTTCACCCCACCTGCGGCCGAGCCCTCGGCTCGGCTACTGAAGGACTGTCCAATTGATGGACAGTCCTTCAGCGGATGACCAGAACGAAGATGTCGTAGAAAGCGTGCGTGTAGACCGCGACGGCGAATCCGCGCAACTTGAACAGAGCACCAAAGACGAGCCCGGCCAGCACTCGGAAAGTGAACGAGCCGAAAGTGAAGGCGTCACCGGTTGGTGGCAGGTAGTGCACGAACGAGAACACCGTCGACGAGAAGACGAACGCGCCGAAAAGCGCGGCCCAACGACTCATGCCGAGCAGCTTTTCGAAAGCCGCGATGCTGCCGCCTAGGAGGCCCAAGCGGAACACGGTTTCCTCGTACACCCCCGCGCCCAGCGACATCACGAGTCGGGTGACGAGCCCCTGCTCGGGCAGGCCCATGGCCAGGGTCGGAGGGAATCCCAGCACCTTCGTCATCAGCAGCACGATCAGCGATCCCATGGTCAGAGCGTAGATGACGCTTTCGAGAAGGACCGGTAGGAACACCCTGCCGTTGAAGTGCTGCTTGCGCTTGAGCAGGGCAAGGGCAAGCGCGAACACTCCGACCACGGCGGCGAGGAAAAGTAGGTACCCCTTGAGGGTAAGTCTCAGGGAAGCGAAGAGGAAGGTTGTCACGAAGTCCGCCCCATTGAGCATGGGCAAGGTGAACAGCACGCCGACCTGGTAGATGAGAAACAAGGGAAAGACCAGGATGAGGCTGGTCAGAAGATTTCTGGGACTGGCTTGTTGGGCAGGAGGCACGCGGACTACTTCCAGTCGGGTTCGGCTTTGCTGCCAGCTTGGGATGGGGCTGTGGCGGGGCTATCCGCGGCGCGAAAGGGAATTCTCGACCGGCTGGCCCGCGCGGCGGCGCGAGCGACCCCCGGCGACTCTGCGGGTGGCTTGACCACGGCGGTGACTTCGCGTTGCGGGTCTAGGTATTTGCGCGCGGCTCGCGCGACGTCGGCGACCGTGACCTTCATGATGTTGTCCCCGTACTGTCGGTAGGATTTCCAACCCTGACCGTAGGCCTCGTGGAAAGCCAGGGCTGCGGCCAACGCGCTCTTGCGCTGCAGCCCGATGGCGTGCACGCCGATCAAGTAGCGCTGCGCACGCGCCAACTCGTCGGCGGTGATGCCCTTGTCGGATACCTCGCGTAGCTCGCGGCGCACAATCTTGGCCGCCTCATCGAGGTTCTCCGGGCTGCTGGCGAGGTATACAGCGAAGTAACCTGGATCGAGTCCCTCGACGGAGAACGCGCTGACCCGGTAGGCAAGGGCGCGCTTCTCGCGGATTTCGGCGAACAACCGGCCACCTTGCCCCGAAAGCACGTAGGCCAGAACCTCGAGCGGGAAGCGATCCTGACTGGCGAACGCCACGCCCTGGAAGCCGAGCACGAGGTGAGCTTGCTCCTTCGACATGAACTTGAAGACTTGGGCTGGTTCGGTGCGGTTGGGTTCGACTGGAACGGCCGGCTTGTCCAGGCTTTGCTCTGTCGAGTTGGCGAAGAGCGCCGCGACCTTGGCCTTGACCCGCGCAGGATCCACGTCGCCCACCACCGCGATGGTCAGATTCGACGTGCTGTAGCGCTGCCGGAAATGGTTGATGAGCTTGCGGCGCGTAAAGCTGGCGACCGTTTGTGGCGTCCCCATCGGATCGAGGCGGTAGGGATGCTTCTGCCACATGGCCGCATGGAACAGCTTGAACGCGACCTGGCCCAGGCTGTCTTCCTGCGCGTGGATGTCGTCGAGCACGATCCGCCGCTCCTTCTCCAGTTCGTCCTCGGAGAATGTGGCGTTGAGGATGCAGTCCGCGACCAGGTCGAAGCCGCGTTCGAAATAGCGGGAGAGAAACTCCGCCTGCACGCCCAGGCTGTTGCGGCCTGAGTACCCGGTGAGGGCGCCAGCCATGCCCTCGACCTCGTTCATGATCTGCTCGGCGCTGCGGGTCTTGGTTCCGCGCACGAGCAGGGCGGCCAGCATGTTCGAGATTCCGTTGGATCGGTCATCCTCGTAGCGCAGACCGCCCAGCCACGTCGCGCGCAGGGCAACGACCGGCACCGAGGTATCACGCATGATGAGCAGCTTGAGTCCCGACGGAAACACGTGACGGATCACGCGATCGGATTCGGGCGCCGAGGCCGCCACGCGGGCGAAGCGCGTGCTCACCCGTGTTTCCGCATTTTCGGCGGCCGTACGCACGCGCCCCAGGAACTTTTCCGTCTTGTCGGGTTGCTGTCCCGTCCGCTTCTCGGGCACCTGGACATAGATGGACATGTTCGAGGTGTGCAGGTATTGGCTCGCCACGCGGCGCAGGTCGGCGGCGGTGGTCTTCTGCAGGGCCGCCAGGTAGCGCTCCTCGAAATTGGGATCTCCGGCGATAGCGGAAAAGAATCCCAGCTTGCGTGCGTAGCCCTGGACGGTCTCTTTGTCGTAGACGCGATCGCTTTCCAGGATGGTCTTGGCCTTGGCTAGCTCCTCGGGCGGAACCTCTTCGTAGGCCATGCGAAGGACCTCGTCCAGCACGGCCCGGACCGCGTCCTCGATGCGACCGGCCTGCAGGCCGACCCCAACGACCAGGGCGCCAGGATCCCGCGCCGAGAACAGATATGCCGACGTGCTGGTGGCAAGCTGTCGGTTGCGCACGACCTCTAGATTCAGTCGCGAGCTATCGCCCTGCCCGAGCAGGACCGCCAGCAAGTCGAGAATCGCGATGTCGGGATGATTGATGGCGGGCGTGCGGAAGCCGAGCAGAACCTGGGCTTCCTTGACGTCGCGGGCCGCGCCCCGCACGCGCAGTCCGGCTTGCTCGGGTTGGGGTGGCCGCGGCCCCACCGCAACCCCGCGGGCCATGGGTGCGAAGGCTTGCGCGATCTTCGCCTTGGCCGCCGCGGCGTCGAAGTCCCCGACGACCACCAGGGTCACGTTGCTGGCCACGTAATGCTTGGCGAAGAAAGACAGGATGTCGTCGCGGCGAAGCTTGCGCACCGTCGCCTCGTTGCCGATGATGGGGCGCCCATAGGGATGAACATCGAACACGGACTGGAAGAGACCCAGACCAGCCTGCCGTTCGGGATCGTCCCTACCTTGCTTGATCTCTTCAAGCACAACGTTGCGTTCGCGCTCTAGCTCGCCAGCGTCGAAGCTGGAGTTCATCAAGGTGTCGGCCAGGATGTCGAGCCCCGTATCGAAGAACCGGCTGGCCAGGACCAGGTGGTAGACGGTTTCGTCGTGGCTGGTCCAGGCGTTGATCTCGCCACCTGCGCTCTCGACCTCGCGGGCAATCTGGCCCACGCCACGCTTCTTCGTGCCCTTGAAGAGCATGTGCTCGAACACATGGGCGATGCCGGCCAGCTCGGGTGGCTCGTCGGCGGAGCCGATCTTGACCCACGCTTGAAAGGCCACGACCGGCGCGGCGTGATTCTCTTCGAGGACTACCTCTAGACCGTTGTCGAGTTTGAATACCACGCGCTTGGGGCTCCCTTCCGCATCCACTGATTGTGCCTGCCTGCCCGATGGGCCCACGAGTCTTCCGGCGCATCCGGCGAGAGTCGCAAGGACGAAGCAGGCAACTGCAGGTTTCACGGCGCAACCGTAGCACGAGGCAGGCGCGTTGGGTGCCCTTGGGTGCCATCCAGCGTGCTAAAACGTCCATCATGCCGGACCCTTCCAAGTGTCCAATTTGCAAGCGTGAACTGCCGGTCCACCAGGGCGCCCCGGCCTTCGGCCCCTTTTGTTCGGCCCGCTGCCGGTCCATCGACCTGGGCAGCTGGCTCGACGGTCGCTACAGCATTGCCGCCACCCCGGAGGAGACCGAGGACGAGGACGCATCGGTACCCCTGGACGAGGACGACGAGGACAGTGAGGACTGACCTGAAGGACTGTCCATCCATTGAACAGTTCGGAAAGATGCCGGGGAGAAGAACTGTCCGGAAGTTGGACAGATCTTCTGGCGCCGAGCCAAAGGCTCGGCCGCAGGTGGGGTGAAGTCCGCGAATTCACTTCGCGGACGAGGGGAGGGCAGCGGCTCTCCCCCAAAATGCCTGACAGCCGATGCGAAGTCGGTGGACTTTTTTGTGGCGACGGAACCCGTTCGTGATAACTTTCGCCGCCTTGACGGCGGGGAGGGGCTAGGGCTTCGGCCCGAAAGCCCTGTTGGCAGGTGAAAACTCGGGGCGTGGCGCAGTCTGGTAGCGCGTTCGGTTCGGGACCGAAAGGCCGGAGGTTCAAATCCTCTCGCCCCGACAGAGACAACTTTTGAGGGCCGCTTGACGAGATCCCAGTATGCAACTCGCACACTGGGCCGTGTCGCTGGCCGTTGGTATCCTTGCCGGCATCGTCGCGGGACCGCTGCAAGCCTGGGTGTTCGCGGGCATCGCCCTGGCAGTGTCTGTCTCGTTCGTGTGCCTCCGCGCGCGGAGCCTGGGGCTGGCCTTTCTGTTCGTGGCTTGCGGCCTTGGGCTCGGGCAGCGCGAAGTAAGCCGGGCCCGGGCGCCGGCCGAGGTGGTCGAAGACAAACCGGTCGAGATCGTCGGCCAAGTCGTGGCGGGCGCCGACGTTGCCGACCAGCCCGCAGCCCGTGGGGCAGCGAGTGAAATCGAAAGCCCGAATAGGATCGAAGGCAAGGCGGAGCCATCCACTCGCTGTCATCTGCGCATCGAGGTGCAATCGGTGGATGAGAAGAAGATCTCGGCTACCTTGTCGTTGTTGGTGATCGAGGGCGTGCCGGACTTTGCTCCAGGCGATTGGGTTCGTTTCTCGAGTCGGCTCTATGTGCCGAGGGGATTCGCCAATCCCGGGCTGCCGGATGCTCGGCTCCT
>OBLT010000093.1_pt1 | contig 64035 bp, 53 predicted proteins | sample 1518721 | NCBI WGS metagenome assembly OBLT01 (sample SAMEA3539307, study PRJEB22396) | soil metagenome | biome: tundra; feature: field; material: soil | place: USA | collected 2010-05 | depth 0.15 m | reverse complement strand
CTACCCTCGCAATCGTCGCTCACCGTCGGGAGAATCCCTTATCTGACTGGCATTGGGGCTAAAGCTCGATCTCGCGGCTTTGGGGCTGCGAAGCATGCGCGGGCTTCGGCCGGGCCACGGGCATGGCGACGATGCGCTCCTCCAGGTTGCTCGGCCGCGGCCGCGTGATCGCTACGGTCTGGGGCGTGGCGCCCGGAGCCGGCAGAACCGGCGAGTCCCGCAGCTCGAAGGTCCCGTAGTGGGTCACCAGACATGAAGGCTCAGGCGCCTGGCCAAGGTCGACCGAACGCTGGTGGCGACGCTGTTCGGCCTTCAGCCGATACGCGACATAGGGTCCGCCGACCGCAGCCGCCAGCTTGGCCTTCCAGCCCGATTCCTTGATGAGACAATCGCGAAGCACGCCCGCTTGCTCGTGGGTGGCGTTGCCGATGCGCGCGAGATCGCGGCGCATCCCCTCGAGCAGCATGGCGTAGAAGGGGAACTTCTTGCGGGTCATCTCCCGTCGCATTTGCACCAGTTCGTGATCCCAGTCGGCGGTGTTGCGATAGCCGTCGTACTGGGTCTGAATCATGCGCAGGATGGAAGGTCCCAGGACCTCAAAGTCGCGCTTGAACGCGTAATCGATTTTCTCGGAGATCACGGCATCGGTGAGAAAAGCGTGGTGCCAGTTCTGGACGTGCTGGCCGTGGATGTCGGCCCAAGGGAAATTCTCCTTGAGGCGCTGCTCGGCCTTCATCTGCTTCCACAGCGGCGTGCCCGGCATGGCGATGTAGAGCATGAACTGGTTGTAGGTGCAGCCATACGACAGGGCGTGTTCGATCTCGCGATCGACATCCTCGGGCTGGTGGTGGGGGAAGCCGAGAATCGTCGAGCCCAAGACCTCGACGCCGTAGGCTTGCAGTTGGCCAATCAAGCCCCGAAGCCCGATGCCGTCCATCTTCTTGTAGGTCGTGCCGGTGGACTCTTCCAGGCCGATCCAGATGAAGCTGTAGCCGAGCTTGACCACGTTCTCGACGCCCAGGCGCAAGAGAGCATCCGCGGACGAGAACACGGCGTAGCGGTGAGGCTTGCGCTGCTCTTCCATCAGCTTGAGCAGCGCGAGCGCGCGCTTGGTGTCGAGCGAGAAATTCTCGGACATGACGAACAGCTCGGTCACGCCGCGGGCCGTTTGCGCGTCGGCCACGGAAAGAATGTCTTCCGCGGAGTGGAGAAACTTCACGAACTTGCCTTCGAACTTGGCCGAGGTCGTACAGAAATTGCAGCGCATGGGGCAACCGACGTCGGGGATGATCAGCCCCGCCGACAGCTCGGGCACTTTGAAACCCAGCGCGCGCTTGTCAAAGGTGGCGTCCACCAGCGGCGCGTGGACAACGCCGTCTTCTTTGAGCCCGACGCCCGGCATCTTGGCGTAGTACTCGAGGCCATCGCGCTTCACGAAGGTTACCCCCGTCCCCTCGCACTCGCATACGCGCAGCCAGTCCGAAAGCCCCGCTGGATGCGGGCGCCCAGAGCGTTCAAACGACGGCTCCCAGATGTTGAAACTCTCACTCGGGCAAGCCTCCCGCATGCGCTCGATGAGCTCTTGGGTCACCTCGTCGTCGTTGACGATGTGGCCGCCGATGTCGATGGGAACCTCCGGCAGCGTCTCGCGCACAAGGCGCCAGGTCACGACAACTTTTTCGAAGTTGGCCATGATCCCCGACAAGCCGATCCGATCCCAGTGCCGTTCGAGAAGCTTCGCCCTTAGCTGCTCCTCCGACGGAAAATCCAGCACCGCCACGTTGGCGTTCAGGTTCGCGCCGAACAGATCGTACGCGAAGGTCCGCGAAAACATCTGCACCGTGTAGTGCTGCTGTCCACGCGTGACCTGGTTGTTAAGCAGGCTCATCGGGTTCTTGTACCGACTGTGCGGCCCGTCCACCCCATGTGGGCCAACCACGGACGTGAACAGGATGCTGCGGAGCGTCATCGGAGCAATAAACGACATTGCAGTATCTGAATGGCAGAGTGGCCAGAGTCCCGCAATATCTGGCGGTAAGTATTATGAATTTATGACGATCCCCAGACATCGTCAGGTCCGATTGTGGGCTTTCGAGCTCCATCTGATTGTAATGCTGTCTACTATCCTATTGATGGCAGATGCGTCGCGTTCAGATGGAGATCCCCTTTGAATCCACCGATCTCGCGTCGCGGCCCGAAATCGACAATAGTGGAAGGGCATGTTGGGAGCGCTCGCGAGTTTGGCGTTGGCTGCTGCCGTCACGGCGAAGCCGACAGACGCGGCCTGCCCGAGCCAAGATGCCGTCGAGGCCGAACTCGACCGCCTGGGCGCCTCCGTCGCGCTTGCGGCACTCGGTTCGCCCGAAGTCACGGTCGCGGGAACCAAGATGCGGGTCGCTCTGCACGGCCGGGACGGAGCCATCATGGGGGCGCGCGAGGTTGCCGCGCCCGAGGCGTGTCACGAGCGCGCTTCTGTGGCCGCGGTCTTCCTCGCCGCCTGGGTGGGCGAGTGGTCCACCCAGCCGCTACCCAATCCGACGTCGACGACTTCAGGCGAAGACGCCCGGGCCGCGAGCACAAAAGGGCTGCGAGCAGGTGCATCGAATCGGACATCAGCGGCACCGCCTGCGCCTTCTCCGCCACCGGCATTGTCTCCATCGAGGCCAGCGCCATCCGCGGCGTCGACATCAGCATCCACGATCGCGACTGTCTTCCGACCCACGCGGGCGCCTGTCGTCGAGATCGCTGGATTGGGTTTCGGGACACACGATGGTGATGCTGGCACCTTCGGCGCCGCCGTGTCGGCCGCGTATCGATTCGGGAGCGCCCTCGCCATAGCCGCGCTGTTTGAAACCACGGGAGAACGCGAAACCACGTTGGGTCCAGGTTTTGCCGCCTACCGAACCTCCCGCTTCGGCGTCGGAGCCAGCCTGCTGCGACAACGCGGACACTTTTTCGCGGACGCGGGGATCTTCCCTGAATTGACCATGCTTTCCCTCAGCGGAAGAGGACAACAGCTGGACACCACCCGCAGCGCAACCACCTGGGGAGCAGCCGCGGATCTGCGTGGGCGACTCGGTCTCGCGGCCGGTCGCTTCATTCCCTTTCTATTCGCTGGCGGCAGTGTAGCGCTTCGCGCGGAGCACCTGACCCTGGTAGGTAACCCGGCCGACAAGACTCTTTCACGCTGGAATCTCAGCGGCGGAGCCGGATTGGCGTTTCTGCTGGGTGGGAACGAATAGTTGAAACACTTTCGTGAGGACCATCACTAGATAGGTCGACGTGACCGACTCTCATCCCACTCTCGACGCAGGCAACATGTACCGGATGCACGTGCATCAGGTGGGCCGGTGGGCCGCACGTCTGGGTGGACCCGCGCTTGACCTGGAAGACACGGTCCACGAGGTCTTCGCCATCGCGTGCGCGCGCCTGCCCAGCTTTCGCGGCGACTCGAGCCTGGCCACGTGGCTGTTCGGCATCACCGACAAGGTCGTGCGCCACCGCCGCCGCAAGGAGCGCTGGCGGCGCTGGTTGGCTGGATCGGCGGACGAGACCGCGGGACACCTGCCTGCGTCCGGGCCGGATCCGCTGAAAGCTGCCGAGCAGAGCCAGACCGCCAGGAGCGTCTATCGCACGCTCGACCAACTTGCCGACAGCGACCGGCGCATCTTGATTCTCTTCGAGCTGGAAGAGATGTCCGCCGACGAAGTCGGCGAGCTGCTCGGCATCAAACCAGCCAACGCGCGCCTGCGCCTGCACAGGGCCCGCGCGCGATTTCTGCGCGTCTACGAACGAGAGTTTCCCGCCTTCGCAACGAAGGTGAATTCCGAGAGGTGCGAACATGTCAGTCAATAGCAACGCGTCTGACAGCGAACGAGAATCCGAGTCATCGCGGCGAGGTCTGGACTTCCTGCACCAGGCGCGCGCGGTGCGCGATCTTGGGCCTGAGGAGGTGGAACGCATCGAACGCCGCCTCAGCGTGCGAAGCGCCCGTCCGCGCCGCAGGGTTCTCCTGCCCGCCCTTGCCGGGCTCGCGTTGGTCCTGGTTGCAGGCACAGCCTTCGCCGTGGCCAAGGGCGGCTTGCGTGCGTTGCCAGTCGTCGGACCGCTTCTGGGGCCGCTCTTTGCGCCCGCGACTTCGACTGAACCGCCGAAGGCCCCGAAGCACCACCAGCCGGCCTTGCCCAAGCCCGCGCTCGACAATCCGCCCGCCGCGGATCCGGCGATGGTCGTTCCCTCTGTCGCACCCGCGCTCATTCCAGCTCCCGCGTTGGAACCAGAACCCTCTGAACCCGAATCCCATTCCGCTCGCCCGACTGGATCACGACCACGGACCCTGGCCCTGCGCGATCCAGGAAACTCGCGCGAGGGGATCCGGGCTATGCCTGCGCCCGAGATGCCAGCCCCGCCCGCAACCACTGACAAAGTGGAAAACCCCATCGTGGCCGAAAGTCGGTCCTTCGCCTCGGTCATCGAGCCCTGGCATCGCACGCGCAATGCCAGCACGACCCTGGTTCTGCTGGATGCGCACGAGCGGCGCTACCCGAGCGGACATCTGCGCCTGGAATCGCGCCTGCTGCGCGCCGAGGTTTACCTGGCACAGGGCCGCGAGCGCGACGCCTTGGCCGTGCTCGACTCCGTGTCCTTGTCAGGGATCCCGCGCGCCCGCGAGCTGCAAACCGTGCGCGGCGAGCTGCGCATCAAGGCCGGGCGCTGCGCCGAGGGCAAACGAGATCTCGACGACGTTCTCGAGAAAGGTGTGGCCGATGCCTTGGCAAGGCGGGCGACTCAGGCGATTTCTCACTGCCCCTGAAACACTTTCCTGGCTGCCGTCACCAGGTAGGCAACGGACCCAATGAGGAATGCCATGAATAACAAGCCTAGTTTCCAGGATTCGCACCTTCTCGCTCTCACAGCGGCCTGCTTGGCGATGGCGGCCTTCGGCTGCAGCAAGACCGATTCACTTGGCTCGGTGAGGGAAGGCGGCGCGGACGGGGTTGGCAAGGACGGTAATGGTTGCCAATCCACAGGTGCGAATCCCTCCAAGTGTGATGCTCCCCCAGCGCCTGACGCTTCTCCTGACACAGCACCTGATGGCAATGCCTGCGGTGCGGGAGTCCCGGTCCACTACTCCGCGCCCGGTTGTGGTGCGGACGCTGTTCCCATTTGCGGAGCGTATAGCCAAGACGCATGCACAGCGGTCATCTCCTACTGCGCCTGCGACGGCCAAACCACCGTCTACGGTGCGTGTGGTACCAGCCCCTCGCCGTTCCTCCACGTGGGCGCTTGCCAGTCCGTGGCCGACGCTCCACCAGACCCGGGCTGCCAGTACCCGCTGGACTCCCATGTCGATGCCACCGGGAATACCGTCTGGTGGTGGCGCTTTCACTGGCAGGACCCGAACCTGGCCACAACCTGCGCGGCGTGGGGCGCCGACGCGAGGATGATCCTCGAAGTCGATGTCCCCGCCAACCCGTCCGGTTCAGGCACCGCCCTGCCCGCGTGCGCGACGGACACCCTCTCGACCGGCGTGGGTCCTCAGTGCGCGATGGCCAATTCCTGGCGGTTCGAGACGGCCTGTACCGACGGTCAGCTCATGGTGGAACTTCCAAGCAGGGATGTCTTCCACGGCTACTACCACGTCGAAAGCGGCGCCTATCCCAACTCCGCTCGCCACCTGGTTTCACAGGATGTTCACTGCAGCCGCGATCTGTACCTCGTCACCGGACTGGCGAGTCCCCCGGCCGCGACCAGCGACGGTGGCGTGGACGCTGCACGCTCCGATTCGCCACCAGCGGCGTTCTGCCAATTGTCCGATGGTCGCCACATCCCGGCCGGTGCCGCATACGGCGCATCCGACAGATGCAATTGTTGCGTCTGCACGTCTTCGGGCCAAGCAGTATGCCAAGCAGCAGGATGCAGTGACGCAAGCTTTGCTAATCCGGCGAGCTGTCAGAGCGATCAGGATTGCAATCAGGGCAGAGGCGTATGCGCGTTCGAGCCAGGTTGCGATTCCCCTCGAGGAACGTGCATGGCGGACGGTGCTTGTCCACTGTTCGCAGTGTCGGACATGGCGCCCTGGGAGTATTGCGGTTGCGATGGAGTGACCTACCCAATTGTGAACAGCTCGACCAGCCCGCAACAGTATGCGTACAAGCCGTACAGCCACTACGGAGCTTGCCCGTAAGTCGAGCACGGCCATCAGGCCACGAACGTAACTCCGCAGTGTCCCGCCACGAGCACCAAGTCGCGTGCGTCGCCGGCTCGATAGTCGTGGGTCGAGCCGGCCTTCTGCCACTTGGCGGTTCCGGGACCGTCGATGGTTCCGCCTTCGTGCATGGCTCCTTCAAGCACGAAGTTCACCTCGGGGCCGAGGTGCTGGTGCCGCGGAAACACCGAGCCCTTCGCGACTCTGACGATGCCGGCCTCGGCGAAGCCCGACGTCGTGCCCGGCGAAAAATGGAAGTAGCGCACGCCGGGCATGGGCGCGACCTGGTAGGCGGCGGGGTCATCGATCTTTTGCAACACCTCGCGCAGGGCCGCGCGGTCGAGCCCAAGAATCTTGCCAAGCACTGCGAAGAACGGTCGAAATCGATCCACCGACCCGATGGTGGCAAGCAGCCGCGCGCGTGCACTGTTCCGGATCTCGGGCTGCGCCGCCGCCTCTGCCACCTCGGGAATGTCGCAGGCATAGCGTGCCAGCGCCTCGTCGACCTCACGTCGCAATCTCCTATCGGCGGGCGACACGGCTAGATCGCGCTCGATCTCTTCGCGCTCGGCGGGCGGGGTCAAGCCAAGCAAATACTCACCTAATTTAGTCCGCATTTGCTCGGTCATGGGGCCAGACCTCCATCCACGCGTCCAATGGCCACGCGCAACTGATCGAGCGAGCGGGCCAGCCGGGATTTGACGGTTCCGATGGGCACGTCGAGCCGCGCCGCGATCTCGGAACAGGACAGCCCCTCGAAATACGCCAGGTCGAGAACGTCCACCATTTCGGGGGCCAGGCGGCTGGCCAGAGCGCGGGCGCGCCGGGCATCGAGAGCGTCGACCACGGGCATGGTCCCCGAGCCTTCCGGGCCTGGCAGCGTCCCCATCTCCTCCGCCAGGCGGGCGTCGCGCGCGCGCTTGCCCAAGCGGTCGAGCGCACGCGAGCGAGCCCTGACGATGAGCCACGCGCGCACGCTGCCGCGCTCGGGCGAGTATTCGGCGGCGTGGTGCCAGGCTTCGAGAAAGACGTCCTGGACCAGATCCTCGGCCGCGCCGACACCGAGCATCCGTCGAGCCAGCCCCAAAACGACGCTGCTGTGCTGGTCATAGAGACGAGCCAGGGCGCCGCGATCGCCCGAAGCTACGGCCGCAAGCAGCGCCGAATCTTCGTCGGATGGCGTGTTCATGGCGGGGGGCTCGGCCCAGCGGACATCGCTGTGCATCGCGCCTAGGTTAGCAAGCGCCTTGACCTCGACAAGGCAAACTCTCTGCGATCCGAATGACCGCCCCGCACGTATCCCCTTTGCACACCAGCAAGGAGAACACCATGGCCACCGGAAAAAAGACTGAGTTAGTCCAGAAACTCTACGCCGCGTTCCAACGCGCGGATCTACCCACCCTGCTCGAGCACATGACCGACGACATCGATTGGGGTATCGAGATCATCGAGCCGACCGGCGTACCCTGGCACGGCGTCGGCAAGGGCAAGAAATTCGCAGCGGCGTTCTTCGAATCCCTGGGCAAGGAATCCATCTTCACGCGCTTCGAGCCGAGCGACTTTCTCGAAGGCGAAGCCAGCGTTTCGTGCCTGGTCACCTACGAAGCCACGCTCAGGCGGAACGGCAAGAAGGTCACCCAGCACGTCATCCACCACTTCTCCTTCCGCGGCGACCGCGTCGCGCGTTGGCGGGGCTGGGAGGACACGGCCTACACCAAGGCGGCGTGGGCCGGTTGAGCGTCACACAACCCGAACCGAGGAGACGAACCATGCGAACCATGTTGAGAATCAGCATTCCCGCCAGCAGTGGCAACAAGTCAATCCAGGACGGTAGCCTTCCCCGCATCATTCAGAACGCCCTCGAAACCCTCAAACCCGAGTCGGCCTATTTCTTCCCCGAAGACGGCAAGCGAACCGCGCTGATGGTTTTCGACCTGAAGGATCCCACGCAAATCCCCGTGGTGGCCGAGCCCTTCTTCATGGGGTTCGATGCGGAGGTTAAGATGATCCCGGTGATGAACGCACAGGATCTGCAGGCCGGCCTGGCACAGCTTTCGCGCAAGTAGCCGCGGACCTGGCCGCCGAGCCGGCCGGATTGCACGCTTGGGATGTCGATCGATTCATGGGGGATGGGAATTCCAAGCAAAGGCTTGGCAATACTCATTCACCCACGAATCGCCCGCGCCTTTGCCCACTTTCCCCCGACGTGGCATCCTGTGCGCGATGTCCGACCCCATGCCGCTTGCAAGTCCGACCTTTGCCGCCGCGCCCAGCACCGGCAGCGACGTGCCCGCACGCGACGTCGCCATGGCGCACGAGCTGGCCGAGGCCCACGCGGCGCTGACCGCGGAGATCGGCCGGCGCATCGTTGGACAACACGAGGCCATCGAGCACCTGCTCATTGCACTCTTCGCCCGTGGCCATGGCCTGTTCGTGGGCGTGCCCGGTCTGGCCAAGACGCTGCTGATTCAAACCCTGGCCGAAACCCTCGATCTCAGCTTTGGCCGCATCCAGTTCACGCCCGACATGATGCCGTCGGACATCACCGGCTCGGACGTGCTGGAAGAAGATCGCACCAGCGGCCGCCGCGTGTTCCGGTTCGTGCGCGGCCCGGTGTTCGCCAACGTGGTGCTGGCCGACGAGATCAACCGCACGCCGCCCAAGACGCAGGCGGCGCTGCTTCAGTCCATGCAGGAGTATCGCGTTTCGGCCGGCGGCAACACCTACGACCTGCCCCTGCCCTTTCTGGTTTTCGCCACGCAAAACCCCATCGAACAGGAAGGAACCTATCCCCTGCCCGAGGCCCAGCTCGATCGCTTCATGTTTCAGATCGACCTTGGCTACCCGAGTGCCGTCGAGGAAGTGCGCATCGCAGCCATGACCGCCAGCACACGCGGTCAGCCGCTGCGCAAGATCCTCAGCCCGGCCCGCATCCTGGAATTGCAGGACTTGGTTCTGCGCGTGCCCGTCGCCGAGCACGTGCTCGCGCACGCCGTGGCCATCTGCCGTGCCACGCGGCCAGGCCCTGAAGCGCCCGAGGTCGTGCGCAAATACGTGTCCTGGGGCGCGGGTCCGCGTGCCTCCCAGCACCTCGTGCTGGCGGCCAAGGCGCGCGCCATTCTCGACGGCCGCTACGCAGTCTCCATCGAGGACATTCGCAGACTGGCCGGACCCGTGCTTGTCCACCGCGTGGTCCGCAATTTCCACGCCGAGGCCGACGGCATGCACGCCCGCGACCTCATCACGGCCATCGTCGACCAAGTCGCGTCCTAAGCAAGCCGTGACAGACTCGGCGCCTTCCTCGACGCAGGATCAGCACTTGGGCTTGCTTGCCCCGGTGGATCTGGCCCGGCTGTCAACGCTGGCGGTGCGCGCGCGCACCATCGTCGAAGGGGCGCTTTCCGGCGTGCACCGCAACCTGCACCCGGGGACATCGCTGGAGTTCACCGAGCACAAAGAATACGCGCCTGGCGACGATGTCCGACGCATCGATTGGAAGGCCGTGGCGCGCACCGACCGCTACACCATCAAGCGCTTCGAGAACGAGACCGAGATGCGCATGCTTCTCGTGCTCGACTCCTCGGCGTCCATGGCCTACCGCCGGACATCCGTGTCCAAATTGGAATACGCGACGTATCTGTGCGCGGCGCTGGCCTACCTGGTCGGCCAGCAGCGCGACGCTGCAGGCTTGCTGGCCTATGGCGATAGCACCAGCGCCCTGCTGCCCCCGTCCACACGTCCCGGCCAGATCCGCGAGGTGCTCGCCGCGCTGGAGAATTTGCGCCCGGCAGGCGTGGCCAACCCCGGCCGGGCCGCCGATGCCGTGGGCGAGATCTGCGACAAGCGCAGCCTGGTGATTCTCTTTTCTGATCTGCTCGACAGCGAAGACACGCCCACGGGTGCCACCGCCAAGGGCCCACTGGCCGATCGCGTGCGCCAGCTGCGCGCGCGCGGACACGACGTGGTGCTGTTTCATATCCTCGATCCCGATGAGGTCGAGCTGCCGTTCGACGAGCTGATGTTCTTCGAGGGCATGGAGCCCGGCGACCAGCGTACCTTGCTCGCCGAAGCCAGCGACCTGGCCCAGGCTTTCCGCGAGGAGTCCGCCAACCTTCGCGAGCGTTGGCGCGCCACCTGCCTCGAAGCCCGCGTCGAATACCGCTTCGCACGCACCGACATTCCGCCTGCCGAGGTCCTGCACGCCTTTCTCGCCGCTCGCGCGGGGAGGCCCTAGCCTTGCGATTCCTGGCCCCGGCGCTGCTGCTCGGTATCCTGGCCGCGGCCTTGCCCTACCTCATCCATCGCGTGGGCAAGCGACGTGCGCTGCCCGTCCGTTTCGCGGCCATGCAATTGCTTTTGCGCTCCGAGCGCCGAGTGCAGTCGCGGCGCAAGCTGCGCGAGATCCTGCTCATGCTCGCGCGAACCGCCGTCGCGGCAAGTCTGCCCTTCATCTTCGCGCGGCCATTCTCCGAGCGCGCCACCGACCTGCCCGTGGTCACGCTGGATTCGCAGGCCGCCGTGATCATCCTCGACGATTCGGCCAGCATGCAGCGGTCGAGCGGTGGCGGCACGCTCTTCGGACGAGCCAGGGCGCGCGCCCAAGCGTTGGCCCGCCAGTTTCCCTCGGATTCGGAGCTGGCCTTCCTGGTGACCTCTGCCGGCTCGCCGCCGCGCATCGGCGAGCTCGAGCCCGACCGGACGCGCGTGATCGAAGCCATCGAGTCTACACGCTGCTCAGCCCGACCCGCGGATTTTACCTCGGCCATGCGCCAGGCCGCGCTCATCCTCACCGCCTCGCAACGGGCGCACAAGCGCGTCTATCTCTTCACCGACTTGCAGGCCACCGGCTGGGAAGATGGCGCCGGGCTCCCGGCCGACGGCGCACCGGAAGTCATCATCGACGACGTGGCGGCGGGCATGGCCTTGGAAAATCGGGCCATCGTCGAGGCGCACGTGGAGCCGTCGGCCGAGGGTGGGCCGGGGGGCATCGCCGTGACGGCCGAGATCGCGGACTGGTCCGCGCGGGGGACGCCTGCGCTCGGAGTGACACTACGGGTGGACGGCGTGGCCGTCGCCCAAGGGGCGGTCGAGCTTTCCGCCGGCGGACACGCGCGCAAGCGCTTCCTGCACAGCCTGCCCGACGATGGCGGCTCCTCGCACGACCTCGCGGTCGAGATCGACAAGGATGCCTTTGCGCTCGACGATCGCCGACAAATGCACGTGGAAATGGCACGCACCCTGCGCATCCTGTGCGTCGACGGTGACCCGCGCACCACACGCAACGAGGACGAAGCCTTCTTCTTCGAGGCGGCTTTGCGCAACGGCATTCCGGGCGCGCTGGTGGCGTCCAAGCTCGTGGACGACGTCGCTGCGGACGGGCTCGGCGCCTACACCGTCATCGCGCTGCTGAACGTCGCCCGTCCTTCGCAGGCCCTGGCCGTGGCGATGGAAAAATTTGTCGAAGCCGGTGGCGGACTCTTTCTTGCCATGGGGGATCGCGTAGACGCCACGCTGTGGAATGAACGCATGGCGAAGCTTTTGCCCCAGCCGCTCGGCTTGGTGCGCACGGCCTCCGCACTGCCCGGGCAGCACTCGGGCGAAACCGTCGACGAACGCCCGGCCGAGCGCTTGCTTCCCCTGGACCGCCGCCACCCCTTGCTGTCGGCGTTTCCCGAGCAGGGCGAGGGGCTGGTGTCGGCGCGCTTTTTCAAATACGTGCTGCTCGATCCCGTGCGCGACACGGCCGTGCGCAACGTGATCCTGCGCTACGAGAGCGGCGCCCCGGCCTTGGTCGAGCGCGAAGTCGGCAAGGGACGAGTCATGCTACTGACCACGACGGTGGATCGTGAGTGGACCGACCTGCCCATTCGCGCCGGTTTCTTGCCACTGGTTCGTGAAACCGCCCGCTACCTCGTGGGCGCCAACGACGAGGACAGCGCGGCCACGCTGGTGGTCGGCGAGCCGCGCATGCTCACCTTCGCGGGCGACGCGCAAATCCTCGAAGTCACGCGCCCAGACGGCTCGGTCTGGGTGGGCAAACGCGAACAGGCCGGAACTGCGCACGCGCTGCCGTTTGCCGGCACCGATCAGATCGGCCTGTACCGAGTTCGAGGCGCGAACGCCGACGGAACTTTCACCCGGCAGGCGGCACAGGATTTCGCCGTCAACTTGGACCCACGCGAGTCCGATCCCGCGCGTCTCTCGCCCGAGAAGCGCCCCGATCGCATCGCGGTCAAGACCGGCGGGGCCAAACCACCCAAGCACCGGGTCGAGCTTTGGCACGCCCTCTCGGCCGCGCTCATCCTGCTTCTGCTCGTGGAATCGATCTTGGCCCTGCGCTGGCGGCGTGCCGCCGCCATAGAAGAGCCCGTGGTTCGCGGTTGACCACAAGCGCGAGTCCGCGCTAGGACCCTGACATGAAGATCGGCCTGGTCGGGTTTCCGGGTTGTGGAAAGTCCACCGTATTCAACGCGCTGACGGGACTGGCGGCCGATACCGGCTACGGCGCTGCCCGGGGCAAGACCAACCTGGGCGCGGTCAAGGTTCCCGATGCGCGCGTGGACGCGCTCGCAGCGCTCTTCCATCCCAAGAAGACCACGTACGCCGAGATTACCTTCTGCGACGTGGCGGTTGCGCCGACGCCTGGACAAGGCAAGGGCCTCGAGGAACAGGTTCTGCGCGCCATGCGCGAGGTGGATGCCCTGTGCCACGTGGTGCGTGGTTTTGCCGATGCAGCAGGCTCAGCCGTAAAGCCGCTCGCCGAGGCCAAGGACTTCGAGATCGAGATGAACCTTTCGGATCTCATCCTCATCGAAACCCGCCTCGATCGCGTGAAGAAGGAGAAGGCCAAAGCCGACGAGAAGGAGCTGCTGGAGAAACTCAAGGCCCACCTCGATGCGGGCAAACCCCTGCGCAGCCTCGCAGGACTGTCGTCGGCCGAGCTAACGGCGATTTCTGGATTTCGCTTTCTCACCCAGAAGCCACTCATGCTGATTTTCAATGTCAGCGAGGCGCAAGTCGCACAACCAGCGCCCGAGGATGTAGTAGCGTACGCGCAGGAATGCGGCCTTGGTCTGGTCGTCCTGGCCGGCATGGTGGAAATGGACATCGCGCAGATGGCGCCCGATGACCAGAAGGACTTTGTCGCGTCGCTTGGTCTGCCCGAGCCAGCCGTTGGCCGCTTCATCCGCGCGGCTTATGCCTTGAGCGATTTGATTTCTTTTCTCACCGCTGGCGAGGACGAGTGCCGCGCCTGGCCGCTGCGCAAAGGCAGCAGCGCGCACAAGGCAGCGGGCAAGATCCACTCGGACATTGAACGCGGCTTCATTCGCGCCGAGGTCATGCGCTGGGAGGATCTCATCAAGCTCGGCAGCGAGGCCAAGTGCCGCGAAGCCGGCAAGCTGCGCCTGGAAGGCAAGGAGTACATCGTCGCCGACGGCGACGTGATCAACTTCCGTTTCAACGTGTAAGGCTAGGATCGCCCCAATAGACGCAGCCACCGGTAGTGCGACCGTAGCGCCTTGCCCGCGGTGGCGTGCGCAACGTAGCGGACGCCGTGCTTTATACAAACGCGTTCGACAATCTTCGACAGGGCTGGGTAGTGGGTGTGACAGACGCGCGGGAACAGGTGGTGTTCGATCTGGAAGTTCAGTCCGCCGATGAACCAGGTCAGGGGGCCGTTGTGGCGCGCAAAATCTACGGTGGACTCGACCTGGTGGGTCGCCCAATCGCAATCCATCCCATGGCCGGGCAAGGGCGGCGCGGCGAATTTCGCCTCGCCCAAGCAGTGCGCCAGTTGAAATACGACGCTGAGAAGAAGGCCCAGAATGGCGCCGGTGAGAAGAAAGAACACGACCACGCGCAGCCACGGATGGAAGAACATGGGTAGGCCAAGCGCCAGCCCAAAGAAGAGGATCTTCCCGGCCCAGAAGAGCACATGCTCGCCCGTGGGCGGTCGTGGAACCCGCGTATCGGCGACGCCGGGCTTGGCGATGGAGCGAAAGTCGTCCAGCAGTTGCCATTTGATGGCCAGCAAGGCGTACAACAGCCAAATGTAGAGGTGCTGGAAACGGTGAAAACCAAGGCGCCGATCGTGGGGCGTGAGTCTGCCGAGGATGCCGAGGTAGACGTCGTCGTCCGAGCCCGCGATGTTGGGATAGCCATGATGGGCGATGCCGTGTTTGTAGCGCCAGAAGTAGGAGCTCCCTCCGAGCAGATCCAAACTGAAAGCCATACCGCGGTTGACGTTGGATGACAGCGCGTAGGCCCGATGCCCGCCCTCGTGTTGGACGTTGAATCCCACCCCGGCCATGGCGCAGGCGAGCGAAGCGGCGGCCAGCACGGCGAGCCACGGTTGGCTGACCACGAACACCAGCAGCCAGTACGACCCGGCCAGCCAGACTGCCAGCACGGCCGTCTTCAGCCACAGGGCATACGACCCGTGGCGCGAGACACCCCTGCGCTCGAAGAAGGCCGCCGCCTCCGACTCCAGATCGTCTCGAAACGGCGTGGGAGACGCGTAGGTAATTGTCATGGAGGGTCGAGCTTACGGCGCCAACCGGACTGATTTTGTCTGTTTTTGTCCATCTTTTGTCAACGCCCTGGCGCATGCCTGCGAAACGGACTCGGCTCGGCCGCGCCACGAAGAAGATGCCCCTGGTCTGGTTCCCGTTTGGAACTAGACTTTGTCCATGATCTGCGACCCAACTTTGAACGCACGGCTGCTTGGCGTGACCGCGCTGGTGCTGCTGATGGCGTGCGCGTCGTCAGGCGCCGCCAAGAGTCCGGATGCCCCGCTGCCGGCGGGAAGCGCCCTTCCCGACCTGACGGGTATCGATCAAGATGGCCAACCCGTCCGCCTCAAGGCCTTGCAAGGAAAGCCCTTGCTCGTTTTCTTTTACCCCAAGGCTGGAACCCCAGGATGCACCAAGGAAGCCTGCGCTATTCGCGACGTCTGGCAACAGTACGAGACGGCGGGCGTGCGGGTGGTAGGCGTATCCCACGACACGGTGGCGGATCAGGCGGCCTTTGCCCGCGAGCATGGTTTCAAATTCCCACTTGTCTCCGACGCCGAGGGTCGATGGGGAAAGGCCTTCGGGGTTCCCCTGCGCGTGTGGAAGTTCTACTCGCGCATCAGTTTCCTCTTCGGGCCTGGTGGCACCGTTGCCAACACCTATCTCGATGTCGATCCCGGCGTGCACGCAAGCCAGGTCCTTGCGGATGCCAAAGGTCTGTGACCGTTGACAGGCTCCTAGCGTCTGCCGTATTGGCCCGTGGCCACGTTGACCACGGCGCCCGCCTCGAAAACCACATAGCGGGTGAAGGCACGCGGGCCCATGTCGTAGGTCCACTCATTGATGGGGATCTCGATCTCCTGTTCCTCGGTGACCGATTCCTCGACGTTGCCCACCCGACGGGTGAACCTGTGCTTCACCTTGCGTTTCTCCACGCGTTCGACGATGGCGTCTGGCTCGCCACATCGGTCGAGTACGTCGGACATGCGATCGCCCACGGACACCAGCCGGCCAGTTCTGCAGCGAAAGCCGTCGTCAGCCAGTGCGGGCGCGGCCAAGGTCACGAGCAAAGGCAATAGCGCGAGCGAAATGCGCATGGTTTTCCCCCAAAGCTATACGACGTCCTTGGTAGCCAGGATATTCATTTGCGGCCAAGTGCTAGACTGCTTCGCCTCCAACCACCGCCCATGACCTCGAACGACCACCGCGGTAGCGACCTCATCGAAGCCCTCGTCAGTCTGGCCTCGACGCTGGGGTTGAACGGGTTGCGCGTGCGCTGGAAGCTCTTGCATTGGCAGAAAGCGTTGCAAGAGTGGCGCCAGCGTACCCGGGGCGAGATCCACCACGCGCGCTACCGGCATGCGGTTTGTCCACAATGCGGGCAGGTGCAGGATCGGCAGGAACGACGCTGCGTAAATTGCAGTGCCGTGCTCGGGGCGCGCACCTGGCAAGTCGTAAATCGCCTCGGACTTGTCGTGCCCACGGCGATCTCCGTCAGCACCATGCTCGGCATGATCATCGCTGTTGCCTACCTCCGCCTCATGATCGCGCGGCCGGGTTCGGGCTATCTCAGCGTGCCCAGCGACGACCTCATCTACCTTGGAGCCTACTACTTGCCTGCCCTGCGCGCCGGGCAGCTTTGGCGACACGCCACCGCGGTCTTCCTCCATATCGGACTTGTCCACCTCGGCTTCAACATGCTCGCCTTGGCCCAGATTGGCCCCGCGATCGAAGAGGTCTTCGGCCGAGCCCGCATGCTCTTCCTGTTCATGCTCACGGGCATCGTGGGCTTCGCGGCTTGCCAGGCCATCGACATGGCCGCCGTCTCGGCCGGTGCGTCTGGCGCCATCATGGGGCTCACCGGCGCGGCGGCGGGGTGGGGCCAGCGCGACGGCACCAGCGTCGGTCGCAATGTGCGCAATCAGATGCTCAAGTGGGCTGCCTACACCATGATCTTCGGCGTCATGGTCCACGCCAACAACGTCGCGCACGCGGCGGGATTTCTGTCCGGCGGAGTCTTAGGCTTCCTCATGCCGCCACGCTGGTTGCGGCGGGGGATCTTGCGCGGCTCCGATGTGGCTGTCGGAGCACTGGCCGTGGCTGCGCTGGCGATCTCGTTCGGCTTGGTCCTGCGTCCACCCAAGAGCTCCGAGGCGTGGGCCAAGTCCTACAGCGCGACTCTTCGCGCCTACCACCAACCCATGCCGGCACCTCCGTCGGCGGACGAGCCCGAATAGGTGAACAAAGGGGGCTAGGCTAGAGCGCAGTCGCCGAGCACCGTGCGCACGGCTTGGCCGAGCTCCTGGACCAGCGCGCTCTTGGTGACGAAACCGTGCGCGCCCGCTCGGCGCGCCAGCGTGGCATAGGGCGATTCCGGCAAGGAGCTGATGATGATCACCGGCAACCCGGGTCTCGAGATACGCAGCTCTTTGAGAACGTCGATGCCGCCGCAGCCGGGAAGGCGCAAATCGAGCAGCACCAGATCGAACGTACGCTCCGCGACGAGAGCCAGCCCCTGCTCTCCGGACGACGCCGCGGTCATCTCCGCGTGGGGAACAGCCGTTGCCAAGAGCTCGCCAATGCGCCGGCTGACAGCGGGATGATCGTCGACGAGAAGGATTCGCTTCATGGGTTGGGGTGCTGCTCCCATGTGACTACTTCGCCACAATCGGTGTGTCTCGTATGCCGGAAGGACTCCGAATTCGCTGTCAGGCTCGGTCCTACACGCCTGCGTCAGGGTCTGACGCGCCGGCCCCGCAAAATACGGCCTGGTTGGGTCCTAATCTACCAAGCCCTCGCGCAGCGCGTACTGAATCAGCTCCGCGTTGGTGCGCATCTGCATCTTTTCGAGCAGGCGCGTGCGGTAGGTGCTGACGGTCTTCTCCGACAGCGCCAGATCCACGCCGATCTCCTTGACGGTCTTGCCAGCGGCGAGCGCGCGCAGGACCTCGAGCTCGCGATCGGAGAGGCGCTCGTGCGCGGGCCGCGAGCTGTCGATGCGCAGGCGCTTGGCCAACGTCTCGGCAAGGCGAACGCTGACGTGGGTACCGCCAGCCAGAACTTTGCGAACCGCGCCAGACAAATCCTCGGCTGCGCTGTCCTTGTTCACGTAGCCAGCGGCGCCGGCACGCAAGGCACGCAGGGCGTAGTGATCCTCGGCGTGCATGCTGAGCACGAGCACGGGCAGTTTTGGCCGCAGCCGCTTGATCTCACGAAGGGCATCGAGCCCGCCGCGGCCGGGAAGTGAAATGTCCAGCACCACCACATCCCAGTCCTCGCCCTGCAACTGTTCGATGGCCTCGGATGGCTTGGCGGCCTCGCCAAAGGTCACCTTGCCCAAGGACTCGGTGAGGATATCGCGCACGCCACGCCTCACGACGGCATGATCGTCGACGAGAAGAATGCGGGTCATTGTGCGAGTCCTCCGGGCGCCCCTGCGCCACCAAGCTGGACGCGTCGCTCAATCGCACCGCGAGCAGAGATGTGCCGCCGGCTCTCACTCGGGGCAGCATTCCAACGGGTCGCCTCACTGTGCCGCATTCCCCTCATCTCGGTGGTGAATATAGACCATCTCCCGCCTTTGCGATCAGCAAACGCGGACGCGGAATTTGCGCGTTCACAAAAGGGATTGACTGGCTTTCCTAGTCGTGACCGAGGTCGCCGTCTTGCCGCCCGCTGAGGTCGATCACCGGCCCGCCCGTGTCCTCGTCCTGCATCCCGTGCATCAGGCGCGCCTTGACCCGCATCACCTGGCGCTCCTTGTAGCGTTCGTGACTGTTCTCGCCGAGCTCGTTGGCCTGCGACGTGCGCGTGTCGACGATCTGAAATTCCGTCAGTACGAAGACCACGTTGCCCGTGTCGGCGAAAAGTGGATCATCCGGCGCGAGCCCGAGGTGCTTGTCCACGCGCACCGGCAGATCGGTGACGAAGTTGACCACGCGATAGCTGGGTCCGGAGAACTCGTTGGTCTGCGGCGAGCGCTTGTCCGGTGTCTCGTTCGCCAGCTCGACCAGGTCAGCCAGGTGGGTGCGCAGGTAGGGGTCATGTTCGACGAACGACTGCAAATCGACGATGTCGTTCTGCGACTCGGCTGGGATGACGTAGTTGAACGGCACCAGGCGCTGCAAGAGCTCGCGCAGCACGAAGACGATTTCTTCCTCGGTGCGCGTGATCATGCGAAAGCGCAGCTTGTCGTAGACATGGGCCGCGATGTTGTCGCGCTTGGCGAGCAGCTTGGTGATGAGGCTGTCTTGCTCCTTGCGGCTCCACTCGAATTCGACGATCTGGCAGCCCGCACCCTTCATCTCCTCGACGGTGCGCAGAACCTTGTCCTCGACGAACTGGAAGATCTGATCGGCGCTGACCGCCAGCCGGGTGGCCAATTCGCCGCCCGCTAGGTGGTGAAGCACGTGCATCACCTTGAGCACGACACAGGCCTGGGTGCGGCGTTTGCCCTTCTGGGATGCCACGAGCAGAAGGTCGCGGGCGGGCACGCGCACCGCCACGTCCTCGGCCACGCGGAAACCGAGGTAGCGCTCTAGATACTCGACGGCTTGCTCGCGCAGATCTTCGAGGCGCGCAATATCATCCGGATTGGCCGGGTCGATCTCGTTGATGCGCAGGAAGCGGTCGACCTGCTGGCGATCGGTGAAATACAGGCGGTGCCAATCGATAACCGAGCCACCGCGCAAAAGATTCCGAATCGCGGTCAGGTCGGCACTGGCGAAGGTAGCCACGCGCTCCAGGCCGGTCTCGCCCCCGACCACGCCAGAACGGCCAGCTTGCGGCGAGGATTCGGAGTTCATGAGCGTCATGCGGACCTTATCTATCGGCCAAAAGTGGCTGGGAGTGTAGGCGCACTCCCGGCTACCGGCAAGGCGAATCCACGCTGCCGAAGCCCGCCTGCGGAGGCCGCCCGCCCCAGGGCCGCCCGACTAACCCGACTTGCCTCGCACGGGCTTCCCGATGCGCAGAGTCGCGAGGAAGATGGTCAACGCACCGAGCGATGTAATCGCACTTCCAATGACGGGAATTGTAGACATAGATATCACTATATCCTACATGTAGTACCTCGCAAGTATTCAATCATCTTGCGCTGTTGTCCCGTCGACCACTCTTTCCCTATCATCTCTTGCGCCTGCGGGCGCGCCGGCCTCGAACGATAGCGCCAAGCAGCAGCAAGCCCATCAAAGCCGAAGCTGCCAGCGCCACTGCTTGCTCGACGAGCTGCCCGCGGCCTTCGTAAACGATTGAGACGCAGAGGCTGACCGCGCCCAGAAAACCCCAAAGAAACTGGTGACCCAAAGCATAGAACGCGTCCGCGGATTCCTCGAATCGGCGCACGCGAACCTGGATGTCCCCTCGCGTGGCCAGATTGAGGAACCGGCCGAGCTCGCTGGGCAGGGCAAAGGCCGAAAGCGCGGCCTCCCGGGCGGTTTCGAGAACCGTCTCCGACCACTCCTTGCGCTCGCCCAGGATGAAGCGATCGACGTAGGGCTGGATGACCTCGGCCGGGTTGAGCTCGGGCGCCAAGGTCGTACATACTCCAAGCAGAAGAAGCAAGGTTCGTTCGAGCAGCACCCATTCCCGCGGCACGTGGAAGGCGTCGCGCAGGTCGGACAGGGAAACGTCGAGCTGGCGTAGATCGAACAGGGTGGCGATCTGCCCGCGCAGATCGAGCCCCGAGCTGAGGCTGCCGGTGGAGAACTGCTGGAAGCGCATCTGCGAGCGAAAGCGCTCGTAAAAGTGTTGGATGACCCGGTCGAAGACCTCGTGATCCGCGTGGCGGGAGATGAAGCCCATCTCCTTCATGGCAGCGACGATTCGCCCTACGTCGCGCGTAACCGCGCCCTGCAGGAACGACACGATCCCTTTGCGCATGCCCGGCGAAACGCGAGCCGTGGCGCCGAAATCGAGGAACACAAGAACAGGATCGCCACCACCGACGGCACCCGATGCCAGCAGCAGATTCCCTGGGTGTGGATCCGCGTGGTAGATGCCGTCGACGAAGATCTGCTTGCAATAGGCTTCGATGCAAAGCCGCGCCGCCTTCACGCGGTCGATGCCGGCGTTGGCAATGCCGGGCAGATCGCCAACCTTCACGCCGTCCGCCCACTGCGTGATGAGCACCCGCGAGGTTGAGTAGTCGCCGACCACGCGCGGGATGAGCACGTCGCTTCGGCCGGTGAAGTTGCCCGCGATGGTGGCCACGGCCTCCGCCTCTTGGCGGTAGTCGAGCTCGGCCAGAACCATCTTCTGGATCTCGCTGTAGATCACGTCCCAACCCCAGTCGGGAAGCAGCCGCCCGGCAAGGCGCGAGATGCGTTTGAGCGCGCGCAGGTCGGTGGAAACGATAGTCTCGATGTCGGGATACTGAACCTTGACCGCGACCTTCTCGCCCGAGCGCAAACGCGCCACGTGCACCTGCCCGATGGATGCGGAGGCGACGGGGTTCTCGTCGAACTCGGCGAAGATCTCCTGCGGGGACTTGCCGCCGAATTCCTCGCGCAGGCGGATTTCGATCTCGGCAAAGGGCCGCGGCGGGACGCTGTCTTGCAGGGTTTCGAGCTCCTTGCGGAAGGCCTCGGGAAGCAAGTTGGCCATGACGCTGATGAGCTGGCCCACCTTGATGAACAGTCCCTGCAAGTCGACGATGGCGGCAAGCACGCGCCGAGCGTTCTTGCGATGAACCTGGTCGGCCAGTTGCACGGCCTTCTCGCTGTTGCGCAAGCGGCGGCGCAACGAATAGAGGGCGTAGGACAACACCACCTGCATGGTCACGAAGTAGGCGCGCAGCAGGCGCCGGACGGGCCTACGAAGCGCCGCGGTCCGCGCCATGCGAGGGGTGGCTGTCATGGGGCAGGCAGCATATCTCGGGGGCCCAGCGCATGCACGCACCGCCCGCGACCGGCTGGCGCCAAGCCCGCATCTCGACAAAAAGAAATGCCGGCGCAGGAGTGCTAGGCTGCCTTCATGTCAGACGATGCGAAGCGAGACGAACGGCAGGCGGGCGAGTCAGCCGATAGCGACGCACGCTCGGAGCGCGGACTGTCCGATCGCGTGCGACGAGCCATGGCAGCCGGGCTGGAAGTGGCCGCGCGCTCCAAGGACGACCTCGTTCGCGCGGCGACCTCCGAAATTGGCACGTGGCTCAACCACCTGGACGTGCAGGGCGAGCTGGCCAAGGCGCTTGCCAACATGGTGGTCGAGGTGAAAGCGGAAATCCGATTCCGGCCGAGGGAGGACGGAACCCTCGCGCCCGAGGTCGCGAGCGACCTCCATGTGAAGCCGCCGACCAAGCCGTAGCTATTTTCAAACACAGAGAACACGGGGGACACAGAGGCACGGCCACGGGTCATTGCCCACTCCATACCCAGCCCGAAGACCGATTTACGGACACATCTCGTGTCCTCTGTGTCTAATTCTTCTTCCGTCGCTAGCGCAGGCGCAGGCGCGAGAAGAACGATTTGAGGAGGGCCGCACTCTCGACTCCGAGGACGCCTGGCACCACTTCTACGCGGTGGTTGAGGCGCTGGTCGTCGAGGAGCTGGAAGAGGGTCCGCACCGCGCCCGCCTTGGGATCGTCGCAGCCGTAGACCAAACGGCGCACACGCGCGTTGACGATGGCCCCCGCGCACATCGGGCACGGCTCCATCGTGACGTAGAGATCGGCATCGACCAACCGCCAACTGTTGAGCGCCGCCGCGGCTGCGCGCAAGGCGACGATTTCGGCGTGGGCCGTGGGATCGTTCTTGGTTTCGCGCTGGTTGTGCGCCACCGCGATGACCTCGCCGCGCACCACGACCACGGCGCCCACGGGAACCTCGCCGGAAAGCGTGGCCTGCTTGGCAGCGGCCAGGGCCGTGCGCATGTGGTGCTTGTCGAGGACGGTAGCCTCGGGAGTTGCGTCGAGCGAGAGTTCAGCGGTTCGTGTCAAGGACATCGTAGGGCCGCGTATACTAGCGCACTCATGGCGCAGGCAAAGTAGTTGTGGGGGAATTGTAGCCGGCAGGGTCCAGCACGCCGCGCCACGGCCAGCTCTTGCGCGCCTCGGGCGGCAATTGGCCGTGGCGTCGTGCGTACTCGGCGACGAAGGCAACTGTGGCAGGGTTGACGTATCCGCCGCCGCGCAGGGCGCCAAACTCGGGCTCGTAGCGTCTGGCGATGGCTTCGAACAACTCGTCGCGCATTGCCTTGGCGCAAATGCTGGCGGCTGCCACCGCCACGTGCGCCGATTCGGCCCGATCGACGGCCTCAAGGTGCGGATACTGCGCGACCAGTGGCGCAAAGAGGGTGCGGCCATCGGCGACGATGCGCACGCATGCTGGCGCCCGGCCAATGAGAATCTCTGCGCGTTCGCGTTCGAGCAGGTTGAGCTGCGAGCGTGCCACGTACGCGTCCACATCTGGAACTTCGCAGATTTCGACCGCGGACCACGCCGCGCGCTCGCGGATCAATGCAGCCAGGCGGGTGCGCGCTTGTCGCCCCGCGCTGGTTGAACCGAACACCTTGGAGTCGCGTACCCCGGCCTGCGCAAGCAACATTTCCGCATCAACGTCGAGGGCGACCGCGGCGAGCACCATGGGACCAATGCCCGGCCCACGGCCGGCCTCGTCGATGCCGAGAATGAGCGGCTCTGTCATGTGCTGGGAAACACCATGTGTCGTAGAAATCGACCTTCGATCGCTCGTTCCTTTGACGAGTTCATTCTAAGATTCGCTCAAACCCGTCGATTATGGAAATCAAATGACTCCAAAGACCGACATTGGTTCTTTCGTACCTGACGCCACCACTTCCAGCCAAAGCGGTTCCAAGCGCCAGTTCGACACCTTCGAAACCGACTTTTTCCAGCAGGGTGACGCCGAAAGTGCTGGTGCTGGCGTGGGAGTCGAGCGTTTCGACGACCTCGATGATTCGTCCCTGCGCAAGAAGCTCACGCCCTCGCGCCAGTTCATGATGGGCGTCGCGGTTGGCAGCACCTGCATCGCCATTATCGGCTGCCTGGTCATGTGGCGCAGCAGCGGCGCCAAGTCTCATCCCGCGGCTGCGATGGCCGAGGTGCTGCCCGCGCAAGCGGAGCCGGCCGTCGCAAACCCGGCCCCTGTAGCGGCGCCCGTGCAAGCGGAGCCTGTGGCCGTCGCGGCGCCCGCGCAAGCGGAGCCGACACTCGCCAATCCAGGGGTCGTCGCAGCGCCCACGCAAGCCGAACCAGTGCTCGCGCCGGCTCCGTCGCAGCCCACGCCAGCCATCGCCGAGGCGCTGCCCGCCCCGTCACCGGCAGCCGCTGTCGTCGCGCCTGTTCCGTCGGCGGCTCCAACCGCCGCCGTCCCCGCTTTGGCGCAGGCGGCACCAGCCGCGGCCGAGAAGCCATCACCTGCTGCGGAAGCAAGCGCCACCGAAGCGCAAGGCCGCTGCAAAAAGGCCATCAGCGACAAGCGCAACAAGGAAATTCTGGCCGCGTGTCCGGAGGCCTTTGCCGCGGATTCCAGCGCGGCCGACATCGCCGTCGTACTGGCCAAGATCGAATTCGATCGAGGCAGAGGCGCCCAGGCTTCCGCTTGGGGGCAGAAAGCCCTGGCCGCGGATCCCAATGCCGCAGACGCTTACGTCTTCATCGGCGGGGCCGAGCAGAGTGCGGGGCACCGCAAGGCCGCCAAGGAAGCCTACAAGCACTACCTGCAGCTCGTGCCGGGTGGCCGCTACGCCGCCGACCTGCGCGCCATCGTGGGATCGCTCTAAGGCGCGGCCAATAGCTAGGGCTCGTCGGGAAGTTCGGGGCCTGCGACCCGCAGGTCGGTGCTTCCGGGTAGCCGCACCCTTGCCTGGCCCAGACTTCCTCGTTCGCCACGCTTTCACGCAATAGATGGACACATCTTGTGTACTCGGTTTCTTGATTCATATTTTCGGAGCGCCGCTGGGGCGGCCAGCGGTGGTGCCGATGCCGTACTTTTCGAGCTTGTAGTAAAGCGCGCTGGTCTTGATGCCGAGTAGGCGCGCGGTTTCGGTCTTCACCCCGCCCGTGCGATCGTAGGCGCGCTGGATGAGCTGGCGCTCTAGATCGTCGAGGATCTCGGGCAGACTCATGTTGTCGCCAGGCAGCGCCAGGGTGCTCTCGCTCGCCCCCTCGCGCAGAAACCCGGGCAGGGCAGCGATGTCGATGCTGTCGCCGTTGGCGAAGACCAAGGACTGCTCGATGGCGTTCTCGAGCTCGCGCACGTTGCCGGGCCAAGCGTAGGTCGACAGTCGCGCCAGCGCGGATTCGTCGATGCGGCGGACCTGGGGATTGGCCCGCGGACCCAGCTTCTTGATGAAGTGGCTGACCAGCAGTGGGATGTCTTCGCGACGCTCGCGCAAAGACGGCACGCGGAACGGAATCACATGCAAGCGGTAGAACAGGTCCTCGCGGAAATTGCCTTCGTCGACCGCCTTCTTCAAATCCCGGTGGGTGGCAGACACCACGCGCACGTCGACCTGGACGGTCTCCTCGCCGCCCACCCGTTCGAATTGCTGTTCTTGCAAGACACGCAGAAGTTTCAACTGAAGGTTGGGCGTCATGTCGCCCACCTCGTCGAGAAACAGCGTGCCCTTGTCGGCCAGCTCGAAGCGTCCGAGCTTGCGCTTGATGGCGCCGGTGAACGATCCCTTCTCGTGGCCGAAGAGCTCGGATTCGAGCAGGGTGTCGGTCAGTGCCCCGCAGTTGACCTTGACGAACGGCCCGGCCGCACGCCGCGAGCGCATGTGAATCGCGCGCGCTACCAGCTCCTTGCCCGTGCCCGATTCGCCGGCGATGTGCACGACCACGTCCGAGGCCGCGACCTTGGCGATGGATTCGAAAAGCGCGAGCATGAGCGGCGAGCGACCGACCATTTCGTTCGGCACGTACCCGGCCGCCGCGTCGGCGCGCAAGACCTCGACCTCGGCCTCGGCGCGCTGGCGCGAGAGCTTTTCCAGTCGCATTTCCAGGGCGCGCTCGACCTTGAGGCGCAGCACCTCGGGCGCGAAGGGTTTTTGCAAGAAATCCATGGCTCCGAGACGCATGGCCTCGACCGCCGTTTCGACCGTACCGTAGGCGGTGACGATCAACGCAGGACAGGCGGGGTCGATGCGCTTGGCGGCCTCGACGACTTCGAGGCCATCCACGCCCTCCATCTTCAAATCGGTGATGAGGAAGTCGGGCGCCTGCTTGCGCATCTGCGCCAGCCCCTCGGCGCCGCCGCTTGCCACGTGCGCTTCGTGTCCCATGCGCCGAACCGTCGCGGCCATGCCCTCGCGCATGGTCTCGTTGTCATCAATGATCAGAATGCGAGCCATGGCGTGACGATAGCATCGCCCCCGCCGTCGTTGAGATGGAAACCCTGCAAGGGTTTCCAAACCTTCCAGCGCTAAGACGCGAGGCCATTTAACGGCGCCTCAAGCTGTGCTATGTCGTATCCAGCCAACGATGACCAGGGACCGATTGCCCAATTCTCCTCTCGCGCAAGTTGCCTGCGAGATACGATTCCGCGGCGACCTGTCACTCTACGAGGTGTGGGGGAGATTCCAGCGTGGAGTGCGGGAGGATTTCCCCAAACTGTTCGTGCCGACAGCCATGGCCGGCATATCGCCTCTCACCCAGTCGATGAAGCTTGATAGCGCAGACGGCGCAAACTCCGTTCTGCTGGCCATCAACTCGTTTGCATTCTCGACCGAGCGGTATGAGGATTTTCAACGGTTCCGAGGGAGATTCCTCGCCCTTCAAGGGCTGTTTTGCAAACTTCTTGAGCTGTCCGAGCTAACCCGCTTCGGCCTTCGATACGTCAATTTCCTTCCTCCAGTGGGAGACGACGGTACGCTTGGCGCTCGGGTTCACCCCTGTCTCACCCTTGAGCTGAGCGTCACTCCCGGAAACACTTGGATAAGCCAGCCTCAATTTGTGGTTGAGAAAAACGCGGGTCGATGCGTTCTTCGAACCGCGCTCCTGACGGTGCAAAACGTTACTTCGTTTGCCCCAGGCCTGCTTCAGGTTCCAGCTTCGCTGCTGCCGGGCCTTATGCCGGGAGTCCAGCTTGACCTGGACTGTTATATGAACGCACCATGCGGCATTGGAGACCTTCCGATGCTACTAGACGAGGCGCATGATACAATCGAAAATGCCTTCTTCGGGATGATCACGGACGACTATCTTTCTTACCTGAAGGGAAACTCCAAGTGATGCCGACCGCCATGGCTGACTGCCGATCTGCCGAACTCATGGATGCAGATGTTTACCGGGATCCAGCAGCGGAAGCCCTATGCGCGACACGGGACAACACCTGGACGCCGCCTATCACGTTTAGGGGCGGCCTATACCCGGTTCGCAGGGTGTGGTACCTGACCAAGATTGAGTCTGGACCCAGGCTTCAAAGACCATTGAAGGTTGAGGTTTCTCCAACCGAAGATGGTGCTTTCGAGATTCATTCTGCGATTCTGGGTATTAGTGGCGTAGGAGAAAGCCTGGCGGCAGCCACGAGTGATCTATGCGGAACCATCATGGCGTTTTGGGAAGAATTCTCACAAACTCCATCTGAGCGTCTTGCCCCTGAATCCGCCGCTATACTCATGTATCTGCGGAGCGTTCTCGGCTGACATATGATCCGAGAGGTTCTGGTGATTCAGGCCAGGGCAGCCCTACTCAAGAAGGGGTTCTGTGAGGCCGAACACCACAAGGGGCGCGATCATGAGATGTTCTTTCTGCATGTAAACCAACAGAAGACCCCATTTCTCATAAAGATCTCTCATGGGGCCACCGTGTTGCGGAAGGACGAGCTCAAACACACCGCCGTGAAACATGCGGTTCCGGTGGACGACATCTACCGGATCGTCTGTTGCGATTTCAACGCTCAACAAACCTTGGAAGTGTACCAGCGGTCTAGATGGCCAAGGTTGCAAGCTGAGCGCTAGAGCCAAGCATCGACTCATCTAGGCATGTGGCATGCCTAACACCTTTATCGCCTAGCGGATTGAACCGGACGACATGATCCGTCGGTAGGAACTTCCCAAATCGTCCGATTCCCATGCCTTGCAGAGGTATTTCATGGACAAACCAGATTGGGCCAACATTCTCTCCGGCTGCGTGGTTCTCGCCGCCCTTAACGAAGGCGGCAAAAAGGTCATCCGCGAGAAGGAGTCCTACGACCTGTACAAGCGCGCAGGCGGATACGTCAGAGAAGTCATCAAAGGCCAACTGTCCTCCCTGGGCATGGAGGAAAAGGAGGCGGGATTCATCGTCTGGGCCACCACCGAATTCGTCGGCAGCACCCGCGATGACATTCGCGCGCTCACCGGTAAGCCACTCGTGTGATTCACCTTCGCGCTGCCCAGCAATTCCCGCGTCAGGGGCAATCATTGGGCAAAGCCCCAGCGCTCTGGCTCCGCCGGGCAAAGCCCGGCTCCGCCTACGCGATGACATGGAAACCCTGCGAGGGTGAGGGCGGAGCCCGAGGGGTGGGTAGGGTGGCGGGCAGGGAGGTCCCGAGGGCCCGGCTTCGCCTACGCGACTGGCCTTTGGGGACGCGCGCTGACGAAGGGATTGTGTTCGCGTTCTTGGTCGATGGTCGTTTCGGGTCCGTGACCCGGAATCACACGCGTATCACCGGGAAGCACGTACAGCTTGGTCCGAATGGAGGTCGCTAGATCGGCGAACGATCCGCCCGGCAAATCGGTGCGGCCCACGGAATCCGCGAACAAGGTGTCCCCGGCAAATAGGACGGCGTCGTCGCCGCCAAAGTGGTAGCCAACCGAGCCCGGCGTATGCCCGGGGGTGTGCAAGACTTGAGCGAATAGCTTGCCGATGGCGATGGTTTCGCCGCCGGCCAAACACTGCGTGGGGGCCGGCGGACGGGCAGCGCGGAACCCGAACATCACACCCTGACTAGGCAGGTTCTCGTACAGCGCCCGGTCGTCGCGGTGAATGAGAACCGCCGCGCCCGTGGCCGCGGCGACCTCGCCCGTTGCGAGGATGTGATCGAAGTGGCCGTGGGTGTGCAGGATTTGCGTGACGGTCACCCCCATGTCCTTGACGGTCGCAAGAATATCTTCCGCGTTGCCACCGGGATCGATGATTGCGGCTTGCCCGGTTTGCGCGCAAGCCACAATGGCGCAGTTGCAGGCCACGGGCCCAACCGTGAGCGTATGTATCTTCATGGGGGCCATCTCGGCGCGAAGTATAGCGCTTGCGGCGAGCTAGGTCCGGACCCAAATCCCAACGCGCGGGTCGTCCATGATCGCGTTGGCGGAGCCGGGCCCTCGGGACCTCCCTACCCGCCACCCTGCCACCTCGGGCTTCGCCCTCGCCCTCGCCCGGCGTAGCCAGAACGCGCGAGGCCGCGCGAAGCGCGGGGGTGGCTGGGAGGGTGGTGGGTGCCGAGGGTTTGGGAACCCTTTGAGGGTTCCCATTACAATGATCGCGTTGGCGGAGCCGGGCTTTGCCCGGCGTAGCCAGAGCGCGGAGGGTTTGGGAACCCTTTGAGGGTTCCCATTACAATCAAGAACAGCCGCTCGTCGTGCCGCAGTTGGTGCACTTGTGGCAGCTGCCGTTGGGCACCATGATCGAGCCGCACTCAGGACAGGTCGGCGCGTCGGTGCGCACCAGGAATCCGTACATCGACGGAGTGCTGGGCTTGGCCACGGTTTGCGCGATTTGCTCGATGACCACCACGGGACTCGACGATGGCAGCGCGGACGGAACAGCGCTGTCGTTGGGCTTGGCTTCCTCGGTCCCCTCGGCCTCGGACTCCGAGCGCAGGAATTTCGCCCCTAGCCAGCGGAAGAGGTAGTCCATGACCGATGTGGCGCGCGGGATCTCGGGATTGCCCGTGAAGCCCGAGGGCTCGAAGCGCATGCGCGAGAACTTGTCCACCAGCAAGCGCAACGGCACCCCGTGCTGCAGGGCCAGCGACACGGCGGTGGCGAAGCTGTCCATAAGGCCCGAGATGGTCGAACCTTCCTTGGCCATGCGGATGAAGATCTCACCCGGCTCTCCGCTTTCGTAGAGGCCGACGTGGATGTAGCCCTCGTGACCGCCCACCGCGAACTTGTGGGTCAGCGAGCGCCGCTCGTCGGGCAGCTTGCGCCGCACCAGGGTTTGCGCCGCCGCGACCTGGGCCCGCTGCAGCCCCGGATCGGTCTTGCTGGTTGACACGGGTTGCGTGCGCTTGCAGCCCTCACGGTAGACGGCGATGGCCTTGAGCCCCGCCTTCCACGCTTCCATATATGCGTTTTCCACGTCTTCGACCGAGGCGTCGGCGGGTTGGTTGACGGTCTTGGAGATGGCGCCGGAAATGAACGGCTGGGCCGCAGCCATCATGCGGATGTGGCCCATGTAGTGGATGGAGCGCGTGCCGTTGGCGGCGCGGAAGGCACAATCGAAAACCGGCAAGTGGTCGTCCGAAAGACCGGGCGCGCCCTCGATGGTTTCCTCGCGATCGATGTACTCGACGATGGCCTTGCGCTGATCTTCGTCGTAGCCCAACCGCGCCAGGGCTTCTTCTGTCGTGTTGTTGACGATCTTGATCATGCCGCCGCCAACCAAGCGCTTGTACTTGATGAGCGCGATGTCCGGCTCGATGCCGGTGGTATCGCAATCCATCATGAAGCCGATGGTCCCGGTGGGAGCCAGCACGCTGGCCTGGGCGTTGCGGAAGCCATGCTCGCTGCCCACGTTGATGGCTTCGTCCCAGGCGGAACGCGCCGAGGACAGCAGATCCTCGGGCACGTAGCCGGCCTCGATGTGCTCGGTATGGTAACGGTGCTTCTTCATCACGCCGAGGAAGGGCTGCTCGTTTTCAGGGTACCCGGCGAACGGTCCGGTCACGTCGCGCGCGATGACCGCGGAGGTGCGGTACGCCCACCCGGTCATGAGTGCGGTGATGGCGCCGCACAAGGCCCGCGCTGGGGCCGAGTCGTAGGGCAAGCCCAGCGACATGAGCAGCGAACCCAGGTTGGCGTAGCCGAGCCCGAGCGGCCGGAAGCGCAGCGAATTCTCCTCGATACCCTTGGTCGGGTACTTGGCGTTGCCGACGATGATCTCTTGTGCCAGGATGGTCACCTCGACCGCCTTCTTGAAGGACTCGGTATCGAAGACGCCCTCGGCGCTCGCGAACCGGCGCAGGTTGAGCGAAGCCAGGTTGCACGCCGAGTTGTCGAGGAACATGTATTCGGAGCACGGGTTCGAGGCATTGATGCGATCCGTGCCCGAGCAGGTGTGCCAGCTATTGACCGTGGTGTCGTACTGCATGCCCGGATCGCCGCATTCCCACGCCGCCTGGGAGATGGCCCGCCAAAGCTCGCGCGCTTTGAAGGTACCGATGGGACGGCCGTCGCGCACGGCGCGCGTGGTCCACTCGCGATCCTTCTGCACGGCCTCCATGAACTCGTCGGTCACACGAATCGAATTGTTCGAGTTCTGGAAGAAGACCGACTTGTACGCCTCGCCGTCGAACGAGCCGTCATAGCCCGCGTCGATGAGCGCCCAGGCCTTCTTTTCTTCCTTGGCCTTGCACCAGATGAAGTCCTCGATGTCGGGATGGTCGATGTTCAGAATCACCATCTTGGCTGCGCGGCGGGTCTTGCCACCCGACTTGATCACGCCAGCGAAGGCGTCGAAGCCCTTCATGAAGCTGACCGGGCCCGAGGCCGTGCCGCCGCCGACCAGAAGCTCTTTCGACGAGCGCAGCGGCGACAGGTTGGTACCCGTGCCCGAACCGTACTTGAAGAGCATGCCCTCGGTCTTGGCCAGGCCGAGGATGGACTCCATGGTGTCTTCCACCTGGTTGATGAAGCACGCCGAGCACTGGGGATCGGCCTCGATGCCGACGTTGAACCACACCGGTGAATTGAACGACATCTTCTGCGACACCAGCAGGTGGCGAAGCTCGGCGCGGTAGTTGTCCGCCGATTCCTGATCGGCGAAGTACCCGTCCTTCATGCCCCAGCTGGTGATGGTGTCAGCGACCCTGGAAATGAGCTGGCGCACCGAACGCTCGCGCTCGGGCGTGCCGAGCTGGCCGCGAAAATACTTCTGCACCACCACATTCGTGGCGGTCTGGCTCCACGGCTTGGGGACTTCCACATCGCGCTGCTCGAAGACGATCTTGCCGCCCTCGCCCACGATGCTGGCGGTGCGCAGCTCCCATTCGATGCCGCGGAAGCCATCGTCACCCAGTCGAGTGAAAAAGCGTTCAATCTTCATTCCAGGAGCCACCTTGCGGTTGCGCCCGCGCTGAGCCCGGGCATCGGCCACCGTGCCGCTTCTCCCGTCCTTTGCGTCTTTCATGTCTCGGCCCGTGCCCTGATTCATTCCCTGTTCACTTATCTGATACTCGACTCCGTTTGGCCTGGTGCCACGTTGACGTCGATTGTCATGTTTCTCAAGCATCTCTACTCCTCCTCCATCCGAATTGCCGAATTGTCAGTGCCACATCAGATGACTCTGCCATTGCCACAAAGCATGCGCACTCCGATGCAGCAGCTGGCGAGAATAACTCGCGCCAAAATGGGCTCATGTCAACAAAAAACACAATAGGTAGTGTTATGCCACAGCTAACCGCACTACATATTGTGTGTTCATGGTCTGTGGATAGTCTCTGAATTCGCCTTCCCGGTCGGCTATTTCGGCACCGTTGGCACTTGTTGACAAACGCCAGGCTCGACCATACGTTGCAATACTCGTATGGCACATCGCGTTCGAGAAGTGCAGGCCAGAAAGTATCGGCCTTCAATCTTCTCGCTTATGATCATTGGGTGATTTGGCTGGAAGGAGTCAGCTGCCAGCGCGACGGCGCCATGGTGCTCGACACGGTGACCTTGGGGGTTGCCAGGAGCGAGCTCATCGTCATCGAGGGGGCGGCGGCCTCTGGCAAATCCACCTTGCTCGAATTTGCCGCGGCGGCGCGCAGGCCCGAGCGGGGCACGGTGTGGTTCGCGGGCCGAAACACCACGAGCTTGCAGCGCGCGTCCCTGCCCTTCGTCCGACGCAACATTGGCTACTGCACGGCGGATCCGCTTCTGCTTCTGGACGATACCGTGCTGGACAACGTGATACTGGCGCTGGCCGTGCGCGGAGAGAGCCCAGCGCGCGCGGAGCAGTCGGCGCGCGATGCCTTGGCGCTGGTGAAAGCCAGCAACCTGGAAAACCGAACCGTTGCGTCCTTGTCCTCGGGCCAGAAACGGCTGGTCGCCTTGGCGCGCGCCGTGGCCGGACCACCTCCCTTGGTGGTTGCCGACGAACCTGGCGCCGGGGTCGGTGGCGAGGCGCGAGAGACCGTCGTCTCGGCGCTCACCATGGCCCGCGATTCGGGCGCCGCGGTTCTGGCCGCCACCGCGGACACGATGCTGGCCGACCAGTTGGTGAGCAGAGGCGGGCGCCGAATCCACCTCGCGCAGGGGCGCATCGTAGGCTCTCCCGCCATGGGACTCGTTCCTGCCTTCACCCCGGCGCCCGAAACGCCCGAGAAGCTCGAAAAGCTTCAGCCCAAGGTCGTCATGCTCGACGTTGACGATGGCGAGGAAGACGTGCTACCCCCCGCGACCAGAGGTCCGGCGTGAGCGCAATCTGGATCGCCCGCCACGTGCGCCGCCAAGTGCAAACCCACCGCTCTATCGTTGTCGCGGCCTGCGCTGCCTTCTTCTTGCTCGCGCTGGTCGCTGGCGGGGCCAGGCTGGGTACGCGCACGGTGGCCCGTTGGGGAAGCGTGGTGGGCCAGAACGTCCACGTCATCGTGTACCTGGCCGAGGAGGTCGATCAAGAACGAGCGCAGGATCTATCCGAGATTCTCCACCGCCTCCCGACCGTGGCTCAGGTTGCCGTCATCGAACCCGCCACGGCCTTGGCCCGTTTCAACGCCTCGGCGAGCGCGTTCGGCCTGGACAACAGGGCTCTCGACGGCCTTGAACCCGCCTACTTCCCACGATCCATCGAGGTCAACTTGGTGCCGGCCGCGGATCTCAGCGAGCGCGCAGCCGACCTGGCCAAGCGCCTGAGCGGAGTGCCCGGCGTCTTGCAGGTCGATGCCATGGGCAGCGGTCTCGCCCGCCTATCGGTGTGGGTCAAGCTTGGCCGCAAACTGGGTGCTATCGTGCTCGTGGCCTTGGCCTTGGTCACCCTTGGCACCCTCGTGGCAGTATTCCTACGCAGCCGCAGTGCCGCGGCCAAACGAGCGGCGGTTCTCGTACAACTTGGTGAGACCGCCTCTGGTATTCGTTTGCCGGGGGGCCTCTGGATGGCCGCAGCCGCGGTGGTGGGCGGGGGCATGGGTGCGCTCGTCCTGCGGCTCGGCTGGCAACCGCTGGTCGGCCGCCTGGAACGCAGTCTCGGCATCGTCACCAACCCTCCTTTCCCTTTCCTCGATCGTAGCGAGGTCGCCGCTGGCGTCGCCATGGTGCTGCTGGTCGGCCTCGCCATAGGCTATTTCGCGACACCTCTGCCTCGGACCCCAAAACGTGCGTAGGACGGTTGCCACACTCCTGCGGGCCGCGGTCTTGCTGCTTCCAATCGCCGCCATGGCGGCGGAGCCCAGCGCCGATGAAACCGCGCTGTTCGACCGACTGGGTGTGCGCGAACAGGTACTCGAAAATCAGACGATGGCTGCCGAGACCACGACACGCCAGCGCGCCATGTTGGCCTATCAGCTGTCCCGCAGCCGCGAGCTTGGTTTTGCCGCGAACCCCGAGACCCGCCTCGACGATGCGCGGTCCTTCGGCCTGGCGGTGGTGGCTTTACGGCGCGGCCTGGACGAGTCGCGAGCGCTGGCGCGCGAGCTCGATCGGGTGCGCGTCGAGCGCAGTGCCCTGGAAGTCGCATTGGTTGGACGGGCCCTTGGCGAGTTAGCAAAGGTCGAACATGCCACGTCGGAGCCCGTCCCGGGAAGCGGCCGCAACCCGGCGCGCTTGCTGCGCCCGGTGCGCGGAACGCCGGTGGCCGTGCCTGGGGCACGCCGTGATGGAGCCACCAAGATCGAAATCCGCCACGACAGCGTGGAGATCCTTGCCCGCCTCAACGAGCCCGTACATGCCATCGCAGCCGGGGTGGTCAAGCGGGTCGAACCCCTAGCGCAAGGCGGATTCGCGGTGATGACCACGCACTCAGGTGGCTTGACCAGCATCCTCACGGGACTGCGCGATGTCGCCGTCAAGCCGGGTGATGAGGTGCTCGCGGGTCAGACCCTGGGACTGACGGGACGGAACCTCGACGGCGCGGCTGTGATCTCGGTGGAGCTTTGGCGCAATCGCCGCCCCGAAGACGCGGGTAAGCTACTCCACGTCCGCCTCGCCCCGACGAGCTAGTCGGCGCCGAGCAAAGCTCGGCGGCTCCCCACGCGACTACGCGGCCTTGATTCCCACAAATACGCCCACGACCACGCTGACGCCGAAGGCAGACCCGGCGAAGTAGGTGTCGATGGCTTCCTTGACTGCGAGGAAGATGTCCTGCATCTCGGCGCCCTTTCCGGCGATGGACTTCCAGCGCGCCAAAGGACCGAGCTCGATCACGGGCGCGTAGAAGAACTCCCGCCCCGTGCGGAAAACAAGCTCCCAGTGCGTGGTCTCGACCGACACCGGTCCCAGACCGGCTCTTTCCATCTGTTTGGCCAGGGCCTCGGGTTCAGGGAAGGACTTCGCATAGGCCGCCAAGGCCGCCGCCGCTTCCTGCTTGCGCAAGCGAACCAGCACGTCCGAGTAGACGTCGAGGAACTCGCGCCAGGTCCCCGCCAGCGGGGTCGCCAGACGCAGCTCGCCGCCAGGCGCGGTGACGCGCACGAGCTCGGAAACCAGCGTGCCGGGGGCGGCCAGGGCGCCAAGGGAAAGGCTGGCCACAACGCAATCGAAGCCATTTTCGGCGAAGGGCAGCTTGCCTTCGAGATTGTGGGCGCGGAAGAAGACTCTCCGGCCGAGGTACTCGGCCGCCACATTGGCGCGCGCCCGCTCGACGAAGGTCGGCGTGGCTTCCACCGCGATGAGGCGGCTGTCCGCGTCGGTCCGTTGCAGGATCTCGGTGTTGGTGGTGCCGAGCCCGCAACCAATCTGCAGCACGTGGCCGTCACGCGCGAGCACGAGGTTCGCCATGAGCAGATCGGCGAGCTTCTGGCCGAAGAGCGGATAGACCTCCTCCTCGAAAACCCGCGCCAGCTTCTCCTGCTGCGTGAGCAGCCGCGTGGGCCGCACCTGAGACGACGAACCAGTCGAGGACATGAGCGCCGGAATCTACCATCGATTTCGCACCGGCATAGCTAGAGCTTGGGCGAGGCCTTCGGAAGGAGCAAACCCTCCCAAAGTCCATATTCGCGTTGGCGGAGCCGGGCCCTCGGGACCTCCCTGCCCGCCACCCTGCCACCTCGGGCTTCGCCCTCGCCCTCGCCCGGCGTAGCCAGAGCGCGGGAGGGCATGGGAACCCTCCCAGGGTTCCCATCTCAATGATCGGACAGGATGATGATCTCGCCCGAGACCCCGTCCGGCCCGACGTGCAGCTTGCCCAGCGAAACCGGGCGGCTCAACCGACGAGGACCAGCGCTACCGGGATTGAAGTAGAGCACGCCGTCCTGCAACTCCTTGCGCGGCTGGTGGGTGTGCCCGGAGACCACGACCCCGATGCCTTGAGTCCTGGGATCCACCGTCAGGTGTTCGATCTCGTGGACGACGTAGATTGTGATTCCTTCAACGGTGATGAGGTCGTGGTCTGGCAGCGCACTGGCCCAAGCGCCGCGATCGCAATTGCCCCTCACGGCGGTGACTTCGGCAATCGTGGAAAGCCACTGCAGGGTACGCCGGTCGTCGATATCCCCAGCGTGAATGATGCGGTCCACGGAGGCCAGCGCGGCACGCGCCTCGGGCCGCAACAGGCCGTGGGTATCGGAAATCACGCCAAGGGTCGCCACGGCCCGGACCATAGCAGCTCATGGCCGAGACTTGAATGTGGCTTGGCTCACATGCGTAAGGATCGCCGCCGAACCCATGTTGATAGGGAAATCGGGGATCTTCTTTCCGCGCTGTTTTGCCGCGACCAACGCTCGACGGCGCGAGTTCCACGGTAGATCTCGTGCAAAGCTTGCTATAGTTTCACAAGTTCGTTCCTCGAGGCTTCGCCCGAGTTCCCGTTTTCCGCACGGTGAGGTAAGTCGATATGACAAGAACAAGCACGTCACATCTATTGGCTGGAAACGCGCCCAGCAAACAGGCAAAGCACAGGATCCTGGCCCTGGGAGTGGCGGCGGCGGCGATGGTGGCGGGGTCTTGCAGCAAAGCCTCGGTCATCAATCCTGGCGAGGGCGCTTCAGGCGGACAAGGGGGCGGTGGCGGAAAGAGCGGCAATACCCCGGGCGGTGGCGCGGGCGGCGGCATCACCGTCAACACCGCTATTCCCGACGCCAACTTGAGCGTGGATCGGCCCGGCGGCGGCACCTGCGGCGACGGCGTCATCGAGCGCAACGAGGGCTGCGACGACGGCAACACCATCAGTGGCGACGGTTGCAGCCGCATCTGCCAGGTCGAGAGCAACTGGAATTGCCCCAAGGAAGGACAGCCCTGCGAGAATCTCGCCAAGTGCGGCAACAAAATCTTGACCTCTGACGAGACGTGCGACGACGGCAACACGGTCAGCGGCGACGGGTGTTCGGCTGACTGCCAGACCGTGGAGTCAGGCTATCAATGCCGAGTGCCGGGAAAGCCGTGCACGTTCCTGTGCGGCGACGGCGCGATCAAAGGGCTCGAGACCTGCGACGACGGCAACACGGTGAACGGCGACGGCTGCTCATCTACCTGCAAAGTCGAGGTTGGGTTTGCGTGTAACGGTAGCCCAAGCGTGTGCAAGGCAACCGTTTGCGGCGACGGCAAGGTCGAGGGCTCCGAGGGATGCGACCTTGGCGCGGGCAAGAACGTACCCGGCAGCGGCTGCTCGCCAAGCTGCCACCTCGAACCCAATTGCAGCGCAGCCACGGGCCAATGTACCTCGAAATGCGGGGACGGCTTGGTTATCAACGAGGGGTGCGATGACGGCAACGCCAAGAACGGCGATGGGTGCTCGTCGACGTGCACGGTGGAAGCTGGCTTCCAGTGCAGTCAGCCCGATTCCAATGCTGATACCGTGACCGTGCCGGTTACCTACCGCGACTTCCTCCTTGGCGGCGATTTCCACCAGGCCGACATCTCGGGAAGTAACGGGGGTATCGCTGGCCTCGTTCAGCCCACGCTCGACAGCGACGGCAAACCCGTGCTTGTGGCGGCCCCGAACGTCAACGCGCATATCACGAGTGCGGACACCTTCAAGCAATGGTACCGGGATGTGCCCGGGACTAACACGACCTACATTTCGACCATCCTCCTGCACAACAATGGCACTGGCACTTTTGTTAACTGGTGGAAGGACACCCAACAGTGGGTGAAGTACACCAACCCTCTTTGGTGTTCCGATGCGACCTGCACTACCTGCAACCCGCCTGGTTACGTCGCGGGCCCGACCATGGCATGCCTTGCCTCGTGCACGCCGTGGGGCGCCACCAGCACCAATGCCTGCGCGGTTACCACCCAGAAGGTCGACGGAAATCCACTCTTCTTCCCTCTCGACAACGTGGCGGGCATGATCACGCCGGTTTCCGCCTATGCGCCTGGCGAGACCCCACCCCTATACAGCGGCAACTGGACCTATGAAACCCCCGCTGTTCAGCACAACTTCAGTTTCACTAGCGAAGTGCGCTACTGGTTCAGCTACTTGACGAGCAAGCAATATACACTCGATTTCACCGGTGATGACGACGTCTGGGTTTTCGTCAATCGCAAACTGGCGGTGGACTTGGGGGGCATTCATACCCCAGTCGAGGGACACCTCGTGCTCAACGCGACTGGTGGTGGCACTGTCACCGTGACCCCTACGGAGGGCAGTGCCTGTACGACACAAGGCGATCCCACAACTTGCACGCCCTCCATCTCCGCGAGCAAGATTGATCTGGGAATGGTGAACAACGGGGTTTATGAGATTGCCGTGTTCCAGGCGGAAAGAGCCTGGACGGGGTCAACATACAAGTTGACACTGAGCGGTTTCAATTCGGCTCCCAGCACTTGTGTTCCCACCTGCGGCGACGGCGTAACCGTGGCTGAAGAGGAGTGCGACTGCGGCAGTGGTGGATCCGTGGCCGTGCCCGCAAGCTGTCCTGGCCCGAACAGCGACACCGCCTACGGCGGCTGCACCACACAGTGCAAGTGGGGCGGCTCCTGCGGCGATGGCATCGTGAACGGCACCGAAGAATGCGACAACGGCCCGGCCAATGGCACGCAGAACGGACAAGGCGGCTGCACGCTTGGTTGTACGAAGCAGCACTATTGCGGTGATGGCAATGTGGACACCAATCGCGGCGAGGAATGCGACCTGGGCGACAAGAACGGGCAAACCTTGGACAGCCAGCTGGCCCCATCGTCCGACCCAACCGCGCAGATCTACTGCACCACCAGCTGCACCATCCCGCCCGGCATCGTCTATTGAAAAAAGGACCCTGGGAGGGTCCTTTACATCCCCCGCGAAGAGTGTCGTCGGGCAAAGCCCAACGACACTCACGCGATCAACTATTGAAAGAAAAGGACCCTGGGAGGGTCCTTTACATCCCCCGCGAAGAGTGTCGTCGGGCAAAGCCCAACGACACTCACGCGATCAACTAGCGCGAGAGCTGTGCGGCGAGGATGCGCTGTCGTTCGGCGCGGGCGCTTTCGCTGAGCGGTCCGCCTGGATAGTGGGCAATCAGATCGTCCAGTTTGCGTAGGGCCAGGTCGTGCTGCCCCTGGTGTTCGGCGGCCATGGCGGCGGAGAAGAGATCGTTCTGCTCGGACAAGCGCGAGACGGACGCGGCCTCGGTCGGTCTCTCGCTGGGAGCGGACGCGGCAGCTGGGACAAGCGGCGATTCCCTCGGGATGGCGGTCGGCGCGACCATGCTGGGCACCCTGGCCACGGCGGGCTTGTGCGCGCCGGTGTGCGCGCCTGATCGATCGGATGCCTCCGCCGGGCTGGGTACCACGGCTGGCGCACGCTCTGCGGTTTCGACCGCAGTTTCCTCGGCGTTGCCCGAGTCTGGGCATGGCGTGACCCAGGTTTCGCCCGGCTGAAGCACGACCTGCTTGTCGCCAGAGCGCACCCACACCGCCCCTTCGCTGACATGCACGATCGAGTTGCCAGCAGAGCCGCGGCACCGTGATGGCGAGCTCTCCACCGTAACCGTAAACACCGTTCCACGCACCTCGACCTCGCTGTCGGGCGTGCTCACCACGAAACGCTCACCCTGCCCGAGCTTCGCCACCTGCGCCTGCACACTGCCACGGAACAGAGAAAAGTGTCGTGTGGCACCAAGATCGTCGATGCGCAGGTTCGCCGACGAGGAAAGTGTGATGCGGGTTCCATTGGCGAACCCGAGAACGGCGCTGCTGTCTTCACCCGATCGCACGCCGTCGCCCACGGCGAGAACGCCAAGGACTGGCAAGGGCTGCGTGGTGGTGGCACGCACGAGCTGAATTCCGTGCCCGGTCGCCTGCTCGACCACCAGCGCGGATCCTGCGCCCGGCTTGGTCCCAAGCAAGCCGCCGTTCCCCGTCAGTCGTAGAACCACGACTACGGAAGCGGCAGCGGCCAGCGTCACCACCGCCAAGGTCACCATGCGCCGGCGCCGGGCCTTGGCCGCGATGGCCAGGGCCATAGCGGCGACGATAGCGTCGCGACGCACGTCGTCCCGCAACGGAGGGCCTTCCAAATGCACGGCCGTCGATCCTTGCGATCCTTGCCGTCCATGCGATTCGTGCAATCCCCTCAACACCCGCGCGGCCAGCCGCGCGTACCTGTCCTCACCCTCAATCATGACTCGTCCTCCAGTCCATCGATCCCGTTTGCAAGCTCGGGATCGCTAGCAATGCGTTCGTGCAACTCGCGACGACCGCGCACCAGGCGCGATTGCGCCGCGGCCACGGTCGCGCCGGTGATGCCTGCCACTTCGTCGAGCGAATAGCCGTGCACATCATGAAGCAGGAAGGTCCACGCGCGCTCATGCACCATCTGCCCGAGGTGCTGCATCACCCGCTCGACCATGCCGCGCAACACCGGGCGCTGGTGCTCGATCTGGGGCACGTCTTCAGGCGCCAGCTCGCGAGCGAAGATGGTTCGCTCCAAGCCGCGGCGACGAATGTGCTTGTACACCACATTGGCCGCGATGGTGGACGTCCAGGTGTCGAGCGAGCATTCCCCGCGATAGCGATCGAGCGAGTGCAAGAGCTCGATCATCGCAACCTGCACGAGGTCGTCGAAGTCGTTGTCGGAGGCGCCGAGAAGCCGGTGCACGGCACGCGCAACCGCTGGGCGAGTGCGATCATAGAACGCACCAGCCATGGCGGAGTTGCCGCTTCGAACCGCAGCGACCAGACGCGCGTCGTCGAGGGGCTCGGGTGTGCCCGTCGGGGATTCCCCGCCCTTGACTAGCCGCAGCTTTGGCATGTTCTCGGTCACACCTTCCCTGTACCGCCACCGGCCCAAAGGCAGGCCCGACCGTCACAACGCAAATTCAAGACCCAGTGCAAAAGCCGGCCGCCAGCGCGAGAAAGTGTGCTGCGTCCTGTTCGCGTCCTCACCGACGGTCACGCTCATGGTTCCCGAGGTGGCGCGCAGATCCACCTCGCCGACGATGCGCAGCGTGCGCCAAACCGTGAATCGGCCGCCAAGGCTCGGACCGAGAACGAGGTTCCACTTGGAAGCGCTCCGCGCGTTGTCTGACGCGGCCGTCGCGGATTCATGCCGCACGCCTACCTCAAGCCCGATGCCGAGCGCGTGGCGGCCGCGTTCGGAACAGAGAAAATCCCAGAAGACTCCCACGTCGGCTCCAATGCCGGAGTACTGGTCGGCTGATCCAAAAAGCGCCGTGCCCGAGGCCTGCAGGCGGACGGCTTCGCTGAGCCCGAAGTCATAGGTGAGCTCGGGTCCCATAGCCCAATTGCCCGACCGCACCCGTTCGGTGGCGAACATTCCGCCCAGCACCAGGCGCGATGGTGACCCGGATTCCGCAGTGGATTTGACCTCGACCGGCTTGGGGGGGACAAGGGCGGATGCGGGCGACTCGCGCAGAAGCTCGGCCACGACCAACCCGATCGCTCGACCTCGCTCGGATTTGCTGTCTTGCGGGGAGAACGCGAGGCTCCTGCTGCTGTGAAAGCCCGGCGTGCCCTTTGCCGAGCTCGGGGAGAAGACTTCAATGCTGGCTGTGTCCGGTTGCTTCCACGCCATGCGAACGACGAAGCGGGCGCGCATGGGAGCCTTCTCGCCCTGCCACATGGCGGGCGTCACCACGGTATCGGGCGCGATGGCCATGGACACGTCGCCGAGCTCGTGCCGCAGGGATGCCGTCACGGCGGTGGCGGTGTCGCCGGTCGCGTCCGCGGGCGGGAGCAATACGAGAAGGAACAGGCTTGCAAGTTCCATGGGGAGACGAAGAAATATCGGACCCGTTTGATCTTTGCGCAACCGCTGACTTTGGCAAGCCCGCTTGCGCCGATCTTCAGTACACCACGAATTCGTCGGCCACCAAGGCGCCTTCGCTTGAATCGTCTTCGAGGACGAGCTCGACGGTCTTGCCCACCCACTCGCTGGTATTCCATTCCACCTGCCGCGCGGCCCCCGATGGGCTGGCGCTGGCAAGGACGGTTTCGCCCTCGCGCAGGTCCACGCGCAGTCCCGCGATGGGCGGACCCGCCAGAAAGAAACGCAGGTGCGCGGCGTCGACGACGAAGGGTTGCGAGCGCAAGGCACCATGCGCTTGTGCATTGCCGCGCCCCGAATCCGCGGCATAGACCCCGTACATGCCGATGGCAGCCGGGGCAGGAGCCGTACCAAAGGCAATGCCCTCGACGGAGAACCCGGCGAAATCCCCGCGCTCGAAGTCGGAGAGGCGCCGGCCGCCGGGTGGGATAGCCGGCGGGTCACGCGTGGGCACCAGCAGCGTGGCCGGCGAAGTCTGCGCGCCGGCGAACATGCGCACCGAATCCACACCCTCCGCGAAATCGTGAATCTTGTGGTACCGGCGATCCAGGTTCGGCCATTCGCCCGGGTAGGACTTCCAGTCGAGCACGATGGCGGCGAAGTGCTGGTCGGCGATGGCCTGGTCAAGCCCCTTGGGATGGCCGAGCGCGGCCTCGACATCGCGCACGCCCATGCGGTGAACGAAGGGTCGCTTGCCCGCCAAAACCGCGTAGTAGGTGTGGAAGGGAATGAACAGCGGCTCTGGCAAGGCGCGCAGCTCTTCGAGCAAGCGACCGGCGGCCACGCGATCTTGGGCGCTTGGCAACGCGCTCGAAAGGGCGGTCAAGGCGCGGCTCGGTCGCGGCCATCCGGTGAAAGTCGGCGCCTTGTCCCGGCCGTGCCCTGGCGTCGGCGTGGCGGTGTGCAGGCTTTGCGAGCCGAGCAAGAGCGCCACGGCTGCGGCCACCATCATGGCGCCCCATCTCCGCCCAGAAAGCGCCACGTCGAAAAGGCGCGCCGCCAAGACCGCGGTCGCGAAAGCGGGAAAGAAGATGGCCGGAATGAAGGCATTGAGATCCGCCCATTGCGTGCCGAATCCCACCAGCGCCGTGACCTCGCCGCATGCGGCGGTGAGGAGCAAGATGGCGTCGCTCCGGCGCAACTTGCGCGACAGCGCCAGGCCAGCGACGGCCATAAGCAGGGCAAGGAAAAGCGGCCAGGCGTATTGCCGCGTGAATGGCAGCGCGATGTCGGTGATGGCCTCTTTGCGAAAGGCGTGGCTTTGGTGCAACTTGAAAATATAGGTCCAGAACCATCCCCCCGAGGTCTTCACCAAAAGGCCGACGCCAGCGGCGAGAGCCGCCGCCGCGGTCAGTCCGTAGACGAGCCCGCGGCGAAGGTTCGCCGCCAGCAAGCCCAGCCCAAGCCCCACGCCCATGATGCTGGCCGTTTGCTTGGCGAAGAAACCGAGAGCGATGAGCAGCCCGGCGAGAGCGGCGCTCTTGCCGCCTTGCCCGCGCAGCGCGAGCCACAGGGCCAGGGCTTCGAGGACCAGCAGCAGCGAGTCCGAGCGGACCAGGTCGTAGAAGTACCCGGTGAAGGCAAAACTGGCGGCGATGGCCCCGGCGCCGCCCAACCCCGCGAGCGCGGCTAGGGCTCGTCCCCGGCGATCCCGCGACTCGCCTAGACTGGTCGCCACCACCAGCGCAAGCGCGACGGTGAAAGCGGCGATGGAAACCAAGCGGCCGAGCAGGTAGCCAAGGGGCAAGACAAAAGACAGCAGGGCCAGCAGCGCGGGATAGAGCGGTGTGTAGAGGAAAGGAATGAAGTCGAGCGTTGGCTCGACGTAGATCCCCTTGCCTTGCGCGATCCGTTGCGCGTGCAAAAGCACGCCGCCTTCCATCCATTCGAGATCGAGCGGAAACGCGGCCCGGCCGGCGAAGAGCCTCGCGTTCCAGCCCAATTGCAAGAGCGCGGGCAGCGCCGCCACGACGATCGAGGTGACGACGATCCCGACGAGGATGTTGTCCCTGGAGATCTTCACATCTAGCCTTTGAGGGAAACCACGCTGACGCCGTCGCCGCCCTCACCCGCGCCGCCAGGCCGAAAGCGCTCGACATAGGGTGACGTGGCCAGGTATTCGCGCACCACCTTGCGGAGCGCGCCCGTGCCGTGACCGTGAATGACGTACACCGTGTCCGCGCCTTCGAGAGCGGTGCGGTCGAGAAAAGCTTCGAGCTGGGCCAGTGCCTCGTCGGCGCGCTGGCCGCGTAGGTCAAGAGTATTGGCCCGCGATTGCAACATCGGCACCGGTTCGGGGGCCGCGGTTTCGGGCGAGCTCTTCGCTTGCGGCGCGGGCTGGCGCTTCTTGTTCTTGTCACTCTTGCCACCGGTGCCCAGCCCGCGATTGGCCAGGGCCTCGCGCAAGCGATTGAGGTCGAGCGCCGGCGGCTCGGGCAATTGGGCGGTGACCTCCTTGGCCTTCTTGTCGAGCCGGACGCGCGCGGCCTCGGCGGCCTGCGGGCTGCGTTCGCGACGAACCTCGCGCACGATCTCCGAGATGGCCTCGCGCGCGTCGCGCACGGCCGCATCGATGGCCTCACGCGAACGCATGGCCAGCTCGCGCTCGCGCCTGGTGAGCGCCTCCGTCGCTGTCTTTTCGGCGTCGGTTCGCACTTCCAATTCCTGCTTCGCCTCTTCGAGCTCCAGTCGGGTCTGCTCCAGGTCCTGGCTGGCACGCTCCAGCGCTTGCTCGCGCGTTTGCAAATTGCGCAGGGTCTCTTCGAGGCCCAGGCTGCTCCCGCTCATGAGCGAGCGGGCGCGGGCCAGGATTTCTTCGGGCAGACCGATGCGGGCCGCGATATCGAGCGCATACGAGCGGCCAGGCACCCCGTCCTTGAGCCGAAAGGTCGGCCGCAGTTTCACCAGGTCGTATTCCATGCCCGCGTTGCGGAAGCGCTCGTCGCTCTCAGCCAGGGCCTTGAGACTGTCGAAGTGGGTGGTCACGACGATGAGCCCCGGCGCCTCACCCAGCGCCTCCAGCATGGCTCGCGCCAGGGCCGCGCCCTGATCGGGGTGCGTCCCCACCATGAGCTCGTCGCACAAGATGAGCAGGTTCTCGTCCTGCGCGGTGGTCGCGCACTCGAGGATCCCGGCGAGATTCGCCAAGTGCGCCGAGAAGGTCGACAGATCGCCCCGCACCGACTGCTGATCGCCGATGTCGGCCAGGACTCGATTGAAAAAGCCGACACGGCTGCCCGCCGCCACCGGTACGTGCAAACCCGCGCGCGCAAGCAAGGCGGCCAACCCCACCGATTTGAGCAGCACGGTTTTTCCGCCAGCGTTGGGGCCGCTGACCACCAGGGCCTTGGCCTTGCTCCAGCCCGGCACGTCGCCCAGGACGAGGTTGTTGGCGGTCACCGTTGTCTTCTCGCTGGCTGCGCGCAGGGCGAGCAACGGGTGGCGCAGCGACGTCAGCTCGACAATGGGCTCGTCGACGATTTCGACCGGCATGCCCTCGTAGGCCTCGGACAAGCGCGCCGAGGCGGCGATGACATCCAGCCGGGCGAGGATATCGCGATCGGTGCGCAGATGGGGCGCGGCCTCCGACACCGCGGCTGCAAGCTCTTCCAAGATGCGCCGGCTTTCACGCCGAATCTCGATCTCGGCGACCTTCAAGCGATTGTTGAGCTCGACCATCGCCGTGGGCTCGACGAACACGGTCTCGCCGGTGCGCGAGGTATCGTGCACGATGCCGAGGCCCATGGACTTGAACGACGCCCGCAGAGGCAGCACGAAGCGGTCTTCGCGCAAAGTGACGAACTGATCCTGCAGGTAGGGCGTGTACTCGTCCGAGGCGAGAATCTGCTCGGCCTGATCGCGCGCGCGCGCGGCCACCTGATCGCGTTCGTAGCGCAGGCGTGCGAGCTCGGGCGAAGCGCTGCTGCGCAGCTCGCCCGTGGCATCGAAGGTCTCGCGCGCCAGCCGCACCAGATCCTCGTGGTAGCCAAGCGTCGCCGCCAGGCGCGACAGGCGCGGCGTCTGCACGGCACCGTCGGGCTGCATGCGGCCGAAAAAGCGACGGGCATTCGCCACCACCTCGCAAAAATCTGCCACCAGGCGCAGCTCTTCGGGACCAAGCGGAATGCCTTGGCTGACCGAGCGCAGGTGGATCTCGATCTCGGGAAAATTCAGCGCCGGCAAAGAGTCGCCCGTGCGCAAGATGGCCACCGCTTCCGACACCTCGGCCATGCGCTCGCGCGCCTGCTCGGCCGAATCGCACAGGGCCAGCGTCTGGCACGCGCTTACGCCGCGCGACGAGTGTGCCCGCTGCGCGAGCTCGGCGCACACCTCGGGCCAGTCGAGAAATTCGAGGTAGCGTCGGGAAAGGTCAACCTGCGCGGAGGTCATCCGCGCCGGAGTGTACCGCAGACGAGGGCGGGCGTAGGAGGACGGAATGGGCCGCTGACACTCAAATCCCGATGAGATCCGCGAAGGGGTAGGACACGGGTCCTGACGCAGGCATGTCGGGACATTAGACGGTCAGCCTGACACGGGCTTGTCGCTTCTTGACGACTGTGCAATCCTCAGACGGGATGATGTTGACAAAGGGCCTTTTGCCAGCGATCGGAATCGGGTGCCTGGTCCTGATGACGTTGCCAACCGCGGGCTGCGGTGTCAGCGGCAACGGACTTGGTAACCGGTCCGATGCCGCTGCGGATGTCTCCAAACAAGCGCTGGATACCAGGACGGAGGTTGCTCTCGATGCGGATCTGTCGCGCCTGGAAGTGAAACCCGAAACCAATTCATCGCCCCTGGATGGGGTGCCTGACGAGGCAGCGCCCAGGGATGCGCGGGACGCCAGACTGGATCAAGTTTCGTCGCCCGACACGGCCCTAGTTGATACGTCGATTGCCTCCGAAGTCCAGACCGCACCGGAGGTGCCTGCTGTTCCCGACGCACCGAGTGTAAGCGACGGAAACCAAGACTCGCTTCCGCCGCAGATGGACGGGCCGGCGACTGTCCCGGTGGACGGATCCGATGTTCCAGTCCACGATACCGCGCCACTCGATTCGCCGCGACTGGATTTGGCACGAGTCGATCAGGCGACGGATCTTCCGGTCATCGCGGACGTGCCTAGGGATCTGGCGCCGCCCGATCTCGCGCCCCAGCCCACGAGCAATTGGGTGATCGACAATACGACGAGCATCGGCGGCTTCACACCCACGGTTACGGGGACGCCAACCGTTACCGCCATGGACGCGGGGACGGCCGTGTGTTTCGACGGCACGAAGGACGCCCTGTTCCTAAACACCAACCCCATTCTGGGCATGCAGCGGTTCACCATCGAAACTCTCGTCTATCCGGAATTGACCGGGATTTCAGAGCCACGCCTGATCCACGTGGGAGACGCCGGCAACAACAGCCCCCGCTTGATCATTCAAATGCGATCCGACGCCACGGGCACGTGGCACGCCTTAATCGGTTTTGAATGGGCCGGGGTCACCACCAACATCGAGGACACCACCTTCCCCCATCCCTCGAACCAGTGGTACTGGCTGGCCGTGACCTACGATGGCCAAACGGCCCGCGTGTATGTCAACGACGTGCTCGAAAACTCCAGCGACCTTGCCTTCGGTCCCATGACCGCTGGCACGACTTCCCTCGGCGCTCGTCAGAGCGGCCAGTACTACTTCCCCGGCTGCATGCGCGACGTGGAGTTCTTCAACAGCGCCCTGCCCGCGTCGCAGCTCAAGAAGCCCTAGCCCGCCAGGGGGCTGCCGTGGGGGCCCGTGCCCAACTTGCCTTCAGAGGAGATCCCGAAACTCGACGTAGCCTTTCCTAGCTAGGCGGCCGATGGTCGCCTCCGCGATGTTCCTAACCTCGTTGTCGTCGGAGGTCCGTGCGGCAGCGAGGATGGTCCTCGCGGGGACGCGCAGGCTGAGGATGGCCCACCCACTTTCGTTGGCCTTCACTAGCAGTTCCAGGCACGTGATGACCTTCAGAGGGTGGCGTGGGGACAGGTCCGCTAGCCGTTCGCCCACCTTTGGCGCGAACTTTGGTGGAAATCCGGCGGCGAGGGTGTCGAGAGTCTTGAGGGCGGCGAGGAAGCTGTCGAGGGACCAAGTCTCTTCGAAACACCCTGACGAAAACCACCAGCTGAATACGGCCAATTCCTCCGGTCGCCCGACCGCGAAGCGTTTGGCCCAAAGGGCCACCAGGCGAGCGATGACTTCAGGCGCCGGCTGGCCGTCGGTGTGAAGCCAATGGCCGATGTCCTCCATGAATTCTCCGGTCACGGAGGCGGGGGCGTTGGAAAGGAACGTGTCGAGCAGCTTGTCCCGCTCACGGAAGGCGATCTGGCCGTGCCAATAGAGGCGTGCAAGATGGTTCCCGATAGCCTCGGCCAATTTCTGACCGCGTTTGTCGAGGACGACATCGCTTCGAAATTCCTCGATCGCGATTCGGTATCGCCAGCGCAACATGCGAAAGACATCCAGAGTGAGGAGCCCTTCGTGTTTCAAGTAGGTCTCCCAGGCCAGGTCCCGCCCGTTTTCGTCGGACTTGAACAGCATCCGGATGTGCGATGCACACCACTCATCATCCAGGGTGGCGAGCGCGTGCAGTCGATCTACCAAGGTTCCGCGAACCGCGAGGGAGGGGTCGCTGAAACTCCCCTCCAACACTAAGCGCACTTCCTCAGGCATCTTCTTGCCGGCGGTTGTCCTCGCAAGCCAGAGGGCGTAGTCGATCGCTGCGCGTACAGCGACCCCGCGCACACGGTTGTAGGAGAGAAACATCAAATCGCTTTGATCGCCCACTGTTTCCTTCGTACCCTCCGGATCATCGAGGGTAGGCGCGATAGCGGACCAGACGTCGTTGTGAAGCTCCATGGGGATCGGCACACTGGTTGAGTTCGTGGCGTCCGAAAGAAGCCAAAGGACCGCGAATCGCGCGTGTCCCCAGTGGGCATCGAAATCGAAAGGTGTTTCCTTTCGGCCAGGGATTTGTCGGGGCTGAGACGTGACCCAGACACACAGTTCGACCACTGGCTTCCAATCGAAAGTACGCCCGGCCCGGACGGCTGCCACAAACCCGTTGAGCGCACCCCGGAGATAGGTTGGATCCAGACGCTTGAGTTCTTCTGCGGCTGTCGCGTAGCTCGCGGGTTTCTGCTCGACAATCCTCGCGAGCAAGCGTGACAGCCCCTCTGGCTTCGGACTGCCAAACTCGGAAGATGGCGGCCACGAGGCGATCGTGTCGACCACTTGAGCTGGTGCCAGCTGAGCGAGCTCTTCGTCTCGAAATGGAGAAGTTGGTCCGACGGAATGTTGATGAGATGGCGGCTTGGTGTCCGCGGCTAACACATCGCCGTACTTCGTCCTGAGCGCTTCGTACTTTGTCCGCCAGTCTTCGGGCAGGGACTCCGCAATCAGAGCGAGCCGACGCATTCTCCAGGTGTCGGCATAGGCGTCGTCCGAAGCATCAAGGAAACTCGGGCCGCCGTCGATCCAGGAAAGGATGGTTCCTTGCTGTTCCTCGCTGAGGCTCTTGAAGCAAGTCCGCAGTAGCCGTGCGTACTCGGGCCCCGAAAGATCGAAATACGGTCGGTTGAGAATCCGCGAGATCGCAACATCGGGAGCAACCGTCTGGAACCGCTGCAGGAGAAAGAGCGCAAGACGGCGGAAGAACACCCAGCGTCGCTTTTCAAAGGACGTAACGAGGTCGGATAGACATGCTGGGTTCGATTCAACCAGGCGGATCGCAGAGTCGCGGATCGCGGACACGAGATGAGCACGGAGGTCGCCGTTGTGATTCTCCCCATGTTCGTCGATCTCTTTTCGCCAGTTCCACGAATAGTCCTCCCACGCATCGCTGCCGTTCCGGTGAATCATGGCAAGGACCTGACCCAGCAATTCGGCAAGTATGGCAAGGGCGGGCTCTCCCAACTTCTGGATGGTCGGCAGAAGCCTTGCCATCGTTCGACCTAGATCCCAGTGGGGTAGTCGAGCTTCCGGATTCCGGCGGGAAAGGCCAAGATCCTCATCTTCCGGTGACGGAACAGGACGCAACAGGGCGGCAAGCACGCGAAGCGCGGCCGGTTCGCAGCCTTCGCCTGCGAGCTTCTCGAAGAGTCCGACCACATTGTCTTCCAGCGGGTAGGCCATGGAGTGGCTTGGATCCATATCCAGCCAGTCGTCGACTCGCTCAGCGAAGGGCTCCGCCAGTTTTGCAGGTAACGACCGGGCGATCCCTGCAAGGGCCGCGCACACGTGGATGTTCTCCGTTTTCGGAACGGCCAGCGCGATACGGGCCACGTCGTCGGGTCTTGTCGCAGCCATCCGGGCGAGATATTCGAGGGCCGGCCAACCAGGGTATTCCACGCCGTTGGGATGACGGATGGGGTCGGGCGGCCTTGCAAAGAACCCGATCTTCTCGAGTGGCTCGATCCAAGCCGGTTCGCTCAGCCTGCCGAAGAGGTACCCTTGCGCGACGGGATTCTGCGGAATCTTGCCCCGGAGGTCCTTTGCGTCTTCCTCGTTGGGGGCGGTCTTGGCGGCAAGTTGGTCGAGCCTTTCGAAGACGCTCAAATACTTCTTCTCGAAGGCCTCCAGAACCGTGGCAAGAATCCCTTCGAACCGCACCCAGAATTTCACATCAATCGGGCGCGGTGACGCGAGCTCATTGCGATGCCTGCGCTTGTGAAACCCTTCATCGTTGTCCTTTCCGACCAACCCGATCCAGTCCTTGCCCACCTGTCCGTCGATCGGAATGTCCAACCAGGCCAACACGGACCGAATCGAGTCGGCGTGACTGCCATCTGACGAGAAGTCTCTCTTGACTCTTGATTGGTCGCTACCTGCGATGGGACTTACTGCCATCACATCACGCACAACGGTCCTGAGCGAGCTCTCAATTTCTGATGCCAGATGCGCGACGAGATGGCTCGTTGCTTCAACCGGAGGTTCCAGCAAGAGGAGCCTAAGAGCGCTCCGGTAGAACATCGCAGTGCCGGAACCAATGGTCCGCGACAAGGCCTCCTCCATTCGCCGCCGACGAGGTTCGTCCAGCGAAAACCTCACGGGTGATGGGGATTCAGCAGAGCTGGTCGGAAGAATCAGCTTGCGGAGGTATTTTTCCGCGAGCGCGCGGTCGCGCGGTCGGCCTCCACGAAGCGCATCGACGAGGCACAGTGCTTCGTAGAGCTTGGGATCTTTCTTGGCGGCTTTCGGAACGGAACGGTAGAGCGGCTCGAACGATTCGCCTCGCACGGTGCCGTCGGGCTCTGGCCAGACGGGTGGTGGCTCGGCTCCCAAGTCTACGTCCTTGTCGAGGGGCGGCGCTCCTTGTGCTGTGGGCATACCTCGCGTAAGCGGACCGCGCTTGGGAACGAACGCACTCTTGAGGCCCTGAACGAGGAAATCGAGAAGAGCGGCGCGATTGGCCCTTCGGTTGACATCGACGAGGCCCGCCAAGGTGGCGCGTTTCACGGCACCGTGGACCTCGGACAGGCTCATCTCGAGCGCAGCAGCCAATTCAGGATAGGTAGGTCGAGTCTGCGGCGAGGCCAGCGCGAGCTTCACGGCGACGACGATGTCCTGTGGCCGTATAGACATGTAGTCATTATAGTTTCGCGTTTCGCGAAATGCAAAACTATGTCATTACCTGGGGAGTCATGTGGGCGATCTTGTGAAGCCGCGCCCTCAGCCCTGGAAGACGGGCCTGACCTGCGCTGTCACCGCGCAGTTGGCCAGGGAGCGACTCAAGAAACGTCTGGCTGGCCAGGAGTCGTGCGATCTCCCTCGCAAGGAATTCCCGGATCTCAGGCGTCGCCGACTCGATCTCCTTCTCTATGGTGGGGCGACCATCGATGACGGCAATGACGTCCTCGAGGTCGTGATGGCCAAAGTCGCCTTGGCCACGATTGGCAAAGGCCTCGAGCTTGGTCGCCAGGAAGCAAGCCGGGGATATCAGTCGAATACTCGGTCCGTCGGGAAAGTGGTAGCGCTGTGCCTGAGCCACCGCTGCCGGATACCAGCGATTGCTAGGACCGAGGATCCCGGGCGTGGTGGGCATGATATCCACTTTCGTCCCTTCTACTTCCCAACGGCAGATCACGCCTTCGTCAGTAACTTCCCGAAAGCCTCGGCTCACCAACTGGGAGCGAAAGCTGAGGTTGAGGTGCTCCAACATCGTGATTTCGACGATGAGATCCACATCCTTGGTGGGTCTGGGTGGAGCAGCGCCGGGGGACGTGACGAGCAAACCGAGGGTCGCGCCTCCGAGAAAAACCATCCGCTCGGTGAGCGAGTCCAGCCGCTCGGCCACAAGACGAATCGCCTGCACGCTATCCAGCAACATAGGAGACCGAGATAAACATCCGTCTTTTCTCGGTTTCGCGAAACAGAAAAGGTGGCTCCAATAGTCTCGACGCAGACGCCAGACGTGGCCGCCCAAGCCTAAACGGCAGAACCGCAGAAGCACGGATACGGAGGAACTCTGCAGGGCTTCGGATCAGGATCCGAGCCCTTCCTGTCGTTTCCGTCCTCCGTGTCCTCTGAGTTGCTCCGGGTCTAAGCTTCCAGCGTGATCTCTACCTTGACCACCTTTTTGCCGGCCTCGAAGGGAACCACGTTGCCGGCTACTGCTTTGCCGTCGACGGTGACCTTCTTCACGCCCTTGCAGATGCCGTTCGGGTTCTTGACCTCGATCTGGTATTCCACGCCACGGAACTTGCGGGTGGCGCTAAAACCCTTCCAGGCCTTGGGAATGCAGGGATTGATGCTCAGGCCCTTGTAGTCGGCCTTGATGCCGAGCAGGCCCTCGGCCACGCTGACGAAGGTCCAGGCCGCGGTGCCGGTCAGCCAGCTGTTCTTGGCCTCGCCGAAGCAGACCGCGTCCTTGCCCGCGATCATCTGCGCGTAGACGTAGGGTTCGCTGCGGTAGGTTTCGATCTGGTCTTCCTTGGCCGACGGGCAGATCGACAGGTAGTACTCGAGGGCGCGATCGCCGTCGCCCAGCAAGCACCAGCCGAGATTGATCCAGGTGTTGTTGTGGCAGAAGATGCCGGCGTTTTCCTTCACGCCCGGCGGGTAGCTGGTCACTTCCCCCAGCTCCACGTGGTACGTCGAGTATGGCGGCTGCTGCAGGACCGCACCATTCTTGGTGAAGAGGTGCTTGTGTACGCTCTCCATGGCTTGCTTGGCGCGCCCGTTGTTCTGCCCGGCCCCGCCGAGAACACACCAGCCCTGGCTCTCGATGAAGATCTTGCCCTCGGGATTTTCCTTGCTGCCCACCGGCGTGCCAGCGGCGTCGTAGGCGCGGCGATACCACTCGCCGTCCCAGGCGGTGGTCTCGATGACGTTGAGCATGTCGTCGTAGCCCGCGCGCATGCGTTTTGCATCCGCAGACTTGCCCATGAAGTCGTACAGCGCCGCCATCTCGCGACTGGCGTACAGGAACAGGCCCGCGATCATCACGCTCTCGGCGTTGCTGCCCTTCACGTCGCCCGCGCACTGGAAACTCTCGTTGGGTTCGGTCGAGAAGCAGTTGAGGTTGAGGCAGTCGTTCCAGTCGGCGTGGCCAATGAGCGGCAGGCCGTGCGGGCCGCGCTTCTTCAGGGTGTACGCGATGCTGATTTCCAGGTGGTGCAGCAGATCCGTCTTGGCGTCCGGCTTGTCGGCGTAACTGCACGGTGCCTGCAGGATGCCGAGGTCGCCCGTCTCCTTGATGTACTGGCAGGTGGACAGGATCAGCCACAGATGGTCGTCGTAGAAGTCGCCGCCGATCTCGGCGTTGCCCTTCTTGGTGAGCGGCTGGTATTGGTGGTAGCAGGTTCCGTCGGACAGCTGCGTCGCCGCGATGTCCAGGATGCGCTCGCGGGCGCGCGACGGGATCATGTGCATGAAGCCGAGCAAGTCCTGGTTGCTGTCGCGGAAGCCCATGCCACGGCCGATGCCGGTTTCGTACATGCTGGCCGAACGGCTCATGTTGAAGGTGGCCATGCACTGGTACTGGTTCCAAACGTTCAGCATGCGGTTGGCGTGCGGGTCGGGGCTCTGGGCCTGGAAGTTCGACAACAAGTCGCCCCACACCGTGCCGAGCTTAGCGAAGGCGGCGTCGATGGCGCCGGGCTTGCTGTACTTGGCGACGATGGCCTTGCCCACCTTCTTGTTCATCACGTAGAGCGAATCGTATTTGGGTTCCTTGCCCTGCTCGACGTAGGCCAGAATGAACGAGAACGTCTCTTCCTGTCCTGGCGCCAAGTTGAGATTGATCTGGTGCGCGCCGATGGGATTCCAGCCGAAGGCCTTGCTGTTCGTGCACTTTCCAGCGAACGGGACTTTCGGATCGTGCAGGCCCTCGTGGATGCCCACGAAGGCGTCGCGGCTGGTGTCGAAGCCGTCGACGGGGCGCGTGCACGCGAACAGCGTGTAGTGGTCGCGGCGCTCGCGATACTCGGTCTTGTGATAGATCGCGCTGCCGTCGATCTCGACCTCGCCGATCGAATACGTGCGCTGCAGGTTGTTCATGTCGTTGGCTGCCTCGAACAGGCAGAACTCTTGGAAGGTGAAGATCCTGGGTTGCTTGGCGACCTTCGACTTGTTGCGGACCGTGACCTTCCACAGCTCCAGGTTCTCGCCCGGCGGTACGAAGAACAGCATCTCGACTTCCAGGCCGTCTTTTTGCCCGATGATGCGCGTGTAGCCGAGGCCGTGGCGACACTCGTAGCTGTCCAGCTTGGCCTTGACCGGCTTCCAGCCTGGGTTCCACACCGAGCCGCCGTCGTTCACGTAGATGTAGCGGCCACCCAAGTCGTAGGGGACGTTGTTGTAGCGGTAGCGCGTAAGCCGGCGCAGCTTCGCGTCCTTCCAAAAGGTGTACCCGCCTGCCGTGTTCGTGCAGAGCCCGAAGAACTCGTCTTGACCCAGGTAGTTGAGCCAAGGCAGCGGCGTGTCCGGCCTGGTGATTACATATTCGCGCTTGCTGTCGTCAAAATGGCCAAAGGGGTTCATCTTGGTGGGGTACTCCTGGGGTGGGTTCTGCGCATCTCCTGTCCATCTTCCCCGCGCCCGCGCCCGCGCTCAAAGCCGGTCCGGGCAAAGAATAGTTCTTTCTCCAAGACATTCATAGAGGCCTTTGTGGGAAGTGTCTGTCTATGAGGGTCATTGACGGTCATTGTGCTACCTCCCGCCGTAGTGCCGCTTTGCTCGGTGATCTGTTGCCGCGGCCAGACTGGGGGACTTGCCGAATTGGGTCATTCCCATAAACCTCCGCCGTCCTTGGGCTTGAGAGCCAAGTCACTCGGCCGTTCACTCGGAGCATCACCACTAGACTGCGGAGTGATATAGTTTTCGTCCTATCTCGGAGGGTACATGACTAGGGGTACTTTGGGGATTTGCCGGATCGTTGCTTTGTTCGTGCTTTCCGTGCTCACGAGCCGATGCAGCACGGACACGAGCGGACTTGGAGGCTCGCAGGATGGCGCAGCGGGTGGTCGAAAGGACGCCGCTGCCAAGGATCAGGCAATATAGACGGGCGGCGCGCGGGCCACTGGCGGCGCGAGCGCGACCGGCGGAGCGATTGCGACAGGTGGCGTGCTGGGAACAGGGACTGGGGGAAGTAGCGGAACTGGCGGGCGACCTGGAACCGGCGGCACGACTGCGATTGGAACGGGCGGTGCGATCACCATCGGAACCGGCGGCACGACGATGATTGGAACGGGCGGTACGACCACCATCGGAAACGGCGGCCGCACGGGGTCTGGCGGCACGCCCATCACCGAAACTGGTGGCCGCGCCGGGACCGGTGGCACTACTGTCACCGGCACGGGTGGCCGCACTGGAACGGGCGGAAGTGCCACGGGCGGAACCGGCGGATCTGCTGCGAAAGGTGGCACGATCGGCATGGGAGGAGCAACCGCGACCGGCGGCGTGACGAGCACAGGTGGCATCACCGCGACCGGCGGCGCGAAGGGCACAGGCGGCACTTCCGCCACTGGCGGCGTGACGGGCACAGGCGGGACGCAAGGGGTTGACGGGGGCAGGCAGTGCCCGCACCCCAGCACAGGGTGCTGCTTCCTCGACGAGGATTGTGGCAATGGCGAGGAATGCGCGGGCGCGACGTGTTCAGACCAAGGCCCAGTGAAGGCGGGAACCTGCGAGCCGAAGGCGGCGCTTGTCGAGAGCGGCAGTTGTTGGCGTGATGCAGACTGTCCGCCGACCACGCCGACCTGCCATGGCGCGCACATCTGCGGCTGCCTCCGCATTTGTGGTACGGTCGCCGACTCGCCCGGCAGTTGTGGGAACTGAAGCGGCTACCGCCTACGAGTCCTTGCGGGCCAGGTCTATTTAATCGTTTTCCACACCGGCCGAAAGTCGGTTGCCCGCAACACCGGATCCTCGACGCTCAAGATGTAGTCCGCACGGCGGTTGCGGGGCTCGTCGGTGTTGTCGGGCGTGGCGATGCGTAGGGCTTGTTCGCCGAAGCCTTCGAAGGCGATGGGGATGCCCAGGCCATTCTTGCGAAACCAGCCGGCGATGGACTGGGCGCGCTTGAGCGAGAGCCCCAAGTTGTACTTGGCCGCGCCCACCGTGTCGGTATGACCGGCGATGTAGAGTTTGATTGCGCCCAGATCCTTGTGCTTGGCGAGAGCGTCCGCGATCTTGGCCAGGCTGGCTTGTAACTTTGGCGCTTCACTGGGCGCGATGGCCGCCGAGCCGGTGGCAAAGGTGACCTCTTCGTGCGGGATGTAGATCGACCAGGGTGAGAAGGAGAAGCTTTGGAACACGCCTGTCGGATCGGTTACTCGCACGTCGATGCGACCGACTTCGGCATCCTTGGCGTGGGGATCCCATTTCACCACCAGCGGATCGCGCGGGGCGTGGTCCGAAAACGACTGCTCGTGATCAACCAGGATAGCGCCATCGGTGGCCGAGATAATCTGCACCTCGACTTTGCCCTCGGGAATTGAGGCCTGCACCTCCATGCGGCCGTGCGCCAAATCTACGCGCGAGCTATCTACCCCAACTCTTAGCAGACCCGCCACGACCGTCTCGAACGACACTTGATTCGAGCTCGGCTTGCCGTTCGACACCCAGGTGATGCGCCCGCTGTATTGATGCTTACCCACGGCAGCGTCGAGCATCACGTCGCGCCAGCTGCCCACGCCGAGCTCGCCGATGGTTTCGTTGACCATCTTGCCGTCGTCGCGATTGAGCAGCACCTCGACCTTGTCCACGGGTTGATTCGCGGTGATGGTCAAGCGTGGCTGCTGGCCAGCCGGCACTGTGGTGACCATCTTGACCGAGATAACGTCGGCCTTGGCCACGGCTGGCAGCGCAAGCGCGAAGGCGACCATTGCAACCGTGCGAGCTTGCAATCGGGCGGCGTGCATGACTCGGAATCTATCACCAAGCAAAAGAACCGCGTTGCAAAACCAGAGTGGGCGTTTGATTGTCGAGGGCGATGAACAACGACGGGGCGCAAGCCAGCCCGGACGCGAGCCCATCCAAGCAGCCGCCGGGCCTGTTTCTGCTCTTCGGCGTCGAGATGTGGGAGCGCTTCTCGTTCTACGGCATGCGCGCCTTCCTGACCCTGTTTCTCATCAGCAGCGCGGGCGGCTTCGGCTGGAGCAAGGAGCAAGCGAGCCACCTCTACGCTTGGTACCAGTGCCTTGTCTACCTGACGCCGCTGCTCGGCGGCTATCTCGCCGACCGCTGGCTCGGAATCCACCGCTCGATCATCATCGGCGGCATCGTCATCGCCTCGGGCCACTTCTGCCTAGCGATGCCCGCCAAGCCGATGTTCTTTCTCGGCCTAGCGCTCATCGTCCTGGGCACCGGCTTTTTCAAGTCGAACATCTCGACCATGGTCGGCCAGCTCTACACCGAGAAGGATCGCCGCCGCGACGCCGCCTTCACCATCTTCTACATGGGCATCAACCTGGGTGCGTCCATGGGCCAGATCGTCTGCCCCAAGCTGGCCGACGCGTACAACTGGCACGTCGGCTTTTCCGCCGCCGGATTCGGCATGGTGTTGGGTCTGATCGTGTACCTCATCTTCAAGCGCCGCTTCCTGGGAACCATCGGCGATGTTCCCGCAGGCCGAGCTAGCCGCAAGGAAAAGAAACTCGGCTCGCCCAAAACGCCCCTGACCGCGCTGGAGAAGAAGGGTATCGCCGCCATCGCGGTGCTGGCCTTTTTCAATATCTTCTTTTGGGTAGCCTTCGAGCAGGCGGGCTCATCCATGACTTTCTTCGCCGAAGAGCACACACGCCGCATGTTCCTGGGGCTCAATTTCCTGGCGCCCTACTTTCAGTCCGTGAATTCGATCTCCATCCTCCTGCTCGCGCCGGTTTTTGCATGGATGTGGAAGCACCTCGAGGCACGTGGGCAAGCGCCGAGCACACCTGTGCGATTTGCGCTTGGACTATTCCTCCTTGGCTCGGGCTTTGTCGTGCTGGTCATCGGCGCGCGACTTTCCGATGGCGGCAGTCGAGTCAGTCCCCTGTGGCTCATCGCCACCTACGTGCTGCACACCTGCGGCGAGCTGTGCCTGTCGCCGGTGGGCCTGTCCATGGTCACCAAGCTTGCACCCGCGCGTTTCGCTTCCTTGGCCATGGGCGCCTGGTTCTTCTCCATGTCCATCTCGGATCTGCTGGCGGGCTTCATCGCCGGCGCGGTCGAGAAGGTCGAAAAGGGACAGGTCTTCCACCTGCTCGGCGGGCAGGCCGACTTCTTCCTGATGTTCGTCGTGTCGACCTTCGTCGCGGGGGCGGTGCTGCTGACGCTCTCGCCCCTCGTAAAACGTCTCATGGCTGGGAGGGCGTGATAGGAATTGGTCGCTATCATGATTGCAACCCTGCTTGCCACGGCGCCAGCGACACGCACCGAAAACGTGGTCGAGAAGATCCACGGCGTCGAGGTGCGCGATCCGTATCGCTGGCTGGAAAATGGACAATCGGCCGAGGTCAAGGCCTGGACCGACGAGCAGAATCGACGCATGCGCGAGCGCCTGGACGCTGTACCGGGTCGCAAGTGGCTGGAAGAGCGCCTTTGGCAGTGGCAGGAGACCGGCAGCCTGGGCGCGCCCGTGGTGCGCGGCAAGGGCAAGAGCGTTCGCCTCTTCCACACTCGACGCACGGGCAAGCAGAACCAGCCTGTGCTCTATGTGCGCGACGGCAAGAGCGGCAAGGATCGCGTTCTTCTCGACGTGAACCAACTCGCCTCCGACGGAACCCAGGCCCTCGACTGGTGGTATCCATCGGAAGACGGCGCCTTGCTCGCCTATGGCGTCTCGTCGAGCGGTGACGAAGACTCGATCCTGCGCGTGCGCGACGTCGCCACCGGCCGCGACCGCGTCGACACGATTCCACACGCGCGCGCCTGTTCGCTGGCGTGGCTGCCCGCGAGCGACGGCTTCTATTACACCCGTTATCCCGCGCCAGGCTCAGTGCCGGCTGGCGAGGAGCACTACCACCGTCACGTGTACTTCCATCGCTTGGGGACCGATCCTGCCGCGGATGCGAAGATCTTCGGCGAGGGTCTTGGCTTTTCGTCCTGGCCGAACGTGGGCCTGTCGCCGGATGGTCGCTGGCTGGCCGTGGAGGTTTCGCAAGGCTGGAGCAAGAGCGATATCTTCTTGTTCGACACACGCAAGCACGAAGCGCCGATTCCGGCGATCATGGGGAAGAGCGCCATCTTCAACCTGGTCGAAGTGCTCGACGACCGCCTCCTGGTCGTGTCGAACGAAAACGCGCCTCGCTATCAACTGTGGCAAATCGATCCGCGTAAGCCCGAGCGCGAGCACTGGAAACTGGTGATTCCCGAGGGCGAGGACATCCTCGAATCGGTGGCGGCGGCGAACGGCAAGCTGGTCGCGCTCTACCTCAAGGATGCCTCGTCGCGCGTGCGGGTCTTTTCCAGCCAGGGCAAGCTCTTACGCGAGATCGCGCTGCCTGGGCTGGGCACGGTTTCGTCGCTGCACGCCCACCACGACCAGCGCGATGTCTACGTTCCCTTCTCCTCGTTTCTGATTCCGACAAGGGTCCTGCGCCACGACGTGAACGCGGGCAAGACCAACCTGTGGCAAGAGCTGAGCGCGCCGGTCGACACCACCCAGTTCACCGTCGAGCAGGTGCGCTATCCGTCGAAGGACGGAACCAGTGTGCCCATGTTCCTAGTGCACAAGAAGGATCTCGCACGCGACGGGAACAACCCGACACTTCTCTATGGCTACGGCGGCTTCAACGTGAACTTGACCCCTGGGTTCGCCGCCTGGGTCGGTCCCTTCATCGAACGCGGTGGCGTGTACGCCGTGGCCAACCTGCGCGGCGGCGGCGAGTACGGCGAAGCCTGGCACCGGGCCGGCATGCTGGAAAGCAAACAGAACGTCTTCGACGATTTCGCCGCCGCGGCCGAGTACCTGATTCGCGAGAAGGTCACCGCCCCCGAACGCCTGGCCATCTCGGGCCGTTCCAACGGCGGCCTGCTGGTGGCGGCGGCCATCACCCAGTATCCCCAGCTGTTCAAGGCCGCCGTGTGTGGCGTGCCGCTCACCGACATGATTCGCTACCACTTGTTGCAAATCGCGCGCTTGTGGATCCCGGAATATGGCTCGACGGAGAATCCAGACCAGTTCCCCTTTCTCTTCGCCTATTCGCCCTACCACCACGTGAAGGATGGCACCGCGTATCCCGCGACTCTGATCTTCTCGGCCGAATCCGATACCCGCGTGGATCCCATGCACGCGCGCAAGTTCGCCGCGCGCTTGCAGGCCGCCACGTCCAGCCAGGCGCCCATCCTTCTGCGCATCGAGGGCAAGGCGGGCCACGGCGCCGGCAAACCCATGGCCAAGATCATCGAGCAATACACCGACGAGTTTTCGTTCCTGTTCGAGGAGCTTGGCGTCTTTGAACCTTGACCTTGCGAGGAAACAATTCGTGAAAAAGACCCGTGTGATCATTCTCTTCGGCGGCCGCTCCGCAGAGCACGAGGTGTCCCTGCTTTCGGCCCGCAACGTCTTTCTGGCTCTCGACCGCGACCGCTTCGAGCCCATCCTGGTCGGCATCGACAAACAAGGCCACTGGCGCATCGAACCGGACAAGACTCTGCTCGATGCCGCGGGCGACCCGCGCATGCTCAAGCTGGTGGCGGCAGGGCGCGAGCTGAGCGTGCCCGTGCACCCGGAAGACAAGGCACTGGAGGCTTCAACCGACGCGCGCCCGCTTCTAGCCAGCGACGACGTGGTCTTTCCGGTTTTGCACGGCACCTACGGCGAGGATGGAACGGTGCAGGGACTGCTGGAGCTCGCCGACATCGCCTACGTCGGGCCGGGGCACCTTGGCTCGGCGGTCGGCATGGACAAGGACGTGACCAAGCGCTTGCTCGCGCAGGCTGGAATTCCCGTGGTGCCCTGGCGCGTGGTCACGGCCTACGGCATGAAACGCGATCCGGCCCGCTGTCTGGCGCTAGCCAGCGAGCTGGGTTTCCCCGCCTTCGTGAAGCCGGCCAACGCCGGCTCGTCGGTGGGCGTGAGCAAGGTCAAGAGCGCCGGCGAGCTCGAGTCCGCCTTGCGTGCAGCCTTGGCCTTCGATACTAAGGTACTGATCGAGGCCGCGGTAAACGCGAGAGAAATCGAGTGCGCCGTGCTGGGCAACGACGAGCCCGAGGCATCCATGCCGGCCGAGATCGTCGTGCACCACAAGGATGGCTTCTATTCATACGACGCGAAGTACGTGGATGCCGACGGTGCGGACGCCAAGATCCCAGCCGAGCTTCCTCCTGAAGGCATGGCGCGCGTGCGCCGACTGGCCGTCGAGACCTTCCGCGCCTTGGAATTGGCGGGCATGGCGCGCGTGGATTTCTTCCTCGACAGAGATCGCGGTGACTTCTACGTCAACGAGGTCAACACCATTCCCGGATTCACCGCCATTTCCATGTATCCCAAGATGTGGGAGACATCGGGCGTTCCCATCAAGGAATTGGTCAGTCGCCTCATCGATTTGGCCATCGAGCGCCGCGCCGCCCGCCGCGCACTCAAGACACAGATCGAATAGCCGAACCTCGCCAAGCGCGTCGCTGGTACTATGGAGGCGGAGGACTCCATGCGCCGAATCCCACACATCGTTGGCATCGCAATGTTTGCTCTCGTGGGTTGCAGTTCGAAGGGCTCGAGCCGGCCAGATGCACAAGACGACGTCGGATCCGTCCAGCCCGAAGCGGGGGCCGAGCTCCCTGCTGCACAAGCCGACAGTGCGAACCCGAATCAAGGCAGCGACGCCATCGCGCAGCCGGATCAGGCATCTCCGCCCGAAACTGCGGGGAAGAAGGATGCCGCTGCCGCACCCGATACTTCTCCGGCCTCTGACGTCGCCCGCTTGGATGTGGGATTTAACCCGCCGGACGCCACCGTCGATGCGAGCGCGCGCAAGGATCTGGCGGCAATCGCCGACACGGCACCCGGAGCCGATCTTTCCAGTGCGGAAGCCGGCCTGGTCAGCGCAGGCACCGTGCTCGGCGGTTGCCAAATCCTGCCCACCAACCACATTTTCAACACACCCATCGACAGTCTGTCCGTGCATGCCAGCTCCGCCGCCTTCATGAGCACCATCGGCAACCGCAATATCCATCTCGACCTGGGCACCTCCACCACCATGACCAGCGCCGACTACTACGGCATTCCCTACAACATCGTGAATGGCAACGCACTCGCCTGGACCAGGGTCAGCTACTCGTCCACCGACACGGCGGACATGACCTGGGATCCGCTGCCCGAATCGGATTGCGTGGACCAGTCGTCGGGCAGCACGTACACCGTGGTCTCGCCGTGTCTGGCCAGCAAAGCGCCCAAGCCCTGGCTACCCATTCCAGCCGCGCCCCTCGTGGAGGGCAGCATCGTCACCGATCCGACCCAGCCCTACGGCGATCACCACATGCTTATCATCGACGCCGATACCTGTCGCTTGTGGGAGCTCTACCACTGCTATCCCAACACCGCTGGTGGCTGGGACATCTTTGGCTCGTCAACCTTCGACCTTCGTTCCAATGCCCTGCGGCCCGCCGAGTGGACCTCCGCCGACGCCGCGGGCTTCCCCATCCTGCCCCTCTTGCTATTGGCAAGCGAAGCCTCGAGCGGCGAGATCCGACATGCGCTGCGCTTCACCATCAGCTCGAGCTCGATCCGCAACCAGTACGTTTGGCCGGCCCGCCACCTGACCACCAACGGCAGCATGTCGGCCAGCTTGCCACCCATGGGCCAGCTCTTCCGCATCAAGGCGAGCTACCAAATTCCGGCAAGCTATGGCACTCAGTCACGCGCCATTCTGCAAGCGCTCAAGACCTACGGCATGTACATCGCCGACGGTGGCTCCAACATGTACATCCAGGGTGACCCCAGCGCGAGCTGGCAGGACAGCACCTTCTCGCAGGTGCAATCCGTCGGCAGCAGCCAGTTCGAGGCCGTGGATCTTTCACCCATCATGAACCGCGCCGGCTTCGATCCCAATTCGGCCGCGGTGCCCGCGCCGTAGGGGCGGCTCCGGCGACTAGCCCGTACTATTCATGAGCCGCGCTTGGTCGATGAAGCTCGTGCGGGCTAGCCATACGCGTGGGGAGCCGCCGAGCTTTGCTCGGCGCGGACCATCGCGGGAAGGTTTGGAAACCCTCCCAGGGTTTCCATTACAATCCTCTAGCCCGCCATTGCCAAAGAGCCGAATGCAGACTGTTCAGCCAAGCTCGTCGGTGTGCCGATTGTCGTGAATAATGCGGGCTAGCCCCAATGCCAGTCAGATAAGGGATTCTCCCGACGGTGAGCGACGATTGCGAGGGTAG
>OBLT010000091.1_pt1 | contig 64475 bp, 45 predicted proteins | sample 1518721 | NCBI WGS metagenome assembly OBLT01 (sample SAMEA3539307, study PRJEB22396) | soil metagenome | biome: tundra; feature: field; material: soil | place: USA | collected 2010-05 | depth 0.15 m | reverse complement strand
GAACGGGCTGTCCCCGACATCTTCCTTCGCGTGGGATGAGTTATTGGTAGGGACAAGTTGCTCTAATCTCAAATTTCTTGCGTCGCGGGTCGAAGGGCATTAGGATGCGCGAGGTAGGAGTCCAAATCGGAAATCCCAGCTTGACGGTTGCTGCACATCGGCATGACTAGGGATGCTCGGGCTCGAGAAGCGCGGCTGAACAATTTGAAGGTTCTCGCGCGTATTGTGAGTTGCGGCGCGCGACACGAAGCGCCGGCGGCGCCGCGAGCGCCAGGGGTGAACCAGTGAACCGTTTCGGCCTGATAGTTTTATCCATGGCAGGTCTGGTTGTTGCGGGCGGCGGCGACAGCGACATCAAACGCGCGGATCTATGGAAGAAAGATGCGCAAGCGGCAGTTCAGGCAGGGCAAAAGGACGATCCCAGCGCCGCGCTGCCAGCATTTCTTCAGCTGACCGCAGATTTCCCGGAAAACTCGCGGGCGCTTCGAAATCTTGCCTGGACGGAGCAGAAGGCTGGCAAACAAGATCAGGCCGAGAAACATCTCCGGATGTACGCAGCGATGGGAACGACGCTTCAGCAGGGCGGCCCGATCTACAAGTCAATGGCAGATGCGGGCATTCTTGAAAAAGTGCCCGAGATCAAACGGAATGGAGAGGTGGTGACCACGGGAAGTCTTGTGTTCACACTCGGCGACCCGAATTTGGTGGCTGAAGACATTGGCTACGATCCCGCAACGCGCCACTTCTTTCTGAGCAGCGTGCACGAGAAGAAGATTCTGGAGTGCGATTCGTCGGGAAAATGTGAAGACATGATCCACGCATTGCCCGAGATGCCACTGAACGCGATTCTCGCGCTTCACGTAGATGCGCCGCGAGGAGTTCTTTGGGCGACGACAACAGGTTTGAATGCCGAGGCCGATTTCCGTCCGGAATACAAGGGGCGATCCGCAGTGTTGAAGTTTGATTTGCGCTCGCACCGGCTGATTCACCGATTCGAGCCGGGCGACACTCGCGAGCATGCGATGGGAGACATGACGGTTGCATCGAATGGGGACGCGTATATTTCGGATGGCGAGTCAGGCGATGTCTACGTGGTCCGGCACAACGGCACGAAGCTGGAGAGCCTGGTATCCGCGGGCGTTTTTGTTTCGCCGCAGACACCGGCGCTGAACGGGGATGAGAGTCTGCTTTACGTTCCAGATTATGTCGAAGGAATCGCGGTGATTCACCTTAAAGACGGAGCGATTGAGTGGGTAAAGGGCTCGAGTCCTACAGCGCTTGAAGGCGTTGACGGTCTTTATTGGACAAAGACGGGATTGATTGCGACGCAAAACGGCACGTTACCGGAGCGGATTGTTCATTTTCGACTGAGTGCAGACAATCGTGTGGGCGGTTTTGAGGTGCTCGAAGCGAACTGGCCGGGGTTAGGCGATCCGACCCACGGAGTTGTCGTCGGAAATGACTTCTATTACATCGTGAATAGCGGATGGAATCGAGTTGGTGACGATGGCGCTCTCGCTCAAGGGACGCCAGCGGCAATTTGGAAGATGCGAATTGGCTCGAAATAACTGCTGATCAACTGAGCGGAAAAACGTAGCTTTCCCCAATCAATCGAATTTCTCAACGTGTTATTGCGACCGCGATGCGCGTCTTGACGGTATCGGCGGCGAGTCATACTATCGAACTACAAATATGAGTGCTGTTCCTCGCCATAATTCAAAACGGGGCTCAAAAATAAGACGTCAGGTCCTTCTCGCAGAAAAATAAACCTGTCTCTACCAATAACTCCATCGGAAGTCAAAAGCCCTCTGCGAGCAGTGAGGAAAAGACCTGAACGGGCTGTCCCCGACATCTTCCTTCGCGTGGGATGAGTTATTGGTAGGGACAGCTCTAGCTACGAACCGGAAGGTCGGGAGTTCGAATCTCTCCGGGCGCACCACTCTAAAGGTTTCATGGATTTGATTCTCTCGAAAAAGCACAAGTTCGAGAATATCTCTCAATGATTGGGTCATACGACTTGAGATCGCTCGCTTCGTAATTACAAAAATAAAAACAACGTCAATTACGATTTGCTGGATGTCGATGGAAAACCGCGACTCAAGAGAGTCGAGCGAAGAAGGACCTTCTAATCTCATAGATCTCGACAGCACAAGTGGATTGCGTCGCACATCTTCTCTAAGAATTCTTGCCGCGAAGAGAAACTATGTTTCCAAGTCAATCCACAGGGTCTCCATATTTTGATAGTATGCGAGTGAGATCATGAGGAAGTCATACCGGTACCGCGCCATTGTCGCAGAAATCCCCTTGGCTTCATCCCGTAGAACTGTCATGGTCCTGTTGTTTGTTGTGTTGACCGTCGTGAAACTTTCCGGGAGTGGTCAACCATCCCGGAATCAAAGCGCGATGGTTGGATATGCGCCGCGCGAGCTTGTTGAGAGGCCGACCACGCTGATGCGGGGAGTTGGGACGTTCCACGATCCTGCGACGACCTCGTCGAACGAAGCGCAGGCATTTTACGATCAGGGCGTGGCGCTGGTGATGTCTTATGAATGGATCGACGCGGCGCGATCGTTTCATCAGGCGCTGCGTTTGGATCCAAAACTGGCGATGGCCTGGCTGGGATTAAGTGACGCGTACTTCGGGTTGCAGGACTTGGAATCCGCAAAGGATGCACACGGCAAGGCTGCAGCGTTAGCCGATCTAGTAAGCGAGCGTGAGCGGCGAAGAATTGAAATTCGTGCCCGGCAACTTGATTTCATTGCGCAACCGCAGAGCGCACAGAAGTACGGGGCGTGGCGAAAGTCAGTGGAGGACGCGATTGCCGCTGATCCCGCAGACCCGGTGCTGTGGCTCCTCCGAGGAATGGTGGAGGAAGGCACTCCGTACGGGCACGGGCAGGGCGGCGGAGTGACCAGCATCGCGTTGTACGAAGCAGTGCTGGCGCGCTCGCCGGATAACTTCGTGGCTCATCACTATCTGGCGCACACGTACGAAAATCTGGGGCGGATGCAAGAAGCGTTGATCCAAGTGGAAGCATACGAACGACTGGCCCCGGCAGTTCCCCACGCACATCACATGGTCGGCCACATTTTGCGCCGCATCGGACGCAACGGTGAAGCGATTCAACAATTCCTGAAAGCGGACCAGATGGAAAATGCGCATATCGCCGCAGAACATATTGCACCCGGATTAGACTGGCACTACGCACACAATCAAAGCCTGCTCGGACTTTCGTATCAGTATGAAGGTGAAATGAAGCTGGCTGAAGCCAGCCTAAAGAGAGCTTTCCCGCTTCCGGCATATGTGGATCTGGGCGAATTCAATCGCAAAGTGTGGCCCGAGTTTCTCCTCGCGTCGGGACGAAATGCGGAAGCGGCTGCCGCCGCAGACGACGTCTCGAAAAGCCGCTCTGCGATGGGCCGCGCCGCAGGACACGCTCTTGCGGGGCGGGTGGCGCTTGCGCTCGGCAGGGTGGAGCAGGCACAGGCCGAACTGACTTCTGCGGAACAAGCTTTGCAAGCAATGAATAATTCAGCGCCTTTTGTCCCCTCCGTAGAGGGGTTGCGCGGCGAAATCCTACTAAAGCAAGGAGAGGCCGCGCAGGGAACCGAAATGTTGAAGCAGCTTGAGCCTGCGATGCGACTGCTTTCAGGTCCCGACGAGTGGACGGAGACTGTATTCTGGCTCGAGGACATTTTCAAGGCTGCACGCGCGTCGGACGCCTGGGAATTGGCGGAGTTCACGGCGGCGCAAATGGCCGAGCACGATCTCCACTACGGTGGCACGCATTACGCACTGGCAATTGTCGCGGAGCACAAAGGCGATGCCACCGGCGCACGCCGCGAGTTTACCGAAGCTGAGCACGCGTGGACTCACGCGGATCCGGATTTCCTTCCACTCGTTGAGGCTCGGAACAAATTGGCAGGAACGAAGTAAGGGCAGCCTGCGGTAATCGTCAACCCGTTCTACGGTCGTCAAACATCCGTGATTCTCACCGTCCGGGCATAAAAACCCATATCAAGCCGCCGAGTTCGCACGGATGGATCGGCAACGCGCAAGCGAATTACATACGTGTCTGGTTTTCGCGGAGACCATGAATGCGTCCAGAACGTCCATGAGCCTGTCGATTTCTGTTGAAGATGATCGACCACAATAAAATCCTCGTCAGGATTGAAACGAATCTGAACAGATTTGATTGGCTGAGAACCGCCCCAGAGTATTCCGACGACGCGATATTTGATTTGATCGTTAACGATCCATTTTTCCACGCGAATCGGCATCGCAGCGGGGTCAAGTTTCGCGGGCTCGTAGGCACTGGCTAGTTTCGGAACTCCACGCTGATGAGTTCGGAACGCGTATTCCTGCATTTGTGAAGTAGCCTCCGCATCACTATCCACGATCGAAATCGCGTTCACCCACTTGATGGAAGCGCAACCATACCAGCCGGGCACAATCAGGCGGACTGGCGCGCCATGATCGGGCGTCAGTGGTTTACCATTCATTTTTGTGGCGAGAAATGCGCGGGCAGAAAGCAGGTCATCCCATGAAAATATCCAGCTCGCACCGGGAATTGAGCTGGAAGATGGCGCCGAATAAGTGTCGAAGCCCGAGATCAGGATGCGCGCGACAGGATCGGCGATACGCAGCCATTCGGACAGCTTCGAAATTGGCACGCCCGACCATTCGGCCACACTGATCATGCCGAAGTGAGAATCCTTGGTGTTGCCAGCACACTCCACTAAATGAATGCCTTTAGGAGTCGCATCGCGAACAATCTCCTGCATCGCGACGATCGATTGTCGTCCCGGAGCATCCGTACGAATCGACCACGGCGTGGTTGTGTCGAGCAATTTCGATGCTCGTGTCCGGATGAAGAATCTTTCAGTAGTCGTTGCGGGATCGCCAAATTTAGACGACGAAAGATCGGTGTACAGGCGACCGTCGAGTTCCGAACCAAGAGGCGCATCCAGCGGAACATGAGGTTCGCCGACGAATTCCGCTAGACCAAGTTGTTTGCCACCGGGGAATTCGATCTGATCGGGAAACTTAGACAGCCATTTTCGTGACGGCCCCAGAAGTAGCGCCGAATATGGCGATTCGGCGCCGAGGAAGAACGCGCCGCCCGCCAGAATTGAGGCGGAGAGCAGCTCGCGTCGAGTGAAATTGAATTTGAAATCACGCGGCATAGTCAGTGCTGAGTGTCTCGCGAATGAGCTGGCCACACAAGAACCCGGCTGAAAATGATCCCAGAACACGTCTAGCCCCTTGCGGGGCTAGACGTGTTCTCGGAGTTTGATTATGGGCTTAGAACTCGAAGCGGGCGGCAAACTCCATCTGCCGCGCGCCTCCTTGCAGGTTACCAATAGTGTTTGTGAATTGGCCAAACGTATTGGCGATCGTCGGGTCCAACGAAATAGCGTCGCTGAAGTTGACGCTGTTAAACACGTTGAACGCGCTAATCCGAATTTGAAGATGTTGGCGCTCACTCCAGGGCATCGCGAAAGACTTATGTATGTCTGCGTCAAAGTCGGCAAATGCAGGACCGATCAAGACGTTTCGCGAGCCTGAAAAACCCGGCAATACGGGGGCAATCGCGTTCAACGCAGTCTGAGGATTGGCGAACAGGTTCGGAATGTTATTGACAGCAGGTCCTGTACGGGTCACTTGAGTCGTGAGATTCTGCAAAAGCTGCCCCGGACCCGTCAGAAAAAAGTCTGTCGGGAAATTGAATCCGTCCGACGGACTCAATGGGAAACCAGAGCGCCATCGGACTAGCCCGCTGACTTCCCAATTTCCAATCAGGGCGTTGGTAATGCGTCCGGCGCTTGACCCAAAGCGTTGGCCTCGGCCGAACGGCAATGCGTAACCGAATGACGCGTTGAAGTTGTGCTTCACGTTGAAGTCAGACAGAGACCGGTTCTGACGCAAATCCCACGGCGTGTAAATCAGACCGTTGAAGGTACCATTCCCTCCGGGATTCAAGTCACCATTTTCCGGCGAAGACGCGTTGTCGAGCGACTTTGAAAAAACATAATTCGCCGCGAATGTTAGATTGCCTCTGCTCTTTCGCACACTGATCTGAAGACTGTGGTATGCGGAAAAGCCGAAGTTTGACCAGCCGCCCAAGCCGTTAAATTGAGGCGTATAGAGCACGTTGCCCGTGCCACTCGGATCGAGCTTGCTATTCCAAGGGCTGCTGACAGGGATGCTCCCGCTGGTTGGTCCGGTATCCAGGGCAAAAAGCGCGCAAGACCAGCTGGGCGAGCCGAGGCTCGTCTGCAGATCCAGAAACGCGAACGAGTAAAACGCCTGTGTCGGAGTCAACGTCAGAGCTTGTGCTTGCGTGATCCCGGGATCGATGCCGAAGCCATCCAGCGTATTAATGAATGACGCCAGGGACTTGGGCACGTTGGGCATCATGTCATTGAAGAAAGGAATTGTCTGAATGGTTTTCAGTTGCGTAAGGTTGCCCGGATCAATGTTGGGAGAGGCGACAACATTGAAACCCTTTCCTGTTCCGGCCAGCGCAATTATTTTCTGATACGCCTGGTTTATGTCCATACCCGACGCCAGATCCTTCAAAGGCAGCGCTTCCGCAAAATCCGACTTGGTTAGAAGTCTGCGGCCAAGCGTACCCACGTAGCCGACGTCCAGCACGAGTCCCTTGGCGAGTTCCCGCTGCCAGTCGAAGGTCAAGCTGATGACGTAAGGCGTCCTTAGGTGCGGGTCAACCGCGAAAGCCTGCGTGGAAGTTCCCGTTGACGGGAAGAACGGAAACGTGGCTGACGTTGGAGCGGGAAAATAACTGTTCAGGGAAGGCAGGCCGGTGCATCCGGTGTCGGTGCACGAACCACTGAACCGCGGCGCCGTTGCCAAACCCAAACCCGTCGTCGATTCCGAAAGATTTGTCGACGTGCCCGGCGATCCACCCAGATCACTTTGGACCGCGAGCGCTTCGCCGATTTGATCGTAGTAAATGCCGGCTCCCGCGCGGATTGAGGACTTACCCGGTCCACCGAACAGATGTGCGAGGAATCCTTCGGAGTAACCGGGACTATACGCAATTCCGATATGCGGAGAGAAATTGGCAAGGTTCGGCTGATACCAGGAGTATTGGCCATTCGCTTTTCCGGCAACGTTCCAACTGAGTAACGGAGAAGCGTTCGAGCCGATTCCGGAGGCGGCATCCTCCTCGCGTTGTAGGAACCAGTCGTAAATGTTTACGGTCGGCGCCACTTCAAATCCGTTGGTTTCCCATGGCGGCGACATATATTCATAACGCAAACCAAGAACGACGTTGAGGTTTGGTTTCAGTTTAAAATTATCCTGGAAATATCCATTGATGTTGTTCTGTGCAAAGTGCCGGACGTCAGGAGTCCCAGCCGGCAGAAATGTGTCGGTGTGAGGATTTGCAAAGAATGTTGCACCGGCGAAATTAATGGAGCCGGTGAGCATTAAATAGGAGGCGTTAAAGGTGTTCGCATTGGAAGGCAATTGTCCATCTGTGAGCCCGAAAGAATTCTGCAAATTCGTCTGTAGGTTTCCGCAGTCGTTGCAGTTGCCCGGATTCGCCTGGAAAGCCGCGAACGAATTCGTGTCGTCTATTCGGTTATTGCGAATGAACGCGACCCCGCCGCCCATTTGAAAAGTATGCTTGCCGTGGGACCAGCTCAAGTCATCCTTCACTTCGTTCGTCGGCACGGTTCGGGAAAATCCCCGGTTGAACGCGGTATTGGGGCTGAAGAATCGGATCGAGAATGCAGGACTTGTGTTGCCACTCTCCGCTTCTCCCAAACGCGCGAACGTATAGTGCAAGGTGTTGATTAGATTTGGCGTCAGCTCGGCGGTGTAACCGGCGGTGATTCCGCGGCTGTTGTTCAACAACGTTGACGCCACTGGTTGCCCTGGAAATTGTCCCGGCGTAAGGTCGTCCGAAATGCCCGCCAGGCTGCCCCGGACAAATAGAGTGTGATGTCCGTTGCGAGTGATGTTGTAGTCCAATCGAGCGGTGTAAATATTGTTTGACTTGTCTGAGGGAGCGTTAAAAGAGAAGGCATTGAACGCCAACCCGTTGTCATTTGATTGGCCCGGAGCATTGCCGTGCGGGAACAGCGTCATGTACTTCAGCATGGCGCTATCAATTCCCAGGCCGGCCGGATCAATCGTTTTGACCTGTGCTGGAGTCAATCCCATAGCACCTGCGGGAACGATGTGCGAAGCGGTCAAGCCCTGCACTGTTCCTCCAGGACATTGCGCCGGATCGGAGCACGCATAAATAAGTGCACCATCACGTAGCGCGTCACTTGGGACTTGCTGCGGCCCCGCGAGAATCTGGCTTCGATCTTGTCGGTCTTCAAAGTCCGCAAAAAAGAAAAGCCGATCCTTTATGAGGTAGCCGCCGAGCGAAGCGCCTCCGATGTTGCGTACCAACCTGGGACGTGGAAGTCCGTTCAAATTGTCGAAATAATTATTTGCGGTAGCTCCGCTGGTCCGGTAATACCAACGCACGTTTCCATGAAACTGATCGGTTCCGCTCTTGGTGACCAAAGAAATTTGCGGTCCCGACGCTTGGCCGTCCGTGGAATTCGCGCCTGCCGTAGTGACGCGAAATTCTTGCAACGAATCGAGAGTCACCGGCATAGAACTGGTGAAGGCAGCGTGATTTTGCCAATCGTTGGAATCGCCACCATCGAGCGTCATATTCATTTGGTTGCCGCGAACTCCGTTGACGACGCCTTCCCGCATATCCAGGCCTGCCAGGGTGCCTTCAGAAAGCCTGTCCAGATCCGATGCTCCGGTGAAAACAACACCCGGCTGCAGAGTGAGCAGTCCGGTTACGTTTCGAGCGAGAAACGGCAAGTTCTTCACCTGCTTCTCATTGAACGTGTCGCCGGTTGTGGCGTCTTCGGTATTAATGGTGGGCACGGCTTCGGCGGACACCACCACCTGCTCCGTGACGGCTCCTAATTCCAGGCTTGCGTTAAGAGTGGTCGGCGTCGATATGAGGATTTCCACTTTTGCCTGCACAAACGTCTTGAAATTTGCGGCTTCAACTTGAAGTCTGTAAATACCAGGGCGTACCTGGGAAAAACTATAAGATCCGCTTGAGTCAGTTTTTGTATCCCGGGATCCTTTCGTCGAAGCATCGATCAAATGAACGCTCGCATTGTCAACTGCCTTATTATTTGGATCAGTTACTTGTCCGGAAAGTGACCCTGCTCCGGTCTGAGCGCGAGCAGAGGCGATGAATGCGAAAATGAAAACCACCACGGAAAAAACTAACCGGCGTAGAGACATAGTCCCCCCTAAGAGACACACCACATGGACTTGGTATTTGAAACTATGCGTGAACTTACAATCCACTTCAGAACGGAAGAAACGATGTTCATAAACAGCGGACCCCTGCCGCCGTTTCTACTCAAACTGACCGACCTATACCAGTGCCTCAATAAAGACGTCAAGGAAAACAAAGTAACCAAAAGTGAATTATGTCGATTTGCTCCTCGGCGGCGGTTGGTAGGGTCGAGGAATGGCGCCATTCCTCGACCCTACCAGGACAGAGCTTTGGCGAATGACAGGCCCGGTGACTCGCTCACCATCCTTATAATAGATGGCTTCGTCGGTCGGCTTCATCCGCTTCGTTTTCTCCACGGATGCGACCCAAGCTAAGGGGCTTCTGGCTTTTGCCCCTGTAGGTCTACCTCCTACTGAACATGTCTGCCTTTTCTGGACGCACTCCCTCGCCAAAACTCAAACGGTACTGAATTATGGCGAGGAACAGGACGGAATATTGGCGAGGGACAACTCGACTTCAACAACATTTACTCCACTCATTTGTGGCCGAAGTTCCGAATCGCTTCGTCAGCGGCGTCCTGCAAGACGGCTGCATCGGACGGGGCAATCTTGACGACACCATCTTTGAGTTGAATCGTCGACGGTAGACCACGAGCCGAACGGTCAGTAAGCATGCTCGCGATCACAATCGCCGCCAGGTAAGAGCCCTCAATCGTTGGGTGAAACCCATCCCGGCTGTAAAGTGCCAGCTTGGAGTTCCGCCGCCAAGCCGCACGCCATGCTTCTCCGGCCGGGAAGAAGATCCCTTCGACGGAGCGAGCTGCGAGGGCGTATGATTCGCGAACTGCATCAAAATCTGCCAATCGTTCTGCGGCGGGCCACACCATATACAACGCTGGCCTAGCTCCCGATTCGCGGATGAGAGGAGCGAATTTGCGAGTTGCGTTAACGAGCACAACGCGACTTTCAGGAAGTGCCGAGGGTCCTTGCTGGAGAATCACTATGTTCCACTTGCCACTCTGGATCGTTCGCGCAGCCTCGCCAGAGTCCCACTGATCGTCAAGACTCGCACCGGAGAGCATTACAACGTGAACTTCAAACCTTACCAAATGAGTCGAGTCAACCAGCTCTTGCACCATCTGAGGCATGTTGTTCGCCCCCGTCAGACTGTTACCAACAAACAGAATTCGGTATGTCTCGGGAGGGATGTCACCGGAAATTGTCTTGCAGCTTCCGAAGAAGATTACCAAGACGAAAATTCCAACGACGGGAATTAACTTTGGTCTTCGACGATGCATGTCGTGGGCCTCCTAACTCTCTCCGCTTTGCTCGCACTTAGATGAGTGATTGTCTCTAGCTGCCGTTCGGGAACTGCCGTGATTCGGCAAAAACCTATCCGCGAGGAGAAGGGCGAGACATGAAGTAATTCCTTTCGAACTCCTTGGGCGACAACACCTGTCGCTACCAAAAAGTCCGTTCTGCATGAAACTGATGAACTTATGAACGTGAGAATTGTAGGCTGCCGGGACCATGTTAACGCTACTCATGTCTCTACGGAATTGTTTCCGATCGTGCGCTGTTCTGCAAGCTGAGATAATTGCACGAAGATACCACCTCTTAGTTCTGCACCGATCCAATCGAGGTCATCGCATTCACGTAAGATTCTTTGACCGGCTCTTGTGGGTCTGGCTTCCGTTTCCGGTAATTCCTACGGCCATCCCGGGTACGCGATACTCCTCTATGACGCGTTGGACCAGTCCTTCTATTTAATGTGGGCGTGAGTCACTCTCTTTTCTGCTCGGCGATCGATCCTGCGATTGGGAGTGCGAATCAGTAGGTTCCGAGGTATGAATCCGATCGAGCGCCGTGTCGAATAGCTGCCAGGAGCCGACGGACAGAATGATTGACACGACAGCACAATAAGTCTTCGGAAGCTTTAACAGACGCCGGACGCTGCTAATGAGAAGCATCCGGCACGTCGCTGCTTTTCAAGACTCGCGAAAAAAAAGGAAGAGCCGACGTTTCCAGTCTCTCTCGTATGTGATCTTGGTGATCGCCGGTGTAGACGGCGACGACGTGAGGGACGCCGTCTCGAGTCAACTCCGCAGGGAGGGCTCTTACACCCAGCGGTATGTGGGGGAAGTCGTCCTGAATTCCGCACTCGATCCAGAGTCCGTGAAGTTTCTTCAAATTGTCTTTGAATTCCGGCTCAATAACAGTTGGCATTTTCTGTTCCCATTCACTCCAGCCGGGTTCTTTAGTGACCAACTTCCCGGCCTGATCCGCATACGGGAAATCGACGAACAAAGGGCCCTTCTGCGGATTTGGTGAGAACGCAGCCGGTAAAGCAATGATTGCGTCAACATAAAAATCATCAATCGTCTCTGGATCCTTGACGAGTTTCCCCCTGTCCTTGATGCCGAGCGCCTTTTTCCAAGCCGGGTTCTGGTCCGCCGTCATATCCGCCTCCATGATCATGCAGCACGGACTCATGGCATAAACAGTGCCGAAAACATCCGGCTGCTTCATGCCTATAACGATCGACGCGTATCCTCCCATCGAATGCCCCGCAATGCCGCGGCTTTCCGCCGAGCGAATAGTCCGATAATGAGTATCCACGTAAGAAACCAAATCCCGGACGACGGAATCCTCCCAATTCCCGGTCACGCTGGAGTTCGTATAAAAACTGCCCTGATATGCGTTATCGCCGTTGGGTACAACGATTATCATTTCCTTGATCTTTCCCTCGCGAATGAGCGTGTTCATGGATCGCCGGAGATTCAATCCTTGAAACCCGCTCGTTGTCCACTGCCGGATATTTCCGTTGAAACCGTGAAGTAGATACACGCTCGGAAATCTAGCGGTATCCCTGCTTTGATAGCTAGGCGGGAGGTAAATCGCGACCTCTTGGTCGGCAGAATCTCCGAGCTTGTTCCCTTCCAACGATGGAGAGTGGATTTTTGTAACAACCAACACGCTTGCCTTCGTCTCCGTGCCACCCCGTACCTGCATCGCAAAAATGGGCACAGCCCAGAGTAGCTGGACCAGAAATAAGAAATTTCCCGCTATACATGCACTCAGTACGAGCCTGGAATTTCGCATTCCGTTCCTCCCGAAGAACAATCCTCTCGACGTACGCTCTCGATCCACTGGCGCGCAGAACTGGAGATGGCGCCATCTGTTAGTCGTACGAGATTCGTTTCCTCCCGAAAACTCTGCGAGTTCTCGAGAACGCACGCCAATAGGCAGCAAATCCCGCCCAATGCCAGGGGACCACCGTGTCTGGGGTCACGATAACCAGTGCTTGTTTCCAGCCAGACCAAAACCTTCGCACGAGAACCCAGAAAAGCTTAGCAACCGCAGCAATTTGTGGCCTAGGATGTTTGCGCTTGAAAACAGAGAGCTGCTGCCGGAGAACGAGGTTCTCGAGTAATAGACTTGACCGAAAGTGAAAAACGCGGAGAATGCTGCCTAAGAGAAGCTGCGAGTTTCGAAACATGCACGTGTGGTATCGCAATCGGGCTGTGAATCGCAATGGTCTATATTGTTGAAATCACAGACGGACAGACTTTTGGCGAGGGACAGGGAAGTAATTGTCACAAAGAGCCAAATTATGCGAAACATTGGGCTGTGCTATCGCAAAGACGTTGTGAATTTCAACGCGCTACTATGTTGATTTCAAAGGCCGATGGAGTTTTGGCGAGGGACAACCCAAGAGGGCGTCATACCGATTCAGGAAAATGCCGCGTAACATGTTACAATTCGAGAAGTTAGGACCTCAGATCCCTGGTAGCTCAATGGTAGAGCATTCGGCTGTTAACCGAAGGGTTGGAAGTTCGAATCTTCCCCAGGGAGCCAATTCTATTATTTCCAATCACTTGTGTTTTTTACGACGCGGATTTTTGGGCGATTAGCATTCGGTAGCGTGCCGAAGGGTCTGCGCTACGCCATTCGCAAAAATGTCGAGCTATCGTTTTTGGATTCAATAATATGCGTGGCGTTTCGTACTGGATGATCCGACCGCGCTTGGAGTGCGTTGGGTGCAACGTGAAGATTGTTCTGAAAGTGGCGCGCGTCAATCTCTGATCCAGAATCTCAATTCGCACACAGCTCAATGTCGTTTTGTTTTCGATTTACAGTTTAGAGGCCGGTCATCTTCTCCAGGCGTTCGGGATATCGGGCCCCTTCGACTTTGATCTGTAAGGCGGCCACAGCGATGTCGCGGAGATCTTCGGACGAGAGTTCGACTGTCACTGCTCCGATGTTTTCTTCGAGGCGATGAAGCTTCGTCGTGCCCGGGATCGGAACAATCCACGGTTTTTGAGCGAGCAGCCATGCGAGTGCGATCTGAGCAGGAGTCGCTTTCTTGCGCTGCGCGATGCTGACGAGCAAATCAATCAGCGCCTGGTTCACCTTGAGAGCCTCGGGCGTGAAGCGCGGAAGGGTGCTGCGGAAATCAGAACTTCCGAATGTTGTGGTTTCGTTGATCGCACCTGTTAAGTAGCCTTTACCGAGAGGGCTAAACGGAACGAAACCAATCCCCAGTTCCTCGAGGGTCGGTATCACTTCTTTTTCCGGAGTTCTGGCCCAAAGTGAGTATTCGCTTTGGAGTGCGGTGACCGGCTGGACCGCGTGCGCGCGGCGAATCGTCCGCACACCCGCTTCGGAAAGTCCGAAATGCTTGACCTTGCCCGCTTGAATTAGTTCCTTCACGGCACCGGCGACGTCTTCGATGGGCACGTTCGGGTCAACGCGGTGCTGATAGAGCAGATCGATTGTTTCTATCTTGAGCCGCTTGAGCGATCCCTCGACGGCTTGCTTGATGTGTTCGGGCCGGCTGTTCAGAGCGTGGGCTCCCGGCCGATTGTCACTGCCGCTCAGATCGAAACCGAATTTGGTGGCGATCACCACTTGCCCGCGAAGCGGGGCGAGGGCTTCGCCCACGAGTTCTTCGTTGGTGAAAGGGCCGTAGACTTCGGCGGTGTCAAAGAATGTGATCCCGCGTTCCACTGCGGCACGAAGAAGAGAAGTCATTTCCTGTTTGTCTTTGGGAGGGCCGTAGGAAAAGCTCATTCCCATGCAGCCGAGTCCTATGGCCGAGACTTCAAGATTGCTTTTTCCAAGCTTGCGCCTTTGCATTTTGTTTCTCCGTCTAAGTGCATCCTCTAGAGAATGCCTTTGCGCTCAACTGTCCACTTCGGATCCTTGCATAGACCGCAGTCAGTGCCGGTGAACTGTGCTGCGGCGTTTTTATCGCCTTTCAACTGCCACTTCAACCAGTCACCGACCATTTCGCCGAAGATGCCGCCGTTCGGTTGCGCGTAGGTCGCCATGTGGCCTACATCAATATCAGCCTTGAACACTGGAACTTTGATCAGCGGGAAATTATGTTCTGAAGGCTGATAGGCGACATCTTTTGATCCGCCAATGAAGTAAGCGACGGGTGCATGAAGTTTATCTAGCTGGGACTCAGGGACGTCGAGCCCGGGAATAGGCGACGGTCCGGAAAATAATCCGCTATTCAGAACTACTGTCGTTTTCACACGGGGATCGGCCGACATTTCGATTGCTTGAATGCCGCCGCACGACTGTCCCATGAGCACAATCTCGTTCGGATCGAGTTTTCCACGATACTTACTTCCGGCTTGTCCATTTTGTGCCAGCGCCCAGTTTACAGCATCGATCAGTTGAGTTGATTGCGTTGCGACCGGAGGCAACTGACGCGGTGCGCCGCTGGCCCGCGCAGCAGGAGGACCTCCGGGTGGCGGAGTTGGGCGCGGCATCGCGGACATGTCCGCACCGATTGGTCCAATCGCGATTATCAGAAATCCTTGCGATGCAATTTCGGTGAGAAAGTTGCGATACATGCTGCCAACATTTCCGCACGCACCATTGGCAAAAGCCACGATGGGCAACTTTAGCTTTCCGCCAAACTTATCGAGAGCAGTTGGATGATAAATCGTGTGCGTCGGGAGCGACGGGTCAGCTTCCATCACAGCCGGATATGGGCCGGAACCGACCGGTGCGACATAATCTGGTGGATAACCGTTCCAGGTCGCAGGGCCCTGCTGCGCGCTAACTGAGATTGCCAAGAATAGCGAGCATAGAATTACTGCGAAGAGTTTTCTGCGGAAAATGTTGTTCATCTTGAATGCCTCGGTTCGATCTCGTGAGTCAAGAGTGTGACTCACGGCTTTAACGTGCCGCGCTTGGTGGCTGCGTAAGAGCGCTTTATCCGAGTTGGAGTTTGCATCCTGTGATGTCACCTGGACAAATACCTAGATTGTCTGGGAGCGAGATGTGGTTCCCTTCGTTCCATCTCAGGACGCAACACTTCGCTCCTCGTGGTTGGCTCACCGGTTTTACTAAGACGATTAACGTATAAACGCCAGATGCACAAAGTATTTGTGAACTATGCCCACCGGCGCTATGAAGTAGCCCAACTGCTTACACCATTGAAAACCGGGTGAAGCGGTGAAGGGGAGCGGCGTGATTCATGAAAATTGCGAACGCGTTATTTCTAAGTAAGGTCGCATTGCTGTTTGGAATTCCATTCGGACTTGTCTTGCTCATCGTTCCGGCTTCTGCGGCGCAGACGCGATCTTGTGAAGGACTTACAGGTTTAAACCTTCCGAATGTCCAATTAACAGCGACGGTAACCCCTGCGGGATCGCCTATGCCGACGGCCGGCGGACGCGCAGTGAATCCCCGTAGGGACGAAACTGTAAACGGGCGCGGAACCGGACGCGGAAACGGGACTGGGAGCACGAGGGTCATCTCGGTCTCTTACTGCCGAGTTCAAGGGATTATTGAAGGCACGATTCGATTTGAAGTCTGGCTCCCGGACGAGTGGAACCACAAATTTTACACAGCTACGGTCGGCGGCTATGCAGGAAGCATCGGCTACACGGGAATGCTCCCGGCCCTTCTGAAGGGTTATGCCACAGCGTCAACCGACACCGGGCACCAAGGTGGTGGATCCGATTTCATGAAGAACATGGAGGCCATCACCAACTATGGCTATCGCGGGGTCCACTTAACCGCAGTAGCTGCTAAAAAGATCATCACCGCGTACTATGGCAAGGCTCCCGAGTATTCTTACCTCTGCGGATGTTCGGGGGGAGGGTACGCAGGGCTGGCTAATGCTCAGCGTTTTCCGGATGATTTCGATGGAATCGCCTCGGGAGCCCCGAGCACCTATTTCACCCATCATGCCGGGCGCGCAATTTGGTCGTGGCAAGTGAACAAGTCAGGATCGCCAGGGTACATTCCTCCAGCAAAGGACAAACTGCTTTGGCAGCCTGTTGTGGCAGCTTGCGATGCTTTGGACGGCGTCACCGATGGCTTGATCGAAAATCCCCTGGCCTGCAAGTTTGATTTCAAAAAAATTCAGTGTGAGGCCGGCAAGGACCTCGACACTTGTTTGACGCCCGCGCAGGTACTTACGGCCGCGAAGATCTACGGACCAATGAATGATGCCTCCGGAAAGGAGGTCTATCCGGCCACGGCTTTAGGAACTCCAGTGTCCGACGACGCCCTAGAGACGCGAGCGAAATTCTACGCCGCATTTTGGCGGGATGCGGTTTTCAACGACCCGCAATGGGATATGAGCACGTTCAAAGTCGAAGACGTGGCAAAAGCGGACGGGATGTTTGGGTCAGCTCTTATTTCGGCCAACCCGGATTTAAGAGCTTATAAAAATCACGGCGGCAAGCTGATTATCTATCACGGATGGGACGATCCCGGTGTCTCGCCTTTGAATAGTCTCGAATACTATCAGAGCGTGGAAAAGCAGCTTGGACCAAAAGCCACCGACGAGTTTGTCCGGTTGTTCCTCATGCCGGGAATGTTTCACTGCGGAGGTGGGCCGGGTCCGAACACATTTGACATGCTCAGCGTTCTGGAAAAATGGGTCGAGGACGGCAAGGCCCCGGAGTCAATCATTGCTTCTCATATCACGGACGGCAAAGTGGATAGAACACGGCCCATCTGTCGGTACCCGGAGACTGCTCACTACATCGGAACTGGAAGCACCGATGACGCCGCGAACTTTCGATGTGAAACTTCTGACCGGACGCCAGAGGGCGGCTCTCGGCTCGCTCCGTCCAGGCATTGAGAAGCCCAAGCTTCAATTTACTCGGGAGTAGATGGGAAAGAATTCAAGGACGAGGACAAGACGCAAATGAAAATTACGATTGCGATTCCCCTGGCTATAGCGCTTATTGTCAGTGCCGCAGCCGCACAACAGAATGCGCCCGCCAACCGGCAGAGACCACCGCAACCGCCGCCGCCCAACTACGGGCCATGCGGCACACCGTCGTTTCCGTGCCGTCAACTGCCAATCTCATTCGGTTCGGCTCTTAACGCTGACAAGCAGATTGCTGATTCGGAGGCGCTTGCGAAGAGCCTTGAGAACCCGAAGAATCCCCAGTGGCGCACGAAGGGCGATCAGCATCGGACCTACAAGTTTGCGGATCAGGAGCTACCGTATCGGATCTACGTTCCGCTTTCCTGGGATGGGCAATCGAAATTGCCTCTTGTCTTGATGCTCCACGGCGGGGGTTCCGACGAGAACCGATATATGGATGGTAATGGCAAACTTCTTTTGCACCTGGCGGAGGAGCACGGATATCTATTGGTGTCGCCTTTGGGTTACAGGCCCACAGCAGCCTTCGGCACTCCGCTCTTGTTGCCAGCGGTATTCGGGCAGCCGGAGGCCGCCGCCAAGCAAAGAGCTGCGGTTACACAGGACTGGGAGCACACGTTGGAGCTGAGCGAACAGGACGTCATCAACGTGCTTGAGTTAGTTGTGAACGAATATCCCGTTGACCAGACGCACATTTTTCTGACCGGTCATTCAATGGGTGGCGGTGGCGCGTGGTATCTGGGTGCAAAGTACCACCAATTGTGGCGCGCCATGGCGCCGATGTCCGGCCCCTTTGTCGATGAGGCGAACTATCCTTGGGACAACATACGGACCATGCCCATTTTAATGTCCGAGGGTACGAAAGCTTTGCCGTCAGTGAAGGGCAGCTACCTGATGCGGGACTGGATGATCGGTCACGGCTTTGATCTCGAGTATGTCGAGGTCAATGCTGACCATCCAGGCATGGTTCCCCTAGTTCTGCCTGCGGTCTTTGATTTCTTCGATCGCTATCGAAACAAGTGATGGCAGCTTGACGGTTTTAAGCTGGTTCGATTTGAAGAGGAAGTTTGCGCGGGCCGTTTCCAGGCCAGCGGAAACGGCGAATCGAGGCTCCTTCCTTCAGAGAAAAATGCTTCGTCCGAGATAGAAATTCCTCGAGCGCGATTCGCAGTTCCAGTCTGGCCAGAGGCGCTCCGATGCAGAAGTGTATGCCTGCTCCGAAAAGAAGAGTGCGATTTCCTTTGCGATTTATCACGCAGCGATCAGCTACCGGGAAGGCTTCTGGATCACGGTTGCCAGCCATGAACATCAGGGCAATCTTGTCGCCAGCTTTAATTTTCTTTCCCCGGATCTCGGTATCGCGAGTGGCGCGTCGCGGCATAGAAACCAGCGGTCCATCACAGCGGAGAATTTCCTCGATCGTAGACGGAATTAGATTCGGTGAGGTTCGCAACTGTTCCTGAAGATCGGGATTGCAGGCTAGATGCAAAAGACAAATACCGACGCTTGCGGCGGTTGTGCCGTGTCCGGCGTGGAGCAGAAGCCGCAGAATGCTGATTTTTGTCTCATCGTTTAGTGGAGCGCCTTCGCGCTCCTGTTGCAAGAGCCAACTGGTTACATCTTCGCGCGGTTCCGTGCGGCGGGCATCGATGAAACTTTTGATGTACGCTTTCCACGCGTTCCACGTGCGTTGTCCCAAATCGGTGTCGTTGCGCAGCGCGGCGCGCTCCAAATCGGAAGCCCAAGTCTTGATTTGCTTCCAGTCATTCGCGTCCCATCCGAGGAAAGCGCAGAGTGACTGAATCGGATAGGGGCCGGTGAAATCTTCCACCATTTCACCTTCTCCTGCGGCGATCAGTGGTTCCGTCAACGCAACCGCAAGTTTTCGCGCGGTCGGTTCAAAATCAAACATTCAGCGGGCGCTGAAATAAGGATTCAGGAGTTGCCGATACACAGTGTGCTCGGGTGGATCCAAATTCAGCGGAATGGATTTGCAGCGATCCTGAAATGCTGTTGGCGGGGGGACATCGTTACTGAATGTCTCCGGGTCGCGTGTGACGGCGAGAATGTCGTCGTAACGAAAAACTGAAGTCCCCAGGGATTCACTGTGGCAACCGGACATTTTGCGCGCATGTTGTCGTTCGCCGCTTGCTGATTTTCCAAAACGTCGGGAGCGAGAGGATCCCAGTCAGGAGTTGGCGCTTTGTGCTGGTCCGGTTCCGCAGGTGCCGCTGAATTGGGCGCTCGCCGAGAATGATCCATTAGATTTTCTCCGTGTCGCGCAATTGCCGGCTATTACAGGCGGATCTGCGACAACGTGACTGTCGGTTTCACGACGGCGTTGGGACTGACGAAGCCTGGTGGTCGTTTCTGTATTTACGCAGCAGGAAAATCAAAGTGACTGTCGCAGCAGCGACTCCAGCCATCATGTACCAACCGGCTGCGAAGCCTCCCGTGCGATCCCGCAAGGCTCCCAACATTTGCGGACCGAAATAGCCGCACACGCCGGCTCCCAGACTTACGACTCCCATGACATTACCGGTTTGTCTGCCGCGCAAGACGTCGCCTGCAATTCCGTATACCTGCAGTGTTGCTGTGAATCCGAAAGCGAGGATCAGCGCGGTGCAAATTCTAAAAACTATTAGGTCCTTGGAGGTCATCGCAATGCAGGCGGGAATCATGAATCCTACGAGCGTACCCATGACAATCCACTTGTTGAATCTGTCCATGAGATATCCGACAAAAAGATTGACGAAAATCGCGGCAAGATAACCGCTGCTAATAATCCACGACGCCGATAGCGCATCCAGTTTGAAAACCGACTTCGCGGCCGAAGGGACAAAAAAGGTAACGCTAAAGTGCGGCATGCCAACGAGTCCGACCAGCAAAGACAGCGCCCACACCACAGGCGTGCGAAACGCACTTTGCACTTTGGTGCCAATCGGCACGGCTTCCCCGAGGGCGTGGCCTGCTACAGGAGTTGCGTCCGAAATACGATTCCTGTAGAACACGGCGACGATGATCGAGCCGGCTAAAGCGGCGCATCCAAATGCGAGGATTCCGCGCCGCCAGCCAAAGGCCTGGCCGATTGAACTTCCGAACGGCGCTCCAATCACGGAAGCCAGCGAAGATATCGCGCCGAGAATTCCCATGGATCGTCCCCGAAGTGACGGCGGACATGTGAGCGCGATTGCCGCCATTACGCACACGAACGCAAAGCGATATCCTGCGATCCAGACAGCGCGCCCGACTAAAGCCCCGGTAAAACTATTGGCTCTGCTGAGTACAGCAAGTCCCAGTGCCACAACAACCAGGCCAGCAACGAGAACGATTTTTTCTCCAAAGCGTTTCGCCATTAGACCAGCGGGAACGCTGAGAACGATTGCCAAGAGGCCGTAAATCCCGGTGAAGAGGCCTATCTGCGTGTAAGACATGCCGAATTCTTTTTGAATATTGGGAAGGAGAGGAGAGAAACCGAGGCTCGACATCTGCAGCGCCATCATGGCTATTAGCGTCGCCAGAAAAGGTAAGAGCCATTTGTTGGCCGGAGCGCCGGATGCGGGCTGAAGGGTTGGATTGGCGCTCACGATAAACGCTCCTCAATAAACTTTCCCACACGACGGCGCATGTCCTGCGGATCCCAAGCTTGGGCGTCAACCATGTCGGCAGATACGGGAAGAACTGGAATTCCGGCACGCTCAAGAGCGCGTTCAATGAAACGATTGCCCGTGGCCATCGGACGGCTTCCGAGTGGTGTGAGAACGAGAGCTGCGTCGATGCGATGTTTTTTTGCCTGATCGACGACCCACTCATTTGCCCAGGGCGGATTGTGAAGTTGCTCATTCATATTGACGGTGCGGCTTGCCAGCGCTCTCAGCGGATCGTCCAGCCCATAGCGGATATAACCATCGGGGCCGAATGCGAGGTACATGGACCAGACAAATACAGCGCCATATTTTTCTTCGAAGGCGGTATAGAAATCCGTGTCGTGCCACAAGCCCGCGCCCACCCACATCAGACGCGAACGCTCCGACGGACAAGCGGCAATGCCCTGATCGACGCGCGCCTTCACTTCGTCTCGAAATGTTCGCGCATGGTTGATGGCCCACTCGCTGCCGCGGAGCCACTGCGCAGCCATTACATTCGAGATTTGTTCGTTCATGCGCACTGGCGTTTTCGGCGCCTTACAGATCAGATCGCGCACTTCTTCAAAGTATTCTTCCTGACGGTTGACGCCTTCCATCAGAGTGCGAAGCGCAGCAGGATCAAATGCGCGTTTTGTAATGCGCTCCAGCGCGGCGATCAGAATCTGAAATTGTGCGACGGTCAGATCGAGCCGGTGGGATTCAAATAATTCCTTCCAGCGATGACGGCTGAGTTCCCACCAGCGAGGTGGAAGTTCTGTGGCGCCGGGATTGTCGATAGGAATGAATTCTGTTCCCCATGCTTCGGCCCAGGTCTCAAAAACTCTCTGGATACAATCGCAAGTAAGTCTGGCGGAAATTAATGCGGGTTTCGGCAAGCCGCCCCATGGAGCCTCATTCGGTTTTGCCCCCAGAGTGCACGCCATAGAAAGACTGCAGTAACGGCAGAGCCCTTCATGGAAACCGCGCGAATTCAGTTCGCTGATGTAGCGCTGAGCGAGTTGCTTTGCAGAAATAATTGCGGCCCACCACTGGTTGCTTACCACCGGCACGTCCATCACATGGAAAAGCTCGAAAGGCATATCGGCTTGAACGATGGCATAGGGTTGCTGCTTCTCGAATACATCCGTACGCAGTTGCGAGAACCATTCCTTCTGGTGCTGGCCGGCCGCCGACGTACAAGCTAGTTGCTTTTGCGCCATTGCTGGTTACCTTTTCACCGTGATGCCGTGTACCCAATGCTCGATTCGTTCAGATTCTTTTGGATCTAATTGCACAGCGTCGGATCGGACGAGAATGTTTGGAATCCCGAGTTTATCGAGGAACAGTTTTTGCCTCGGATAGTCCCATCCGGCGACGTAGTCATCCTCGGGAAGGTAAAACACGACACCATCAGTTCCATTTCGCGCTGCCGTCTCAAACCATTCGTCTGCGACTGCTGGTGGAAACACGCGAGCGCTTGGCGAATCGAAATAATATTTTTCAAACACAGCTGTAATTCCGTCTTGCAGGTCAGGGATGTCATCTCCAGCGCTTCGCGTCCCCCACCAATCATCTTCCGCAACCACAACGGCGCCGTGAGATTCAAGTATTCGATGAAGCCCATTGTGATCGAGAGGCAATCCTTTCACGATAAGCCGGGCGCCGCGCAGTGGAGGCCGTCTTTCGAGAGCTACGGCAGCTTCTTGCGCGATCTTTGCATATTCGGCGCGGTCCATGAACCAGAACGCGCCGACCAATGTGAGCGCGTCGCTGCCGCTGAGCCGCGGCGTGCCTTCGCGAAGACGCAACAGCGATCGAACTACAGCGCGGGCGGCATTCGATTCGCGAATCGCGCGTGACAATTCATCCGGGGCGATTGGGCGTCCGGCGATCTTCTCGATCTGCTGTTTCAATGCGTGTGTTCGCTGCAAGCCATAGGCATGAGATCCCGCTGATCGGTAGTGAAGTAAATCGTATAGGTAAACGGGCGGCAAACGGACATCCGCGCGCGTTCGCGCTACCTCGCGAAGATAGAGAAACAATTTATATTCTTGCTCAGATGTGCGCGGGATAATGATCGCTTCAAGGAATTGCAATTTACCGGAAACGGCCTGCTCGAAAATGTTGCGAATTCGCGGATGAAATACATTTTCTTCCATGAATTCGTCCGCAAACGGAGTTGCCGTCACCGGAGGGCGAAGCACGACGGGAAACAATCCCGCAGCAGAAAGAAGTTCCCACGGAACTGTATTTGAGGTTACGCCGACGACCGGGACGCCGGAGTTGTGCCGCTCAAGCGCCTGAGCCATCGGGTTTTCATAGTGCCATGCAAGTTGCGCGACGGGTTCAATAGAAGCAGATGTCATCGTGAGAGATCAGATCACTTTTAGCGATTTCAACTCGCGGATCTTTTCGGCGGAATATCCCAGGACTCCGCTGTACACGTCTTCATTTTGTTCGCCCAAGGCAGGCGCCAGCTGATCAAATCCGGCAGTCGATCCCGAAAAGCGAATCGGCAAGCCCATCCCATACACATCACCCACAGTGCCGTATTTGGGATGAGCCAACGGCACCGTTTCGCCTCGCGCGATCACTTGCGGGTCTCGCACTGCAGCATTTGTATCACGCACCTCGGCTGCCGGCACTCCTCCGGAATCCAATTTGGCTAACACCTGTTTGGTGGTCATCGATTTCGTCCAACGCTGAATGAGACAGTTCAGTTCTTCAACGTGTTTCACGCGCAAATCTCGCGTGGCAAACTTCGGATCGGTGCCGAGGTTTGGCTGTTCCATAACCACGAACAAAGCCTGCGCAAATATTTCGGTAGGCGCACAGATTGCGACGAAGCCGCCCTGCGTCGGATAGATGCCAAACGGCGCCAGCCTCGGAACAGTTTGGCCCGTTCTTTGTGGTACTCCGCACCGTTCGAGAATGTCATACGATTCGCCGGAAACCATCATCGTCATGACGCCTAACATAGACACATCCAGGAATTGACCCACGCCCGTGCGTTGAGCTTGCTGGATGGCCGCCAGAATGCCGATGACACCGAATAGCGGTGTGCATAGGTCGGCGAACGGGACGCCGATGCGGATGGGAGGATCAGCGGGACTGCCAGAGGTGAACATGATTCCGCTGAGAGCCTGGATGATTGTGTCCATCGCTTTACCAGAGCCCGGATCCCCTTCGCTGCCAAAACCATTTATGGAGCAGTAGATGATCTTAGGATTGATTTCGCTGGCGTATTTGTAGCCAACGCCCAAGCGATCTAGCGTTCCGCGGCTAAAGTTCTCAACGATAACGTCAGATTTTTTTACGAGGTCCGCGAAAACTTCCAGCGCTCCCGGGTTTTTCAGATTAAGCGTGACGCTGAGTTTATTACGCAAGCGGTTGAGAGCCGAAATGGAGATATCGTCTTCGTGCTGCCGCGTGAGTGTCGCGCCATCGACTCCGAGGTACGGTGCGTTGCTTCTGCACGGATCTCCGCCCGCCGGGTTTTCGACTTTGATGACTCGCGCTCCCAAACCCGCAAGCAGAAGGGTTGCGAACGGCCCAGCTAGCGCGATGGTCATATCAAGGACGGTGAGCCCTTCAAGAGGACGGGGTAAGTTCTGTGATTTCATATGTGTCCGCAAAAACTTCTAACTGGACGTGCACGATCGCTTCCGTATTGCAGCAGGGAAGTCACTCGCTCGGGTAGATATAGTTCATTGGATAAATCGGCGCAAATACTTTGCCCGTCCCTAGCTCAGATGTCGCACGTCTAGAATCGAGGGATCGGTTTCATTTCGGGGCGGAATGGAAAGCACTGATGGAAAACTTCCTTAAACGCTTGTAACGAGGGAAGTTTGTCATTTGTCCGATAAACCATGGCCAGACTAATGGTAGGTAAAGGGTGGTAATCCAAAGGCCTGGAGATCACGTTTCGGGGCAGTATCCACTTCACGTATTCCGGCAGAAGTCCATAACCTAATCCTGCGGCGACCATATTGAGGTAGCCCAACACGCTGTCCGCTTCCTGAACAGATCGGACTCGCAGCCGCGATTGCTTGTACAGGGAGCCAACAATGTTTCGCAGAGGAACGGCCGACCCGCGAGAAAAAGTGACGCAGGGGAGATCGTCGAGCATGCGAAATTTTATTCGTTTCACCTTAGCCAGACGATGTTTCGCGGGCAGAACGACGACGATCTTTTCGCGCAGGACTTCCTCGGAGGTCAGATCCTGCTCGTCGATCGGGCCACGAACGAATCCGACGTCGATGGTGTACTTCCGCAGCGCTGCAATCTGGTCTTCGGTCGAAAGACTATGAAGCATGAGCGTCAGGTTGGGCAGCCGCTCCTCCATAAGCGGCAGGATTTTGGGTATCACCCGAACTTCCGCCGGGGGACTTACTCCAATCGATAGTTCGCCAGTCTTGGCGTTAGAAGCTCGAATCGTTTTCTCAATCGCATGATCAACCCGCTGCAGAATATCCCGCGCTTCTCTCAAAAATGCCCGGCCGCCCGCGGTCAGGTGTACGTGTCGTTTGTTGCGCTCCAAAAGCGGAGTACCAACGAATTCTTCAAGCTGCTTGACCTGCTGCCCGAGAGATGGCTGAGACGTGTGCAGTCGTTTTGCTGCGCGCGTAATATTGAGTTCTTCCGCGACGGCTACAAAGTACCGGAGATGGCGCAATTCCATAAATGGCATCTTAGACTTGCCACGACTGATTGTTCAACAGACAAAGTCTAATCTCCCGCCCATGTCGATGGGATACATTAAGCGCGCGCTCCGTTAGACAGTACCTAACCCGGAAAGGTTTTTCATGTCGCAGGAAAAAGGAAAAAATGAATCGCGCGCGCCGCGCCGGGAAAAACTTTTTGCCGACCCGACGGGAGTGTTTGTTCAGGACGTGCTGCTGCAGGCGTGCCAGCGCTTCGCAAACCAAACTTTCTTGATTGACACATCGTGCGTCGAACCCCGGCACATCAGTTATGGAGATTTTGGAGCTCTCGCTGAGAGCGCCGCTCGCGGTTTGGTGGCGTCCGGTTTACAGCCGGGCGAGCGAGTAGGCATCCATCTTTTCAACTCGTGGGAGTACGTGGTTGCCTATTATGGCGTCACGCTTGCAGGCGCCATCCCCACGCCGCTCAATCCAAGCTACCGCGAACGGGAGATTCGTCATCAGTTGGAGAATTCCGGCGCGTCGATGCTCATCACAGATGGCCCACTGATCGCGGACGTGAATCTTTCCGAGCTTCCTGCGCTGCGCCGGATTTACGCGACGCGTGATCTTGCCTTTACGGGTGCAGATAGTTTTGCCGAGCTTCTCATTCCCAAAAAGGTTTCGCTGCCATCGCCTCGAAGTTCGAGCGATTCCGCGATTGCCGCATTACCGTATTCGAGCGGAACCACGGGCTTGCCGAAAGGCGTAATGCTGACGCATCGCAATCTTGTTGCCAACAATTATCAACTGTTGGGTGCCGATGGCGCGCCGTTCTCCGACGGCGAGATCATTCTTTGCTCGATTCCGCTCTATCATATATATGGCTTAAATGTGCTTTTGAACCCCGCGTTGTCATTGGGCGCGACACTCGTTCTTCTTCCGCGCTTCGATGTGTCCAAGGCCTGTAGATTCATTCAAGAGTTCGGAATCACTTTTCTTCCTGTTGTACCTCCAATGTTGAAGTCGCTTTGCGAAGCCTGCGAACAGGGCGTATTCCCGTGCGAGAATCGTATCCGATGGGCCAAGTCCGGCGCGGCATCTCTTTCTGCAGAGCTGGCACACCGCTTCACCTCGTCCACGGGCATTCGCGTTGGGCAAGGTTATGGAATGACAGAATGCTCACCCGTGGCCTTTCTTGGATCTTGGGAGGATCGTTGGTTTCATCCGGACTCGATTGGCACGCCAGTGGCTCTTACGGAATGCCGGCTTATGGATGAACAACGCAAAGAAGTTTCCAATGGCGAAATCGGCGAGATCGTAGTGCGAGGTCCTCAGGTGATGCTCGGCTATTGGAATGCTCCGGATGCAACCGCCGAGGTTCTGAGTTCATCCGCCGAGACAAATTCCAGCGCCAACGCTCCCACTCCAGGAGCGAAGGATCTTTGGTATCGGACGGGCGACTTGGGCCGGCAAGACGAATATGGATTCTATTATGTGGTTGGTCGCCTGAAGGAGCTGATTAAGTTCAAAGGTTTTTCGGTCGCCCCCGGCGAAGTGGAATCCGTGCTACTCGAACACCCCGCCGTCCGAGATTGCTGCGTCGTCGGACGGCCTGATGCGGTTGCCGGCGAGGTTCCGTGCGCGTTTGTCGTCTTGAGAGACGGATTCACCGCGGGATCGCGAATCGCAACTGAACTATCTGGCTATGTTGCGGAACGCCTCGCCGCATACAAACAGCCGCGTGATGTTCACTTCGTTGACTCCATTCCGCACAGCCCATCCGGAAAGATTCTGCGGCGAGTGCTCCGCGAAAGTCTCTGAATACTCCGATTGAATCGAATCAGACGTGAGACATCTTAACGAAGGATGAATAAAGTATTTGGCCCACCCTGAATAAGTGAGCTATCTATGCCCTGCTTCGCGTGATCTTGGATGCGCGATCGTTGCAGGGGACCCGCCGTCGCTTGATCGATATACGAAATTAGAAATGGGGCAAATGAGTCTGCGTTCCCAATTTATGTATGCAATTCTGTTTGGCTGGCTTCTTGCTCTCGCACCGCCGTCCACGATGCCGAAATTGCCCAAAGTGATTGGGCCCATTCCTGTTACTGCCGATTCCCAGATTCTTGGCGCCGAAGATGTGCCCGGCGGACCTCCTTCTGCAAATTTGCCAGCGCACGGATATGTCGAAGAAGAATATTTTGTTTCAGGTACGGCAAACATCTATCAGTACGACTCCAATTGGAACCGCACGCTGAAACAAGCCAACGTGCCGTACACCACCCGCATGGTGATCCGGCGGCCGACGGACCGCGCCAAGTTCAGCGGAACCGTGCAGTACGAGTGCGGGCATCCACAGATGGGAAACACCGGAAATTGGAACGCGACGAAAGACTACATTCTTCGCCACGGGGATATCTTTGTCGGAGTGATGTGCGGAGCAGATTTGATTACGCGTAGAACCCCTGCCACCGCGCCGCCGACCGGGGCGCCTTTTGTTTTGAAGTGGTTTGATGCGAAGCGGTACGCACCGATCGACTGGCCTGAAGACGATGGAATTCGTTACGACGTGATCGCTCAGACCGGCGCATTACTGAAGAGCAAAGACAAATCAAACCCGCTGGCAGCGTACAACGTGCAACGGATCTACTGTGCCGGCTGGTCTTTTACGGGCAGTTTGTGGCGAGTGTATATCAATGAAGGTTTTCACGATGAATATCGAATGCCCAATGGAAGCCCGATATTCGACGGATACCTGCTGGGAATTTCCTCGAGCACATTCAGCGGCGGCTACGATCCACTAAATAACGACCAAAATCTGCCGGTAGGCAATCCGCGCCGTGTAACCAAATCCGTCGATGTTCCGGTGATTGAGCAGATGAGCGAGAACGAAGCGATCACGAATTTTGGGCCGCAAGCACCGGAAAGCGATGACCTCAAGAGCCGCCATCGTCTCTACGAAGTTCCGGGACTAACGCACGGAAATGGTCTAGGCAGCGGAGTAAATGGCATGCGTTTTCAACTTACCCAGCATGGTTATCCGGCTGGAGCCGCTCGAGGAGGCGTCAACGCCGCGTGCCGGCCGACTCCGAGTGACGTGCCGATGGGAGACATTGCGATCGCCTCGCTTTCAAATATGGACGCTTGGGCTCGCAAGAATATCCCTCCTCCACATGCACCACGGATGAAGATAGATCCGGCAACCAAATTCGGTCTTAAGGACACTTACGGAAATACGGAAGGTGGCCTGCGAACCGCACAATTGGATGTTCCGCTCGCGCGATATGGGGACAACCTTGATCCGGCCTGCACTGTCCAACGGCCGCAGTCGCCTGCCGGTTCCGGATTTATCTCAGTGTGGCGGTTTCCGCTTTCGCAAGAGCAATTGGCTGTGCTCTACAAAAACAAAGACGACTATCTTTCAAAGTTCAAGAAGCGGCTCGACGAACTGGTGAAGGATCACTGGCTTCTGCAGCCGGAAGCGGACAAACAGTTCGAGATCGCCAAGGTGAATGCGGTGGCAGCCTTCAGATAGATTTGTTTGCAAAGTAGTGTTCGCTTACGACGCGCATAGGATCGGCCCTAAAGAATCCATTTGGGCGTTTCGTGCGACGCAAATTCGAGCGTTGAAGAGGGGGTGGACCATGTCGTCCAAATTCCGCAGTGTAGTGTTGATTGTCCTCGGTTTGGCCTTGTGTGCGTCAAATGCGTCGGCTCAAAACGTCTACGCGTCCGTAACCGGCACGGTGAGTGATCCTCAGACGAACCCGATGCCCGGAGTGAAAGTGACGGCGACGAACACGGGCACCGCGCTGGTGCGTACCGCTGTTACAGATTCCCACGGAGTCTATCTCCTGAACGTCTTACCGGTGGGGACGTACAACATCTCTGCGAGCATTCAGGGGTTTCGGGAAGCAGTCATCAACGGCATCGTCTTGCAGGTTGACCAGCAGGCCCGCCAGAATTTCACGCTTCAAGTAGGGGCGCTGACGCAAACGATTGTGGTCGAAGGCGGCGCGGCAGTATTACAGTCCGAAACCTCTTCGATCAGCCAGGTCGTAAATAACCAGGAAGTAGTCGAGCTGCCGATGAACGGCAGAAACCTGAATCAGCTGGCGTTAATTACCGCGGGTGTTTCTCCGGCGAACCAAACCAACGTGGAAGCCGGCAGCGCTTCTACGGTTCAATCGTTTTCGGTTGCCGGAAGCCGCTCGAACACCAACGCCTTTATGATTGACGGCGTTGCGAACACGGACGACGCCATCGACAACAGCGCCCTCCACCCCTCACTTGAAATGGTACAGGAGTTTCGCGTCGAGACGAGCAGCTATAGCGCCGAATTTGGGCACTACTCCGGCGGTCAAGTGAATATCACCACGAAAGGCGGCACCAACCAATTTCACGGTTCTCTTTTCGAGTTCTTGCGCAACCAGGTATTCGATGCCAAGAATGCTTTCGTTCTGCCCACCCAAGCGAAGCCGCCCCTTCAGCGAAATCAGTTTGGAGGCAGCGTCGGCGGTCCGATTCTAAAAAAGAAACTGTTCTTCTTTGCCGACTACGAAGGGCTGCGTTATATCGATGGAGAAACCGGAACGGGAACAGTCCCCACGGCGGCGATGATCGGCGGCGATTTCTCCATACTTTTGCAGGCGACCAATCCTTACACGCACGCCGTCACCCAGCTTCTCGATCCCGTCACCCACGCCCCGATTCCTGGAAACATTATCACCGCGATAAATCCGGTAGGCGCCAAGATTGCCGCTCTATATCCCACCGGCGCGGCGGCCCTCAATAACTACACTGTGAACCCCAAGCTGGTGCAAAGCGATGATGAGTACAACGGTCGCGTTGACTATCTTCTCTCGTCGAACGACACGATTTCAGGACGCATCACGTATCTCCACGAAAATGTGAATCAGCCGTATCCACTTGGGTCAGCAGCTTCGCCGCTGGTGGGGTACGGATCAATTCAACCCAGCAGCCAGTACAACACGTTCGTGGGTTACACCCATATTTTTTCGCCGACCATGATCAACGACTTAAAGCTTGGTTTCAGTCGAATTGTTCTCACCGTCGCCAACCAGAACTCAACGAACGTTACGGGCGCGCTTGGAATCACCGGGCTGGACCCAGCAGCGTATGCCAGTTATTCCGGAACACCAACGTTCAGCGTCACCGGTTTCGCGACGATTGGCGCGGTCAACTTCTTCCCGCAAATACGAGCCGACAACACTTACCAGATATCGGACTCATTCTCGTGGACGAAAGGATCGCACGCGTTGAAATTTGGAGTTGACCTGCAGCAGTTTCAACTCTATCAGGATGTGAACATCAATGTGCGCGGAAGTTACACATTCAACGGCCAGTACAGTGGTTACGCTCTGGCGGATCTGCTTTTGGGAGACCCGTCGCAGACGTCGAAGCTGCAACTCCCCGGGCCGCTCTGGTCTTATGCGATCAACTCGTCCCGGAGTTTTTACGCGGTGGACAATTGGACCGTATCTCCACGACTTACGTTCAATTTTGGGTTGCGCTATGAATTGGACCCGCCAAGTTACTACAAAGGTGGCCAGCAAGCGGGCTTTAACCCGTTGCTGGGCGTCATTCAGGTGCCGCAACAAACGAATTCATTTATCAGCCCGTTCACGAATACACGCCCGATTCCGATTCCCGTGCCCATTCAGCAGGTAAACACCAAGACGATTTGCGATGAGGATCGGAAGAACTTTGCTCCCCGCGTTGGTGCAGCCTATCGTCCGTTTCACGATAATAAGACCGTCATTCATGCCGGCTATGGAATTTTCTATGACGAGCCTTATACAAACTCAAGTTGCGGAAGCTCCAGCATGCTGTGGCAGTACAGCGAAAGTTTTGTGGGTGCACTGAGGGGATCCGCTCCAAACATATCCTTGTCAAATCCGTTCCCGGCGGCGCTGCTAGGATCGGCTTTCACTCCGACGGCAAACTATCCGAGCAAGCACGTCACGCCGTACGTGAATCAGTACAACCTGGATATCCAAAGAGAAATAACGCCGACCATAGTTCTTGAAGTCGGTTACTTGGGTTCGGAAGGTGTTCATCTACCGCTCTCGCTCAACATCAATCAGGACATGCTAGGGTCCGGAACTGTAGCGTCGCGCCGGCCATTCGCGTCCCTCGGTCTATTGAATACCATCACCTGGAACTCCTACACGGCCGTGTCCAATTACAATGCGATGATTGTTCGCTTTGAAAAGCGAACCAGTCATGGTGCCACTTTCCTGGTGAACTATACGTGGAGTCATTCAACCGACGACGGCAGCGGCGGCGTGCAAAACCTTTACAACATCGCGGGGGAGCGCGGGAATTCTACTATCGACATTCGCCAGCGCTTCGTAGCAAGTTACGTCTATCAACTTCCGTTCGGGAAAGGGCGATGGAAGGGATCGAACTGGAACAGCGTTGAGCAAGCTGTTCTAGGCGGATGGCAAACGAGCGGAATCTTCACGGATCAAACCGGCTTCGCCTTGACCGCCACGATCTCAGGCCTCGACAATTCACAGACCGGAGGTCTTGCAGATCGCCCGAACGAGAGCGGGAGCACTGTGTCGTCGAGCCCCACGATTGCGAAGTGGTTTAATACCGCCGCGTTTTCGATGCCTGCAACAGGACAGTTCGGAAACGAAAACCGTGGATCCATCGTGGGTCCGGGGTTAGTGGACTTCGACGTCTCGTTATCTAAGAATTTCAAAATTAGGGAGAGGAATAACTTCCAATTTCGCGCGGAGTTCTTCAATGTATTCAACCATCCGAATTTGTTGAATCCGTCGACCTCGTTCACCAGCCCCTCATTCGGCGTCATCACGGGTGCGTTGGCTGGCCGCGAAGTTCAATTCGGATTGCGGTACGGATTCTAGTCGTTATCGTTAGGGTTAGAAGCTGCCTTCGAGAGATAGGGGAACCGGCGTCGGAGATGTTGCGTCTGGTCCGCTATCTCTCGATGAATGTAGGTGAGTGCCTGGGCTGCACAGCGACAATAACTTTGCGCCTATCTGACAGGATGTACGCCGTTCAGCGCCACAGGAATTGTGGTCCGGAGTGCCAATATGAAATTCACGAAATACGATACGCGTAAAGTGCTTTTGGTTTTGCTCGCATCGGCAACAACATTGGTAGCAGGCCTGGCTTTTCTATCCCCGGACGCTCCCGCAGACGCGCAGGAACAGCATCCTGCCGCGAAGACCGATTCAAAAGACCCGCTTTCATGCGCAGCTCTAAAGAATATAAACCTGCCGGATGTGCATGTTACCGCGGCCGATACGGTTGATATCCAGAGTCAATGGGGTCCGGGTGGGCGATCGCGTCCCTTTGATGTGCAACATCCTTTTTGCCGCGTGCAGGGAGTGATTGAAACTGAAATTGGTTTTGAACTGTGGCTGCCTGCGAAAGAATTCTGGAACGGAAAGTTTCTTGGAGCTGGGGTGGGTGGCGACGCAGGCGCTTTCAACTACGGCGATCTTTCGCGCGGTATTTTGCGCGGCTATGCCGCCGCTACCACCGATACCGGCCACAAAGCAAGCGACACAAATTGGATGCTTGGCGACCCCATCCGTCTGACAAATTATGAACTGCGAGCGAACCATTTGCTGGCGGTGGACTCGAAGTTAATCATCGCGCGGTTTTACGGAAACCCCATCCGATATTCCTATTTCATTGGATGTTCCGGCGGAGGCCGACAGGGCCTGAAGGAAATGCAACGGTTTCCAGATGACTACAACGGAATCGTTTCCGGAGCACCCGGCCCTAAGACGCCCGAAATGACCACGCGGCGCATGTGGGAGATGAATCTTCGAGATGCCAATAATGGCCTCATGTCCCCGACTGATTGGAAATTGATCTCACAAGCAGGCATCAAATCATGCGACGCATTGGATGGTGTGTTGGATGGCGTCGTTGAAGATCCGCGTAAGTGTCAGTTTGATTTGCAATCCTTGCAATGCAAGGCAGGCGAGGCTAAAGATTGTCTAAGCGCGACACAAATTACATTTGCCAAATCATTCTACGATCCTCTCCGAGATAAAAATGGCCGTGCGATTGACGATGGACTCTTGCCCGGCGTACTTGTCGATTCAGGACATTCCCGGCTTGCGCCAGCCACCTTCGGTCAGGCCATTCGCCATCAGGCGGATTGGAACGGCAAGGATTTCGATGCCACGCGTGACCTGGCTGCAATCGACAAAGTGATGCCTGAATTGCGTGCCGATGATCCGGACCTTTCTGCCTTCAAAGCCCACAAAGGCAAAGCCATTATTTATCAAGGTTGGATGGATCCCGCTGTTGCCGCATTGATGACGCTCGGCTACTACGAGGATGTCGAAAAGAAAATGGGTGGCGAAAAAAAGACTGAGGATTTCATTCGCTTATTTATGGTGTCGGGCATGTTGCACTGCGGTGGGGGGAACTGTCCAAACCAGTTTGGTGGCTCGGGCAACAATGCTCCTATTGTGGACAAGGATCATGATCTCTTGAGCGCATTGGAGGATTGGGTTGAACACGGCCACGCCCCCGACCAAATCATAGCGTCCAAGGTGGTCGATCAAAAAGTGGTCATAACGCGCCCACTCTGCTCTTACCCGGCCTTTGCGCGATACAAAGGAACTGGCAGCACGGATGACGCTGCCAATTTCGTGTGCGTCCGAAAATAACTGCGACACTTACCGGATCGAACGGAGCCAGCTTTGAGAACTTTCCCCGCCGAAATTGTGATTGTGGCCGGAGCGCGCACGCCGATGGCGCGCTATGTTGGTGCGTTCAAGGATACTACAGCAATTGAGTTGGGGGCTGTGGCGGCACGGGAGGCGATTCTTCGCGCGAAAATCGATCCTGCAGAATTTGATCACTGTATTTTCGGAAACGTCATGCAGACGAGTTCGGACGCGCTTTATGGCGCGCGCCACGTCGCGCTAAAGGCGGGCCTGAAAGTTGAAACGCCTGCTGTCACCGTAAATCGGTTGTGTGGCTCTGGGATTGAAGCGATCGCGCAGGCCGCGCAGCGGATTATGCTGGGGGATTCTTCACTCATTCTCGCGGGCGGCATGGAGAATATGACCCAATCGCCGCATGTGATTCGCGGAGCGCGCAGCGGATTTCGGCTGGGTGGAGGGAAACTGGAAGACTCGCTGATGACGGGATTGCTCGACACGTATTGTGGCTGCAACATGGCCGAGACAGCCGAAAATGTGGCAGCTGAATTTGGCGTGACGCGGCAAGCCTCGGATGAATACGCTCTGCGAAGCCAGCAGGCGGCGGAGCGAGCTGCTCAAGCCGGTTTGATGAAAGAAGAAATTGTCGGCGTGCAGGTGAAGGTCGGAAAGAAAATGGAAATGTTCAGCGAAGATGATCACCGGCGCCCTGAAACAACGCTCGATAGGCTGAGCAAACTTCCTTCCGCGTTTCGCAAGGACGGCATCGTCACGGCTGGGAATGCGAGCGGGATTGTGGATGGGGCTGCGGCGGTCGTTGTGACTCATGGGAAGACAGCGCGGGAACGCGGATGGAATCCGTTGGGGCGAATCGTATCCTGGGCGGCGGTTGGCGTGGAGCCGAGGCTGATGAGCATCGGGCCGGTGCCATCGTCGCAAAAAGCTCTGCACGACGCAGGACTTACAATTGAGCAAATGGATCGCGTGGAAGTAAACGAGGCGTTCGCACCGCAATATCTGGCCGTGGAAAAAGCGCTCGGACTCAATCGTGAAAAAACAAACGTGAATGGCGGAGCGATTGCCCTCGGACATCCGCTGGCCGCGTCAGGAACGCGAATGATACTCACGTTGCTGTTGGAATTGCGGCGACGAAATTTGCGCTACGGTCTGGCGACAGCTTGCATTGGGGGCGGGCAGGGTATCGCGATGATTGTTGAAGCAATGGGCTGATGCCGTTTGAACTCCGTCGTAAGAATTTTGCCGTAACACCAACTCAAGATCTGAGGTATTGAACTAAACCTCTAACCAGATCTCTGGAGACGCCACGCATGAATTTCGAAAACTTGTTGTACGAAGTCCGCGACTCGATTGCCTACATCACTTTCAATCGTCCTAAAGTGCTCAACGCTTTGAACCGGCAAACGGATCAGGAATTATCGGTAGCGCTGGGAGCAGCCAGACTTGATCCATCCGTTCGTGTCCTGATTCTTACCGGCGCGGGCGAGAAAGCATTCGTCGCCGGTGCGGACATCAACGAACTTGCGGTTCAGACGCCGGTGAACGGCAAAGAGTTTTCGATGTTAGGCCACGGCGTCCTGCGAATTCTGGAGACGCTGGGCAAGCCTTCGATCGCCGCAATTAATGGCTTTGCTCTCGGCGGTGGTTGCGAACTGGCGCTGGCGTGTTCGATTCGCCTTGCGAGCCGGACCGCTCGGCTCGGGCAGCCCGAAGTGAAGCTCGGTATTCTGCCCGGACATGGTGGGACGCAAAGGTTGGCGCGGCTGTGTGGAAAAGGTGCCGCGCACGAGCTCATCCTGACCGGCGACATTATTTCCGCCGAGGAGGCGATGCGCATTGGACTCGTCAACCACATCTACGAGCCGGCCGAATTGATGCCGGCCGCCGAGGCAATGGCCAAGAAAATTATTGCGAATGCGCCGCTTGCCGTGCAGTACGCGATGGAGGCAATCGAGCGCGGCATCGAAATGCCGCAGGAAGAAGGATTATTTCTCGAAGCGACGCTGTTCGGACTCTGCTGCGCGACAGATGACATGCACGAAGGGACTCGCGCGTTCCTGGAAAAGCATCCCGCGCAATTCAAGGGAAAGTAAAAGCCATCACGATAACCGATCTCTGCAACGCAGAACCAATTGCAGAGCGGATGACGCGGAGCTCCCCGCGAAAACGACGCCCCGCCAAGTTGGGTGCAGCATTGGGTGCAGCTAAAGAAGGAAAAATGGCTCCGATTTTCTTGTAAGCGACACCAGATACGGCATTTAGATTTTCCGCCCCGTCCGCTGTTAACCGAAGGGTTGCTAGTTCGAATCTAGCCCAGGGAGCCAATTCTATTATTTCCAAGCACTTGCATTTATTCCGAGCGCAAATTTTTGGCGATTAGCATTCGGTACGGTGCCGAAGGGTGAAAACTCTGCCGACGCTCTTAATTTTAGGCTATCGCTTTTGGATTCAATAATATGCGCGGCTTTTCGTTCTGAATTATTCGACTGCGCTTTGGGTGGGTTGGGTGCAACTTCGATCGTTCACCTGCTGGATTCTGCTGGCGAGATCGTAGGTGTATTTAGTTCGAGTCCGAGGCTCACATTCTGATCGCCTTTCTTGCCTACTGCTTGCAGATAACCCTGAAGCATCGCCTATTGCTGCATGCCCCGGAGTTGACGCCCATGGCGGTGCTGGAGAAGTTGGCAGAAATCAAAATGATCGACGTGTGGATTCCTACTGTCGATCAACGGTGGTTGATTCTGCCGCGCTACACACAGCCTTCCCCAGACACCAAGCTACTCATCGAAAAGCTGAAATGGCAGTTGCCCAGCCAGCCGCCACCCCGTCTCAGTGCGCAAAAAGAGAGTAACGAAATCCAGGTACAGACCGTCCGGTAGGCGGGCCGTTTGTGGTGGAGACCTTTCTATAGCCGGCACTGATTTCAAAGCACTTAACCGGCTCAGAGGTGCGCAACTGCGAAAGATCGGTTATCAGCCGCGAGATCTTCGACGCGTCTACTGCGTTCAACCCAGGGACATGTCAAAGCGAGGTCTTCTCACATTAATGCTTGTTGGATGAAGAGCTGGCGTCGTCTGCATAGAATTTTGCCAGATCCTCGGACAGTTTCAGCCGCGTGGGTTCGTCATGGTACATCATGTGGCCACCCTCGTAGCAGTGATGCGCGAAGCGTTTGGAGACGTCCGGTTCAAGTTTTGCCGTCATCGCCAGATTCCCTTCGCACATGTTGAGGGTGTCGTAGCGCCCCGCGACGACGAACACGCGCATGTTGGGCTCCATTCGCATCGCGTTTTGGAGCCATGGCTGTGAGGCGGGAGGACCTCCACCACTGTGCATCCTGGCCATGAGTTCCGGGCTGATCGGCGTATGGTCATATACCCATTGGGAACTCGTACTCCGTCGCGGAGGCCCTCCCACCGGCATATAGCCGTTCTCAAGGCCCGCATAAGCGAGATCAGTGCTATAGCCAAGTTCGACGCGAAAGTAGTCGGCGATGACGCGCGAACTTTCAGGTGAATTAGGAGGCGTTGGCCCGACGATGCGCATGTCGTAGGTATTGAGGAGCTTCGCCGGATCACCGTCAAAAAGGCCCTTGCGATAGTCGAGGTTGGAGACTACCAGTGTTTTCCGGTCAACCTGATCCGGGTGGATGCCTGTAAAGCGGGCAAGATCCTTGGCAATTTCCTCCCGTTCCGTATCGCTGAGTTTGTCCACGTGGCTGAGTACGGGCATGTAGGTGGAAACGATCCAGTCGTTGACCGCCTTCATTGTCGCCTCTCTGTCGCGCATCAGGTCTGGCGGCAACTTATTGAGGACGAAGGCCGCGGCCGTACGGGCTTGAATGGACATACCGTCCGTGAACTCGAACGGCATCAAAGAGCCGGGCACGCCACCCGAGATCAGGATTACACCGTTGATTTTATCGCCGCGCTTTGCCAAAAGCTCCGCCGTGCCGCTCGCGCGCCACGAGCCGTAACTTTCCCCAGCGAGAAACAATGGCTGGTGTTCAGCAGTGAAACGAGCACGGTAGGCGCGGATGAACTCGGCGGTCTCCGCGAAATCGCCCAATACTGTCAGGAACTCCTTGGTAAATTCAGGCCGTTCAGGCCGGCTGAAGCCGGTCTCAATGGGATCGTAGAAAACAAGGTCCGAGCTCGCCAGGAGGGTTTCAGCATTATCGACAAACCCTTGTTCGGTTATTCGGCGCGGGCCGAAGGCCTGTGTATGCAGTATTAATGAAGGCGTTGTAGGGCCGCCATTCCAAATGAAGGTAAGAGGGCGATTGGTCCCGTGGTTTTTGGCCACATAGGCGACAAAGAAGATGTGAGCGTGCACCTCGCCAGTCTCGTCATTACGGATTGCAAGACGTCCCGCACGGGCCTCGTACTCTATTGGACCGTGCACGGTTTTTACTACATGTTTGGTGATCACAATCGGTTCATCACCTGCGACGAGGCCCGGCAGCAAAGTTGACTGCGCGTGGACCGTAGCGCTGGCCGCCAAGCTCAGAAAAAGTCCTACAGCAATGGTGGTCAATATTTTATGGAACCTCATGATTGCATTCCTTTCAGAGTCTTCGAGCCGGACACTTAAGTCTTGGAAGCTTGGACGCATAGCCCTTTAATCCCTTCGGCCGGTGAAATTGAGGCGATCAGGCCAAAGCCTCTAGAAGATGGTTGATGTCCGAATCATCGTTGTAGACAGAAGGAGAAATCCTGATGCGGGACCCAGATAAAGACACGTCAATATTGGCGCGCCTCAGTTTCGCCTCGAGCTGAGAGGTATCCTTCGCGATGAAAGTGATGATCGGGCCCTTGCTCTGAACAGGCGTAATCGTCTCGAAGCCAAGCGCAGGCATTTCCTTGCGTAACCGCGCGATCAAACCTTGAGTGTGGGCTTGAATGTTTTGAACTCCGAGATCCTGGATGTACTTCAGCGAGTGCGTGAGTGCCATAACGGTAGTGTTCGAAACTGTGCCCACTTCGAAGTGTCCCGCCGCAGTTTGCGACTGAACCCAATCTATGACTTGATCTCCCGGTGGATCACCCGGAAAAAGGTGATACTGCATATGCGATAGTTGACGATAGCCGAACTGGCTCCGGTAAATTACGCGGTCGAGAAGATCCTCGCGCACATAAAGAAAACCGAGCCCCATATCCCCCATTAGCCATTTGTAACTGGCGCAGGCGCAGAAATCGACGCCGCTGGCTTTGACGTCTATCGGGATCGCACCGGCAGCCTGAACGATATCAGCATACACGTACGCTCCATGAGCGTGTGCCAGGTCACATACGGCCTTGAGGTCATGCTCGAAGCCATTGGTCATCGAAACCAGCGAAAGCGCGATCAGCTTCGTATTTCCATCCATGGCTTTCGCTATGTCGCTGAGCTCGATTGCCCAATTGCGAGGGCGCACCATGCGAACGTCTAGTCCTTGTTGCCGCATCGCGCCATAAAGATATAGAGAGCCTTCGAAGTGCAGCGCATCCGTGACGACATTGGCGTCGTGCGGTAGTCTGATTCCGCTCACAACGAGGTTTTCGCCAAATGTCGTGCTACCGACATAGCTGATTTCAGAGGGTTTGACGTTAATCAGCTGCGCGAAAAGGACCTTGACCTCTTTCTGCTTCTCATCCATGAAGTCCGCCTGATTCCCGCCACCGCGTGACTTGTATTCGAGATATTCATTGATGGCACGCTGCGCGCCAGTGCTGAGCGGATGCCATCGCGCGTTATTGAGGCAGATTTCGCTTTTGATTGTCGTCTCGAATTGAGACTTGTTAGGAAGTACCAGAGATTCGACTGGAGGGACCCCAAACCGACCCGCGGAAAGCCCAGCCATGGAAGCCACGGATGCCACGGATGCCACCCCCGAAGAAACTATCCAAGCGCGGCGAGTCATGTCCATATTGACCTCCAATCTATGGTCGGCGTGCGACACGCCTTAACGTGGTCGTAACATATACAAGGTTTGGATCATTGGGACGCATCCGGAAGAGAGAGGACGTCAATCGCAAGCGCACAGTCCAGCCTCTAAGAGTGACCCCGAGCGTCTTAGGGTGAATCCCGAAAAGCCGCCCTCAAGAACCGCTCCCTTCGCGCACCAACTCCGCCATATCATGCTTCATGTGTTGTCGTGCTTCCTTATCTGAGTACATCATGTGGCCACCGGCGTAACAAGCGGCCTTGACGCGGTCCCGGAATGAAGGATCGATAAGTGAGAAAGAATATGCAGTGCGCTCGCAGCCAATACTGTCATACAAACCTGTAAGGACAAGGACGTGCATAGACGGATTCAGCTCCATCGCCTTGCGTAGCGGGGGTATCAGCGGAATGGAAGCAGGTTGCCCGTCGCTTGTTCCACCACGCCGTCCTCCACCAGGCGCCGCTTCATATGCTGGCACTCCCGCCGGTTGATTCCCTCCACGAGCCCAGTTAGTTGACATCCAATCGCCATTGGGAATGGTCGGCGCCGGATATGCCCCGCCGAAAGGCCCCAGATACGCCTGATCGGTTTTGTATTTAAGGTCCGACCTCAAATAGCGAATCATGGATGGCGAAGTACCCTGCATTAGATCAATGACAGGACTGAGACTTGGGTCGATCGTTGGTGTCCACGGGATTTTCGCTACATCGCGCCGCGCGGTCATCCTGCTGTCGTACCGTCCCAGGTCGAGTCCCTGATCCTCCAAAAGCCGATCAGTGAATTCGCTGCCGGATATCATCAGGGTCCTTGGATCAACGACTTTTGGCTTCACGCCCGAGAAGCGTACAAGCTGCGCGATAATCGTATCGCGCTGCTCCTTTGTGATGTTCTCCGGATGATCCAGTGCGGACGCGTACTCCGTGCGCGCCCAGCTGTTGGCTGCCTTGAGCGCCTGCTCGAGCGTTCCGGATTGCAAATCGGCTGGCAGCTTCTGGTGATAATAGGCCGTCGCGGTGAATCTAGAGACCAGTAGCGCTGCCCACATCGCTGGGGGGGGCTTCTGGCCAAGCGAGACTTCGCCTGAAATCAATGCCACGCCGGCGACCGTCGTGCGCCGTCGCTCCAGCGCCTCGGCCACCCATTGAGCGCGCGTGGTGCCGTAGCTTTCTCCAGCGAGGAAGAGCGGTGCATTAAATGCGTCGAACCGTTGCCGATAAACACGAATAAACTCTGCCACAGATTCGGCATCGCCAACTGTATTGAAGAACTCTGCCGTGTATTCAGGTTTCGTAAGCCGGCTGTATCCCGTGCCGATCGGATCGACGAAGACCAAGTCGGTGAAGTCGAGCCAGGTCTCCTGGTTGTCCTCCAGGTCCGTCTTAACAGACAGCGGCGCGCTGGTCGGGTAAGAGGCACCCATCTTCAGGCGCCTGGGCCCGAAGCCCATCAATTGCACCTGCGACGCGGAAGAGCCGGGTCCCCCGTTCCAGACAAACGTCAGTGGCCGCGCTGGATCACTGGGCGCACGATCCAAGGTGTACGCGACGAAAAACATGTATCCGTGCGTTTCATCGGCAACAGCATTGATTATCGGAAGGCGGCCCGCCGTGGCAGTATATTTGAGCGTCTTGCCATCTACGACGACTTGGTGGTGCGTCGTGACGAGGCCGTCAGGCACCACGAGGTTTTGCGCCTCCATCGGTGCAACAGCTACGCACAGGACAACGGCAATCAATACCAAGCTCCAACGAATCATCGGTTCCTCCGAGGAGTAGCGTCCCTCGATCCCGAACTGGCGCTCGATGGCGCCTGATCATAGAACGCAACAAGATTTTCGGTGAATTTCACAAGTTCTGAAGGAACGTTGTACATCATGTGACCGCCATCGTAGTCGAACATTTGCACGTTATGGCGAAGCTCACTCGGAATATTCATGCGCGCCATCGCCCAATCGGCGGGAAAGGCCGCGCACTGCAGATCGTACCGGCCGCTGTGTTGCTCCACGCGAAGCTGCGGGTTGCTCTTCATCGCCCTTGCGATGTCGTCCAAATAATTCGTGTACACCGGAATGCGGTCGTTACGGCTCGGCAGCTTCGGATGGGACCAGTCCCAGGACGGCGTGACGTTCCTGTTCATAAGGGAAATGATCGTGACATAGGGCGGTGCGTTCACAACGCCAAGCTCGTCACGGAGGTAAGCATCCATCTGGCTTGACGTTGCATTGGGCCTCGCGCTTCCGGGGCCTCCTCCCCTGCCGCCATTGCCTCCGGCGGGCGGCACTGGCGAAGAAAGCCGGCCGTCATTTATCGTGAGAATTTGCCCTTGGTCTCGCAACAACTCACGGGCGAACGCGGCAGTGCCAACCCGCAGATTAGATTTCTCCCAGAATTCCTTGCTGAGCCCCGTGTAGCCATTCAGCTTGGTGAGTATGCGCTCGCGTTCGTCCGCGGAAACATCAGGCCACGCGAGCAGAGTGGTGAGGAAATCGGTGAGCGCGAAATGTTGGACCTCTTGGATGAATGTTTGCAGATCCTGCGGCTGCTCTGGCAGACGGTGATGATACCAGGCGATCGCCGCGTAGGCAGGCAAGTAGAAGTAGTACGGTTCGAGATGTCCCGAGGCTTCCCAGATCGTGTTCCCGTCCAGCGCCGATGAGACTAAAATGACGCCTGACAACGGTTTACCAAGCTCTTGAAGGAACTCGGGAACTACCGCGGCGCGAATCGTTCCGTAACTTTCGCCGAGGATGTATGTCGGCGATTGCAGACGGCCGGCCTCTGCGAGGTACCGATAGATAAATTGCGCCACCGAGGCGCCGTCGGAATCAACGCTGTAGAAATCAGCTGCATTGCCTGGCGGGACGGCAACGCTTAGGCCAGTGGGAATCGGATCCACAAACACCAGGTCCGTTCGATCGAGAATACTATGAGGATTGTCCACCAGCGATTCTGGCGTCGTGGCGCGCCCACTTTCGTCAACGGCTCTGCGCCTCGGGCCAAGCACGCTAAGGTGCAGTTCGTTTGACGCGCCCGTCGGACCGCCATTCCAGGCGAACGTGATCGGACGATTCATGGGCTCGGCGACGCCCCTCCTCGCATATGCGATGTAGGTGAAGATGCCCACTATGCGATTCATGGAATCACGGATCGCAGTACCGCCCACGGTTGCATCATAATCCACTCGGGTTCCGCGGATGATCACGGTGTGTTGAGTTGTTCGGTGACCGACTCCGAGGAGAGACTCTGCAAATTGGACACGCGCACCGTCCAAGCTGGCACTCGCCTGGGCGGTACCCACCCCGCTCGAAGCGCTGGGTGGCGTGGTCTGTGCGGCCACAAAGTAGGCATCGGATACCAGGACGAGGGCGGCCGCGAGGAGGCCAATACTCCAAACGAGTCTTGACTGAACTTTCATACCGAGCCCTCTAATCCGGAGTTTTCGGTTCTAGACCTCTGGCTTGTGCATCTACCGTCGCCAAACAACACCGATCGAGATCGCAAGGCAATGCCTGACGAAGAGTCGTTTAGAAACCCCGCCGCGATTTGGTTGCAGATGTTTCCGCCGTTTACAGAAGCCTTGATTAAAGAATCCATACGGTCAGATGCACAAGCGAAAAGCCACCGGGGTCGATGCCCGGACCCCGGTTGTAGCGCCAGTGTCCGTCTAGAAATTCAGCTTTAAGGCAAACTGAATCACCCGTGGACTCACCGAAGTAGAAGTGATCCGCCCAAACGTTGTGGAGCTGACACTAGTGCTTGGGTTGCTGAACTGCGGCGTATTAAAGGCATTGAAGAACTCGCTCCGAAATTCTAGGTTAGCCGCATCGTTGGGCCATGATGGATAAAATCTCTTGATGATCGCGATGTCCCAATTGTCCTGATCTGGCCCCCTGATCGTACCGACTCCGATATTACCGAAACCCGTGGCAGAATTTCCGGCAACAAGGGCAGGCCAAGTCGCTGGATTTGAGGAACTCAACGGTCCAGTTAGATTCGCGCGATTGATGCAATTGGAATTAAAGTAGGCATTCAGTTTGGCTTGGACCGAACCTGGTTCCTCCATCATGGACTGAGTACAACCGGGAGCAAGTTGCGCAAAGTCACCGGTGATTCCGAATGCGTTGTTGGAATTCGTTCCCGTAAGCGTGAGCGGAGTGCCGGATTGAATCGTAGTGACGCCCGACGCGCTCCAGTTCCCAATAAACGCTCCTGCCCAGCCTTTCCTCGATTTCCAGGGCAATTCGTATACATAACTCAAAACGAAACGATTAGGACGGCTAAAACTGGATAAGCCATACCTCGCCACCGTCGAATCTTGATTGCCAAGAGCCGTGCCAGCTACGGAATTGCCTTCCACATTTGCGCCGTCGGTCGCGAGGGTTTTGGAATAGGTGTAAGAGGCTAGGAAGTGCATCCCGTTGCTTAGGCGCTTGCTAAGGCTGAGATGCAGTCCGTTGTAAGACATTGAGCCTTCCGATTGAACCTCTTGCAGACTAGGTGCAGACCATCCTAGAAACGGCACGCGCTGCTGAATATTGGCCACGGTGTTGGCCGTCTGCCCGTTGATAGGATTAGCTGCGCTCGCGAATTGAGCTTGGTTCACGGACACAATATTCAGGAGATGTTCGCCTTTCGTCCCCACATAACCAACTTCGAGCATCAAGTTTTTGCTTAGCTCAGCTTGAACATTCAAGCTGTATTGCTGGATCATTCCTGGCTGAATATTGGGTTGCATTACGTTCTGAGTGAAAGCAGTAGTGGGGGTGTATGGCGTCCACAGCGGAAAAGATGACGCCGTGGGGACGGGCAAAGGAAACGGCGTGGCAAACGTGCCAGCCGCGTTGGCCGTCGCGACTGATACTCGCAGTAGGGCGTAGGGTTCGCTGGTTGAATTCTGAGTTAAATCCTGTCCTATGACTGCCGAGTAGTAAATCCCGTAGCCGGCCCGAAGGACAATACGTGACGAGTGTGGCAGTGGCTGGTAAGCGAAACCAATTCGGGGTCCAAAGGTATTTTCGGGCCCTTGAAATATGCTTCCCGAACTAGTCTTTGTGACGCCAACCGGTACGGCTCCGCCAGCATAGTTCGAAGGCACATAAAACCCTGCCAGAGAGCCCGCTGCCGGTGGGTTGGGATTCAGAGCTGAAATATTAACGTTGCCAGAATTACCAAGAATATTTATCGGGTTTTGATAGTAATCCCATCGCAAACCGAGGTTCAGAGTCAGACGGGAGGATACGTGGAGATCGTCCTGCGCGAACCCATTGCCCTCCCAAACGCGAGTTGCCTGGGCAATTTGCCCTGTGAGATCTACTGATCCAAAGATGTTACTAAAAGGCGTACCGTTTTGCGATGCGCTCAATCCCAGCAGGAAATCAGGGAAGCTCTCAATGATTAATTGACCAGGTTGGCCAAATCCTCCAAAGTTACGCTGAAAACGCGTTAATCCACCGCCAAAGCGAAAGGTGTGTCGGCCGTGGGTCCACGAGAGTGTGTCCTCCAATGGGAATGAGTTCTGTACGCGGCTTCCGATCGCACTAGTAGCAAGGTTAAACGAACCGGCAATTCCGATGCTCGGCAAAGCGTTGTCTGATGTCGTCGATGTAACTCCGATTCCAGAATAAGTAAAGGGGCTCTGCTGAGTAGGAGAAGTTGTCGTCCGGTTATATCCGAAATCTACTTCGTTCAACAGCGTCGGCGAGAGCACCCAAGTGTCGGATATCGAACTCGCCTCATAGAAATTGAGAAGATTTTGTGAGAATCCCGGGACATTTGCGGCCGGGAACGCCTGGATTTGATTGCTCGAGGCCATGAAGAACCTAACATTGATCGTGTTCTTGGAACTCTGCAAGTACTGCATATTGGCCATGTACTGGTTTTGATTGAAAGTGGACGGATTGGAAAACGTTGAGGATCCCTGCGTCGAAAAGGGGGCACTCGGATTTATCCTTTGTGGAGTCGGTATCAGATAACTTCCGCTTGGCAATTTCATCTGAAGCAACGTCAACGCAACTGGATTGAGATTGGACCCGTTAGCTAGGATCGCGGGACCTACGCCTCCAAATAGGTTCTGAAACATTCCCCGTTGGCCGACGAAGAGCGCTCCAATTGCGGCCGCTGAGCGATCGTTAGTAAGTGGAGGCGACAATACAGTTACTACGCTTGAGAGGCCGTTCTTCTGACGTGTACCTTGGTACGAACCGAAGAATAATAACTTCTCCCTCTTTACGGGACCACCTAGTGTAAAACCATATTGATTCTGATTGAGCGCGGGGCGGGGCTGGCCATTCAGATTCGAAAAATAATCGTTAGCGTTCAAAGCAGTATTGCGCAAGAACTCAAAGGCAGTGCCGTGGAAATCGTTGCTTCCCGTACGTGTAATGACATTGACATTGGCTCCAGCGTTCCGACCGAATGATGCGTCGTACTGGCTTGTCTGAACCTTGAACTCCGCGATGGTGTCGGGATTAGGTATCGGAATGCCCCCGCTTGTGGCTCCTTGTTGAAAAAGATCATCCACGCTGAGTCCGTTCATCTGAAAGCTGTTGTCATAAGTGCGATCACCATTGGCCGAGAAGGTCCCGGAGAGGCCACCCGTTCCTTGTCCCAATGCGCCTGCATTGGTGACGCTCGCAGTAACCCCCGGAGAAAGACCAATGATCTGCGTATAGTTTCGTGTGACCAGCGGTAAATTCTCAACGAGTTGCGAATCTACGACCCTGCCGAGCGTGGTTTGCTCAGTCTGAAGCAGTGCCGGAACTGCCGATACTTCTACTCGCACGCTAGAAGCCCCAACCATCAATCCGATCGAAAGTTTAGTTGTCTCAGTTACGCTCACGAGAACTGAATCACGCACGGCCGTTGTGAATCCAGCTTTGCTCACTTCGACACGATACGCACCGGGAGACAATAGAGGCGCGGAATATGAACCGTCATCCTTCGTCTGCATAGTGCGGGTTTCGCCACTGGCCATGCTGGTAACTTTGACGTCGGCTTTCGCGACAACCGCCCCGCTTTGGTCCGTAACCGTGCCGGTCAGCGCGCCAGAGTTTGAGGTTTGCGCCGTGGCTGGGGAAACAAACAAAATCGAGAAGACCAAAACGGTGAGAATCGCCAACGCCGCAGTCCGCAAACGGCAATAGATAATTAAGTTTTTCATAGGTCCCCCTCAGGACAGGCGTTGCAGATCGCCCGGCTCGTGAGCAATCGAGCTCGAAAATCGTACTGCGTCTTTACAAGAAAAATCTTACATTGTCAACTTTATTTTCAATCATTTACAAATTATCTGTTCAGTGACCCGCCAAGAAAGCCTGGCGTTTGAGGGTCGAAACCAAGGTGACTGATTCGAGCCAGCCCGATACGCCTGTGAATGGCTTCCTGCTATCTTGCACATTACAAGGAATATATATCCTTTATGCAGTTCGTTTAGGACGCTTTCACAGGCCCCCTCTCTCAAATCGCTTTGCTGGATCCCTAGCTTTGATAATTGCAAGTTTATTCTGCCATGAACAAATACCAGCGTAAATGAGTTGACATTTTACAAGAAATTTTTTATCGTGTGTCGCACTTCCTTGAAGGTGACCCATGCTACCGACTGAAAAGAAACGGGTGATTGAATTCTTAGGTCGCTTGTCCGACGGGTTTGCGAGTGCGATTGGAGACCATGCCGAAGTCGTGATCCACGATTTTAGCGACCCGGAGCACTCCATTGTGGCTATTGCGAACGGAAATGTTACGGGCCGTTCGGTTGGCGATTCGATTGACGCACTCGGAATGCAGTTGCTAAAGCGTCCTCCAGTGGCTGATTTGATGAATTACCAGACAAAAACCAAGTCTGGGAAGATTCTAAGATCGTCTTCGATTTTCCTAAGAGATGAAAAGGGTGAGATTTTCGGATCAGTGTGCATCAATGTTGATATCTCTGACGCCCTGAAGGCTCAAGAGTTTCTACGAAGCTTCGTTCGGTCCGATGAAATTGCAATCCAGGAAGAGTTTGAGAACACAGTGGAAGATGTTCTGAACCGGCTCATGCAGAATGCCCTTTCCTCTACTGGCAAGAGTGCGTCCGAATTGAACCGCGATGAGAAGATTTTCGTAATTGCGCAGCTGGATGCCAAAGGAGCTTTCCTAATTCGCTATTCGATCGATCGAGTCGCGGAGCATCTTAATATTTCCAAATACAGCATCTATAACTACCTGGAGGAAATTAAGCAGCGCCAGTCCAGCGGTGAATTGGCCACCACCAAGGCAGAAAGCAAGAAGTAGGTATATGCATTTCCGTCGGCCGCGATGAGTTTGATATCCGACTAACGAAGAATTTCTTCTGCCCTTCAGCTCATGAGAAAGGCCTTAATGTCCGGAAATTCAGCGCAAGGCTCAGATCGGCGACATTTCAAACGAGATGAAAAGGCGCCGTTCAGCAGTGGCGTGTTGGTGGGCAACACGCTGTACCTTTCCGGGCATGTGGGTTTCGATCCAAAAACAAACAAGGTTCCGGAGGATCTCCAGGCCGAGGCGCGGTATTTAATGGAAGGAATTTCTTCGGTTCTGAAAGAAGCTGGGATGACGATGAAAGATCTCGTCAGCGTGCAAGTCTTCACCCCCGATGTTTCTTCGTGGGAAAGTTTCAACAAGGTTTATCGAACGTATTTCACGGGTGATCTGCCTGCACGTGCGTTCATAGGGTCAGGGAAACTCTTGTTTGGCGCCCGCTTTGAGATGCAGGGGATCGCGGTCAAGCGTCGAGTTGCGCACTCGCGAAAGGTAGCGGGATGAGCCGGCCCCGATAACTTTGATTTGGCCTGCGCTGCTGTCAATTTCGCGATGGATGGAGCTCGAGAAGCTGACGATGCCCAACTCAGAGGTCTGAGCTCGGGAATCCAGGTCAGAGGTGTGGAATAGAAGCAAAGTGAGGCGATCCATGGAAGTTTGCGCTACAACTCGAACAGCAATCAATAAGAGAGAGATTCCTACTTTGCTTGCCGCGCTTGTTGGACTTGTGGCAATGGCGGTGTTGGGCGCCATGGCATCTGCGCAGGCCACCCGTGTTTTGAGCATCGAACAGATTACCGTCGCGCCATTCCCTTACAACCTGATCGCTTCGCCCCGCGACGCAACAGTAGCGTGGGTCTATGACGAGCGCGGCGCGCGCAACGTATGGATTGCGGGACCGGCTGCGGGCGGCGGCTATTCGTCGAAGCGCCTCACTCCCTACACAGCCGATGACGGCACAGACATCGTTGACCTGGCATGGAACGGCGACGGCAAGACTCTTTTTTACACGCGCGGCGGCGATGGCGGAGGCCGGACGCCCGTCAATCCGATGAGCTTGCCGGAAGGCCCGAAGGGCGGAGAGATCTGGGCAGTTTCGATCGACGGCAATGCGCCGCGGCTGATTGGTCAAGGACAATCCGCATCACCCTCGCCTAACGGCGATCGCGTCGTCTTCCTACGAAGCGGCCAACCGTGGGTTGCCCCAGCGAATAGTCCGGGGGAACCCGCCATACTTTTCCGCGATCGGGGACAAGTGAATTCGTTTGCCTGGTCACCGGACGGGACGCGCGTGGCCTTCGTGACCGTGCGCCCACAGCACAGCATCGTGGGCGTGTACGATTTTGCCAAAAAATCCATCCATTGGATTTCGCCGGGGATAGACAAAGACACTGATCCCGTCTGGTCACCGGATGGCCGGCGAATCGCCTTCCTGCGACTCCCCTCGGATGAGGGCGCACGCTTCGTCTCGAACCGGGAAGGCTATCCCTGGGAGATTTGGATCGCCGATGAATCTACAGGTGAAGGCAAGCGAATCTGGCGCGCCAAACCTGGCGTTGGTAGCCGTTTCCGCGAATTGTTCAACAGCAAGAGTAGCGTTTTCTGGACTGCCGGCGACCGGCTGGTTTTTCCGTGGGAGGTTACTGGTTGGGTGCGCCTCTATTCAATATCTGTTAGCGGAGGCGAGCCGACGTTGGTGACGCCAGGCCAATCGGAAATCTTTGGCGCCGAGCTGAACAATGAGCGAACTGAATTTGTTTATTCATCCAACCAGGATGATATTGACCATCGCCACATCTGGGTGTTGCCTGCCGGTGACGGCGCACCGCATCAAGTCACGACGGGCAAAGGGGTCGAGGATTATCCCGTGATTACCAACGATAATCGGATCTTGGCCCTGCGCGGTGAGGCGCGCTCGCCGATGCGGCCTGTGCTTGTCGATGCCAAGGGCATGGTTGACCTAGCGCCGCAGGCGATTCCAGCAGATTTTCCCGCGGCCGATTTGGTTGAGCCGCAATTGGTGACCTTCAAAGCGCCCGATGGCCTGACAGTCCACGCCCAGCTATTCATTCCGAAGGGGCGTACCAACAAAGGGCCAGCACTGATTTTCTTCCATGGTGGCCCGACCAATCGGCAGATGTTTGCCAGTTGGGATCCGTTTGAAACGCACACTCACCTCTACGAGGCGAACCAGTATCTGGCCAATCACGGCTATGTAGTGCTGTCGGTGAATTACCGCGGTGGCAGCGGCTACGGTTTCGAATACCGCGCACCACCCGGCTTTGGCGCGGAGGGCGCGTCCGAGCTGAATGACATCATTGGCGCGGCAAACTATTTGCTCTCGCGACCTGATGTTGATCCCAAGCGCCTTGGTGTGTGGGGCGGCAGCTACGGAGGACGCATGGCGTCACTCGCGATGGCCAGCGCACCTCAATTCTTCGCCGTGGGGGTTGACTACGCCGGCGTGCACAATTGGCTGAAGATGCCTGGCTTTACGCCGGCGAATGACTCCGCAGCCAAGCTGGCCTACGAGTCATCGGCCATTGCGCATGTGGACAATTGGAAAGCGCCTGTGCTGCTCATGCACGGCGATGCCGATCCCACTGTACCTTTCGAACAGACGACCGAGCTGGCCGCCGAGCTGCGCAAGAGGGGAATCCCGGTGGACTATGTGATGATCCCCGATGAAGTTCACTTCCTCTTGAAGCACAGCTCCTGGAACAGAGTCTTCGACAAGACGAGGGAATATCTGGATCAGCATCTGAAATAACGCGAGGGGCAGGGTCGGGAATGCGTGTGCGGTGATTTGCGGTAAGAATTGGCGGAAAGAGGGGGACGGAATGAGGAAAGTTTGGATGACCGTTGTTCATTGCCGCCGTTTCGTATCGGCTACGCTCGTGATTTTCACCGCGCTGATCGTGATGCTGTGCGGAGCAGCTGCGCAGCAGACAAGTGAGGTGCGGTCAGGGCCACCTGATCCTCTCACGCAGATTCCGAAGGTGCCGATTCCCTGCACGATCAAAGACGGCTTCACCTTCGCCGCGGCCGGAGACTTAATTGGCCCCGGCCGGCCAGTTATCCCCGATGCCGGATTGGAAGGGGTCGAGAAGATTCTGCGGGGCGCCGACGTAACATTCGGCAATCAGGAAGGGTCAATTTTCGATCTCCACACCTTTAAGGGATTTCCGGCTGCTGAAAATGGTGGAGGCGATCCCCTTCTGGTGCCAGCTATCGCCCTCGATTTAAGGAATATGGGCGTCAAGATGATGTCCAAAGCAAACAATCACGCCACTGACTGGGGTCAAGATGGGCTGGCTGCCACTGAGCGCGTCCTGGATGAAGCGGGAATTGTCCATGCAGGAAGCGGTCGTAACCTGGATTCGGCGCGCGCGGCCAGCTTTATGGAAACCCCGAAAGGCCGAGTAGCGCTAGTCGCGACTGCCTCCACCTTCACGCCCATGTCAACGGCGGGTTCGGCGGATGGAGATGTTCCTGGGCGTCCGGGAATCAGTTTCCTCCGCACGAGGCGCGTCACCCTTGTCACGCAGTCTCAAATGGCGGCACTTCAGGAAATTGCAGCGCAACAACAGGGCAGAGCTCCTCGGCCTGACGCTAAGGAAGTGAACCTCAACGGCCAAGCGTATCGTGTGTCCGACAAGCCCGGCGTCACTTACGAGATGAATCCTTATGACCAGTCCGACATACTGAAGGCGATCCGCGGCGCCAAGGAACTTTCCTCTCTCGTAGTTTTCTCGATTCACGCGCACGAGACTGCGTCCAGCGACGCCGAAGACCGCCGGCCCGGCGACTTCCTACCGGTTCTCTTCCACAATGCGATTGACGCTGGAGCCGATATTGTCGTCACGCACGGTCCTCACGCGCTGCACGGAGTGGAAATATACAAAGACAAACCGATCTTTTACGGGCTCGCAAGTCTGTTTTTTCAGATGGAGCTCGATACTGCCGCCAACCCGAGCGCGCGCGAGATGTTGAACAATGTTGATATTGATCAACTTACGTATGCCGAATATCTCCGGGCACGCTTCAGCCGGATCCCGGCCACTTGGTTCGATAGCGTCGTCGCGGTAAGCGAGTTCCGCGACGGGCAGTTGAGCGAGGTGCGGCTCTATCCGCTCAGCCTGGACCACAACACAGGTCCTACGCCACGCCCGCAGGGTACGCCCCGGCTGGCATCGAACGCCGATGCGCAGCGCATCCTTGAGGAGATCCAGCGCGACTCTGCACAGTTCGGAACAAAGATCAGCATCGAGAACAGTGTCGGTATCATTCGTGTGGCGGCCTCCCACTAAAGACCGCCATCAGGACGAGCAGGCGCCGGGCGAGAAGGCGACTTCTCGAGAGGTTCGAAATCCTGCGACGAACTCGCAACTGACGAACAGGATGTGGATCCATTGGAATTCAAATAGGCCCTGAATAAAAGCAGCGCGAGGTGATTTGTGAAAATTTGCGTTGAATTCCAAACTACGAGTGGCAGGAGAGTAGCTTCTGTTCTTCTTGCCGCTATATTTCTCTTGGCGGTGGCTGGAACGGTTGCAGCGCAACAGCTTTCGTCCTCTCAGAATAGCCAATCCTTTGACGACAATCCGGTTACGACTCACCATGAGATATCCCTCAATGGGAAGCGCATGGCTTATATGGCGCGCGCTGGTTTCTTTACGCTCCTGGATTCATCTCATCAAGCAAAGGCGCGAATGTTCTATGTTTCTTACACCATGGACCGAGGCAGTGATAAGACTCTCCGCCCATTAACTTTTGCGTGGAACGGCGGACCTGGTTCTCCCGCATCGGCCCTCCACCTTGGTGCGCTCGGACCGCGTCGCGCAAAAACGATGGACGAGTACAAAACGATTTCTCCTCCTTATGAATTAGTGGACAACGAAGAAACTTGGCTGGCTTTCACTGATCTCGTGCTCGTTGATCCCGTGGGCACGGGATATAGCTACCCGACGAAGCCGGAATATTTGAAAGACTTTTGGAGCGTTCAAGGCGATATTGATGCCACCGGCGAATTCATCCGGCTCTATTTGGCCCATTACGATGTCGGAGACGTCCCGATTTTTATCGCAGGAGAAAGTTACGGCACAATGCGAGCTGCCGGCTTGGCTGAAACGCTTGCGGACCGCCGCATTCCGCTTAGCGGCGTCATTCTGATGTCGCTCGTCAATCTTGGGCCTGGAGGGGGAGGGGCAAATGATCTTGAGCCCGCCTTAAGCCTGCCCAGCTACACCGCTGCGGCTTTCGTCAATCAGAAACTGCCAGCGGATTTGCAGTCCGATTTCGAGTCAACTCTTCAGAAGGCGGAAACCTGGGCAGAAACGGGGTACGCCGAGGCATTGATCAAGGGCGATCGGCTGACCGCTGAACAGCGCGAGGGCGTAGTTGCTCAGCTCGCTCGTTTCACTGGTCTTGATGAGTCTTTTGTCACTGAGACGAACCTCCGTATCACAGTGGATCAATTCGCGCACCAGTTGCTGCGCAATAAGAATCTGGAACTTGGTCACTATGGGGCACAGCTCACGTATAAGTCGGCGTCGGCCAATGCACCGTATGATCTCTGGGCGGATCCAAGCCTATTTTCAAACGGGATTTCAGGACTGATCGTTCCCTACCTTCGCACGGAACTCGGGTTCAAAACTGATGCGCGTTATGCAGGCCCTTGGGGAGGGGGTTGGCCTTCTCCCACTACTCCTCGTGGCGACTGGACATCCTCCCTTTGGGATTATGGGCCGATACGAGGATCATACGATGTCATGCGCCAATTGGCGGAGGCCATGAGCCGGAATCCAAAGCTGAGAGTATTTGTCGCATCGGGCTACTATGATTTAGTGACTCCCTATTTCTCGGCTGAATACATGATTAGTCATATGGGCCTCGATTCCCCGCTACGGAGCAATGTAATTTTCGGAAGATACCGGAATGGCCACATGGTGTATCTGGACAAGACTTCGTTGCAGCAGTTGACGCACGATATCAACGAGTTCATGCGCAATACCCAGCCGGCGACAAGGCCCACGCCGTCGGTGCAATGACGCCGGATCCAAATGAATCGCAGAAGCGCGTTTAGTTCTCGTTGAACAATTTTCTCTAACTCGAAGAATTCTCTTAAAGGGAGAACGCCTTGGGAAAATTTATCACTCTCGCGATCGTTTTGTTGGGATTATTTGCCGCGCTCCAACGCCACGAAGGGCGTGTTGTGATCAGACCCGCTGAGTGGGGAGCTCCCGGGCCCAACGCCCCAATATTCAGCCCTGGAATTCTTCGTGGCGACACGCTATACGTTTCGGGCGAGATTGGTGCAGATGTTCACACTGGAAAGATTCCAGAAGATTTTGAAACGGAAATGAAAACCTGTCTCGCAAACATTCAATCGATATTGAAGGCAGCAAACATGGACTACTCCAACATCGATTCCGTGCAGGTTTATCTTACGGATATGGATTTGTACAAGCGCATGAATGAAGTGTATTCGTCAGTGATTCAGCCGCCCAGGCCCGCGCGAGTCACCGTCGGGGTGACAAGACTCGCGATTCCCGGCACGCATGTAGAGATCTCGGTTATCGCCAATAAGTAATTGTGGCCCGCCAAATCTCCGGCCGGCTCTATTTTCAACAACATGGGCCGTTGCCGTTCACAGGCGACCTGCGATGGCTGTGGTGCGCAAACACCACACCCACACCGTAATGCATAGCCATCTCTTGGTAGTTCGGGTTGATATCGGGATCGTAGCGGCACGCCCGGCTTACTCCCGTTCGCAGGTTATCGGGAACCAGCAGCCGAGGGACTCCGCCGAAGTACTCGAAGGCATGAATGTGAGAGCTGATCCAGGCCGTCAACTTCTGGTCTCGTGTAGCTTCCACGTAGGTATAAGAACTCGCACCCAGTACCATCACGAACAGAGATGCTGGCCCGATCACTCCGGTGACAGGATCCTGCACCGGGATCGTCGCTCCGGCCCAGTCGACGAAGCCCTTCTCGCCGGCCTTGTACTCCTGGCGAAGAACCACATCCTGTTTCCCGCGCCATCGCTGATACAATTCGCAGAACCGACTGTAGCGATAGCCCTCCGGATTCCCTTGCCAGTACTCTTCCCAAGCCAACTGAAGTGTCAGATACGGATGCCGTTGCAACTGATCGTGCAGGGCTGGAAAATCAGGAAGGGCACGCTCGCCAGGTTGTTCTACCCGGCGTTGCTCTCCGAAAAGAGCTTCTTCAATGCGGTTCTCCTCCCAGCCTTCTGGCAGCGGCCAGTGGATCCCCGCCGCTGCCGCTCTCTTCAGGTAGTTATGGACCGCACCTTGACTGATCGAACAAGCTCGGGCGATCTCCCGTTGTCCCAGCTTTAGTTCCAATCCTAGACGAAGAACTTCTTTGATCTTGCGCATGGACATTCTCCTGGTTGGCACGCTGTCTCCCCCCTTAGTTGCCTTCGGGGAACAGCTTGCCTTCTGTGATGTCCAGCGCCACTCCACCCTGTGGAAATCGTTCCGCGATCATCGTGATCACCGTTCCGGGGATCACGATCAACTGATCACGATCCGCCCGGAATCGCTGATCATCTTCCGCCCGGAACCCTGATCACCATCGTCCGGAATCCCCACATTTGTACGAATGCATTTTTGCTGAAGCCGAAGACAACTATTCTGACCTGTTTCGATTGACGCCTCTCGACGTAGAAATTTTTCAGTTGGCGATGGAAGATTGGAGCATCTGGCAGCGGTGGGAACTTGCCTTCAATACCGGGAAGGCAGACATCAGTACACATCCGGCGCTGCCGCACGAAGCTAAGGATACAGAAGCCAACGGCATACCTCCATTCTGCAGTCTTTTTCCCTTCCCAGTGAAACCAGGACGATTCTAGAAAAGGGGCTGGAGGTTAACTGCATGAAAAAAAAAGCTTTTACCCTACTCTGTCTCATTGGTCGTTCAATTGCTAAGTCTTTTATATAAAGTTCCCTAGAGGTGGAAGGAAGGTAAGGTAAGCATGAAGACCCTAGTACTAGCAGTTTTAATGCTATTTGGCAGCACGGCCTACGCGGATAGCTTGACCTTTAACGGGCCAACGGCCAACGGTGTCAACGGGCCTTATACAATGAGTCTGAATGGCGGTCCGGCGACGCCGATGATCTGTTTTTCGGATGCCAACTACATCCAGGGTGGCGAGAGTTGGAACGTGCAAGCCTATAACATCAATCAAGTCGGCCCGCTGATGGACCAGTTCCCAGGTTCGACGGCGCAATACAACGAACTCGGCTATCTGGCGAACGAGTTGTTCGCCAATCCGGGCAATGCCGATCTGCAACAGGCTCTCTGGTTCGTGCTTGGCGCCGGCGGCACAGGCAACTCCGACTACACGGCCGCAGTCAACTATGTAAACAACAATCCGAACTATATGACTTCGGACGTGTTCTACATTCCGACCGGCCCCAACCTCCCGACGGTGAATGGGACAACGCCGCAACCCTTCATCAGTCAGGTGCCAGAGCCGTCCACCTTGGTGCTGCTCGGCGGTGGATTGCTTGGATTGATTGGCCTGTCGTTTAAGAAGGCGACCGCCTAGGTTAACTTCAGCTCAATTTCTGAAAACCCGCCGTGCAAAACTGACGGCGGGTTTGTTTTATGGGCGAGCGAAACGTGAGTTTGGTTGAATCACCCAACCGCGTCGCCGATTCACTATCCGCGTACGGGCGCAGTCTGCTCGTTGCAGCAGTTGCCACACATTTCAGAATGCGACAAGCGAATTACTAATAAGAGCATAATATAGGTGACATACAACAGGTAATGTATTAGTGTGTCGGGTATGGGAAAACAGGATGCTCGCTCCCGGGAAAAGCCCAAGAAGACCTCCTGTCCCTACCAATAACTCATCCCACGCGAAGGAAGATGTCGGGGACAGCCCGTTCAGGTCTTTTCCTCACTGCTCGCAGAGGGCTTTTGACTTCCGATGGAGTTATTAGTAGGGACAGAACCTTTCCGACACTTTCATTTAGAAGATCTTCACCCGAAAGAACGCGGTGACCTGTAACACCGATTCGGACAGTTATGGGGATCTTTGACATTTCTTCCTGCCTAGAGGGATCTATTCTCGCCAGACACGTATGCACAGGCGTAAAGTGGGCGCAAGCGGATTAAGATGTTTAAGCGGAAATTCCCGCTAATCTGTTTCTGCGGCAAAATTATCTCGAAAGGATAAGGGTGCTAACCATGGCTGATCTAAACGACCCTCGGCGTAAAAGCGCTAGAACTGAAACGTCTGTACAGCTGCGGCACGGGCCCGGCGGGCCTGAGGAGCCGCTTCCCAAACCGCCTCGACCGGAAGTACCGCCGGGTGACCCGGACGATCCTCGTCTTCCTCCGCCCGACCCGGATCCGTTCCCAACTCCTGGCCCTGGGCCCCTTGATCCAGGGCTGCCGAGTCCCATCAGTTGAATATTCCCCTATCGGATCGGTCTGGCAGACGAGTCAGCGGGCAGCTCGAAAGAATATTGCGAACTCGACATCCTTGGTGCTGCCCACTGGTCGACCGTCTATCTTGAACAAAATATCGCCAGGTTTGAGACCAATTTGTCGTGCTGGTGAGTCCGCTTGCACAGAGATGACTTGAATGGCTATTCTTTTCTTGCCGTGGCATGTCTGCAACGACGCAGTCTACGGTTAGGATATCCAGGAAGGTAGAACTGCGGGAACGGTAAAAGGTAATGATTCTTTATGCGAGTACACGGAGTGGATTAGAAAGAAAATCAGGCTGAATCAACACGCGAAAGGAGCCACGTGGCGTTCAGCCTGATCCATCTACAGCCTTACTTTTTGTTGCAGTTCTTCTCGTGCTCTTTCAGTTCGCTTTGCGAGCTGAAAGTCTTGCCACATTTTGAACACTTGAATTGGTCTGCCATGTTGTTCTCCTCGTGAGTTTTTACCCCCACTAAGCCGGAATTTCCATTTTGACTTCCCGGCTGACCGATAACGTACACCCGACCCCGTCAACATGCAATGCTCCCGCCAGGTGTTTTGAGTGCAGAGCCTTTCCGGCGGCCGCCGCAAGATCTCAAAGCCAAAAACTGACGCTTCTCCCACCCATTCCTCAAACACTTTTCCTTCTCCAGTCTCGCTCAGCACCGAAATCTGTTTCGGTCTACGGCTCGCCTATCCTGCTGGTGATGGGAGCGCCGCAATCCTTCGCAGCATGCCCCCAAACAGCCGCCGCGTGAGGTGACTCTCCGCCAGCAGCAGCCAGTAATATCGGGCGTGCTTGATCAGGCGTCCGCCTGTTTTCACCAGCCGCTGCTGCAAGCTCGTGAGCGACCAGTGGTCGATTCTCTTCGGCAGCACCAGCCGCCGCCACAGGTTCCCCAGGTTGTATGTCCCTACCAATAACTCTATCGGAAGTCAAAAGCCCTCTGCGAGCAGTGAGGAAAAGACCTGAACGGGCTGTCCCCGACATCTTCCTTCGCATGGGATGAGTTATTGGTAGGGACAACACAACAAGATTCTTTTAGCGATGACCGGCGCGGAGTTCCAGATCATTCGTCCGCACCTGAAATATGTCGCGCTGCCATCTCATCTGAAGCTTCACGAGGCACACCACCCATTTAAATATGTTCATTTCCCGAACGAGGGGCTGATCTCGCTTGTGATCGTAATGGAAAACGGAAAGACCGTCGAAACAGGGATCGTTGGGCGCGAAGGTGTTTCCGGGATGCACGCGGCGGCGGGTCTTACCCATGGCCCGCTTCGCGAGGTAATGCAAATTGCCAGGAATGGTTTTAGAGTCAAGATCAGCGACTTAAAGACAACGCTCGGTTCCACTCGCGATTTTCAGCGAATCCTGGAGCGATACTCCACGATGCTGGGTTTGCACGTGGCGCAAACGGCGGCGTGCAATCGCCTGCACGATATCGATCGCCGTCTCGCGCGCTGGCTGCTGATGGCTCACGACAGAGTGGATTCCGGAACGCTTCGCATCACTCACGATTTTCTCGCGACCATGCTCGGCACGGACCGGCCGAGCGTCTCCCAGGCCGCCGGAAATCTTCGGAAAATGAACATCATTCAATATCGCCGCGGGACAGTGAAAATTTTGAATCGCGTCGCGCTCGAAAGCCAATCGTGCGAATGCTACGGCGTGATTCAGCGATATGCTCTGATGTCCCATCCGTAGGCGGAGTAGACGCGCTGCGAAGTTGGGTAGCCTCCATACATCGCGCAATGTGTTCGGGAGCGAAAATGCGCTGAGTCGTGTTCCCGCGAATTATTGCCGAGGACTTATCCTTTCTGTTTTTTCGTTACATACAAAATGTATCCGACGACGGTAAACACCACGAAATAGCCTGCCGCCATTAGATGAATGCTGGCGTTTTGGTTGTACTTACCGAGGCTCGTCAAATAATGAAGGCCGCAGTACGTGTACGGGAACAGATATCCATATTTCCAGTTGAGTAGGGAGAGAGAAAAAATCCAGAAGGCGATACCGCCTCCGACGGGCACAAGAAAATTGCTGAACTGTAAACTCACCAGATATTCGAGCGCAAGGATTGGCAGGCAATCGGCGAAATATCGCGCGTTTTCCTTCAGGAAAAAAAGATACGGCACGGCCTCGTGAGGATATGGAACTCCTTTAGTGAGCAAACAGGGGATGACACCCGAGAGGTAGATTCCCAGATTGAACAGGATAAAGCACTGCAGGATCATCACCACGATCACCGCCAGCTTCGCAAGGAAAATAGTAGTCAGTGTTTGCGGAGCCGTGTGCAGTTGTTTCCAGGTATTATTTTTGAACTCAACTTGCGTGATCAGGCTCGTCGCCAATATGAGGCCCAACGGCAAAAGGAAGATCGCCATGGATTCCCAGGAGCTGGTCCATAACTTTTCCCAGAAATTCGAGGAGATGCTTTCCGCATAGAGTCCCCGGCTTCTCACCAGTCTGACCATCAAAACGATGGCAGGAGTAAAAAAGGCACCGATAATGACGAGCCACGACGAAAGGGTCCGGCGTTTCTTGATCCACTCGCTTTGAAAGCAATGTAGGAAGTTCATATGGAATTGGTTCAATTTCTTACGAGATCAATAAAGATGGATTCCAGATCATTTTTTACAATGCTGATTTGATAGACCTTAATGCCGCCGCCTACAAACTGCCGGTTCAATCCGGCGATCACTTCTTTTGCGACGACCGGAATAGTGATTTGCCCGTTTACTAAAGCCGGCGCAAAACCGTTTGACAAGAGAATAGCCACTGTTTTTTCTGAATTGTCGGTGTCAAACGTGACCACGGAGCTGAGCGTTTGATTTTCCCGCAGCGCGGCCAGCGTCCCTTGAAAAAGAAGAACGCCTTTATGAATGATTCCAAGGTGCGTGACCAATCTTTCAATTTCAGATAACAGGTGACTGGAAATCACGATGGTCATCTCGCGTTTCTGATTTAGTTTCTTCAGGAGTTCGCGGATTTCGATGATTCCGTTGGGATCGAGCCCGTTCGTGGGCTCGTCGAGAATCAGTAAGGAAGGTTTATGAAGCAACGCAATCGCGATGCTTAAGCGCTGCTTCATTCCCAGTGAAAAGTTTGCGGCTTTTTTGTTTCCGGTTCCGTGCAGGCCAACTATTTCAAGTACCTCAGGTATTCTCGACTCAGGACATTGATAGAGCTTTTGCAGGACGCTTAAATTTTCCGCGGCTGTTAAATGCTCGTATATGGAGGGAGATTCAATTAACGATCCGAGATTTCTTAGTATTTCGATCCGATGAGTCTCAAATCGCTTGTCGAAAATTCTTATTGTTCCCTGCTGTTTTTTCAAAAGCCCGAGAATAAGCCGCAGAGTAGTCGTCTTGCCCGCGCCATTCGGCCCCAGGAATCCGTAAATCGAGCCGCTGGGAACCTGCAAACCGATGTCATTCAGCACAATCTCTTTCTCAGAGAATTGGTGGGTTAATTTTTCCGTTTCGATGCAGAACATGGTGTCCAGTCCGGTCGATTCAGAATGCAGGCGATAAGCGATAACTCTGGTCTATTTCATCTTAGCTCTTTACTTCATACCATAAAGTACTTCACAACGCAACGCGAATTGCGCGAACCGTCTGCGTCTTCTCCTTGGGGAGGGATGCCGAAAATGGAGGTGACGCAACGTGGAGCCGGTTTTCGATTAACTGCAGACCATCGGCCGGCAAGGCTGCGCCACTCGCTTAGGTACAGAAAATCAACGAAATCCGTTTCTGGCTAGTTGGCGGGACATCATGGCTTCACCGGCGCTCGGCTTTTTGTCGTCCGCTTGGGATACCTCGATGCCAAGCTTCAAGAGTTCTCCATGGATTCGCGGCGTACCCCACCGAGGGTTCGCCATGCTCATCTTTCGGATGAGATCACGCACCTCGGTCGAAACTGTGGGGCGTCCTTCAGGATGGCGACTCTTCCAGGTCCAATAGAGACGGAATCCTTTCCGATGCCAGCGGATAACAGTCTCTGGCTTGACAATGAGCAAGGCAGATCGCCAGCCAGTCCACAGACGGGAGAGCCAGACCCAGAGGATGCGGTCCCAAGTTCGCACTCGGAGTCGATGTCCAGCATTGCGACGCTGTAGCAGCAAGAGCTGGTGTCGTCGCGCAATAATCTCCGCCCGTAAAGCAAGACGGGTTCGACAGCAACGACGAAGGGAGAACAAGATGGAGCGCAGGAGGGTATACATGGTCCGGGAAGCCTACCTGTGGTAGCGTTTCAACTTCAACTGTTTCAATGACGACGGAGTTTTTGGTAGGGACAGGATATTACGATGCACTCCAGGGCTTGTCAACGCGCCGCTCTCTCTCAATACCCACAACCCGACAAAACTGCGTTTAACTGGAACGTATCTGGAACACGGACTTCAAGAATTCAGAGGCAACTCGTCACCGTGCCTCAGTCTCTTTTGCCCGACCAGTGGATTGCTTCCGAGTGCGCTGTGATCCAGGCACAATCGTCAAAGTTACAGGACGGGTAGATCTCCGATCCGCGTACAAATCAGGCTTGTAGCGAGAAGCAGACTAAACAAGTCAGCAAAACTCCCAAAACGAGCCCCAATGTGACGCGTGAACTTGACGCACGAGGGCGGTTGTCATATGGTTTTTGTGCCGAGATAAAGTTGGAATCGGAAATTCCAAATTAGACCTTTCAATCGGGATCCACTTAGTTTCGGAATAGGAGGGAGTCAAATGCCTAAAGGTGAATCGGTGAAGCACGGAGATGTGACTCAGCGAGTGGGCGTGGAAGTGATTCGCGCCCGAGGTGTGGACGTCGAGAAACTCATTAAAATGTTGGTCGCCAACGCAGCAGCGGAATTTGCAAGCACCTATTACTACTACACGATCCTTCGCATGAACCTTGCCGGCCACGAAGACTACAAGGAGATCTGCGAAGATGCGCGGCTCGAAGACCGGGCCCACTGGGAACTGATTGTGCCGCGGATCTATGAGCTTGGAGGCCAATTGCCCAATGACCTCAAAGCATTCCACGATCAGGCGGGATGTCCGGCGGCCAAGCTTCCAGATCCTCCCACGGTTGTCAATATTCTCACGCTTCTTCTCGAATCGGAACGATGCGCGATCCGCAGTTGGAGCGCGGTGTGCGACGTGACGTTTGGAAAAGACCCGCGGACCTATGACATGGCCGCTCGAATTCTCAACGAGGAGATCGAGCACGAGGCGTGGTTCATCGAGCTGCTGGCTCACGAGCGTGACGGCAAGTCGGTCCCGTCTGGCCACTTCCGCAGAGGCGAGCCCGGAGAAGCCCCTTACAGCAAGAATCGCGGTTTCTACAACCCGTAAGAGCGGGTTTCATTCGGCAGACCTTGCGCTGAGACGCGCCTGATGAGCAACGACCAACCATCCCGGGACTTTTTTCGAGTGACGCTCCTCACCCCGTTCGGCGTGCGAACTCTATCTGCTGGTAGAAATGAGCATCTTTGGGATGCGGCACAGGCCGCCGGGATCTTTCTCCCTGCCATCTGCCATCAGGGTCGTTGTCTGAGCTGTGCAGGGCAACTGATAGAGCCTGGCGAGTTCGATCCGAGCGATGCGGAAACTTATTTCCAGCAGGACCGTGAGGCGGGCTTCGTTTTGCTTTGCACCGCGAAGCCCCGCTCGGACCTTCACATAAGAACTCACGTCGAATACGTAATGCGCACGCACCGGGTGAAGCTTCAACTGCCGGCGCCATACGCTTGAGCACAAGAAGAAGCAATGGGGTGTCAAATCCGCACACATCCCGGCTGTAGATCGTCTATTGCTACTGGGACGATGAAATCATGGATCCCATTTCTGCGGGCTTCCGAATCAGCTAGGTCCAATTCCTTCCAGAACCCTCTACCTTCGCCGCTGTTTGAAGTGCGCGAGAGTATGTAGACAAATTTGGCCGCCCGTAACCTAAGGGCCTTTTCGATGTCTCGCCAGAAGATTTCGCCGCCGAGGAGCTTGGTCAGGTCGCACCAGACACGGTAACCGTTTCGGGCAAGTTGAAGGGAGAGCCAGCGTGTGAACGTGTTGTCTTCTATGGCGTGGCTGATCATTACAGCGTCACGCTGCGGAGTGTGGCGATGTTTGGTGGGCGTCCCCCCCCCCCGAAACGGCATCGATGCTCTCTGGGTCCTGCAATAGCGTTATGGAGAGAGTAAAAATTCCAATGAGCAAATGATACCAGCTTTGCAAGCTGATAGGATAAGACTTGGGGAGAGTGGAGGATCGACCTCATAGGTGGGAAAGGCGCTTTGGGTGAGGCAGAAATGTCTCGCCTTAGCGGTTTTGTTTAGCAACGTCATTGAATTAGTGTTTTTGAATCAATGCTGTCCCATCATAAGTTGAACAGATTCAATTGGTTACCCTGATCCTC
>OBLT010000089.1_pt1 | contig 67764 bp, 58 predicted proteins | sample 1518721 | NCBI WGS metagenome assembly OBLT01 (sample SAMEA3539307, study PRJEB22396) | soil metagenome | biome: tundra; feature: field; material: soil | place: USA | collected 2010-05 | depth 0.15 m | reverse complement strand
CTGAAGTGCGGCGGTCTCGTGGTCACTGCCACGGACGTTTCCATGGTAGCAACCGATGCAACGACCGGAAAGGCGTATGCCGCTCGCAGGCCCATCGTGAGCAATGCCAACTGCCTCAAGTGTCACGAGCAGCTCGGCGCCAATCCGTCCTTCCACGCTGGTCAGCGCAACGACGGTTCCACCTGCGCCTTCTGCCACTACCCGAACAAGACCAGCAGCGGATGGTCGGCATCGTCCTCGACCTTCATCCATGGCATCCACGGCGCATCGAAGCGGACCGTGCCTTTCAACTGGCACGCAGCCTGCCCTCCGAACACCACCATCGCCGACGGAACGTGCACATTGGACAATGCGGACTCCTTCGCCAAGGTGACCTATCCAGGCATCCTGAACAACTGTCAGCAGTGCCACCTACCCGGCACCTACGACTTCAGCGCCACCGCCTCTGCGGCCGCGCTACCCAACCTGCTGATGAGCACGGTGGCAACCGGGACATACCCGCCGGCAATTGGCAACTCGCCGTACATAACAGCCGATGGCGTCACGGACTACGGAACCCTCTTCTCCACGGCCAACCTAACCAGTGGAACCAAGGACGGGGTCGCGTGCACGACGACGGCCCCGTGTGTCTGCACTTTGGCCGCGCCCTGTGATGCATCCGGTACGACCTGGGTCAAGTCGCCGATCACCGCCGCCTGCTCCACCTGCCACGACTCGAAGAACGAGATCAAGCACATGCAGGAAATGGGCGGCACGTTCTACGGAACGCGCACTTCGGCCCTTGCCCAATCCGAAATGTGCATGATGTGCCACGGCCCAGGTACGGTCGCGGCCATCGCCGACGTGCACGGCAGGTTCTAGGACTGGAACAGCCGGCAGCGAAGAACTCCCTCCTGCCGACACCTAGCCAAGGGCGGACCCACCGGGGTTCGCCCTTTTCTTTTTGAAAGCGTTGTACAAATGCCGAATGACTTCCTCCCCCAACGATGAGACAGCACCCTTCGTCTGGCTCGACGGTATCGAGTTGGCGGCCACGGTCTGCGACCGCCAGGGCGTCTGCCTGTACATGAACGAGCGGGCGACCCAGGTCTTCGCCAAGGACGGCGGGCGAGCCTTGGTCGGCCGCAACCTGCTCGACTGCCACCCAGAACCAGCCCGCTCGCGTTTCGCCGCCCAGTTGGCCGCGCCAGCGACCAACACCTACACCGTCGAGAAAGCCGGCATCCGCAAGCTCATCCACCAAATCCCTTGGTACAAGGATGGCGTCTTTTCCGGGGTGGTGGAATTGAGCTTCGAGCTGCCCGAAACCCTGCCTCACTTCGTGCGCGACCCGAAATGAGCTACTTGCAGGCGCCGTTCTGACAGGTGGTGCCCGCGGCGCACGTCCCGCCGCAGGCGCCGCAGTTCGTGCTGTCGGCGCCCAGGTTCTTGCAGACTCCCGCGCAGTCCGCCTGCCCGGGCGGGCACGACGAGCAGCAACGGAAGCCCGTGTCGGGGTATGAGAACGTGGGGTGGAGCTGGGTGCCGGTGAAGTCGCAGGCCATGCCGCGGAAGAAGCTGTCGAAGGCACCGCCGCGCGTGGTGTAGATGGCGGTGTCCGCGCCTGCGCCAGCCGACGGACTGGTGGTGTCGAGGACGTCGCGCCGGTCGTCGGTCCACTCGGCCACGTTGCCGCTCATGTCGAACAGGTGGTCGCTGCTGCTGGCGGTGTCGAGATCGCCGGTGGTGATGCAGCTTGCAAGCGATCCACAAGCGACCGACTTGCCCAGATTCGTGTCCGCCCCGTTGCAGGCCGCGGCGCTGTAGGCGCAGGCATAGGGATAGAAACCACTGGCACAGGTTTGGCCGGCTTGACAGGCAAAGCCCCATTCGTCCGTGACGATGTTGCCGGCCTTGCGCGTGGCCTTGCACAAGCGCATGCCAGCGGCCCGACAAGCGGCGTCGGCCTGGTTCCAGGTCACGTTGCTCCACGGCAAGACCAGACCGCCTTTGCCATCCTGGCCGCGAGAACAAGCGCGCGTGCTCGACGTGCCTTGCGAGGCCGCGCTGGCATCGGCCCGACTGGATTCGAACCTATAGATGTAGTAGCTGCTGCCGGGCGCAAGCGAGGCGTTGACATGCACGACGTCGTCGCGCACGCCCAGACAGTCGTGGCCGCCGCACTGGGTGAGACCGGCTGGGTTGTCCCAGGATTCGTCGACCAGGCCGTCGCAGTCGTTGTCGATGCCGTCGCAGATCTCGTCCGTGGGCGTGGCCGCGGGCGGCACACCGGTGAAGTCGCAGGTCGCGGCCAGGCTCTTGTCTGCTTGGCAGTGCCAGGTGCCCTTGCGCACGCACGCGCCCACCGCGGTGCTGTTGGGATCGGTGCAGGGGGTGCCGAGCACCTTCGCGTAGGCATCGTCCACCACACCGTCGCAGTCGTTGTCGAGCCCGTCGCACCAGGATTCCGGGGTGACAATCTGCCCTGCGGCCGTGGTCTGCACCGTCGCTGGATAGTTGCACACCCACGACGGCGCGGTGCCCGCGGGCGCGGCGGCTGGAACTGTGCACACCGGGAAGGACGCGCTGGTTTCCCAGCCGGTGTGGGTCGACCCGCCTGGCCCCTTGCCGCACTCACCTACCTGCAAACAGAAGTTGGATGGAAAGAGCAAACCAGGATCGGCCGTGTCCACAAGGCCGTTGCAGTCGTTGTCCTTGCCGTCGCACACCTCGGGACCGCTCGGCGTGCACTGGTATTCGCAACCGTCGACCGGGTTCTTGTTCGCGTCCACCCAGCCGTCGGCGCAAGCCCCCTCATGGTTCTTGGGATCGAACACGCACACGCCCTGGATGCAGAGGGAGATGGCATGGGGAAGGCTGCACTTGTGGCCGCAGCCGCCGCAGTTGTTCGGATCCGTTTCGGTGTCGATGCCGTTGTCGATGACGCCATCGCAATCGTTGTCCTTGCCGTCGCAGACTTCGACCTGCGGCGTGACCATGCCACCGCAGACCAGTTTGCCGCCGGTGCAGACATAGGCGCCGCGCTTGCACTCGCCCACGCAAACCCCGGTGGTGGGGTCGCAACCCGCGACACCTTCGGCGTAGCAGGTCTTGCCCAGGTTGGGATCGCTCTCGTCGACGACGCCGTTGCAGTTGTTGTCGCGGCCATCACACACCTCTTCCGAGGGCGGTCCCGCGCCGACGCACACAAGCTTGCCCGCGATGCAGGTGGTAAGGCCGGCCTGGCACGAGCCGGCCGCGCTGCTGTAGCAGATTCGATCCGCGGGTGTGTACACCAGTCCGGGATCGTCACCGTCGATGAGACCATTGCAGTCGTTGTCGAGGCCGTCGCAGACCTCGGCGGGATCGGCGGTGGGTTTGCACGCGTACTCGCAGCCGTCGCTCGCCTTCTTGTCGGCGTCATAGTAGCCGGGCTTGCAGCTGAACGCGCACGCGCCCTGCTGGCAGAAAGCATTCCCGTTGGCGGCGTCGCAAACGACCCCGCAGGCGCCACAGTTGTTCGGATCGTTCTGCAGATCGAAACCGTTGTCGATGACCCCGTCGCAGTCGTTGTCGGCCCCGTCGCAGATCTCCTTGCCCCCGTTGGTCAAGAGGCACTCGCAACCGTTGACCGGGTTCTTGTCGGCATCGACGTATCCCGGAGTACACGTGGAAATCGCACACTGCCCGCCCACGCAGGCCGTGGTCGCCGTCGGCGCGCTGCACACGATGCCGCAGGCGCCGCAGTTCAATGGGTCGGTCTGGAGATTGAATCCGTTGTCGACGACGCCATCGCAGTCGTCGTCGATGCCGTTGCACAGCTCGGGCGTGCCCGTACAACCCTTCGGCCCATCGTAGCCGAACGCCCCCCCCGCCTCGCCATGCCCTGGATGCGCGTCGAGCTTGAGCGTCACCCCCGACCCGCCATCCGCCAGGGTCTCCTCGATGGGCAAGAGAAGCTGGGTCGTGCGCTTCGCGCAACCGGCCCACGCCAATACCAACACCAGCACGACGGCATACCTTGTTCGTGCAGGCCATTTGAACGCTAAATCCGACATACCCATGCCTAGTGTACCTTGGTGTGGTACTCGCGTAAATGAACTGCCTCGTCGGTAGTTCCGGGAAAAACTGAAGGCCAGGGCTAGGAGCCGGGGGTTCGACCGGCTTTGCTCCCCGGCTCTCCCTGGAGCCCGACGCCCGGAACCTGTGGGGCTGACAACTTGGCGCGCTTGTCCTCCATGCGTCCTTCCTCGGCCATGCGCACCAGGGCGTCGAAGGTCGTGCCTTGCTCGGGATAGCTGGCGGTTCCCATGCTCAGCCCGAAGAAGAAGGGCGCACGCAGGCTGAGGGTGGCAAGCTTGTCGCGCAGCCGATGCAAGAGGAACTGGCAAGATGTTCGGCCCATGTCGGGAAGAATGACCGCGAACTTGTCGGCCTCGACGTGGCAGCACACGTCGTGTGCGCGAACCGACTTCTCCAGGAATTCGGCCACCCAGCGCAAAACCAAATCGCCTTCGCCGGGGCCGTGGGACTTGTTGATGAGATGGAAGTCGTTCACGTCCAAAATGAGGATGGTGAAGGGTCGGCCCGCGGCCCGGCGTGCCCGGCTGAGCTCGGAGCCAAGTCGTTCGGCGAAGTAGCGCCGATTCCAAAGCCCAGTCAGGCTATCCCTGTAAGTCAGGGCACGCAGATCCTCGAGCTTCGCGATTTCTCGCCGCAAGCTCTCATTTTCACGTTGCAACTCTGCGATGTTGGACTGCGATTCCATCGCGTCTGAAGCGATCTACTCCCGAAAAGAAGGTTCTAGCAAAAACCATCGGACTAGCCAACTTGTCTCCGTATAATCCGACCACTTATGCAACCAGACAGAGCCGTTCTCTTCGACCTCGACGGAACCTTGGTCGATACGGAACGTGAAAACGTCGAATCCGTGGTGCTGGCGGCCCGCCGCTGGCAGGTGGAGCTTGGCGCCGACATGCGCAAGTTCATCGTCGGCCACTCGTGGAACGAGATCCACACGAGAATCCAGCGCGAATACGGCCTCGACGTCGAGATGGGCGTGCTCATCGCCGCCGCCGTGGAGGAAAAGCGTACGCTGTTCGCCGCACATGGATATGAGGCCTTGCCCGGAGCGCTGGCGCTCGTGCGTCGCCTATGCGGGCGTGTTGGCCTGGCCATCGCCTCGGGGTCGAGCCGGGTCGAGGTGCAGGAAACCATTGCCGGCATTGGCCTCACCGAGTGTTTTCAGTATCTGCTCGGCGCCGAGGACTACAGCCGGGGCAAGCCGCACCCGGAGCCCTATCAAACCGCCATGAGCCTGCTCGGGGTTGCACCGCGGGCGTGCATCGTCATCGAGGACGCCGAGCCGGGCATCCTGTCCGGCAAAGCGGCCGGCGCTCACGTCATCGCGGTCAGACGGGCGAATTGGATGGGCTACGATCAGTCGGCCGCCGACGTCATCGTGGACACCTTGGAGCAAATCGGCGACGACTTGCTGGAAAAGCTGTGGCGAAGTTAGCGGCAGAGAGAGGTAGCGCGATGGCTGGAGACAAGAACGCAACCACAGCGACCCTGCCTCTCGTTTTAGTCGAGCGGCAGGGTACGGTGACGTGGCTCGTCCTGAATCGCCCCGACGCCGCCAATGCCCTGTCGCGCGCGCTGGTCGCGGCCCTGCGCGCAGAGCTGGCGGCTCTCGCCGGCCCTTCCGATTTGACCGCGGTGGTGCTGACGGGGGCGGGAGACAAGACCTTCTCCGCGGGCGCGGACTTGAAAGAGCGGCTGGGCATGACCCTGGACGAGACCCGCGCCTTTCTCGACGAGCTTGGCGCCCTGGTGCAGGCGATTGCGGACTTTCCCCGTCCGGTTGTCGCGGCCATCTCGGGCGCGGCGCTCGGTGGCGGTTTGGAGATGGCGCTGGCTTGCGATATGCGCCTGGCGGACGAAAGCGCGAGCATGGCCCTCTCCGAGGTGCGGCTGGGCATCATTCCTGGCGCCGGAGGCACGCAACGCCTGTCGCGCCTGTGCGGCATTGCCGTCGCGAAGGAATTGATTTTGACTGGCCGACGGATCGATGCGACCACCGCCCTCAAGCTCGGCCTGGTGTCGAAGGTGGTGGCGAAGGCGGATCTGCGCGCGGCGGTCGCTGCGCTCTGTTCCGAGCTGGCCGCCGCAGGGCCGCTGGCTTTGGCCACCGCCAAGCGCGCCATCGACGCGGGTTTTGGCAAGCCGATAGGCGAGGCCCTGGCCATCGAGCGCGCCTGCTACGAAACCGTGCTCGCCAGCGAGGATCGCAACGAGGGCCTGCGCGCCTTCGCCGAAAAACGGCCGCCGCACTACCGGGGAAAATAGCGTACGGTATCCTGGATGGGATTGGAATCGCCGTTTGTTCGCCGTACGCTCCGTGCTTCAAGAACCATCGCGCTCGCAGCCTTGCCCATGATGTTCGCGGCCTTCGCACTGGGATGCGATGGCGGCACTGGCCAGGGCATCCACGGCGATGGGGACGCATCCGGCGACGCAGGGAATTCCAGCTATGTTTCTCCCGATGGATCGGTGAAGGGTAATCTCGCCTTGTGGACCAGCGGGGTGGGGCGCAAGGTGCAGCCCACCACGGCACCTGGCCTCGGAACTTCCATCGCCCTTGAAACCTACCGCGATGCTTACGTCTCGGCGCAGGTGGTGGTGCGGGCGAGCGGCGGCGATCTCTCGGGCGTGCGCGTGGCCACCACCGATCTCTCCGACGGCGCGGGGCATTCCTTGAGCAGCGATAGCCTCGTGCTATTTCGTGCCGCCTTTATCGATTTCACCGGCGTCACCGCCCACGGTGGCAACCTCGACGTACCCAAGAATTCGCCCACCGGCGATGGCCGAATCCCCGATGCCTTGGTGCCTTTGGTCAATCCCTACACCCAAGCCGACGCTGGCCAGCCCTTCGACGTGCAGGACGAACACAATCAACCACTGTGGCTGGATGTGCATGTACCCAAGGGAACCGTGGCCGGAACCTATCTCGGGAATTTGACCATCATAGCGACGGGCGGCGCGAGTGCCACGGTGCCTGTGAGCGTGAAGGTGTGGCCGATCGATTTGCCCGACATGCGATCGGTGACCACGCATTTCAAGATGTCGACCAACGATTTCCTGCAATACCACAAGGGCATCTCCACCTGCTCGGCCAGCAGTTGTTGGTTGGACTACACCCCCCAGGCGCGCACGCTGGTGAAGCGCTACGAGGAGTTGGCCCACAGTCATCGCATCGACACCGAACAGAGCTTTGTCGTCTCGCCAGACAATGGCTACGCGGTGCCCACCGATTGGACCGAGTACGACAACGCGATGGCGCCCTATATGACCGGCGCCTACTGGTCAGATGGCGTGCCGAGCTCTCGATTGGGAACGCCCTTTTCACCGGGCGTTGGCTGGGGCTTGGAAGCGCAATGCACGCAAGCGCAGTACACGGCCTTGGCGGCAGCGTGGGCGGCTCATTTGAAGGCCAAGGGATGGTTCGACAAGGCCATCGTCTACGCGGCCGACGAGCCTGATTCCACATTATTTCCAGCCATCGCCAAGAATTCCACGTGGATGCAGGCCGGGGATCCGGATTGGAAAGCGCACATCATGGATACCACCGCACCCACTGCGAGCAATGTTTCGGTGCTAAATCCCGCACTCGGTATCTATTGCGTCGCCTTGGCTTGGTACGACAACTGGAACGATCATGGCGCGATCTATGGTCGCAAAGAGTGGCCGGGGTTGATGTCGCAGGGAATTCAATTGTGGTTCTACGAGAGCAACGCCCAGGATCCGCCGTATGTCACCTTTGCCAGCAACACGCTCGATGGCCTCGAACCCACACTCATGATGTGGGGCGCTTGGTATGAACACGCCACCGGTTTCCTCTATTGGGATATCGCCGCCTGGACACAGACCGATCCCTGGGGACCCACCATTGGCTTCAACAAAACCGGAGATGGTGTGCTTCTGTACCCGGGAAATCATGACGGCGTCATGGCCCCGGTGGGCTCTCCCGCCGACGTGACGGTGGATGGCCCCATTCCCTCGCAGCGCCTGAAAATGGTCCGCCAAGGCCTGCAGGATTGGGCGCTTTTCCAGCTTGCCGATCAAAAGGGCTTGGGTACCCAGGCGCGCGCCTCGGTGGCCAAGGTCTATTCCCAGCTCGGCGGTTGCACCTACAGCGGCTGCCCGGCCCCCGCTGGCGGCTTCTTCTGGAAATCCGACGAAGCGCTGGTCGCCCAGGTTCGCGCCGAAATCGCCGCGCTGGTGACGCCATAGGTACCTTACGAGGGCAAGGACGAACAGGTGGTGGGCAGGCCGGATCCCGCGATCGGGAAGCGCAGCGGGCAGCATCCGCCGCCAAATTGAACGGCTCGCGAAAGCGCGGGCTAGCGCGTAGCCGGATCGGGCAGCGCGAGTTGGAAGTCGCCGCCATCGCCTGACGTCGTCTCGGCGAGCGGGATGGTCGGGTCTACGCAATAGGGCCAATCCACGATGCAGAAGACCTGCATGGCGGTCCCCGCCAGGCCGTTCTGGAATCCATCCATCACCGTCGAGGACCAGGTCATGGCGGCCGGCACCTTTTGGGTGAAGGGGAATTCGGTGGCCTGCATCGGACCAGGGCCGACGAAGGTCCGCGCGAGCCCGGTGCTGGCATCCGGTGCCACCAGCAAGACATAGATTCGGCCAGGGCTCACCCCCATCGAGAAGGTGCCATACTTGCTCACGGCAACAGCCCAGGGAACCTCCGGCGTGTCGTTGCTGCGGTCGTAGGCGACGACATCGACGTGGGTCCAGTCGATTGGCGTGGACCCGGCGCCTGAGGTGAGGTGTCCACTGATTTTTCCCTGTGCCGAGAGGTAGACCGTCTGGGTCCCCCCGCCCGTGGGAAGGGTCAGCGGGCGTGACGTCGTGGCCGAGAAGAGACCCAAGGTCGACGGCACCAGCAAGGCGTCGTAGGTCGTGCCATCGGGCAGGTTGGCGAAGGTGACGGAGCCCGTGGTGGATGTCGTACCTTCGATTTGGATGTTGCCGTTTGCGGACTGCGGGCCGGACGCGGCAGAAGTCAGGGTTCCCACCGTGTTCGCTTGTGCGGAGGTGAGCCGCACGCGCGTTCCCACGCTTGGATTTCCAGCGGCATCAAGCACGTTCAACGTCAGCGTGGCCGAGCTGACGGCGTTCCACGAGAAGTTAAGCGTGGTGTCGCCGGTCAGGACGACGGACGCGGGCGCGACAGCTTCGGGAAGTCCGCTTCCAATCGGCGGTGAAAGCGAAACCCAATACGTGCCGGGCTGAGCGTGGAGCAAGTACTTACCTTGGGTATCGCTGCTCCCCACGGACGAAAAAAGCAGCTTGCTCGGCTGCGAAGCGGTGGGATCCTGGTTGGTCAGCATGACGCGAACATCGGCAACCGCCTGGCCGCCCGATGCAGAGGTGGAACCGGTCACCGTCACACCTCCGGCCAGGCCGAAGGATGAGCTGTTGATGCTCGCGGGGGTCAGGCTTTGGAAGAGTTGCGGCGCCGTGGCCGCCACTGTTCCGCCGTTGCTGCCGTCGATGGGCACAACCAGCACGTCGTACCTCAGCAAAGCGCCAGCGCTATTCGCGGCGAGCAGTTGCGTGCTGAATCTACCGGCAGTGGGGTCCGACAAGCCATCGGCGACCAGATCGCCACCGGAGGCGTTGATCCGGACATAGGCATCCATAAGACGGCTGCCCACGCTGGGAGCAACCTGCACCGCCACGCCGCTGGAAAGAACGAGAGTCTCCTGGGCGAACGGCGGATTCCCGGCCAGCTTGAAGTAACCCGACTGCACCGGAATGTTGGTGCTTGGAGGTGGCGCGAAGCGAAGGTTCAAGTTGCGGCCACAATCGAGACAGGGGTTCGCGGGCGCGACGCTATTCTGGACCGTGACCAAGCACGCACCCGTGTTGTCGCTGGCGGTGAACGAATAGTTGCCCCCGTCCGTGAGAGTGAAGGCGGCCGATGCCGGGTCTTGCGTGCCGAGCGCGGCCGGAATGGGCGTGCCATCTCGGTTTGCTTGCCAGTTCCAACTCGCAGCTGTCGCGGGTCCGCCGGAAACCACACTGGCACGCAGCACGACCTGCAGATTGGGCCCCGCCACCAGGCTGAAGTCCCTGAATGAATCGGTAGCCGGAACCACGGATTCGATCTGCGCCACACAGCGGGACGGCTGGCTGTCCGCGAGCCTGAGATCGGCGACCGCCGCATCCGGCGAGGGGCCGCCATCCCGTTGCACAACATCGGAGCCGACGGCGAGATCTGTAGAAGATGCATCGGGCGGTATCCCCGGCCCATCGGAGGTCGTCCCCGCGTCGGCTAGGGGACTGCCCCCGACGCCGATCGCGCCTCCGTAGCCCGCCACGCCCCCGCTGCCCATCGTGCCCCCGCGGCCCGTGCTCCCAGCCATGCCCGATGAGCCGCCCGTTCCCGCGCCGCTGGTCTTGCCGCCACCTCCCGACAGACCTCCCGCGCCCGCGCCTGCCAAACCGGACGCGCCGCCTGGACCGCCCGCGCCGCCGCCGGCGCATCCCACACACGCATCCCGTTTGTAGACCGGTGCATCCGCGGAGAGATTGGACTGCAGCACCTCGCCCCGATTGGCGTCCGATGGGCCCCCATCGCGCCCGGGCGGGGCCGCATCCTGGTTGGAAAGCGAGCCGCCTTCGCCGCCGACTGCCATGGCTCCGCCAGACCCCATGGCCCCGCCCTTTCCGGGGCTGTTGCCTGCCGTGCTATTGCTGGCGGCAGAGCAGCCCGAGGCCCAAGCGGCCACAAGCGCAAGAAGCACGAGAACACGGCGTGGCGTCGTCATGGCTGGAATTGCACCGTCCACGTGGTCCAGCGGACGCAATCGTTGGGCGTGCCGCAAGCAGTGCTTCCGCAGCAGATGTCCAAGTCCTGCGAACAGACCTGGCCACCCGCCTGGTAGAGCTTCTGCACAGGTGTGTCCCGCGCCTCGACACGCAGCTCGAGGGTGTCGCCTGCCCGCGCGTTGGGGAACATGGCCTGGCTGACCGTGAACGAGTCGGAGGTGTTGGTTTGATAGGTCCAGGTCGGCGAGGCTTGTGTCGAATCAAGCACCGACCAAACGAATTGAGTAGGCGAGTGGGTCGACCCCGCGGGCAAGGGATAGGGCTCGCAGTCATCGGCGACGTTCAAAACCTTGAAGGTGCGGCTTTGGTAGCTCCCCCCCAAATCCGTGCTGCGCGAAAGCAGGATCCGCTTCGCATACACATCGGGATCGGTGCGCTCAATGCACGGTGGTTTGTCCACGTCGACGGGAATCGAGAACGTGTCGGTGTTGCTGGTCGCGGAGGAGGACGGGGGACCGGACGCGGTTTCCGTGATCGAAAGGGTCACGGTGTAGGTTCCAGGCGAGCCGGCGTAGAAGCATTGGTGCTGATCGGCAATGGCTTTGGCTACGCCGGTGCAGGGGGCAAGTTGAATCGACTTGCCCGCGGGATCGGTCCCGGCGTACGAGAGGGTCCAAGTGAACTGAAGCTGATCGCCCGAGGCAAAGCCCGAGTCGTCCGCATAAAGATGCACCTGCGAGCAAAGCGGGCGCTGAGGCGGACCGGAGGGAGCGCCTGAGAGATCCACGATCGTGGCAACCGGAGCAGGAGTGATTGGATTGGGGGTGCAACCAATCCCTGTGGCCCCGTTGTGATCGGTGGTCCGAGCGCACAAGCAAAGGGGGGTCACGGAATCCGCCGTCAGCATGTAGGGCGCGGCGCTGTCCATCAGGAACGATGTTTTTTTCGCTAAGCTCCACGCAGCAGGGGTGATCGACTTACATCCCGCGACTGGGAGTGGGAACTCGGCCCATTCCAGCAGAAGAGATGATGGGGTGTCCTCGTCGTCGGTCACCTTCGCTGTGAAGGCGGTCGGGATCCCGAAGTCAACCGGATCGCTATGATCGTTGATCGTCACCGTGGGCGCCTTGTTGATTGGATCCGTGAACAGCAGACACCCGGACAATCCGAGCGCCGCGCCGAGCGCCGCGGTGAAGGCGAGGTATGCGCGAATCGACCGACCCACGAATGGGACGCTACCACAAATGCCGTTGCGCGAAGCACCCTCTGCATATCGATAGTCATCGACTACAAAGGGACTGCAAAGGGCGTTCCAAGCCCCAGGCCCAGCAAGCTAGTCGCAGGCGCCTAAACCGCACGACCTAGGTCCGACACGAATGTCGCGAAGGTTGGAAAAAGCCTGTGATCGAGGTCCTGCGCTCAGTCGTTGCGCCAGCGTCCGGCCAGCGCCGCTGGCGGGAGGGCGATACTCTGAAAGCGCGGCACGCGCACCTCGCCGCGGCCTTGAGCGGAAACCATAGGCATCAGACCGTCCTTGATCAGTGCGTCGATCTTGGACTCTGGCAGCCACGCCTGCGCGCAAGGGGTCTGCACCGATTCGCCATCCTGCTTGGTGACGTGGGTAGGCAGGTCGTCGATGGACGATTCGTCGCCAGGCGCGAAATCCCATCCACCCGCGCCGGTGAACGACTGGGCCAATAGTTGCGCCACAGCCAAGGCCGACGAGCCCCACAGGTAGCGCTCGGACACGGGCGGAGAGGCCTGCTCGGTGAACGCAAATCGTTCGGTGGGATCGGTGCCTTTGCCGTAGGGCAAGCGCAGCAGGATGTTCGGCAGCGCCAGCGCGATGGAAGTCGCCGCGGTGCTGTTGCGCAGGGCCGTCCACGCGCGCTCATCTTCGAGCGAAGCGAAGCCTGCGGAATAGGCCGCCCAGTCCATGCCCGCCACCACCGCCGCGTCCACCTGTTGCGCCAGCGTGCCCAAGCGGGCGAGCAGCGCCGCATCCTCTTGGCCGCGTCCATAGGCATTGCAGTCGACGAGCAGCGACCACGGCTTGTCGCCGACACGATCGACGACGATGCCGTAAAGCGCCGTCTCAGTCAGGCTAGGAGCAGCGGCAAAATCCTCGGCCAGCTCGGCGCGGCTGAGGTCGAGGACATGGACTTGCAGCGATTCGTCGAGCTCCAGGGTGCGAAGAAGTCTGTCGAGGCCACGCCAAGCTGCTTCCACGGCCTGAAAACCCGGGTTGTGCAAGAGCGCCCGCATGAGCTCGCCGGTCATGCCGTCGACAGCGGCCACCAGATCCGCCTGGCGAGGATCGGACCTGCCCACGACGTGGGGCGCGACCGCCTCGCGGATCATGGCATCGACCGCCGAGGCTGGTTTCACCGCCGGCGCTTCCGCGGCGGAAGGTCGGCCGAGTAGCCGCTGCAAATCCTCGCCGTGCGCCGCCATCTCAACAGCGGTGGGTGCTGCCTGAATGGGCGCTACGCTGCCCACCATCGCAGCCGCGACAGCAAAAGTCTTGGGATCTTGCAGCTGCCGACGCAGCTCGCGCATGGGCGCGAAGAATTCCAGCGACGTGAAAAGGTGGTCGGGGTGAAAATCCTCCAGCTCGCCGATGGCAACGGTTACCGGCGGCTGATCGCCGAGCCGGATCTGAATCCGCGGAGCGATCTTGGCGAACAGCGACGGAAGGCTGTCCAGGTCGACCCGCTGCGGGCGAAGCTCGGCGCCCGATCGCACCTCTGCGCGACTGCCATGGCCGCCAAAGTCGCCCAGGACCAACAAGCGCATGCGTGCGTCCGGCCGCTGATCGAGCTTTGGCTTGGGACCCTTGCCAAAGGCGAAATTCATTTCGATACCAGCACGCGATCGGTCGGCCATGGAGTCCTCCAGCACGCAGGCTAGCCATTCGCCCGCATTCTCTCAAGCCTGGCGATCAGGGAATTTCTCAGGATGAATCCCGCGCAGCGCAAACACCATCCAAGGGTCAGCCCTTGTCGTCACGCCTGCTTCTCCGAATTCGGCTCGAACACCGCGAACAACGACCCGGCCTTCCCCGCGTGCGTGACCATCCGGGCTCAGCGCTCGACTGCCCAGTTCCGCACCAGGTACACTCTGTCGCCGAGCCAGGCTAGGTAGCGAAAGGCGCCCTCGGCGTCGAAGATCACACCGCACCGTTGCGGGAGCCTGCAGTCGAGCCCGCGCAGGCCGACCGCATCGAATGTTCTTCCCTCCACCCCTGAAACCGTGACCACGCGCTTGTTGACGTCTTTGGCGGCGGCATAGACAAGGTCGCGCCCCATCGGGCTGAACGCAAGGGTCTCCGCCATCACGCCGGCATAGGAATGTTCCTCCCGCTCATCCACCACCACGAACTGGACCGGACCTCTCCTGGCCGCAAACGCCATCCGGCGCCCATCGCCGCTGAACACGATGGGGTCGGCGATTTCGGCATATTCGGCGCCGATTCGCTGTCCGTCGACCACGACATACATCCCCCGGTCATCGCCTGCACCATCACATCGATCGCAGGCGGCGTGCGCCACCCTTCTGCCATCGGGTGCGAAAACCGGGCGGCCAACCCCAGCGTAGGCTCGGCCCCTTTTTCCGTCCACCACCACAAACCAACTGTTGGCGTCGCCCGCTTTGTAGGCCAAGTGCCTGCCGTCTGGGGAAAACACGAAGCTGTAGTCATCGACACGTTCGTAAAGGCCAAGCTCCTGCTCGTTGACCACCACGGCCCGTCGCCTGCCGACGCTGGGCGAATAGACCACCCGCGTGCTGTCTGGACTGAAGAAGACCGCCCCGCCGAGATCATCGTAGTCGCGTCCCCGTCTTCCATCCGCGACCACGAAGAAGCGCCTCCCTTCTCTGCCGGCGTAGGCCACGTGACGGCCATCCGGACTGAACACTGGGGTTGCGCCGACGATGCCATCGTGCCTGGGGCCGTCTCTGCCATCCACCACAACCGCCCACTGATTTCCCGTTCTGGCCGCGTAGGCCAGCCTCTCGCCGTTGGGCGAAATCGCCAGCCCAGCGATTTCGTCGTACTTGCCGCCTTCCTGGCGGTCGACGACCACGAGCTGCTTCGCCGTGCCTCCAGTATCAACCGAAACCACATAGGCGAGCCTGCGTCCATCCAGACTGAATAGTAGATTCGGGAACACCCCTGGATGGCCCTTCACCGATGGATGCTTGTCGGACTTTTCCACGCCGTCCACGACGGCGAACCAAAGATCCTGCGTGTTCCTGGCCAGGTAGGCCACCCGCCTGCTGTCAGCACTGAATACGGGTTTCCCAGCCAGTCCCGCATAGGTCAGCCCCGCCTTGCCGTCGACAACCATGTGTTCCCTGCCCTGCCCATCGGACACGGCGTACGCCATCCTCGTGCCGTCCGGACTCACGACGAACGTGTCGGATCGCCACTTGTTGGAGTCGACAATGTCGACCAGGGTGAGCGACTCGGTTCGGCTGCGAGGCCTGGCCCGCGGTGCCGGCCGATCTTCCTCATCGGCGCGCGCCACATCCCCTACCCCGGATGCGACGGCGCCTGCAAACAGCGCCGCCGCCAAAGCCAGCCTGCCAATTCGCGAAGGCAAGGTCCGAGTCACCATTTGCCTACACTAACAGAAACCAGAACCCCGACCGCGGGCCATCGATCACACCGCCATTGCACACCGCCGATGCGCACCGCCGATGCACACCCTGAAGTTGAGGGAACTCCTCGCTACCTTGGAGTAGAATATCTTCATGGCAGACGAGGTATCCAAACAGGCTGCGCCTTGGCCAGGCGCCATAATGGAGGAATTGGCAGCGACCAAGTGCCGACTGGAACCCCTCCTTCCGGACATGGATCCCGGCGATCTCGATCTCATTCTGACCAGTCTTCTGCGTCCCTTCGGCTCAGGGCGTCGCTTCTTCCTGCGCGAGGTTCGCCCCGATGTCCGCATCTTCTGACGAAGCCTTTGTCCTGCAGGTACTCGATGCCCTCGAACAGACCGGGCTGGAGGCCCTTGTCGTTGGCAGCGTGGCGGCGGTTCTTCAGGGCTCTCCCGTCACGACCCAGGATCTCGACCTTCTGGTCCGCGATACACGTGCCAATCGCCAGAAGATCGAGAAGCTCGGGCAGTGTCTGGGTTCTCGTCCGCGTGAAGTATCTTCGCTGACCAATGTTCTACGTATCGACGCGGCCGCTGCTCCGGTGGATTTGCTTTTCGACCGCCTTCCCGGCGGCCTTTCCTTCGAGTCGCTGCGTTCGCGAAGTGTCGCCATCGATCTAGGAGGCCGTACTGCCACCGTGGCCAGCCTCGAAGACATCATCGCATCCAAAGAAGCCGCCGCCCGGCCCAAGGATCAGGCCCAGCTCCCCATTCTGCGCGATACCCTGCGGGTCAAGAAGGCGCTTGAGAAGCCCTGACTGAAGACGCGCGCCCACGGTCTTCTCTTCCTGCCCGCCGAAGGAAAACTGCCCCTCCCATTCTTCACGCCCGCCCGAGTGCCCGCTCGCGCAGGCGACGCACGCTCATCACGTCGAGGCGTTCGCCCTCGAAGACGATCTGGGTCGGGTACGGTACCGTGCGACTATCGCATCTCAGGTAGTCGCTGACATCCATCCAGCGAATCACGCCGGCCGAGGTGCGGATGACCAACATCACCGGGTAGGCCTGCTCTTGCCAGTAGCTGGCCCAGCGCGGGTTATTGATCTGGAAGACCTCGGCGCCATCGCGTTTGCGCTCGCTCAGGTAGGAATCGCCCGACTTGAGCTGCAAGTAAACCCTGCCAGAATCAACGATTCAACCCCGAGGATCGCCACGCGTCACAATACGGTCCGCAAGTAGCTTGTGGGAATGTTGCGCCCCCCACAAGAGAGCCTCAGCTCCATCCGGAACCTCGCCACCCGGCAACAGGCCTGTGGCCGTCGCGTCATAACCAGGATTCGACTGCTTGATCATTCGAGCGATTTCCTGATTATGTTGCTCCGGGGCGAGGACTCGTTGGACAATAGAAACAAAGTGCCGACGCAAGTCATGTAGCGCCTCCCCTGGCGTCTCATACCGGCCGCTGACACCGTCCAAAACCCGAACTGCCGCAGCCAACGGGTCGAGCGCCGCATGGCGGAGTCCACGATAGGCACTCGGCTTCTCGATTCCGATCTCCTCAAATGGTTGGTTCGGGAAAATGAGTCGACCTCGATCGATGATTGCGGACAATCGATGGCGACAGGTCCCTATCGAATCCGCCGGCCCATTTTTCTGACTGGGAGGAACGCAATACTCGGCCTCGCTCAGCAGATCGATCGCCTCAGCTGCCCAGGCTCGAACCTCCCGAAGCCACTCAGCCGTTACACCTAGCCCCGCTAGGTGCTGTTGGGATTTGGCAGCTTGTCTTGAGAGCAGGGAGAAGTAGAACGAAACGAGAACGCCGATTCCACTCGCGATTGCTGCGATGAAGGATGCATCCGCTTTCATGGCATTGATTCCCCGCGAGCGCCTTGTTCTAAGCCATGGCTCATATGTTCAGTGAACACTACCACAGCCGTCCACTCCTCCCCCTCCCCGCGAGCGGGTGGCCGGATCGGAAGGGGCCTACCGAGTGCGCAAGCGGGCGCGCGCGTGCCACGCGCGAACGGGATGTATCGCCATGCTCCCACATGTCCGGATGGCCACAGTTTCCCGCGGCACACTTGGTGGGAAGGATCCGATCCGGACAGGACCCGCGAGCGCCACTCTTGGCAGGCAACATCTTCCTTGAACAAACCAAGCCTTGGTCTACAGAATCCCCCCATGAAGGACGAAATCCCCGCGTTCGAGGCAGCCATCGCGCGTTTGATGTCCACGTTCGACGCCGTGCCCGAGTCGCTGACCAATGTGAAGCCGCGGCCCGAGGATTGGAGCATCAAGCAGATCGCTTGCCATCTCGTCGATTCAGCCAGCAACAACCACCAGCGATTCACCCGGCTGCAACGCACGCAACACCTCGAATTTCCCGCTTACGAAACCGAACCCTGGGTCGCCGTCGAGAAACCCGAAGGGCTGCCCTGGAAAGATTTGCTCGACCTGGTCAAGGTCTACAATGTCTTCATTCTGCATCTCGCGCGAAACATCGATCCCGCGTGCTTGAACCATGTCTGGGTGATTGGCGACGAGGCGAAGACGCTCGAATTCCTGGTGCGCGACTATTACCGCCACATCGACTGGCACCGGGCCCATTTGGAGACGAGAATCCTCGATGTCCGCGCCTTGTCACGCCCGTAGGAAGCTTCAGCGCCCTCCCTCTCGTGCCAAACGCTCCAATGACTTGCCTTGCGCGGACCAGATCGCCAATTGCGTAAGGGCGAAGTGGTATTCGCTTTCGCTTGGTAGCGACATCTCGACGGCGGCGCGGTACCAGTCATGGGCCTGGTCCAGCTTGCCCAGGCCCTGGGCGCGCGCGCCGAGATAGAAGGCGACCTCGCACGCCTGGCTCGGGGTGGTTCCGCGCAGGGCCGTGCCGGCCGCCTCGTCTTCCAAGCCCATGACCACGCGGCCGAGAAGGTAGTAACGTGCGCTGCCTGGCGCGGCGAAGTGCTGTTTGAGCGCCCCCAGGTGGGGCGACGGTGGATGCCACTGCGCGGCCACGGCGCGAAAGAGCCAGAGCAACTCGCGAGCCTGGCCCGGCCCCGGCTCTTCGAGCAGCCACAGCGGCTCCTCTTTGCGCTCGACGAGGGCGCCCGTCGCGAACTGGGCAGGCGCGCCGTGAAGCCACTGTCGCCCCCACGCCTCGGCCGCCGCGTCGCCCATGGCAGCGCGCGCGACATCGTAGTGCCGGAGTACCGCGCCCATGCGATCCGTCGGCGCGGTCATTTGTTCGATCAACGCCATGGCCAGCTTCGCGTCTCGCGTGCCCACGGCATCGATGATGGTGTCCTGGGCGGCAGGAAGCCCAACCTTGAGGATCTCCTGCATGGCAGCGCTCGCCCCCGGAACCTTGTCTCGCACGAACACGTTCGCGAAATTCGGGCCAACCAAGTGCGGGTAGTCGAGCCGACGCAAGTTGCCTTGCTTCAGAATCTGGGCGGCATCGGCCGGCTTGCCCAGACGCCAGGCGACCTCGACCAGGACCCTGGTAGCGCTGGCGCCGGGATAGCGCGCGGCAGCCGCCTCGGCCATGGCCTGGGCCTTCTCCCCCTGCCCCGTGAGTGCGTACAGCGTGGCGGCGTCGCGCATGGCTCCGCCCTGGCCGCTGCCTAGGGCCGGCTCGATGGCGCGCAGAGCTTCCTTGTATTTGCCCATCGCGCGCAGTGCCTCGGCGAGGTATCTGCGCGCCTGGACGCCGTCGAGCCCGCGCGGGTTGGGATGCTGATCCAGCCACGCCTGCGCCAGCCGCACGATGTCCGCGTGGCGTTCGTGGGTTTGTAGGACGCCCACCAGGCAACCAAGCGCGTTCGAGCTTTCCGTCTCACGCGCGGCCGTCGTTTCCATCTCGCGCAGGCTCGCGGGCAACGAAGCCAGGCCCAGCTTCACGCGCGCCTCCAGCAACCGAATGCGTTGACAGGCGTCCAGTTGTGGGAGCGCGAGCGCGGCATCGATCAAAGCAGGATCGCCGGTGTACGTGGCCAGGAACACGTGGACGCCGGGCATGGCCGTGGGCGCAACCTCGGCTTCGCTCCGATACATGCGTTCCATCATGCGCAGATCGGGCAACTTGTACGCGATGTCGCCTGCCATCGCGCGGTTGTTCGGCCGCGTATCCAGGCGGGACACCACGGCCCTGGCCGCCGCATAGGTCGCCGGATTCTCCCAATCGAGTCTGTCTTGAATGGCATCGAAAATATCGGTGATTGCGAGCCCGCCGATGCCGGGCAGTGCCTGCACGTTTTCCAGCAGCTTTCCCGTGACATCTTGTCCGGACTGCGACACCACCAGGTAGTCGAACCAGCGTTTGAACGCGCCCGCCGTAGGCCCGGCATCTGCGGCAAGTGCGCGCGAGAATGAGGCGGCGGCCGGATTCGAGCACAGCGCATAGAGATAGTCGCGCCCCTTCGCCCGCAGGGCCGTGAACATGGCCCCCCGGTAGTAGGCCCCGACTGCGTCCGCGACCGGATCCGCTTTGGAACCAGCCATGGCGGACACCGCCGCGTCGAATGTCGAAAGCGCCTTGCCAGAGTCGATGCCGAGCCGGTCGAGTAAAGTCGGATCGGATTCACCAGGCCGCGCGCGCGTCTTGGCCGCCTTCTGGGCCCAGGCACCGCCAGCGTCGCGCAGCGCGGACAGCAGGACCAAGGTCGGTGCGCGACTCGCCAGCGATCGTTGCAGCTCGAAATCGCCCCACACGATCTTTTCCAACAGTGCTGGCACGGTCGAGGAGAATTCGGCGAAGTGAGCCTGCTCGAAATGTTGGGCCTCGTCGAAGCGTTGACTGAGCAGCAGTCGCCGCAGCCATAGCAGGCGGACGGCCGCGTCGCTTGCGGTCTCCGACGCCAGTGCCGATAGGCGCTTGTCATCGGCAAACAGGTAGGCGCGCACGGCGCTGGTCTCGGCCATCTGTGCGGCGATCCGCCGGGCGGCGCCCCGGTAGCCGAGCGCGAAGGCGAGCAGACTTCGTTGCGCGCTTTGCGCCTGGCCAAGCGCCTCGTCGAGCGCCGTGGCCGCCCAGGCTGTGGCCAACAAGCGATCCGAGGCCTGCATGGCATCGACCAACTGGACCGCCAAGGAGACCAGGCTTACGCTCAGTTCGTGGATTCCCAGCGCGCGCTGATCGGGGCGCGCCCACAGCTTGGCACCCGATCGCGCGGCACGCACCGCTACCTCGTCGAAGAGCAGCTCGGGCGACGCTGTCGGCGCCGCGCCTCGGGCCACCGGATGGCCCGCAAGCTGGCGCCTGGCCCACGCCACCAGCATGGCGTGAGCCTCGTCGAAGTCCGGCAATTCGGCGAGCGTGCCAACCTCGACCGCGTCTGTCCGTATCTGCCAGCCTTTCTTCCATGTGGCCGACGGGGGCTGCGCCAGCGGCGCGCCGACGAGAGTTGCCGCCATCGCCGCAGCATCCACGATGCGCGCGTCGAGCGACAGACGATAGGCCGCTTGCAGCGCTTCGCGTGTGGCCGCCAAGCTCTCGCGCACGAACATGGCGGGGACCGCGCGCGCCGGCCCCCCTGGATCCAGTCCCGGAATCGGAGCGGTCTTCGTGTCGGCCCTTGGCCTCTGGCACGCCACCAGATCGACCAACAGAGTGCAGGCAACAACCAGAAGGGCACTACGAGGTGCGGACGCCATCCGTCGAGCGTACACCTCGGCGAAATGCACTCAAGAGGCGCTTCCTGTCGCCCTCGCATCCCCGGCACAAGCCCCTGCGGCAGGCTTACGACTTCGCGTACTGCTCGCGCATGCGCTCCTCGGCCTTGCGCAACTCGGGCGAAAGCTCGGCGCCGAAATCCGCTGCCTCGAACACCTGCCGGATTTCCAGCTCGCCCGCGCCGTTGCCCATGGGCGGCGGACAACGCTTCATCCACTCGGTGGCTTCCTGTTTCGACTTGACCTGGATGATCCAGAAACCTGCGATGAGCTCCTTGGACTCGGTGAAGGGCCCATCGGTGACAATGGGCTTGCCCTGGTTGAATCGGATGCGGGCGCCCTTCGACGACGCTTGCAATCCCTCACCGGCCAGCATGACGCCGGCCTCCACCATCTCCTCGTTGAACTTGCCCATGGCTTCGAGCATTTCCTTGCTGGGCATGACGCCCGCTTCGCTATCTTTGTTGGCTTTGACCATCACCATGAATCGCATTGTGTTTCTCCTTGTTTGATTGGATGCCCCGGCCGGCCGTCACGGGCCGACAAATCCGCGGCTTCATCATGACGACGAACGAAGGCGCCACCAATCGACAAGAGGTAGGAAGATTTTCCTGAGCTCGCCGCGCCGTGAAAGTCTGGACCGATGTCACCGGAACTTGGGCAAGAATCGACCGTCTCGGAATTCGAGTTGGCGTGGATCGACCACGGGCGATAGCATACACGGCGAAATGCGATGGATTGCGATTCGACGATGGTTTGCCGGTTGCGCATTGCTTGCCTTGATTGCGCTGCCGCGGTCCGCTGCGGCGGTGCCGCCCGCCGATGGTTGGCTGATTTGGCAATCCAACCGGCTGGACGCTCGCCTCGAGATCTACCGCGCGCACGCCGATGGCACCGAGGTCGTGCGCCTGACCCAGACCGGTGGCCAGCTGCCCTTGTGGGCTCCCGATGGCCGCTGGATCGCCTTTCACGATGACGCCAACACAGGCTATCTCATGCGCCCCGACGGCAGCAACCTCCAGACCCTGACCGCGGGACCACCTTGGTTTTGGTTGCACGACAACTCCGGCGTGGTCATCAACCAAGGTGGCAACCTCGTTCTCCTCGACCCGGAAACCCAAGAGGCCACCCCGCTCGTGAACATGGCGGACTTTCCGCAGTTCGCGGGTGCATCGTTCGGACCGAACTCCATCACCCAGGACAATCGATACCTGCTCCTAGGCTCGAGCCTGTACCTAACCGGGTACACGGGCACCAACGGATCGTTCACCTCGGACTTCTCGGCGGTCATCTTGGACCTGTTTCACAAGGACAGGACCTACTACTTTGGCAGCGGGTGCTGGCCGGTCGCGCCGCCAGCGGGCGATCTGGTCTTTCACGTTTGCGCCGACTGCCCGACCCATCCGGACCTTTACCATATGCATCTGGCCGACCTCGCCACGCGAAGCTCCTACTTGCCCGAGGTGGCCAACATCGATACCGACTGGGGACACGAGTACAACCCACGCGTCTCGACCGACAACAAGTGGCTCTCGTACATGGCGTCTTCCGGCTGTCACGATGGAGCCAACTGCGACTACGACATTTTCGTCCACGAATTGGGTGCGGGCCCGAAGGAGCGCACCCACGTCATTCAGAATCCCGCGAACGACGCCTATCCGCACATCTACGTCGGTTCACTGTGGCAGAAGGTCAGTCAGCCGCGCCTGCTACTGACGCCCTACAAATTGATGTTCTACGCCGGCACGGACTTTCCGCAGGCCGCGCAGACGATCAAGATCAAGAACTCGGGCGGCGGATCCCTTGGCTTGGCAGTCGTCACCACGGATCCGGCGGCGTCGTGGCTGGATGTCCAAACCGACGGCGTCAGCACCATCACCTTCGCCTTGAACAACGACGCCATCACGAGAGGCATGCATCAAACTACCGTGACCGTGACCGTCGACGGCGCGCTGGGATCCCCCGCCAGCATCCCGGTCACCCTGAGCGCCGATCAGACCTTTCCCATTCCGGATGGAGGTATGCCCGTAGGCGACGAGACAGATGGCGGATCACTCGTCGACGATGGTACCACCGCGCTCGACGCTGCCCTGGGTAGCGACAGAGCCATTGGCGACGGTGGTTGCGGATGTGCCGTAGGCGGCGCGCGCCAAGCCAATGCGCTTCTGCTCCTGCTCGGGCTGGCTGCTCTCACGTTGGCGCGAGGCTGGCTCAAGAAGCGGTAGCCAGGGATTTGAGCGCCCGAGACTTCAAGCGCCTCGACGCGAAGAATCACCGCTGAATACCTCGTACATCGAGCGGAATAGTCGATCTTCCTGCCAAACCGTCGACCATCATGTAGATTTCATCTCGATGTCACTCTCCCATCTCCAGCGGCTCGAGGCCGAAAGCATCCAGATTATGCGCGAGGTCATCGCCGAGGCCGAGAAGCCGGTGATGCTCTATTCCATCGGCAAAGACAGCTCCGTCATGCTGCACCTTGCCCGCAAGGCCTTCTTCCCCGCGGTGCCGCCGTTCCCGCTCATGCATATCGACACGACCTGGAAGTTCCGCGACATGTACATCATGCGCGAGCGCATGGCCAAGGAATCGGGCATGGAGCTCATCGTGTACAAGAACCCCGACGCCATCGCCCAGAACATCAACCCGTTCACCCACGGCTCGGCGGTTCACACCGACATGTGGAAGACCCAGGGCCTCAAACAAGCCCTCGACAAGTACGGTTTCGATGCCGCCTTCGGCGGCGCCCGGCGCGACGAGGAGAAATCCCGCGCCAAAGAGCGCGTGTTCTCGTTCCGCACCGCCCAGCACCGCTGGGATCCCAAGAACCAGCGTCCCGAGCTGTGGCGCCTGTACAACGCGCGCAAACACCGCGGCGAATCCATCCGCGTGTTCCCACTGTCGAACTGGACCGAGCTCGACATCTGGCAGTATCTGTACCTCGAAAAGGTTCCAATCGTTCCGCTTTACTACAGCAAGCTGCGGCCGGTGGTAGAGCGCCACGGCGCGCTCATCATGGCGGACGACGAGCGCATGCCTCTCAAGCCGGGCGAGAAGCCGATGATGAAGAAGGTGCGCTTTCGCACCCTGGGTTGCTACCCGCTCACGGGTGCGGTCGAGTCGAATGCCGAGACACTTGCCGAGGTCATTCACGAGATCGCCGGGGCGCACACCTCGGAGCGCGAAGGGCGGGTCATCGATCACGACGCCCCCTCGTCCATGGAAGCCAAGAAGCAGGAAGGGTATTTCTAATGAGCGCTGAGGAGGCAGCCGGGGAGACACAGGCCTTGCCGGCCCCGGGCGTGGCCGTGGCCGACGCGGGCATTCGCCTGCGCGTCGCCAAGAGCTTGCTGCGTTTCAACACCTGCGGCAGCGTGGATGACGGCAAGAGCACGCTCATCGGCCGCCTGCTTTACGATTCCAAGGCGCTCTTCGACGACCAGCTGGCCACACTTGAAGCCGACTCGAAAAAGGTCGGCACGCGGCCAGGCGAGATCGACTACGCGCTTTTGCTCGACGGCCTGTCGGCCGAGCGCGAACAGGGCATCACCATCGATGTGTCCTACCGTTTCTTCTCCACCGAGAAGCGCAACTTCATCGTCGCAGACACGCCCGGGCACGAGCAGTACACGCGCAACATGGTCACGGGCGCCTCCACCGCCGATCTCAGCGTCATCCTGATCGACGCTCGCAAAGGGATCCTCACGCAGACGCGGCGGCACAGCGTGCTGGTCTGGCTGCTCGGCATCCGGCACGTCGTCCTGGTGGTCAACAAGATGGATCTCGTCGATTACTCGCAGGGCGTGTTCGACAAGATCGAGGCCGAGTATCGGACCTTCGCCACCGAGCTCGGACTGCCGGACGTCACCTGCATCCCCATCTCGGCCGTCAAGGGCGACAACATCATCGACCGCTCGTCCGTGATGACCTGGTACGAGGGCCCCACGCTCATGCACCTGCTCGACCACGTCGAGATCGACGAGACCCGCGTGCGCGAGCTGCCCCTGCGCTTGCCGATTCAGTGGGTAAATCGCCCCAACCAGGATTTCCGCGGCTTCGCGGGAACCATCGTGGGCGGCCGCATTCGCAAGGGTGAGGCCGTACGCGTGCAGCCTTCCGGTCGTACCAGTCAGGTCTCGCGCATCGTCACCTTCGACGGTGATCTGGACGAAGCCGTCGCCGGACAGTCCATCACCATCACCCTGGCCGACGAAATCGACGTCTCGCGCGGCGATCTGATCGTGGCCGCCGACCAGCCGGCAGAGGTAGCCGACCAGTTCGAGGCCACCGTGGTCTGGATGAACGAAGCGCCGCTCTTGCCCGGCCGCAGCTACTTCATGAAGATCGGCACGCGCACCGCCACCGCGACGATTTCGCCGCTCAAGTACAAAATCAACATGAACACCATGCAGCGCCTAGCCGCTGCCACCCTCGATCTGAACGAAATCGGCGTGTGCAACCTGGAGCTCGACCGCTCCATCCCGTTCGATCCGTACACCGTAAACCGCGACACCGGCGGCTTCATCCTGATCGACCGCATCACCAACGACACGGTGGGCGCCGGGATGTTGCACTTCGCCCTTCGCCGCGCCAGCAACGTGCAATGGCAGGCACTCGACGTCAACAAGGCAGGTCGTTCCGCCATCAAGGGACAGAAGCCCTGCGTGCTGTGGTTCACCGGCCTTTCCGGTGCCGGCAAATCGACCATCGCCAACTTGGTCGAAAAGAGACTGCATAGCATGAACCGCCATACCTATCTGCTCGACGGCGACAACGTCCGTCACGGGCTGAACCGAAACCTGGGCTTCACTGAGGTCGATCGGGTGGAAAACATCCGCCGCGTCGCCGAAGTGACGAAGCTGATGGTCGATGCCGGCCTCATCGTTTGCACGGCCTTCATCTCGCCCTTCCGGGCGGAACGGCAGATGGCGCGCACGTTGCTGGAAGAAGGGGAATTCATCGAGATCTTCGTCGACACCTCGATCGGCGTGGCCGAGCTGCGCGATCCCAAGGGCCTGTACAAGAAGGCCAGGCGCGGCGACCTCAAGAACTTCACTGGTATCGACTCGCCCTACGAGCCCCCGGAGAAGCCCGAGCTGCACATCGACACCACGACCACCACCCCAGAGGCCGCGGCCGAGACCATCGTGGCCTACTTGGCCGACAAGGGGTTCGTCCCGCGATAACCTGCACCTACTGCGCGAGCATCAGACGGCGGCGTGCCCGAACCGAGTCGGAGGTCGTGTTAACCTGGCCCCATGGCGCTGAACGTGGAAATCCGGTGAAGAAGGCAGACGAGACCTGCACCGAGACCGGCGGCGGCGCCCCGGCAGCGGAGTCCTGGAAAGTTTGGGCCGCGATGGGTCTCCTCGTCCTGGCGGTAAGCGTGGCGTATGCGAACAGCTTCCACGGCCCGTTTGTCTTCGACGACAAACCCTCGATTGTTGAGAACTCGTCTATCCGCCACCTCGGGTCTCTGCAGGTCCTGGCCGCCTCGCCAGACGCGGTCACGACGGCGGGTCGGCCGGTTGTGAACCTCTCGCTGGCAATCAACTACGCCATCGGCGGACTGGACCTCGAAGGTTATCATGTCGTCAACCTGGGCATTCACATTCTGGCGGCGCTTGCTCTCTTCGGTCTGTTGCGGCGGACTCTCCTTCTGCCACCCCTGTCGGCGAGGTTTGGGGCGGCCTCGGCGGGACTGGCCCTGACCGTGGCCCTGCTGTGGGCAATTCACCCGCTTCAGACCGAATCTGTCACCTACATCGTCCAACGGGCCGAGGCGATCGTCGGGCTGTTCTACCTTCTGACCCTCTATTGTTTGCTCCGCGGCGCCACCGCAGCCCGCGGCACCGCATGGTACGCCGCCGCTGTGGGGTCCTGCGCCCTTGGGATGGCCAGCAAGGAGGTTATGGTCTCAGCACCTTTGGTGGCGTTGCTGTATCACCGGGTTTTCATTTCGGGCTCTTTCAAGGAGAGCCTGCGACGTCGGTGGCGTTTGTGGCTGGCCCTGTCGGCCACTTGGGTGCTTCTGGCCCTGTTGGTCTATCTGTCCCAACACCGCGGCGGATCGGCCGGATTCGGGTTGGGCATGACTTCCTGGCAGTATGCCCGTAGGCAGTTCGGCTGCATCATCCACTACCTGCGACTGACTTTCTGGCCAAGCCCGTTGGTGCTGGACTACGGAAACGCCGCCGTCAAAGATGCAGCCGAGCTCGTTCCTTCTGCCATCGGTGTGCTTCTGCTGTTGGCGGCGACGGTTGCGGCGCTGGTCCTGCGGCCGAAGTGGGGTTTTCTGGGGGTGTTTTTCTTTGCGATTTTGGCGCCCACTTCGAGCATCGTGCCGCTGCCGGGCCAGATCGAGGCCGAGCATCGGATGTACCTGCCGCTGGCGGCGGTCGTGGCATCGGCTGTCCTGGCGGCTTACCGGACGGTGGCGCGGCTGGGGCTGCGATTCCGACAGGCGGCGGTGGCGCTGATTCCTGCCGTTGCCGCCGCATTGGGCTGGGGAACCTACCGGAGGAACCAGGTTTACCAGTCTGAGCTTGTCCTTTGGGATACCACCGTCCGCGACTGCCCGCTGAACTACCGCGCCTATCACAACCGCGGCAACGCCTACATGGCGATGGGTCAGCACGATGCAGCCATCAAGGACTTCGGGAAGGTCGTCGAGCTGAATCCTCGCGACGCCAAGTCCTACGACGGCCGTGGCAACGTCTACAGCGCGGCAGGCCGCTACGATGAAGCCATTAGGGACTTCGACAAGGCCATCAAACTGAAACCGGATCTCGCAGATGCCTACAATGGCCGTGGCACCGTCTACGGCAACAAGGGTTACCTGGATGCGGCTATCGAGGATTTCGGCAGGGCCATCGGACTGGACTCGGGCTTCGCCGAGGCCTACTACAACCGCGGCAATGCCTACAGTGCCAAAGGTCAGATCGATGCAGCCATCAAGGACTATGACAAGGCCATCGGACTTCGACCCGAATATGCGGACGCCTACAACCACCGCGGCGGTGCCTACGACAGCAAGGGCCAGGTCGATGCGGCCATCAAGGACTATGACCAGGTCATCGGACTCCGACCCGGCTCCGCCGACACCTACAACAATCGCGGCAATGCCTACCAGAATAGGGGCCAGTACGATGCGGCCATCAGGGACTACGACAAGGCCATCGCACTGCAGCCGGACCTTACCGTGGCCTATCACAACCGCGCCGTCGCCCATTCCCAGACAAAGGCATATGACAAGGCCTGGGCCGACGTGCGAATGGTTCGGAAGCTCGGCGGAACCCCAAGCCCGGACTTCGTCGAGGAGCTGACCAAGGCGTCCGGCCGGTCGGAATGAGGCTGTCGCCGCGCGCGGTGACTGGATTGACGGACGTCACCACGCTCACGTCGGCACCTCCGCCGCGGAAGTCGCGAAGACAGCGTGCGCGGAATCTGCCGGCCGCTTGGCAAGCAGCAGGAACATCACCGGGACGAGAAACAACGACAGAAGGGTCGACGAGGTGAGGCCGCCGACCACTGCCAGGGCCAAGGGCCGGTTCGACTCGGTGCTAGCCTCGAGACCGAGCGCGGTCGGGACTAGCCCGATGACGGTGGCGAGGCTGGTCATGGCGATGGGAATGAAGCGGGTGCGAGCCGCGGCGATGACGGCCTCGACCTTGTCTACGCCTTCGTTGAAGCGTCGATTGGCGTCGTCGACGAGCAATATTCCGTTCGACACTGCGATACCAACGACCATCAGGATTCCCATCAACGCCGTGACCGAGAATCCCTGGCCTCCGGCCAGCAATGCCAGCACGATGCCGAGCAACGACACCGGAATCGTGAACAACATGACGAATGGCAAGCGCAGCGACTTGAACTGCGACGCCATGATCATGAAGACCACCATGATCGCCAGTCCCAGGGCCAGGCCCAGACCCGAAAACGTCGTGCGCATGAGCTCCACCTGGCCGACGAAACGAGTATCGAGCCCTTTTGTTTGCGGATCGGCGGCGAGCCTCTGTTCCAGCTCGTGTGCGGCGCTGCCAATGTCGCGTCTCTCGGTTTGCATGAGGACGTGCGCCACGCGCTGGAGCCGGTTGCGCTCGATGGCGATGGGACCGAGTGAGCGCCGAATGTTGCTATAGGCACCCAGCGTAACCGTGCTGCCGGTATCACCGATGCGCACCGGGATGCTGGCCAGCGCCTCGGGATCGTTGACCACTCGGCCGTCAAGATAGGTAACGACGTAATAGGACTGTCCGTTGCTTCCGTCGATCCAAACGCTGGGCGTGTTGATGTTGCCAAGGGTTGCTTCCAGTGTGGATTGGGCGGCGGCGCGGGATGAAACGTGCACCATTCCGGCCTTGGTTCGGTCGGTTTCAACGCGAATCTCAGGATAGTTCACTTGCAACGATGGGTAGAGGTCGCGAATACCGGGAACCGTCGCTGCCACCGCCGCCACCGCCTTGGACTGTTCTTCCAGAACCTGCAGGTTATCGCCGGCGATCTCGACCACCAGCGGTGCCAGGTAGCCGTTGGAAAAGACGCTGGCCACGAGACCACCCGGCCATTGCAGGAATTCGACGCCAGGAAAATGGCGATTCAATATTTCGCGCATCTTGTCGGCGATTTCGCGCTGGCTTGCCTTGCGGCTCCCGGGGTCGGCCAGTGCCACGCGAATGAAGCCCATGTGGGGACCAGCGTTGGGGCTGTTCATCGCGCTTCGCGCGTTTTGCGGGGAGCCCACGTTGGTGAGGACCAGCTCCACGTCCTCTTTGGGCAGCTCTCTGGCCAGCACCTTGCCCATGTCGTTGATCTTCTGGGCAGCGTCCGTAAGCGACGTGCCGGGGGCGAGCCGAACGTAGATCCTCTCCATCGATTCGTCGATCTCAGGGAAGAATGTGCTGGGCAGCTTCGTGGCCATCCAGACACTGGCCAGCACCAGCGCAGCCGCCGCTCCCACCACGGTGCCACGAAAGGGAAGAACCCGGCGCAGCGCGCTTGCGTAGCCGTCGGCCACGCGGTCGATGAAGCTGGCCACCGCCTTTCGTAACCTGCCAGGGTTTTCGTGCACCAGGAAGTACCGGCACGCCAGTGGCGTGACACACATGCTAACGAAATACGAGGCAATCATGCTGACCGCGACCGTGATGGCCAGCGGAACGAAGAGCTTCTTGGCGAGTCCCGCGAGCAGAACCACTGGCAAGAGCACCGCCATGGTCGTCAGCGTGGATGCGAGTACGGGCAGCGCGACGGCGTTGGCGCCTTCGAGCGCGGCTTGGTAGGGCGACAAGCCCTGCCGCTGGTGGCGATGGATCGATTCGAGCACCACGACCGCGTCGTCGACCAAACGGCCCATGGCCAAGGTCAATCCGCCGAGCGTGAAAGCGTTGAGAGTGTGTCCGCCCGCGTACAGAACAATCAGCGTGACGGCGAAGGAAAGCGGGATGGCCACCGACACGATGATGGTCCCGCGCACGCTCTGAAGGAAAAGGAGAATGACGAGCGCGATCAGGACGAGGGCCTGCACGACCTCTTTCTTCAAGCCATCGTAGGTGGAGCGAACGAACGTCGACTGGTCGAAGATGGGCTTCACTTCCACGTCGGGAGGCAGATCCTTCAAGCCGCGAACCACCTTTTTCACGGCATCGACGATTTCCAGGGTGTTGCCGCCAGGGATGCGCAGCACATTCAGGTAAACGGCGTCGTTTCCATTCACGGCCACGGCTTGCGTTTCGGGCGATCCGCCGTCCTCGATGCGGGCCACGTCGCGAATGAGCACCGGCTTGCCTCCGCGCAGCTTCACCATGGCGTCGCCGATATCGCTCACCTGCTGGGCGACGGCATTGGTGTACACGTTGGCGTCGAAGGTTGAGGCGATGAGCTCACCCGACGGCAGCAGGGCATTCGACTGCGCCACCGCGGCGGCCACATCGGTCGAGGTCAGCCCACGCGCCTGGGCCCGGGCTGGGTTCACAATCACGTTGATCTGGCGCTGCCGGCCGCCGTTGATGGCTGCGCTGGCCACACCCGAGATGCCCTCCAGAATCGGCTCGATGGAGTTCAAGGCGTAGTCGTACAGCTGGGGCCCGCTGAGCCCGCCACCCGACACAGCAACCTGGATAACCGGCGCGTTCGATGGATCGTATTGCAGAACGAACGGAGGCAACACCCCCAGCGATTTGGGGACCGCCGACATGGCGAACGCGACTTGCTGCTGCACCAGTGTTTGCGCTGAATTCAGGTCAGTCCCCCATTTGAGCCAGACGAAGACGACGCTGAGGTTGTTGCGCGAATTGCTTTCAACGTGATCAACGCCGGGGGTGGCGCTAACGTACTTCTCGATACGCCAGGTGATGGTCTTCTCCACGTCCTTCGGCCCAAGGCCGGGCGCCAAGGTGCCCACCACCAGCACGGGCGGCGTGAGCTCAGGGAACGTATCGACGCTCATGCGCGGGGTAACGACCAGGGCGAATACCACCAGTCCAACACAAATCATCAAGATTGCGATGGGGTTGCGCAGAGACAGACTTGTCACTTTTCACCTCCCGCCAGCCCCACCAAACGGTCGACACTCACCTGAACGCTCTCGCCTTCCTTCAGCAGCGTTCGGCCTTCGGTGATGACCAACGCCTTGGCCGGCAGCGACGTGTCCACGAACAACCTGCCTGCCTTCTCCCCAAGCACGTCCACCACAACCTTCTTGGCCTTTCCGTTGTCAGCCAGGAAGAGTGTCGCTTTGCCGCCCTTGACGGCCGCGGCCGCAAGCGGGATCTCCATGGCTGGCAAGGGGGCCCCCGAGGCCACGGCGAGCTCTGCGGTGGTTCCGACAGGTAGGGTTCGACTGGGGTCTGGAAGGTCGATCTCGAAGTGTACCGTCCGCGTCGATGGGTCGGCGGCGGGAGAGCGGCGGGCGATGGCTCCAACCACATGGCGCCCGATGGAGAGCGCCAGGACATCCACCTTAACGCCGGGTTTGACCAAATCGAAATCTTCCTCGGGAACATCCGTCTCCACGCGCACCGTGCTGCGATCGATCACCATGGCGATGGATTCGCCCGGGTGCACGTAGGCCCCGGGATCCATCGTGCGATCGGAGACCTCGCCATCGAACGGCGAGCGCAACACGCAGTCGCTGACCTCCAACGTGGCGCGTTCCAGCCGAGCCTTGGTGGACATCAGCTCCGCCTCTTTGCTGGCGCTGTCGGCCTGCTTGCGTTCGATCTCATTGGCCGAGGCGAATCCCCCACTTTGTAGCTCGGTGATGCGAGCGGCCTCGTGTGCCAAGGCCACCTGCTGGGCCTGAAGGGCTTTCGCCTGCATTGAAATGCCTTGGCTGGCAGCCGAGGCGTTTCGGCAATCGAGGGTTCCGATAACCTGCCCGCGCTTGACGTGGTCACCAGGGCGCACCAGTACCGAACCGACATAGGCCGAAATGAGCTGAGGTCCAATCTTTGCCTCGACCCACGGCTTAAGGGTGCCGACGTAGTGGCGCGTGGAATTGAACGAGGTTGCCCGTGCTTCCACGGCGGTGACACCCACTGGAAGGGACGCCAGCGCAACCTTGTTCACGTGCGAGCTGGCGCGGGCGACCATGAGAAATCCAAGAAGCAGTACGGCGGCGACCCCTACGGCAATGAAAATGGGGATCCGTCGTTGGCGCCGTCTCTCGGGTACGGCAGGGCTGGCCTGCGCGGTTGGGCTTTGTGTAGATGACATCACGATCCCTCTGCAAGCAGCTTCCCAAGCACCGCGCGCGTTCGGGAAAGTTCGAACTGTCCGCCGGCGAGCTGGATCTCGGCGTCGGTACGCAAATACTCCGCGTCGGCAAGCTCCAGGGCCGTTCCCAGGCCCGCCTTGAAACGCGCCTCGGCCTGGGCATAGTTCGCAACCGCAGCCTCCACCGAGCGCGCCAGGCTGGCCAGGGAGGCCTTTGCCACTTCCGCCCCGACATAGGCCCGCTGAATCTCCGAAACCTCCTGCAGCACGACTGCTGCCAGGTCGCTTTGCAGGGTGTGCTCGCGCGCCGACGAGGCCCGCTGGCGAGCGTTGACGATGCCGTCGAAGAGCGGCCAGCGCAGGATGAGGCCGACATCCCAGTTGGTAACGTCTGGCAACCATCCGCCGTAGTTCGCTGCAACGCCGCCCGAGCTGGGTGTTGCCCCGCCCGCCCTGCCCGAGAAGGTTCCTGTCACCAAGATATCGGGCCGCATCTCCGCGCCGATGGCGCGCGTGATGGCTTGCTGGGTGGCAAACCTTGCCCGGGCCTCTTGCAGGACCGGATCGCGAGCGGCTGCATCGGTCATCGCTTGATTGAGGGATGGCATGGCCGGTACGGGGGACAGAACATCGGCCGCGTCGAGCATGCGATCGGTGACGCCCACGGCAGCCGCCAGGACCACTTGTGCGCTGGCCACCCCGCCCTCGGCACGCATGCGATTGACCTCGAAGCGAGCCAGGTCTGCCTCCGCACGCGTGCGCTCAATCGGCGCGAACAGGCCGGTTCGCACGCCGGCCTCGGCCATGTCCCGGTGCACCTTCGTGCGTTCGTACCCGTCCTTCGCCGCTCGCAGCACGGCCTTGGCGCCTTGGACGGCAAAATAGGACTCCTTCACGATGAGGGCGATGGCCAGGCGCTCGGCCTCGGCGCGATGGCGTTCAGTAACCACGGCGGCATCGGCGGCAGCACTTTGTGCGCCAATGCGCCCGAAGTCGAACAGCTCTTGCCCGATGGAAATGGCCGCCAAGGTCGAGGGAGATGGCCCCCAAGTGCCGCTGTCGACGGTCCTGGTTGCCCCGATGCGTGGCAGGGCCATATCCTGGATGGCGATGGTCGAAGCGGTTGTGTTGTTCGCCGTCCCTTCCACGAGCTCGGCCACAGCCGAAGAGCGTGGAAGCCAGGCTGCCCTCGGCACCTCTGCGTCGGCCTGGGCGACCTTCACCCGGTCAAGTGCGGCCTTCAAAGAAGGCTGGTGTGCCTGGGCATAGGCGACAGCATCCTGCAGGCTGATGGCGCGCGCGGGCCCGAACTGCCAAGTCAGCGACCTCGGAGCCGCATCGTCGACCTCGGCCGCGATCGCGGAGACTTGTCCAAGAAGACTTGCCAGCGCAAGTGCGGCGCCGACGAGTTTGCGGCTCGCCCGGGGAAAGCCCCTCGGGGCCGGTGGCCAGATTGCTCGTGTCGAAAACACAACTCGTCACTAAGCACTTGCCATACCAATCGACGACGCTGGAATTACGTGGCATTGGGTGGATATGCCGAGAGGGGATCGGGAGGAATTCCTGGGGCATCAGGAAGAATTCCTGATCTCGTGAGGTGTCCCGAAATCGAAGCGGACGAGGCGAGGAGGATGGTGCCCAACCATCCGCGAGGACGCGATGCCCACTGCCACGAGGGGGAGTATCAGCCTCACCCCGTGGCCCCTCTCCGGGAGGGAGAGGGGCGGATTATGCCTGTGATTACCGCGCCTTTCCTCACCCCTCTCCCTGCGGGAGAGGGGTCGGGGGTGAGGAATACTTGTTCCTCCATGGCACTGGCCATCGTCTCGCGGCCACCGGTCGTCACCTTTTGAACCCAGCCCGGAATGCCAATTCCTGGACACATCTTCGGCTGGCGCGAGAGTAGGAGTCCTCCTAATCTGTCGCGCATGACCTCGGCGCACGTCTTGCTTTCCCCTAAGTCAGGGTCATGTCTTTTGCGTCGCAACAACTGCTGCTTCCCATCGCCACGTCGGGGGTCACGAGGCGAACTGGTCAGGCGAAGCGGCAGACCATCGGTGTTATGGGTAATCGACGAATGAAGACCTCTCCAATTTTCTGGCTCATGCTGCTCGCCATTGCCGCCATCGCCGGTTTAGCCTACGTCGACGAAGAGCGTGAAGGAGCAGCGGCTCTTGCTGATTTTGCGCAAGAACAGACCACTCTGGCCCGAAGCATTGCCGGATCCTTGCAAGCACATCTGTCTGCGCTTCGCGACCCCGACATCGCGAAGGATCCTCTCGCGCATCGGCCTGAATTGCCTTCCATCATCGAGCGCTACTTGGCCGCTGCAGTCCGTCCATCCGGACAGGCCGAACAGACCGAACAGGCGAACCATCGCATGGTCCTGGTCCAGCCGCCCGATTCGGCGGGTCTCCATACCACCGATCGGCGATTCGTCGTCTCGCCGGAAATCCTTACGGCTCTCGGACAAGGTCGAACTTTCTTGCGTCTGGAACCGGCCGAGGCTGGCCGCCTTGGGCTGCCTGTCCGTACGGCCCTGGCGGGTCTGGCTCAGGTGGATGCCGGATCCGCGGGACGGTGGGGAATTGCGGCGGTCGCCAGTGCCGAACGCGAGCGCGATCGTGAGCGCTGGGCGCACTGGCGTCTGATTCTGAGCGTGGCGGCAGCGAGCGGGCTCGTGTTCAGCTTCGGCGGTTTGGCCATGCGCAACCAGCGCAAGGAGCTTCTTCTGCGACACCGGCTGGAAGTCGCCGACATAAGCGGCCAGCGTGACGAGCGCTTGGAACGCGCCGGAAGAGCAGCGATCATGGGCACGCTTGCGGTCGGGGTTGCGCACGAGATTTCTACACCCCTTGGGATTATCGCTGGCCGGGCAGAGCAACTTGCCCCCAAGCTTGCGGGGGACGAGCGGGCGGCGAGTGGAATTCGAATTATTCTTGAACAGATTGACCGCATTCACCGAATCATTCGTGGACTGCTAGGACTGGCCCGAGGCGATCGGCCGACCGCCGAACCGGTTGAGCCCGCGGTCCTCGTCGCGGGGGCAGTAGCGCTCGTCGAACATCGGTTCGCAAAAGCGGACGTCAACTTGCGTGCCGATGTGGCGGCCGACCTTCCGGTCATCCATGGCGATCCGCGTTTGCTCGAGCACGCGGTTGTGAATCTTCTCCTCAATGCCTGCGATGCTTGCGCCAGTGGGGGTACCGTCGCGGTGTCTGCGCGAGCCGGGGATGAAAATCGAGGGCTGGTCCTGGCCGTCGTCGACGATGGCCCTGGCATCTCCCATGCAAACGCCGGTCGCGTGCTGGAACCCTTCTTTTCCACCAAGCCGAGTGGGCAAGGGACAGGCATCGGCCTGGCCATTGTCCAAGAGATCGTCGCCAGCCATCGCGGCTCCCTGGCCCTCGAATCCGTGTCACCACATGGAACGAGGGCAACCATCAAACTGCCATCCTCCGAGGAATCCGCCAATGCCTGATCGCAAGCCGCGCGTTCTCGTCGTCGACGACAATCTTGAAATGGCGCGGACCCTGGCCGAAAGCCTGTGCGATCGCGACTATGCAGCCGTGGCCCTTGGATCGGGTCCCGCGGCTGCCGACTACCTGAGAACCGAAAAGGTCGATGCGCTGGTTACCGACCTGCGTATGCCGTCCGTGGACGGGCTCGATCTGCTCGCCCTCTCACGCAACCTGGCCCCCGAGCGTCCTGTGCTCATCATGACCGCCTTCAGCGCCGTCGACACCGCCATCGAATCCATTCGGCAAGGCGCCTACCACTACCTGACCAAACCCTTCAAAGCCGAAGAGCTTGTGCTCTTCCTCCGCCGCGCTCTCGATGAATCGCAAATTCGCCGCGAAGCCGCCGTGCTCAAACGAACCCTGCGTGAACGGTTCGCAATAGAGCGCATCCTGGGCGGCAGTCCCGCCATGAGACACGTGCGCGAGATCGTCGCAAGGGTCGCTTCGGTGCCCGTGCCTGTCTTGATCCTCGGTGAAACGGGGACGGGCAAGAGCCTGGTCGCGCAAGCCATCCATGCCGAGAGCCAACGGGCGAGCCATCCCCTCGTGATCGTCAACTGCGCCGCTCTGCCAGAGACCCTGCTGGAAAGCGAGTTGTTTGGTTATGTCAAAGGCGCCTTCACCGGAGCCGCAACCGATCGTCCGGGACTCTTTCGCGAAGCCGATAGTGGCACCTTGTTTCTCGACGAGATTGGAGAGATGGCGCCCGGCCTGCAGGCCAAGCTCCTGCACGTGATCGAGCATGGGACGATTCGTCCCGTGGGCTCGACCAAGGAAAAGGAGATCGACGTTCGCATCATCGCCGCCACCCATCGCAACTTGCACGAGGCCGCGAAAAACGGGAGCTTCCGCGCAGATTTGCTCTACAGACTCGACGTGCTCTCCATCAGCATGCCCTCGCTGCGCGAACGGCGCGAGGATCTCGCGGAGCTGATTGCCCACTTTTTCAAACAGTCCCGCGAGAAGTATGCCAATGCCCTTCCTGAGAAGCTCTCGCGCGAGGCCCTCGATTGTTTGCTGGCCTACGCTTGGCCGGGAAATGTACGCGAGCTCGGGCATGTCCTAGAGAAGGTGGTTCTTCTCGGTCACTCGAATGTCGTGTCCCTGGAAGACTTACCCGACAACGTAAGGCACCCGGATCGTCCGCCCATGTTCGAGTTTCAAGGGGACATCATGCCGATCCGGGATCTCCAGCGTCGCTACGCCGCCTGGGCGCTGACCCAGCTTGGGGGACACAAGGGCAAGGCCGCCGAGAAACTGGGCATCGACGCCAAGACCCTGTGGAAGTGGCTGAGCGACAACGGGGCCGATTAGAGGTGGACAGGTCGCCCCGCTTTTTTCCACCACGGTCGTCAGCGCGACGCGAGGAAGCGGATCGGCTCGAAGTTGACCTTGCCCCCTTCAATCTCCACCGCACCTGCTGCTTCCAACGCTAGATCGTGATGACAGTCGAGCGTGCCCGACTGCTCGAAGTCGAGCGAAACCATCTTGGTTTCCCCGGGCTGAAGCGAGATCGTCTCGGATGCACGTGGCTGCATGACCATGCGCTCTCCGCCCACGGTCTCGGACAAGCGAACACGATCGGGTGACAGGACGGCGATGTGGTTGGAGGCGTTCTTGACCTGCAATCGCAAGTCCAGATTGAGACGGTCATCGCCGACGGTGGTGGGAAACTGCTCCGCACTTCGGTTGACGTAGCAGCGCTCTCCGGCAATGGCGATCTCGACGCCCTCCTTGGATAGGGAAGGCCCGGAGCTCGTGTAGGGCGCAACGTACCCGCAAGAAGCTGCAAGAACCACCCCGGCAGAAAGAAACATGGAATTCGGAAATCTCTTCATGATGCGCCTCCTGTGGTGAAGCGCAGCAAATCCCATGCCTACTGAAGATCAATCGTGTTCGCTCGGGTTCGCGCTAGACAGAGCCACAAAGGAGGGAATATTTCCCTGATGATCGGGAGAATATCCCTTGGTCCGCGACGGGGCGCAGGGCAAGTGCAGCGCTGGCCATTGAACTAGCCTTCGGCCCAGTCACAGATTCGTCCCAATATTTCCAATGGAAATGCGTAGGCGCCCCACAGTAGGTTCGCTAACGCGAGGTGACCGAAGAGCTTTGCCTCTATTTCTGCAAGCGAAAGCACACCACGGCGGCTAACCCTGCGAGCCAACTTCTGGCTCGACTTTCTGTCGGCTGTTGTCTTCACGGCAATGGCGCGTACGGGTATCTTGCAACGATGGATTCTGCCCCGCGGTTCCAGCAGAGTGGGGATCACTTGGCTCGGCCTCGGACGACATGAATGGGCGAACATCCACTTTTCGCTCAGCTTGCTCCTTCTCGCGCTCATCGTTCTCCACCTGGCGTTGCACTGGTCCTGGGCCCGTGCTTGCTGGAAAAGATTTCTGGGCTCGCTGCATGCTCCTCTAACGTGGGTCGTTCTGTTCGCACTCGTCGCACTCGTGCTGTTGCCGCTGGTGATTCCACCTCGAACCGGAGAACCAGGTGGCGGGACCGGGTGGCAGGAGGATGGCGGACGCATGGGACAGGGTGTTCACGGCCGCGGGCGGGGCCGTCTGGGAGAGTAGCCATGCCGACGCCGAGGGCGGTTCCGATCTTGATTGGCACGGTCAATGCTACACGAAAGCGCGATGAGCAACCCTGCAACCAGCAAATCGATGTTTTCGGTCATCCTGACTGCGGTAGATGGCTCCGAGCGCTCGGCAGGAGTCTTGCGCGCGGCAGCCGAGATCGCACGCCGGTGCGATGGCCGGGTTCACCTCTACCGTTCGGTCTCGATTCCGCAAGAATTTCCCGCGGCAGCCCGAATGCCTCCCGACAAGCTGCCGGCCATCCTGGTGGACGAGGCTCGCCGTGAGTTACAGGCCATCGCTGCTGGTCACCCGGACATCGTGATAGAGGAACCAGCAATGACCGATCCACCCCAGGCGTGGCGAGGCATCCTCGAAGCTGGAGATCGTTTGAACGCGGATCTCATCGTGATCGGCAGCCACGGGTACGGCGGGTGGGACCGCGTGTTGGGCACGACCGCCGCCAATGTGGTCAATCGTGCGGATCGGAGCGTTCTCGTCGTTCACGATCGGCCGCCGACGCCGCGGTTGTGAAGCCGGTGGCTATGGTCCCGAGGTTTCCTCCGAGCGTTGCCATCGCGGATCGTCGCCGACATGGTCCGTACCCGTCGTCATGTGTTTCAGTTTGAGCCAGATTCCTTCGGGGCGTTTCCCTCGGGCAGAAATGTTGGTGTTTCCAAAGAAAAAGCTGCCGTTCGCGTTTCTGTCTTCAGAGGGTACTAACCCTTTGCTCGGACTTAGTCCCCGCTTTCGGCCGCGATGAGAGCTTGGCGGCGAGCCAGTCCCCGTCGTGGCCGGCGCCGTCGTCTTGGCGGCTGCGCCGGCAACGCCGGCCACGCCGCTGCGCTTTTCCACGGATGCGTTGAGGAGAACGGGGCCAGTGGGGCTGCTCAACCCAGTGGGTGTCACAAGGTAGTGTCCGAACTTGCCATCCATGCGCGTACGGCCGGTGAGGGCAGGCGTCTGCGACTGGTCTTTTCCTGGTTGGGCGCTGCTCGGCGAGCTGTAAACCGCGCTGGAAGGAAAGATCATAAGGAAAATGATCGAGCGACCAAAAGTTGACATGGGCGCCTCCTAACAGTGGTTCTTCTCCTTACTCACGCATGAAACGTGCCGATTGAAGATTGGACAGAAACAGATACAATGCACTGTGCTGCCGTAACAGGCGTCGGGACTATTTCCCAATCGATCGGGGAATTGTTCCCCTCTCAACCATGGCTATCCATTGGCACCCCGCTATGCTCCCCGGTCGGATGGTGCAGAAAGCCGTTCACAAGATCGCGGAGATTGGCCATCTCGATCGGTTTCTCCAATACCGCGACAGCGCCGAATGGTCTCGCTTTCACATGCAGTTCTTTTTCTCCGAAAGAGGCGATGAAGACGAACGGCGGAACCTTTGCCCAGTCCCCGAGCTTGCTGAACGCCTGCAGCTCCGGCGCGCCCAGCATGCGCGACTCGGAAATCACGAGATCGAACTCGCCGGATCCGAACTCGGGGTGTAGCGAGACGGCCACGGCGTCTAGCAAATCGATACCATTGGCGACGCCGACGACCTCATAGCCCTCAGCCGTAAAGACCGAAAGCAAGAAGTCGCGTAGTGATTGATTGTTTTCGCCAACCAATAGGCGCTGCTTGCGGGTACCATTTGCTTTCGATTGCGCAACTTGTAGCTCTTCCATGGCCCTCACCGTCTGCACAAGTGGTGCCAATTCAGGACCGTCCCTAGCGGGACGTCGCTGTGGGCGTCGACAGGAGTACGGGTGTGCCTCCGGCGCCCGGCCCGATGACGACCGTCTTGGCATTGTTGGATGCCGCCAGGCGATTGAGCTCCTGGATGCGATCGAACTCAAGCATCGGTGATGTCAGACTCGCGGCGATGGTCTGGTTGTAGTCGGCGATCCCCTGGGCCTCGATCCGGCGCTGCTCGGCCGTGTACTTAGCCACTTCGATCACGTATTTCATCTTCAGGACATCCTGCTCGGCCGCCAGTTTCTGATCGATGGCGTGGCGGATGGCCTCTGGAAGCTCGACGTTACGAATGAGGACCGCTTCGAGCGCGATATGCTTGCCCTCGATCTTCGAACGCAGTCCCTCTCGGATCTCGCGCTCGATGAGGTCGCGCTTCGTCGAATAGATCTCCTCGGGGGTGTAGCGGCCAAAAACGCGCCGGGCCTCCGAGCGCAGCACCGGCTCAAGAATTGTCCTGTAGTAGTCAGGGCCGATTTCTCTCTGCAGGGCGACTACCTCATTCGGGTTGAGGTGGTACCTGACCGAGGCGTCGAGCTTGATGCCGAGACCGTTCACAGCGATGACGTCGAGCACCTCGTCGTGGCTCATCGACCTGAGGTCGTAGACGTACATATCGTTCCACGGCGCAATGTAGTGCAGTCCCTCGCCATAGGCGTTGGTTTGAGTGCCATCCGACGCGCGCCACAGGACTGCCACGCGACCGGGGCCCACGGTCGTCGCGCAGCCCCCAGCCGCACCCATCATCCAGACCACAAAAAGCATCCTTCCCATCCAGTCCAGCCGGTGTGACTTCATGGTTCGACCTCCAGTACATAGGGTTGCGTTTTCGGACGTACCTCGACACTCGTCGAAGGAGCAGTGAGCAGCCCGGTCCACGCTCGGTTTGCAGCGTCGGTCAGGAGCTCTGGTGAAATGGTTGGGGCGATGAGCGCGTGCGGCTCGGCAATCCCCTGGGCCTCGGCGCGAAGCTCATCGGCGTGTTGCCGAGCCTGCTCCGGTAGTAGCCGAGCGGCGATCGCTTCTTGCTCTTTGACACCGGTGTCGAGGATAGCCTGATAGCTTTGTGACGAACGGGTGATACCAAGGGTGCGCAGGCTGATGGAATCGAACACGACATGATGGGGCCGCAAGCGCTGGGCGGTCTCTGCGGTGACCTCCCTTTCGGCGCGGGTGATTCCTGGCGTGTCCAGGTCGGCGGCGGGATACGCGGCGAGCACCTGTCGCAAGGTGGATCGAACTACTGGCCTGACAAGTATCCGATAGTAGTCCGGCCCGATCTCGCGTGCCAGGACCACCGCTTCGCCCTGCGCCGGATGGAATGTCATGACCGACGCGTGCGCGTCCAACACCATTCCGTCTGCGGACAGCGCCTCCAGATCCTCGCTTTTCTCCTGCGCGCGCAGATCGTAGATTTCCACCTCGGAGAGGGGCCCGACGAAATGTACGCCCTCTCCCAGCGGCTCGGGATCGACCCTTACAATTCCCAGAACGACGCCCGCACCGCCGGACGGAACCGTGGCGCAAGCGGTGCAAGCGGTGAATGAGACGAACGCAATGGGCGTAAGCTTGAATCGCATGTTGGCTTCCAGTTCAAGGGTCCATCGAAGCACACGAGGAGCATTTCGTGTGCCAACCGGCCACGACCGTGTCGCCCACTGGAAACCGCCCAGGCTGGTTGGCCATTCGGGAATACCCCCGATCGATTCTGGAATTTTGCCATCTGCCGCTAAGCGGCGACCCATCACGTCGCCTTTGTACGGGCCGGGCTCGGAGACATAGGGCAGACTGCCGCTTTCGAGACCCGAACTAGTTAACGCAGGCGAGGGAAATTGCATGACTTCAAAGGCCGAGCCGTCTGACATCGCCTCCGCGTCGGTTCCCGACACGCTTGCGGCGCTTGCCGTGAACCCCGACATCGGGCTCACGCACGCTGAGGTGGAGACCCGCCGGAAAGAGAACGGCTACAACGAAGTAGCTCAAGAAAAGAGGCTTCCAGTCCGGATGTTTCTCGGCAAGTTCTGGGGTCTGTCGGCGTGGATGCTCGAGCTGATCATGGTGCTGTCGGCGGTGCTCCGGAAATTCTCCGATCTGGCCGTGGTGGGGGCGTTGCTGATCGTCAACGCGGTGTTGAGCTTCATGCAGGAACATCGGGCCGCCGGGGTCGTCGAGGCGCTCCGGCGACGGCTACAAGTGAGTGCGCGCGTCCGGCGCGATTCGAGCTGGCAGGTCATCCCTGCCCGCGAGCTCGTCCCCGGTGACATCGTCCGCGTTCGGCCGGGTGACATCATTCCCGCGGACGTGAAGCTCCTAACGGGAGACCTGAGCATCGACCAGTCGGCTCTCACCGGCGAGTCGAAAGATGCCGACAAGGCGCCCGGCGGCATGCTCTCGTCGGGGTCGGTCGTCCGCCGAGGTGAAGGCAACGGCGTAGTCATGCTGACCGGGGCGAAGACCTACTTTGGCCGCACCACGGAGCTGGTGCAGCAGGCACGGCCGAAACTTCACATCGAAGCGGTGGTGGCCAAGGTGGTTCGCTGGCTCTTCGTCATTGTCGGCGCGTTGCTGGGCGTGGTGGTCGTCCTTTCGCTGATTCGCCACGTGTCGATGCTGGAGATGATTCCGCTCTTGCTCGTTTTGCTGATGAGCGCGGTGCCGGTCGCTCTCCCCGTCATGTTCACGGTCAGCATGGCTGTCGGGTCGAAAGAGCTGGCCAAGCGTGGTGTGCTGGTCACCCGCCTCAGCGCCGCCGAGGACGCCGCGACCATGGACGTACTCTGCGTGGACAAGACCGGAACGATCACGATGAATCGGCTGGCGGTCACCGGCGTAATTCCGCTTGAGCACGCGACGGAAACGGACGTGCTGTTCGCCGGCGCGCTCGCCTCGCAGGAAGCCAACCAGGATCCGATTGATCTCGCGTTTCTCGCAGCTGCAAAGGAGCGGCATGTTTTCGACAAACTCCCCAAGGTCGTGCCTGTCTCCTTCATGCCATTCGATGCAAAGAACCGTCGGACGGAAGCCGTGGTCGAGCAGAACGGGCAGCGATTTCGCGTGATGAAAGGGGCACTGCGCACCATCGCCGAGGTTTGCGGACTTGCTCCAGCGTCAATCGAGGAGCTGGAAGCCCGCGTGAAGGTCCCGTCCGAGAAGGGCTATCGCACGTTGGCGGTGGCTCGCGGACCTGAGACGGGGCCTGCAGGCTTGGTGGGATTGGTATCGCTCTACGATCCGCCGCGACCGGACGCCAAGGAGCTGATCGCCGCACTCAAGGATCTCGGCGTGGGCGTGAAGATGCTCACTGGCGACGCCCTGCCGGTTGCTAGCGAAATTGCACGTGGGGTGGGGCTGTCCAATATCCGCCGCGTGGCAGATCTGAAAGCCGCCAGCGTGCAGACTGGCAAAGCAACAGTTGATCTCTTTGCGGGCGCTGATGGTTTTGCAGAGGTATTTCCCGAGGACAAGTACGTCGTGGTGAAGGGCCTGCAAGCCGCCGGGCACATCACGGGTATGACGGGCGACGGGGTTAACGATGCGCCGGCTCTCCGCCAGGCCGAAGTCGGCATCGCCGTGAGCAGCGCGACCGACGTCGCCAAGGGCGCCGCAAGCGTCGTTCTGACGGCACCGGGTCTGACGAACATCGTGGCGCTGGTCGAGCAGGGGAGGACGATCTACCAGCGCATCCTGACGTGGATTATCAACAAGATAAGCCGAACCATCCTGAAGGCGGCTTTCGTCGCCATCGCGTTCTTGGTGACCGGCAAGTTCGTCGTCTCCGTCTTTGCCATGTTGTTGCTCACCTTCATGACGGACTTCGCCAAGATTGCCCTGGCCACCGATCGCGTGCGGTCGTCCAGGAAACCAGAGACCTGGAACATCGGCGGCTTCGTCGCGGTTTCCGTGGCAACAGGTGTCGCGATGGTCGCGGAAACCCTCCTCCTGCTGTGGATCGGATGGTCGCGTTTTGGCTTGGCCAAGAGCAACGGTGCCCTCTACACGTTCAGCTTCCTGATGCTGCTGTACTTTGCCGTGTTTTCCGTGGTCTCCGCGCGCGAACGACGCGCCTTCTGGTCAACCATGCCCAGCAAGGCCCTGATGGCCGCTCTCATCGCGGATACGCTCGTGGGCACCGTCTTGACCCGCGTGGGGCTTCCAGGGCTGATGCCGTTGCCTTGGACTCAGACGCTCGCGATTTTCGCCTATGCCATGGTCGCATGTTTGGTCGTGAACGATACCGTGAAGGTCATGATGATCAGATGGCGGTTACACCTCCTATGACCCTTAGGTCAGGAGACCGGCAAGGAATAGGGCTGGGAAGCTGAGGCTCATGATCCGCTAGGTTAGAGCCAATCGCGTCGAGTTGGGTTCGTAGATCGTGCGTTGCCGACCGATGGCGTATGCGCGCCTTGACGAATTAGTGGAATTCAGGCCCCCTATACAGACCATGAGCCATGATGAAGTCTCTGCGAGGTCGAGTTCAGTGAACCAACCCACGGGACCTCGCGCGTTCCACTTGTGCCTTCTGTCGTCGGCGCTTGTTGTTCTTGTGCAGTGCCAATCGGCTACATCCGGCGGTGCGCAGACAATTGGCGGTGCGGTTGGAACGGGTGAGGCGCAATCGACTGGCGGCGCCCTGGGGTCGGGTGGTGCAGTCGGTTCGGGCGGTTCGCAGGGAAGTGGGGGCACGGTTGGAACGGGTGGTGCGGTTGGCGTGGGCGGCACGCAGTCGACCGGCGGAGTTCTCGATTCGGGTGGGACGCGAGCTTCTGGCGGCGCATCGGGCACGGGCGGTACGCGCGCGACCGGCGGCGTACTTGGTTCCGGAGGCGTACAAGGCACTAGCGGCGCACTCGGTACGGGGGGCGCGCCGGGAACTGGAGGCAAACCGGGCTTCGGCGGCTCTGTCGGAACCGGTGGGAACGGCGGAACAGCGGCAGAGGGAGGCAGTCAGGGATCCCTGGACGCGAGCCGGGACGCCTCTTCGTGCACAGGCTCGTCCACTCTGGTGCACCTGACTCCGCAACAGCTCAAGGATCTCCTGGCCGCCCAGGATGTCTACCTTGTGAATGTGCGCAGCCCCACCGCGCCCGACATTGCAGGCACCGATCTCGATTTGCAGACCAGCACCGACGTAACACCCACGGTCACGGCAATTGAGAACCTCGTCAATCACAACCTGTGCGCGGACATCGTCATCTACTGCGTTACCGGCGGCACGAGTCAGCGCGTGGGAGCACAGCTCATCAGCCTCGGATATCTCAGTGTGCGGGACCTTCAAGGTGGCATCACCGCGTGGCAGGCACAGGGCTTTCCGGTTGTGCAAGCCGGCGGTGGCCCTGACTGAGCCGACGCGATATTTATCCGGACGCGAACCCTTTTGACCCTGGCGTGGCTCTGACTACTTGAATAGGGCAGCGCCTCTCTCTGATAGGTGGCTGACCCACACGAAGGGAAGGCTGTCATGTCACGTCTACTCGCAAAAAATGAAGATTCCGTAGAGCGCGCGATGCGCGTAGTTCTTGGTCTGGGGTTGCTCACCCTGACGTTCGTAGGGCCGCACACCGCCCTTGGCTACCTCGGCCTGATTCCGCTGGCCACGGGGCTTGTGGGGAGTTGCCCGCTCTATTCAATCCTTGGCTTCTCCACCTGTCGCGTACCGGCGAACAAGGGCTGACCTGATCACTCTCCGACGACCAGGAAGTACTGGTACGGAAGCAAATCGTATTCGCTCACCACCCGTAGTCCCGCATCGCGGATCTCTTCCAGGCACTCCTCACGGCCGAATTTGTGATCCACGGGCGGCCCCACGGGTAGGTCACGCTTGTGGAAATCGACAATCACCACCCGGCCACCAGGGCGCAGTGCCCTGTGCAAGCGTCGCAGGTACGTGGCCTTTTCTGGCACGTGGTGGAGCGTGTTCACCGTTAGAATCAAGTCGCACGAGGCAGTCGGAATCATTGGGTCGAGGGGCAGTCCCAGCACGGGTGTCAGATTCTGCACTCCCGCGCTGGCGGTGCGGTCACGCAGCAGGGAGAGCAGCTGCGGCTCTACGTCGATGGCGTATACCCAGGCGGCCAGCTTCGCCAAGCGGAGAGCGAAGTAGCCGGTTCCCGTCCCAATCTCACACACCACATGGTCTTTGGTGATGCCAAGGGCGATCACGTCTCCAATGTCATGCCCGTCCTGGCTAATCGCCTGCGTGCGTGGGAGCATGCCAACCGCGAGGAGGAGCCATGCCGATGAAATCTGTCTCAGCGATCCTGACGATTGTCGTTCTTCTTTCTCTGACGTTGGCGTGCCATGCGGGGAACGCCGATCCAGCAGCCGTGCACGCGAAGATCAAGGCTGGCGCGATGGTGGTGGACGTTCGCACGCCAGCAGAGTTCGCCTCGGGGGCCTATCAGGGCGCGATCAACATTCCCCTCGACCAAGTGGAAAAGCGCTTGGCCGATTTTGGCGATCGCAAACGCCCTATTGTTCTCTACTGCCGATCGGGACATCGCGCCGGGCTGGCCAAAGCGATTCTGGAGTCGAACGGCTTCTCCGACGTGACCAACGGCGGTGGGCTTAAGGACATGCCGCCCCGTTAGTCGCGTGGGGAGCCGCCGAGCTTCGCTCGGCGCGCACCACCGCGGGAAGGCTTGGAAACCCACCCAGGGTTTCCATCTCGACAGCTTTTCACACCCTCACGTGCGGACAGCAGCACCTTCTTGCAGCGCCTCGCGCACGGCCCGGCGCAGGGATTCTTGTACATGTGGGGGCACCACTGGCGTGGGCAAGGAACTGCACACCTCCAAGGTACGCTTGAGTGAATCACAAAGGCCCTTGCAATGAGGACAACCATCCACGTGGCGCTCCATCTCGGCGCACAGCTCGGGACTGACCTCCTCTTCCAACTTTTGGGAAAGGAGAGTCAGCACATCGGGACATGACGGCGTTGCGGCCTCGCTCGGCTCACCGACCACGGCTAACAGGCGTTCACGCAGTGACTGCCGCGCGCGGTGCAGGCGGCTCTTGACCGCAGACACGCTCATGCCCGTTACCTGCGCCACCTCGGAGGCCGACAGGCCCTCAATGTCGCGCAGAAGCACGACCTCTCGCGCTTCTGGTTCCATGTCATCCAGAGCGGCGGCCACGATTTCTCTTGCCTCACGCCCGAGCAGCATCTGTTCTGGACTTGGCTCGGATTCAGACGCCGCCTCTGTGGTGACTTTACTGAGCGGCTCATGCCGAGCGGGAGCGCCCTTGGTGCGACGACGCTTCTTGATACAGAAGCTGCGCGCCACCGTGTAAAGCCATGTTGTGATCGAGGCATCACCGCGAAAGTCGCCCAAGGTGCGGACCGCGGCCAGAAAGGTCTCCTGTGCAACATCCTTGGCGTCTTCGGGATCGCCACACATCTTCAAGCCGAAGCCGAACACGCGCTGTTGATGCTTCCCAAGGAGCGTGGCCAGGGCTTCTCGGTCACCGCCGCGCGCGGCCTGCAGCAGCCGATGCTCGTCGGCATCGGTGGCCGTTTCTTGTCCGTTCATACCCCAATCCTAGCGCATGTTCAGCCGATCGCCGCGCACCCTCGTATTATTGCCGAACACCTTCTCGAATCCCTTGGACCAACGCTGGCTCCAATAAACGGAAGGAAAGCGGACATGGCAACGACGGAGCTCAGACCGGGAAACTTCGGGATCACCGTTGAAGATGGCATCGTTCTCGTGGATTGGTGGGCGCCCTGGTGCGGACCATGTCGGGCTTTTGCCCCGATCTTCGAGAAGACCTCCGCAGCCAATCCCGATGTGACCTTTGCCAAGGTGAACACCGAGGAGCAACCCGGGTTGGCTACGGCGTTCGGCATCCAGGCGATCCCGACCTTGATGGCATTTCGAGATGGCGTCCTGCTTTTTCAGGAGTCCGGCGTGTTGCCAGGCGTCGCCTTGCAACGCTTGGTCGACGAGGTGCGGGTACTCGACATGACCGAGGTCCGAGCCGAGATCGAGGTGGACCATGTCGGCTCCGCTTGAGTCGCAGCCGGGTGGAACGTCCGCCGGTACCGAAACAGACAAGGTTCCGAAAGGGAAACACACAATGATATTGCACACGGTCGCATTCGCCCTTGGCGGCGCAGGTCTCGGCTTCGGCTACTACAAACTGGTAGGGTGCAGCAGCGGTGCTTGTCCCATCACGTCCAATCCCTACATTTCCACGCTATTCGGCGCGGTGATGGGATTCCTGGCCGGCGGTGGCATGGGCAAGTGAAAGACCTGGACGCGCGGACATCTAGTTTCGGGGGTAACGTGGGAGCATGAAGCCCCAAATTGTCATCGTTGGAGGAGTTGCAGGCGGCGCGACCGCCGCGGCACGTGCCCGCCGAATCAGCGAAGAGGCCGAGATCACCGTGGTCGAGCGCGGGCCCTATGTCTCGTACGCCAACTGCGGGCTGCCGTACTTCATCTCGCGGGACATCCTCAAACGCTCCGAGCTGCTTTTGCAGACACCCGAGGGCTTCGATGCCCGCTATGGCGTGCGCGTCTTGCTCGAAACCGAAGCCATCGAGATCGATCGATCGGGCAAGAAGGTCCTGGTGCGCGGTAAGAACGGCGAGTCGTGGTTGGCCTACGACAAACTCATCCTCGCCCAGGGCGGCAATCCCATCACGCCATCCATGCCCGGGGCCGACGCGCCCTACGTCTTCAAACTATGGACGGTCCCTGACATGGACCGAATGCACGCCTATATCGAAACGGACAAGCCCCGCTCCGCCGTGGTGGTCGGAGGTGGCTTCATCGGTCTCGAAATGGCCGAGGCGCTGAAGAAACGGGGACTCGCGACTACGGTGGTTGAACTCTTGCCGACCGTCATGGCCACTATGGATCCAGAGATCGGTCGCCAGGTTGCCTCCGTGCTCGAAGTCAACGGTGTGAAGGTGCTGACGGGCGTGAAAGTCGAGTCGGTCGCGGACAGCACCGTCGTGCTCGGCGACGGGCGCCGCCTGCCCGCGGATCTGGTCCTGTTCTCGGTCGGCGTTCGGCCCGAGCTCACCCTGGCGCGTAAGGCGGGGCTTGAAATTGGCACGACCGGGGGCCTCGTGGTCGATGACCATTTGCGCACGGCAGATCCTGATATCTATGCGGCGGGTGACATGCTGGAGATCTCACACAAGGTCTCGGGCAGGCGCGTGCGCGTGCCGCTGGCGGGGCCAGCCAATCGTCAGGGCCGCATCGCCGCCTCGAACGCGCTGGGCTTGGACATGGCCTACCGAGGTGCGCTCGCCACCAGCGCCGTCAAGATCTTCGAGACCACTGCCGCGGCAACAGGCTTGTCCGAACGTTCGGCGCGTGAGGCCGGCTTCGCCGTCGGCGTCGCGGTCATCTACAAGGGCCACCACGCTGGCTACTACCCGGGCGCCGAAGAGCTGTCGCTCAAACTCATCTACGACAGGAAGACGGCCCGCTTACTCGGTGCCCAAGCCTTTGGCCCGGCCGGTGTCGACAAGCGCATCGACGTGCTCGCGACCGCGCTTGCCGGCAAGCTCACTCTCCACGATCTGGCCGAGCTCGACCTCGCCTATGCACCACCCTACTCGACAGCCAACGACCCGATCAACCTGGCGGCGTTCATCGGACAGAACGATCTCTCGGGATTCAGCCCGCTCGTGTCGGCGGCAGATCTCAAGGCCGAGCTAGCCACGCCCAAGCCGCCCCTGGTCCTCGACGTCCGAACCCTCGGCGAGTACGAAGCGTCTCATCTTGCAGGGGCCATGCACCTTCCGGTGGACGACCTGCGCTTCGAGCTCGATCGTCTACCCAAAGACCGGCGCATCGTCGTGCACTGTCGCTCAGGCTTCCGCGCCCACTTGGCCATCCGCATTCTCAAGCAGCATGGCTTCGCCGACGTTGCCAACGTGACCGGCGGACACATGAGCATGGTCGCCGAGGACGGCTTCAATTGGGAAACCTAGCGACCGTCTACAAGGACACCAGCGTGAAACACAGGGACAAGGCCGAAGCTCTCTTCATGCAGGGCTACAACTGCGCCCAGTCGACGGCAGGCGCTTTCGCCGAGGACTTTGGCCTCGAACCATCCTTCGTCTTGAAGTCCACCGCTGGCTTTGGCGCCGGCATCGGCGGACTGCGCGAGACCTGCGGCGCGGTCGGCGCCATGGCCTACCTCGCCGGCTTGCATATCGGACCCTACGCAGCAGGGGATGTCACGACCAAGACCGGGCTATACGATCTGATCAAGAAGATGGTTCGCGAGTTTACCGAGCTACACGGGACCATTTGCTGTAGGGAACTGCTTGAAAAGGCGTCCTGCACATTCAAGGCCGAGCCTTCGGAACGAACCGCGGACTACTACGCGACACGTCCCTGTGCTCGGATTGTCGGATCCGCGGCGGATATCATTTCGCGTACGCTACTGCCGCCACGCTGACTTCTCCAGCCGTCCCAGGCGCGCATTCGCATGGCTGCACATCCGTCAGCGTGCAAGACTGTGCCGCGTGCATTTTCAATTTTCGCTATTGCGAACTTTCCTGGTTGCCGTTTTCCTGGCAGTCGTTCTTTTCCCAGCGGCGCTGTTCGCGCAGGCGCCGGAGCTTTCCCTACGCGAGTTCGCCTCGGGACAGATCAAGAAAGGCGTGCGGTCGATTGGGTTCGGCGGCGACGGCGCGACCGGCGGCAACTACGCGCTCGTCTATCACGATGCGGGTGGGGCGTTGGTGGACGGCGGGCTCACCCACTACACGAACGGAAACGACTTCACCTTCACGGCGGTCGGAGCGACCACGCCCACGCTGTGGCATGGGCTTTCGGTATACGCCATCGCACTTTCGCAACACGCCGAGGGCATCCATCTCTCGCTGTCGTCGCCAGGGCTTGGCCCGGCCGCGCGCCCGTTGGTTGGCAGCGGTTCGAACCAGGCCCTTTTCGTCAAAGTCGCAATGCCGATCGCAGGCGGCGTCTCGGCCGGTGCGCTGCTCTCGTACGAGCTATCGCAATTCGACGCCGCGACCGCACCAGGGGACGCGTCGCCCGCGGCCGTACACTACGCAACCCGCTGGCGACCGTCGGGGGGCTTCGGCGTCACCTGGGAACCATCGAAGCGCCTGCTCTTCGGCACCCGAGCCATCTTGAACCATGACCAGGAGGTGCGCACCGACAGCGCCGGCACCAGCGAGGCCCTGGCGCGCTCGTACGAGGCGCGTCTTGGTGGCGCGGCTTCACCGTGGACCGGCGGTCTGATCGACGTGGGCGGCACTTGGCTCTACCGTAGAAACGGCCTTGCGGGCAGCACCAAGACCGCCCTTCACCCCAACCTCGGCTTCGAACAAAACCTATTCGCGCGTGCCTTCGCCGTGCGTGCGGGCCTGGACGAAACCTCCTATGGTGCAGGATTCTCGGTGCGCCGCCGCCCGCTGCAACTCGACGTCGCCTACGTCTACAATCTCGGCAAGGCCCGCGTGGGCGACTTGTTTGGCAAGACCAGCAATTCCGTCTTGGCCACGCTGACCTTCGACATGACTTGGCTGGGGGCGCAGTCCGCGCCTCCGCCGGAAGCAGCCCCATCCCCGAGCCCCGCAGGACCGAATCAGCATCGGTGAGGGCTTGGATTGGGCAGGATTCACCGAGCACCGGCCCGTGGAGCACCTGGTGCCTGTCCTTCACACGGTGCCGTTTCGATCGATCTTCGCGATCAACGTCACTTGCCATGCGTCGCCCTCGGGGCGAGCACAGGGACAAGAAACCTTGGAGGTCCGTATGAAATCGCTTCGCCTTGCATTGGTCGGATTCGCTGGCTTGGGTCTTGGGATGACGCCCGCGCAAGCCCAAGAGTGCACGACGAACGCGGAGTTCGTGCTGTGCCGCTTACGTGCAAGGCAGGCAGAACCACCTGCAGCCAATCAGGAATTAAACTTCCCGATGGCGGAATGTTTGTCTCGGATCCGGTCTGCGTGGCTGACCCGTCGACTTGCACATGGTCCCTGGTGGCGTGCACCGCGGACAGCGAGTGCACCCTGGCCCATTGGGCTTGTCTGGCGTTGCCCGCGGTGGGCGCCTCTAGCATCTGCTTTCCGGAAGGGATCCTGTGTGCGGCTGGCCAGACTTGTCCTGCCGGATGGAGCTGCGTGGATTTTTCCACGGTGGCGGAACCCACGTTGGCCGATATGTGGGGCCCAAGCAGCGAGACCAAGTATTGCTTTCCGGATGCCTTGCGAGGGATCGCCGACAAGACCACGAGGACCGACAGCTCTGGCATCAACCCGGGCGACCTTGGCGGCGGGACCGAGAGTGGTGGCTCGGGCAAGGGTACTGGTATGTCCGATGGGGGAATCGCCAACACCAGCAGATCAGATGCGGGTGCTCAGCCGGCAACATCGGATACGGGCAATCAGCCAGCAGCGAAAACAAGCTCGTCTGGTTGCGCTCTTGGCGGACGCGGCCCGGCCGCTTTGCCCTGGTGCCTGCTCGCCGGCGTGGTAGCGGCCAGGCTCTTCCGTCGGCGCCGTTGACCACCGACGGGGGCTTGTTATCGACTTCTGCTCAGGCGTCCGCGTCGCGTGCCGCCTTCCTCAAGATCTCCCACAGATTCGTCTCAGCCGGCAGCTCGTCCATGACCGCGGTGGCGCCCAGGCGGGCTCGTGTGGCGGTGGATAGAAGGCCGCCTGACGGAATCAGGACCAGCGCGCGTGTGACTCCTGGCGAAGTCAGGCGCTGGGCGAGCTCGGGATCTTCCTTCTCCGCGAACAGACCTCCACACAGGATCAGGTCAAGCGGCTTGCCGGTGCGTTCGGTGTTCTCGTCTAACCGCTGACGCATACCCTGGGCATCGGCTGCTTCCAGGACGTCGTGGCCCTGAAGCCGAAAGGCCGACGCGAGTCTCTCGCGTAAGAGTGGATCTGGCGCGCCCACCAGGATGGAGAGGTGTTCGCCCTCTCCGGGGTCATGCTTCGTGGTGGTCGTCGTGGACATCTCACATGGTTAGAGCCTTGCCTCGGGGATTAGGATTCGTCTAATCGGACACGCCCGCCCGGCGAAGGATGACGGCCAGGGGGCAGAACTTGGTGAAGGCACTTTGAAGCATGTTGGTGCCGACGAACGCCGCGATGGCCAGGAACCACGGGCTGACGGCGAGGGTGAGAATCACGCTCAGAAGCACGAGTGAGCCAGCCACTGCGAAGACGATACGGTCAATGGTCATGGGGTGCTCCCGGTTCGAGACAAGGGGATGATGGTGGCTAGTTCGGTGGGCAGGTTGCGGGCGCCTTGACGTTGCAACTCGGCCGCACGACCGCGGCGAGCCAACACGAAGTAGAGAAGTGGGACGGCCAGACGAGACAGCAAGGTCGCCGCCACTTGCCCGGCCATGAGTGCGATGGCCAAACCTTGGAAAATGGGATCGGCCAGCATGACCGCGCTCCCGACAAGGACGGCGGCTGCCGTGAGCACCATGGGACGGAAACGGACCACGCCAGCTTCCTCGACGGCCAGTGCCAGCGGCATGCCTTCGCGCAACTTCAGCTCGATGAAGTCCACCAAGATGATGCTGTTGCGCAAGATGATGCCGGCTCCGGCGATGAAGCCAATCATGCTGGTCGCGGTGAAGAAGCTGCCCATCGCCCAGTGGGCGGGAATGATGCCAATGAGCGACAGTGGTATGGGAACCAGAATGACGAGCGGAACTGTGAAACTCTGAAACCAGCCGACCACTAGAACGTAGATGAGAATCAGCACTGCCGCGAAGGCGAGGCCGAGATCGCGGAACACCTCCAGGGTGATGTGCCACTCGCCATCCCACTTGAGCGACGGGTGCTCAGTGTCGGTGGGTAGGTTGAGCCCGAAGCGCGGTACAACTTCGCCCGAGGCACTCCTTAGGTTGTCGAGTTTCTTGTTGAGGGCAGCCAGGGCGTAGACCGGGCTTTCGATGCTGCCGGCCAAGTCGCCGAAGACGTAGGACACGGGCATGAGGTTCTTGTGGAAGATGTCGGGGTCGGCGAGCCCAGCGGTGGTATGCACCAGTTCGGAGAGTGGGACCGGACCGCGAACACCGGGAACGGTTAGTTGCAAGAGCTGGTCGATGCGGCTGCGCTGGGCCGGCGCCAATTGCAGGATGATCGGGATCTGGTTCGCGCCGTGGCCGCCGTGGAAAAGTCCAAGTTGGGCGCCGTACCCGGCCGCGGCCAAGGTCTGCACGACAGCAGCGGGGGCAACCCCGTGCAAGGCCGATTTCTCGCGATCGATGTCGATGGAAATTTGGGGCGAGGTCGGGTTCAGGGTCGAATCGATGTCCACGACGCCCTCGGTGGAGTGAAAGGCCACCAGCGTCTCTCGTGCCAAGCGATCGCGTTCGGCAGTGCTGGGACCGTAGACCTCCGCCACCAGGGTGTCGAGCACGGGTGGACCAGGCGGAATCTCGACCAGCTTGAGCCGGCCGCCCTTGGCGCTGGCAATCGCCTCCAAGACGGGGCGCAGGCGCATGACGATGGCGTGGCTCTGCGCCTGGCGCTTGCCCTTGGGCACCAGGTTGACTTGCAAGTCCACCTGCTCGGGGGCGTCCCGGAAGAAGCTGTGGCGAACCATGCCCACGAAGGTGAAGGGCGCGGCCACGCCAGCGTAGACTTGGACGTCCAGTGCCTCGGGCTCGTCCAGCACCCGGCGCGCCATGGCCTGCCCGACGATGAAGGCGTCTTCCCGGGGCGTTCCCGCGGGCATGTCCAACTGAACCTGGAACTCAGCCTTGTTGTCGAAGGGCAACATCTTGACCTTGACGGTACCGGCTGCGACCAGTGCCGCCGCGCCACCAAGAAGCACTACCAGTCCGCCCACGAAGGCCCAGCGGGCGCCAGTCGATCCCAGCAGTCGCCGTGTGATGCTCCGGTGCATGCGCGTCCAAATGGTTTCCGGCCGCGAGTCGGGGTGGGCGGTGACATCGTCGGTCTCGGGCGATGGCGCCTCGTAGTTGGGATCCGCGGGGTGCAACCCGGTCTCGTCCGTGTCGGGCAAATGTGCCTTCTTGCGAAAGACGATCATGGCCGCCCAGGGGCTGACGACGAAGGCAATGGCCAACGAGAACATCATGGCCACGCTGGCGCCGATGGGAATGGGTCGCATGTACGGGCCCATGAGGCCGCGGACGAGGGCCAGCGGCAGGATGGCGGCCACCACGGCGAAGGTGGCCAGGATGGTCGGGTTGCCGACCTCGTCCACGGCATCAATCACCGTGCGCGCGAAGCTGCGCTTGGGTCCGGGAAGGTATAGGTGCCGGTGCACGTTCTCGACCACGACGATGGCGTCGTCCACCAAGATGCCGATGGAGAAGATGAGCGCGAACAGGGTGACTCGGTTGAGCGTGTAACCAAACAAGTACGTGAGCAGCAGGGTCAACGCCAGCGTCACGGGAACCGCGATGGCCACGATGACAGCCGAACGCCAGCCCATGGCGAGCAGGATGAGCGCGATGACGGAAAGGGTGGCAATGAGGAGGTGCTCGATGAGCTCGTTCGACTTCTCGCCAGCGGTCTCTCCATAGTTACGGGTCACGTCCACCGTGATCGACGATGGAATGAGCCGACCCTTGAGCGCCTCAACCTTTCCAAGCACGCGCGTCGCTAGATCAGTGGCGTTGGTGCCCGGCCGCTTGGCCACGGCAATGGCCACCGCCTGCTCGAAGCCGGGCTGACCCTTCTTCGCGGTCACCACGATGGCGGGCTCGGGCTCGGGACCGTCCGTCACGCGTGCCACGTCTTCCAAATAGACCGGGCGATCTCCGCGTGTGGCCACGACCACGCGGCGCAAGTCGGCGGCCGACAGTGCGTAGCCTTTGGCCTCCAGTTCGACACGCTTGTTGGCGTCGACCAGCGCGCCCGCGGGCAACTGCGCCTGCGAAGCACGCAGGGCAGGATCCAATTCAGCAAGCGAGACTTGTAGCGTTCGTAGCCGCTCGGGATCGGGCTCGATACGCACCACGCGGCGGGCGCCGCCGAGGACGTGAACCTGGGCGGTCTGCGGCACATCGGCCAGTTCGCGCGCCACTTCGTCGGCAATGGCACGCAGGACGCCAGGTGCTTGATCTTTCCCATCTTGGCCATGCAGTGTCAAGTTCAGGAACGGAACGTCGTCGATGGTCAACAAACGAACCACAGGCTGCAAGGCACCGGCGGGCATAAGCTCTGGGTGGGCCGCCAGTTCCTGATGGACCTTCACCAGACTGGGTTCGAGCGGCTCGTTCACCTTGAAGCGAATGGTGAGCAGCGCTGCTCCGGGGCGGCTAGTGCTGTAGAGGTACTCGACGCCGGGCAAGCCCCACATGCGGCGTTCCAGCGGTGTGGTGAGCTGGGATTCCACCTCGACCGGGGTGGCACCGGGCATGGGAACGATGACGTCCACCATGGGAACGACGATCTGCGGTTCTTCTTCGCGAGGCGTGAGGAAGACCGCCGCGACGCCGAGCAAGAGTGAGGCGACGACGATGAGGGGCGTGAGCTTGCTGCGCAGAAAAGTCTGAGCAACCTTGCCTGCAAAGCCTATCTCTCGTTCAGCGGGCATTGGCGATCTCCACGGCTTGCTCATCACGCAGGCTGCCGGGCGCATCGATGACCGCCTCGTCTAGCGACAAGCCCGCGCGCACCACCACATCGTTGCTTGACGTCTCGCCTAGCGACAGCCAGCGCAAGCGGGCGTGGCCATTCTCGGCCACAAACACGCCGGTCAAGTCGCCGCGCTGGACAAGAGCGCTCTTCGGAACTCTTCGCTGCGTTGGCTGCACCCCGCCAGGGATTTGCATGCGGACGAATGCGCCCGAGCGAAATTCGGAGACACGGTCGGTGACCCTGGCCCGAAGCGCTCGCCGATGCGAAAGCGCATCACCGCCGGGAGTAAGCGCGGTGATCTCTGCCTCGCCGTGCCGGCCATCAGCCTCGAATTTGATCTTCTGCCCGATATGGAGCGATCCAGCCTCCTCCTCGGACAGCGTTGCTTGTACTTCGAGACCAGCACCCTCGATCTCGATCAGCGGCTGTCCTGGACCGACAAAATCGCCAGCGCTTACTCGGCGGGCCTGCACGACGCCGTCGAACGGTGCCCTCAACTGCGTGTAAGCGAGACTGGCTCGCGTGCCCGCCAGCGCGGCAGCGGCCTGCGCGCGTTGAGCCTGGGCGGACTCCAGCTCGACTGGCGTGGCAGCTCGCTGGCTCGTGAGATCTGATATGCGCCGCTCGTAGGCGGTTGCGTTGGCAAGAGCCGTGGTCGATGCCGCGACCTGGGCCTGAACTTCTTCATTGGAGAGAGTCACGATGAGTTGCCCGCGCTTCACGTGCGTGCCCTCAGCCACGAGCACCTTCTGGACCGTCGCCGCCAGGCGCGTGGAAACCGTTGCCCGGTGCACGGGCGCCAGGGTGGCAGCATAAAGTGGCACGGTGCTATCGGTCGCGGCTTCCGCGAGGTGCACGGTCACCGGATGCGGCTCGGCCCGAACCTGGTTTCCTTGGCCAAGGGTGATGGCAAGCGCGACGGTCGCGCCAATGCTTGATGAACGGATCATGGTCGTACTCCTTCGATGGGTTTGCCGAATGCGAATTGAAGCTGGGCTGCGGCGACTCGGGCGTCGTACTCGCTGCTCAGTAGAAGCGTCCGTGCACCGGCAAGGCCGGCTTCGGCGTCGAGAACTTCGGTCAGTGGCAGTAGCCCCTGACGATGGCGTGCCATGCGCAGGGTACGCGCGGACTCAGAGGCGGTTACAGCTTCGAGCGCGGACTGTCCCCGCGATCGCGCTGACTGCAAGGCGCGTTGGGCTTCGTCGACTTCAAATGTTGCCTTCCGATCTTGCCATCGTCGAGCATCTTCCGCGGCGCTTGCGCGCAGCGAGGCTGCGTTAGTCGTTCGAAGGTCTGTGACGGACAACCGCCAGCGGGCGACCAGGCCCAGGCTGTACCAGGTTGCTCCTTGGGTGAAATCCGACCGCATGGTCTCCAGCGTGGCCTGGGCCATCACCTCGGGAAGCATGCTTCCACGTGTGGCTACAACCATGGCGCTCGCGGCCTCGGCACGAAGCTCGGCGGCCTTGAGGTCGGCTCGTTGATGGCTAGTGTTTTCAGGATTCACAGAACCCTCTCCGACGACAAGCGGTGAACCTAGGTCACCCGTCGCGGCTTGCTCGCCCGCCAACAACACGAGCATTGCGCGCGCAGAATCCAGGCGTTGCTTGGCGACGCTGCTCTCCGCCTCGGCTTGCGCGCGGAATGCGGTTGCTCGGGCGACATCGGCATCGAGCGCAAGCCCTTGCTGGTTTCTCGAACGGGTGAAGCTTTCAGTCTCCCGCGCCTGCGCCAGCACATCCTCTGCGAACTTGAGCCCCTGGGCCGCAACTTGCGCGCCAAAGTAGGCTTGGACCACTTGTAGCGCCATCTCCTGCATGCGCCGTTCGTGAGAGCAGGTTTCGGCCTGCGCGTTCGCCGAGGCAGCCCGGCGGGCGGCAGTCAGACGGCTGCCCATGTAGAGCGGCTGCATCACGGTGGCACCCAGCCCCACGCCACCCACGCTGGTGGGAGAATTCAGCCGGTTCGGATCGAAATCGGCAGCCGTGATTCTCTGTTCGTCGAGCTTGAGGCCAAACGCCGACATAGGCTCGTTGGTCGCGACAGCTTTCGCGGAAAGAAGGATACTTGGCAAACGTCCGTCGCGTGCACCCTCGGCATCAGCCCTGGCTGCGGCCACCATCTCGCCACTGCTGGCGATGGCTGGATTCTGTTTCCAGGTCGCGCGGATTGCGTCTTCGATGGTGAAAGGGGCCGCCGTGGCCAGGGATGGCAAAGACAGAACCGCGGCGGCGAGTGCCCAACCGGAGAGTCTGAGCCGTGTCCGGTTTTCAATGACATGTAGGATTCGCACACTGCTGGGAGCCGGCCTCGGCCGAAAGGATTCGTCCCAAGCGATGTTTTTCCAAGAATCAGTCCCAACCGCAGGTGCCGCTCGCGCAGCCGCCAGCGGAAGGAATACCGCAGCTACCAGTGGAACAAGTGTCGCTTGCGTAGTCGGCACCACAGCGCGATCCTCCAGAGCTGATGAAGGTGGCCGATAGGATGCGGCGTACCGGCTCACCCGTCACTGGGTGCTTGGTGAGGGCGGGCTCGCTCATCTTCTGCGTGGCCTCGAAAATACCCTTTGGGGTTCCGTCCTTGCTCAGAATTTCGTACTCGTAAATCGGCATGTTGGCTTCGCTCCGGATGATGGGTTGGATAGGTGGACGACAGTTAGAGCCTATGGGCAGGCAAAGGATTCTGGCGAAGCCAGTTTGAATCGGGGTGAGCAACTCGACATGTTGGGCGTGTGGGATCACATTTCTCACGTCGGAAAGCAGCCACCTGCCCAGGTCGCAATCGTTGCTCTGCGCGACGATCGCAGGGTCCAGCCTCTCGGTGGGCCTTCCAGTCAGGAGGGTATGGATGCGTAGCTCCCAATTTGCGTGGGCCAAGATGGCGCCTTTGCAGGTCACGCTTGCGTTGCCTCCTGTTGTGTAGAGGGTGGGCCAGGCGCGAGCGCCGCGCCTGGCGCAAGAATGGGTCATTGGCAAGATGGCAGTATGCATACACCAGGTTCTGTCGCGCCGCACCTTGGCCTTGGGGAGCCGCCCGACCTCGGGTCTTTCTCCCGACCAATTGGGAGTTCTGTCCGATCTTTTCCTATGGCCAGGAATGAACCAATTCCGCGAGGAAGTCTCATCTGGAGTCATGTCCTATGAAGAGTCAACTATGGACCTTCAGTGCCCCAGAATCCGCTCGATCAAACCGGAGATCGCGAGCCGTCCGGACCAAGGATCTGCTACGTCAGTGGGAGGCCGCCAACTGCTGAGGGGGCGTCGCGTTAGGCTCCTCTTCCGCCGACGTAATCGGCCTGGCGAGGAGCGTAAACATCGACGGAACGAGAAACAGCGATAAGAGCGTCGAAGATGTGAGGCCGCCGACCACCGCGAGCGCAAGCGCTTGGTTCGCCTCGGTGCCGGCCTCCAACCCGAGCGCAGTCGGGACCAGCCCGATGATCGTGGCAAGACTCGTCATCAGGATGGGGATGAAACGCGTCCGGGCCGCCGCCACGATCGCGTCTTCCTTGGTTTCGCCTTTGTTCAGGTGAACACTGGCCTCTGCGACGAGCAAGATCCCATTCGAAACGGCGATTCCAACGACCATGAGAACCCCCATGAGCGCCGTGACGGAGAAGCCTTGGCCGGCAGCCATCAAGGCGATGGTGATACCGACGAGACAGACCGGAATCGCGAACAGCATGACGAAAGGCAAGCGGAGCGACTTGAACTGAATGGTCATCAACATGAAGACCACCATCACGGCCAGTACGATCACAACGCCGAGTCCGGCAAAGGTGGTTTTCATCAGTTCCATCTCGCCGACGTACCGCCACTTGATGTGGCTGGTTCTCGGGTCGGCGGCGAGCTTCCCTTCGAGCTCTGCCGTGGCGCTACCGACGTCTCGCCCTTCGGTTTGCATGTAGACCTCGGTGACTCTGGCCATGTGGTCGCGCTCGATGGCGATCGGGCCTGCGGCGCGCTCGATATTTGCGTAGGAGCCCAAGGTGACGGGTTTCTCATTCGTCGCGATGTGCACCGGAAGCTGCGTAAGGGCGCCCATGTCCTCGACATCGTGCTCGTCGTAGTACGTGACGACGTAGTACGCTTGCCCGTTGTTGGGGTCGATCCAAACGCTTGGCGCGTTGATGTTCCCAAGGGTCCCATCCAAGGTGGCCTGCGCGGCCTCGCGGGCGGTGACGCCTACGAACCCCGCTTGCTCGCGGATCGTGTCCACATGAATCTCGGGATAGCTTGTCTGGAGCTGCACACGGATGTCGCGCACGCCCCCGACCGAGCGCGCGACCTCCGCAATCGCGTGCGCTTGGCTCTCGAGGACCTGCAGATTATCGTTTTGCACTTCGAGTGCAATCGGTGCTACGTAGCCGTTCGAAAACACGCTGGCCACGAGGCCACCGGGCCACTGCAGGAATTCGACGCCCGGATAATTCTTCTCTAACAGCCGCCGCATGATATCCGCGATCTGTTGCTGGGTATGTTTGCGGTGTTCTTGATCGACAAGGGCGACGCGGATGAACCCCATATGGGGCCCATCGTTGGGACTCGTCATGGCACTGCGCGCGTTTTCCGGCGACCCTTCATTGGTCAGGACCAACTCCACCTCCCCCTTGGGAAGCTCCTCGTGGAGCATCTTCGCCATCTGCTTGATGCGGCGCGATGCATCATCTAACGAGATCCCAGGCGAGAAGCGCACGTAGACGCGCTCCATTGATTCGTCTATCTCGGGGAAAAAGGTACTCGGAAGATGCGTGGCTGCCCAGCCCGCGCCGGCGGTCAGAAGAAGGCAGACGCCGATGATCCAGATTCGTACGCCCAGCGCACGGCGAAGGATACGTGCGTAAGCCTCGGCCATGCGTTCGATTCCATCTCCGAGCCTCTTGCCGATCCCGTGCGCCTCCTTGTCGCTCAGAAAAAAGCGACAAGCCACCGGGGTCACGAACATGCTGATGAGGTAGGAAGCGATCATCGCGACGGCAACGGTGAGCGCCAGCGGTGCGAAGAGCTTCTTCGCCAGTCCAGCCAAGAGAAGCACCGGCAGGAGCACCGCGATCGTGGTCAGCGTCGACGCGAGCACAGGAAGCGCGACGGCATTCGTACCCTCGAGCGCCGCTCGATACCGAGACATGCCCTTGCGGTGGTGGCGATGGATCGATTCCAGGACAACGACCGCGTTGTCCACCAAGGGCCCCATGGCGAGAGTGAGGCCGCCCAAGGTGAAGGAGTTGAGCGTTTGGCCGGTAGCGTATAGGACGATGAGCGTGACGGCGAAGGACAGGGGAATGGCTACCGCGACAATCAGCGTGCCCCGAAAACTCTGCAAAAAGACCAGGATCACCAAGGCGATGAGCAGCAATGCCTGCAATACCTCCCGCTTCAGACCAGCGTACGACGTCTTGACGAACGTGGATTGGTCGAATACCGGCTTGACAACCATCCCTGGCGGTAGATTCGAAAGTCCGGCGACCACTTTCTTGACGGCGTCGACGATTTCAATCGTATTGCCTCCCGGGATTCGCAGGACGTTCAAGTAAACGGCGTTCTCACCATTGACCGAGACAGTCTGCGTGGGAGCTGCGCCACCGTCTTCAACTTGAGCGACGTCTTCGATATAGACCGGACGACCATGGACCAGCTTGACCATCGCGTCGCCGATCTGCATGACATGTTTTGGCACGGCGTCGGTGTAAACGTTGGCGTCGAAAGTAGAAGCGATGAACTCGCCCGAGGGTAGAAGCGCGTTGGATTGAGCAACCGCGGCGGCGACTTCTTCAGCCGTGACTCCGCGCGATTGCGCCTCGGCGCGGTGTACGATGACGTTGATTTGGCGCTGTCGCCCGCCATTGGGAGACGCGCTTGCAACACCGGGAATGCCCTCCAGCAGCGGTTCGACATTATTGAGCGCGTAGTCATACAGCAGTGGTCCGGTGAGGCCGCCTCCAGAAACTGTAACCTGAACGACGGGAGCGTTGGTCGGGTCGAATTGCAATACGAAAGGCGGGATAACCCCGAGCGACTTGGGAACAGCCGACATCGCGAACTGCACTTGTTGTTGGACGAGCGTCTGAGCGGAGTTTAGATCCGTCCCCCACTGCAGCCAAACGTACGCAATGCTGAGGTTGTTGCGCGACTCGCTTTGGACGTGTTCGACACCCGGGGTGGCGCTCACGTACTTTTCGATGCGCCAGGTGAGCGTCTTTTCCACGTCCTTCGCTGCCAGCCCTGGGGCTAGCGTGCCGACGACGAGAACAGGTGGGGTCAGATCGGGGAACGTATCAATCGCCATACGGGGCGTCACCACCCACGCAAAGACGAGCGCGGCGATGCCGAGCATCAAGCTGGCGAGCGGATTGCGCAGCGATAGCTGGGTCACAGCGGTCTTCCGAAGCCACCACCGCGCGTTCCGGCGTCCTGGTCAGCAGCGGGTTGCGAAGCCTCCATTCGAGGCTGCACCGCGTCGCCATCCGAGAGCAGGGCGCGCCCTTCGGTCACTATTTGGGTGTTTGCCGGAAGGGCCGCGGGACTGAAGTAGAGGCCACCCCCTCGCTCACCGAGAACCGGCACCTGGCGCAAATGGGCTATGCCCCCGTCGACCACGAAGAAGCTGGCCTTGCCCTCCTGTTGAGTCGCAGCATAGAGGGGGATCTCGATCGCTGCGACGGGATGCCCAACATCAATGTGAACGATGGCCGTGGTTCCGGTCGGGTATTGACGGCGAGGGTCTGAGATGTCGATCTCGAAGTGAATGGTTCGCGTCGTGAAATCCGCCTTCGGAGCGCGGCGAGACACCGTCGCAATCACCTTGGCTCCCGTCGAGAGCATGTCGATTCGGACCGGCGCACCAATGCGGGCTACCGCAAAGTCCTTTTCCGGTGCGTCCACGGTTACCCGCACCTTGCTGCGATCGACGACCGAGACGATGGTTGTCCCAGGGCGAACGAAGGCCCCTGGATCGATGGTGCGAGTTGCGATTTCCCCGTCGAACGGCGCCTTCAGAGCGCAGTCGTGTACGTCGAGCGAGGCGCCCACAAGCCTTGCCTTGGTTTCGAGAAGCTGCGCCCGCTCGGATGAGCTCTGTGCCGTCGTTTGCTCCACCTGGTTCGCGCCAATGAAGCCACCTTTCAGCATCGAGGTTTCCCTCGCCGCCTGGTCGGAGGTCGCCCGTTGATGTTGGTCGACGGCCTGGGCCTGCATTTGAACGGCCCTGCTGGCCGCGTTCGGGTGTGAGCAGTCGAGGGTGGCCAGGACCTGCCCCTGCACCACCGTGTCTCCTGGCCTGACTAGGACGGTTGCGACATAGGCGGATATGTATTGCGGTCCAACGCTTGCCTCGATCCACGATTCAACAACGCCGACATACTTTCGGCTATCGGAATAGGTGGTCGCTTGAGCTCCGACAACGGAAACGGGCCGGGGCACGGCGCCGAGCGCAACGCGGTTTACCTTCCCATCAGCGTGGTGCACCAGCACAGCCACCACAAGCAAGACAATGACCGCGATCGCTACAATCACGAGGACCTCACGGCGATGACCGTGGGCGCCTGCGGCCGGTTCAACCGGACCTACCAAAGGTTCACTCTGACCGACGTTGGCGGTTCATCCTTGCCTCATGGCGGGAGGGGAACGCACGTTCCGGGCCAACCAGTTGAAGTCGGCCATTCTAGCGGATTGACGGTGCGATCGCTGGTAAATGGCCAGCCCATGCCCATTGCCATCGCCGAACTCCTTCGAATCGAATGAGTCAAACTATCATATTGATTTGATTGCAGGCGGTATCAACCTCGGTCTGGGCAGCTCCACGCCAGCGTATCGATTGCGAAACCGCCGCACGCAACGAAGTTGCCCGATTGGTAAACAGCAACGCCAGGAGGATTGGGAGTGACTATACCGGACGTCCTGTAGCGGAATAAGAGAAGAGGGAGGATGGCGCACTAAATGCACGGATTGCGTGAAACTGTACTCTTGAGGTGGATGACACTCATGCGGCTCACGCTCTCTGCTATCACTATCATTGCTCTTTCGGCCTGCGCGACGGTGCCGGCTGGGCACTCGGCGGTTTTGCTGCGGGTGAGTGGAGTCGATCCCGAGCCGTTGCGGGATGGCGAGCATTTCATCGGTCCGCTGGGCGTGGTTGAGACTTATGACCTGCAGGCGCAAGAGCAGAGCGAAGACCTCGATGCTCTCTCCGCGGATGGAATGATGCTCGAAGCACATGCCTCCGTCATGACCTTTCATCCTGTGCCCGCAGAGGTGGTGTTCCTGGCGCGCGAAGTTGGGCCGGACTATTATCGAGTGCTAGTCAGCCCAGTGGTTCGGTCGACGCTACGCCGGGTGCTCGCTGCATTTCGCGCCGACGCACTTGACACTCCCGGAATCGGCCGTGCTGAAGCGGAGGTCACTGCCGATACCGCCCGGTGTGTGCGGCCGTATCACATCGTTTTCGACTCCATCACCCTGCGCACGCTTCGTATTGCGCCGCTCTCTGAGAGTTACCGAGCGGTCCTTGAAACTGGGGTGAGGGAACAGGAGGCGATCTCTGCTCGGCAGCTACCGGAGCTGGCTCGGCAGCGCGCCGAGGAGCTCCGCTCCGAGGCCCGGGGGATCGCCGAGTCCCATGCGCTCATCGCGCCCACGATTACACCAGAGATCCTGACTGATCTTGCAAACCAAGCGTGGTCCAAGTTACTCACGGCAGCTTCGACAAATGTCGAGGTCCGGCCGGACGCGCAACCGTATGTATTGGAGATTGAACCATGAATTCATGCCATCTGGCTTCGATAAGAAAAGTCGTCCTTGTTTTCGGGATACTGGGCGCCGGCAGCGGCTGTTCGACTGTGGGGCCCGGTCACGTGGCGGTCCTTTGGCGGGCGGGGAATGGTACCCAAAGCAATCTCTATGGCGAGGGATCATACTCCATTGCGCCCTGGAACGGCATGTACGTATACGACCTCCGGTCGATGAACCGTAATGAGGTTCTCGACGTCCTTGCGAGCAACGGCCTGAGTATCAAACTCGACGCGTCGGTGAGGTACCATCTCAATCCGGACGAAGTGGTCGCTCTTCAGAAGGAGATTGGCCCCGGCTACTACGAAACAATTATTGAGCCAGTCCTGCGCTCGGAGGCCCGCCGCGTATTTGGTCGCTACACACCCGAAGAAATCTACTCGACGAAGCGTGACCTGATAGAGCGCGAGATCCGTGAGGGCTTGCGTTCGAAGATCGAGGGCAAGCACATCGCCCTCGAAGCCGTCCTGATTCGCAACGTCGAGCTCCCGGATGCCATCCGCCACGCCATCGACCAAAAGCTGGCTGTCGAGCAAGATGTGCTGAAGATGAAGTACGTGATCGAGGTGGCTCAAGCAGTCGCGCAACAGCGCAGGATCGAAGCCCAGGGCGTCGCAGATTACAACCAGATCGTCTCTGCGAGCTTGACGCTGCCGATGCTGGAGTTCGATCGCATCCAAGAGCTCAACCGTTTGGCAGGGTCGAACAACGCCAAGACAGTGGTGATCGGACCGGGTGCTGGTGGTACGCCGGTACTGCTCTCAACGCCCACCTCGGCTTCGCGTTGAGGTTCCATTACCCACGCACGCGATGCTCGCGAAAAGGCTAAATCATGTCACCCAAACTGCTCCGAGCACTCAAAACATCTGCTTGCGCGCTTATCATCGCGCAGATACCGGCTTGCGCTACGACGACTATCAATTCCTCTTGGAAAGACCAATCGTATCAAGTCATGCCTCGCAAGATCATGATCATCGGGATAGCAAGAAGACCAGCAAACAAGAGAACTCTGGAAGACGAGTTTGTAAAGCAGATCAAGGTGCTGGGGACGGATGCCGTGTCAAGTTACGCGATATTGCCTGACGATAAGGACAGCAACAAGGATCTCATCGCGGCGAAGATGAAGGAGCTGGGGGCCGATGCGGTACTTATCACCCGAATAGCTAAGAGAAAAACAGTATACACCAATGTGCTAGATGTGTACGCCCCGCCGCTCTATTATGGCACATGGCAGAACTACTATGGTTACGGGTTCGACGACATGTATTCTCCCGGCTATGTTGAAGAGACTAAGTATGCCGTCATGGAAACGAACATGTATGATGCTGGTAATGACAAACTGGTCTTCTCAGCCTCGTCTGAAACCGAGGTCAGCGGCACCGACCAGAAGTTCATCAAGTCTTATGTAAGGGTCATAGTACAAAATATGGTCAAGCAGAAACTGCTGATGAACAAATGATGCCATTCCTTCCTACGCTGTTGGTAATCGAACAGTGAAGGTAGAACCTGCGCCCAAGTTGCTCTGCACCTTAGCCCGTCCACCGTGAGCTTCGACAATGGCCAGGACAGTAGCAATTCCGGTTAAGACTTTCATCGGGCCTCCGAAGTGTTGATGCGAGTGGCACGGCCGAGAAAGCTCGCTCGCCTACCCTCGTACCCTTGGGTCATAGCTTAGAACCTATTTCAGTAGGGTATGACCGCGAGGGTACGGCGGCTCGGTGAATGGTC
>OBLT010000088.1_pt1 | contig 68054 bp, 45 predicted proteins | sample 1518721 | NCBI WGS metagenome assembly OBLT01 (sample SAMEA3539307, study PRJEB22396) | soil metagenome | biome: tundra; feature: field; material: soil | place: USA | collected 2010-05 | depth 0.15 m | reverse complement strand
GTCTACGCGGTGATGGTGGAGTCCGGTCTCAACGAGACCACCTTGGGGAAGATCATTCTCGCTGCATGTTTCGTGACGGACTTCGGCACCGTGCTCGCTCTTGGCGTCCTGTTCGTTCACTACAACTGGTACCTGATTCTGTTCGTGGTGACCATGGCCGTCGTGCTGCCGCTGGCGCCTCGCCTTGTACGCTGGGTGATCCGCGCCACCGGCGGTCGGGTCAGCGAGGCCGAGACCAAATTTGTGTTGCTCATCATGTTCTTCCTCGGCGGTGTGGCGGACGCCGGCGGCAGCGAGCCGATCCTTCCAGCGTACCTCGTCGGCATGGTGCTCGCGGGTACCTTCTTGCGCCAGCGACCCATGGTGGCGCGCCTGCGCTCGATCGCGTTCACCGTGCTAACGCCGTTCTACTTCATCCGCGCCGGTACCTATGTCGTGGCCAACGCGGTGGTGAGCGGCGCAGGGCTCATCGCCTTGCTTCTTGGAGTGAAGCTCCTCACCAAGTACATCGGCGTGCGCCCACTCGCCGCCGCCTTCCGCATGCCCACGCGCGAAGCGAGGTACACCACCCTGCTCATGAGCACGGGCCTAACCTTCGGCACGATATCCGCCCTCTTCGGCCTCACCCACGGCGTGATCAACCGCGGACAATACACAATCCTCGTCACCGTCGTCATCCTGAGCGCCTTCGTGCCGACCCTGCTGGCCCAGCAGTTCTTCAAGCCGGACGTCCAGGCCCACCGTGATGCTGAACGCGAGCCGACGATCGGTCGATAAGAAGGCTGAGTGGACAGGTGGGACGCTTGGAAAGTGACGCGTGCGAGATCCTGAACAATTGTAGTCGGTTGTGAATGGCTGCTATCGCCTACCATAGCGTCGGCACGAATTTGGGAGCAGGATGTCTTTGGTTCGAATCCGGCCGCCCCGACCAGTTCAGGTCTAGCAAGTCTTGGCGCCTTCGAATCCGATGCTACCGGCTTAGGAAGCTCATGAGCCAGGTCAACGCCGGACGCTTCGTGCCGCTGCTTGTCATGAGACCGGTGTTGGCTCTCCACGTGTTTCCGACAATGTAACCCCAGTAGGTGAAGCCCTTCACGTTGTCGTTGGCCCACAACGGTGTGACGATATCCTTCATGATCTGGGCCTGCTGGGTATCGTCGGCCACCCCGATGTCCATTTCCGTGATGTACACGGGCAGGCCGGTTTGGGTGATGATGTTTTGGGTATAGGTTGTCACCGTGCTCGCCGAAACCTTCGCCACGTCGTGTCCCTGGCAACCAACCCCGTCGATGGGCGCGCCCGCACCTTTGATGGCATTGACCAGTTTAATGACGCCGCTGTTTTCGTTTGCGTACTCGATGGTGTTGTAGTCGTTGTAGAGCAGGATGGCGTTCGGACACGCTTCCCTCGCCCATTTGAAGGCATTGGCGATCCAGTCGTAGCCACTGGTGCCAGCGCCACCCAAGGCATCTTTGTACGCTGGCGAGTTGTGCAGCGACTCGTTGAAGACATCAATCATTGCGACCTTGGGGTAGCGATCGCAGAGTGCTTTCATCCAGGCTTTGACAGCCGTCTCCCCATTGGTGTTGTTCACCCAGCTCGGTTGCTGCGCGCCCCAACAGAAGCAGTGTTCTTTGAAGAGGATATTGTTGTCTTGGGTGTACTTGTACATGGCGTCAAGCGAGCCCCAACTGAAGGAGCTTTGGCCGCCACCCTGTACCGAGCCCCATTTTCCGGCGTTCTCCGGACTGAACTGATCCCACATGGTTTTGAAATCCGACCGGATTTGGCCGGCGGTATCGATGTTGCCGAAGTACTTCTTGACCGTGGAGGGCGTCCCAGACGAGCCGCCCGCGCCGGTCACCCCTCCGGTGCCGGATGGGGCGGTTCCACCCGTGCCGAGCTCCGGGCCAGGCCTTTCGCCCACGCCCAACCTGCCATCTGCTGACGCCGCATCAGCGCCCATGGTTCCACCGGAGCCCGGTGTGCCGCCGGATCCGGGCGTCCCCCCGACGCCAGGCGCACCACCCATGGCCGGTGCGCCGCCCGTCTCGACCACACCACCAGAGCCAGGCGCGCCACCTGTTTCGGGTGCGCCGCCTGTTCCGGGTGCGCCCCCGGTTCCAGGTTTGCCACCGGAGCCAGGCTCGCCGCCCGTCCCTTTTTTCGCAGCAGAATCGGCCGGTTGCGAACTTGAACAGGCCAGCCAGCCCACGCTGACCGCAACTGCCACGATGCCCGTCATCCAGTTGCAGTTGGACCAGTCGGACGATGAACGCATTGTCTTGCCTCCTAATTGCTCGGATGAACCGACCGAGATGGATTCGGCAGGCGATGGCCTATCTATCGACGCAATCCTCATCGCTACTACTCTGCAGAACAGCTCTTTGGTTGAGCAGTGGCGCGGGCATTGCGTTTCCGTCTTGCGCGAAATGGACCTGCTGAATTGACCGTGCCCGACCCCAACGGGTCTTTGCTAGATTGGCTCCGTGCCCTTCGTGGCGGACTTGCACATTCACTCCTACCTGTCGCGAGCGACAAGTCGCGCGCTCGACTTGGAGCACCTGCACGCCTGGGCCCAGCGCAAAGGCATCACGGTCGTCGCCACCGGTGACTTCACCCACCCGCGCTGGTTCGCCGAATTGCGCGACAAGCTGGTGCCGGCGGGCGCGGGGCTTTTTCGTCTGCGCGACGACCTGGCCGCCGCGGTCGACGAGGGCGTGCACGCAGCGGCCCGCGCCCCGGTGCGCTTCCTCTTGTCGGTCGAGGTCAGCAGCATCTACAAGCGCGGCGAGCGGGTGCGCAAAGTCCACAACCTGCTCTATGCGCCCGATTTCGAAACCGCCGCGCGCATCGCCTCGCGCCTGGCTCGCATCGGGAACATCGAATCCGACGGCCGGCCCATCCTGGGCCTGGATTCGCGCGACCTGCTCGAAATCACCCTGGAGTCGTCGCCCGACGCGTTTCTGATCCCGGCGCACGTGTGGACGCCGTGGTTCTCCGCGCTGGGCGAGAAGTCGGGTTTCGATTCCCTCGACGAATGCTTCGGCGATCTAGCGGGCCACATCTTCGCGGCGGAAACCGGGCTGTCCTCGGATCCGGCCATGAACTGGCGGCTGTCGGCGCTCGACCGGGTCAGCCTGGTGTCGAGCTCGGACGCCCACTCGCCCGAAAAGCTTGGCCGCGAGGCCAGTCGCTTCGCCTGTGAGCTGTCCTACTTCGCCGTGCGCGACGCCCTTCGCGAGCGCAGCCCCAAGTTCCTCGGCACCCTCGAGTTCTTCCCCGAGGAGGGCAAGTACCACCACGAAGGGCATCGCGCGTGCGCCGTGAACCTGGCGCCCACCGAGGCCGCGGCCCTCGGCCACCTGTGTCCGCGTTGTGGTAAACCACTGACCGGTGGCGTGGCCAGCCGCGTGGCCGCGCTGGCCGATCGGCCCGAGGGCTTTCGCCCCGAGGGTGCCAAGCCCTTCACCAACCTGGTGCCGCTCGTCGAGCTCTTGGGCGAAATCCTCGACGTGGGAGCGTCGTCGGGCCGCGTGCGCCGAAGCTACGACAAGCTACTTGCCAGCGTGGGCAGCGAGCTTTCGCTGCTGACGGAATGGCCGGTGCAAGACGCCGAGCGCGAGGGGCCGCCGCTGCTTGGCGAGGCCTTGCGTCGCATGCGCGCAGGCGAGGTGAAGCGCGTCGCCGGCTTCGATGGCGAATACGGCATCGTGCGTATGTTCGACGAGGAAGAGCTCAATCGGCTGCTGGCTCAGACCGGTTTCGCCTTCGCGGGCGCCGAGGCCAAGCGCGAGCTGGCGAGGGAGGCGCGGCCAGTGGCAGCCCCGCGGAGTATGAAGAAAGATCAGACGACGGCAGCCGTCGGGGAGGATCTCGATCAGGCCGCGGCCATTGCGCACGGTCGCGGGCCTCTGCTGGTCATCGCGGGGCCCGGTGCGGGCAAGACGCGCACGCTGGTGGCGCGCATCGCCCGTCTGATCGACCAAGACCATGTGGCCCCAGCGACCATCACCGCCATCACCTTTACGCGCAAAGCTGCGGCCGAGCTGCGTGAGCGTCTTGCCGCTGCGGTCGGCCCGCGCGCCGAATCCGTTTCGGCGCTGACCTTTCACGCCCTCGGTCTGTCTCTTCTTCGCGGGCACGCGCTGGCGGCAGAACTGCCGTCGAAATTCCGCGTGCTCGACGAGGCCGCGCGGCAGGCCCTGGTCAGGCAAGTCGCCGAGCCGGCGGGTCTCGACGGCGACGCCGCCAAGCTGGCGAGTGCCATCGCCCGCGCCAAGACGGACGGACGAACGGACGAGCTACCTGCCGAGGCCGGCCGGATCTTCGCCGCCTACCAACGTGCGCTTGCCGACGCAGGTGCGGTGGACTTCGACGACCTGGTCGCGCGGGCCGTCCGCTTGCTGGAAGAAAGCCCCCAGGTTTTGGCAGCGGCGCGCGAGCGTTGCCAGCACCTGCTCGTCGACGAGTATCAAGACGTCAACCGTGGCCAGTTCCGCTTGGTGCGCCTTCTCGCGCCGCCCGACGGACCGGTCAGCCTGTGCGCGGTCGGCGATCCCGATCAGGCCATTTATGGTTTTCGCGGATCGGATCCCGCCTACTTTGTTCGTTTCGCCGAAGACTACCCGGCAAGTCGCGTGGTCACGTTGGCGCGCAACTATCGGTCGACAGCGTCCGTCGTCGCGCTGGCCACGGCGGTGATCGAGAAAGCGCCCATGCGCCCAGCCCGCGCCGCGCCCTTGCCCTGCACGCAAGGCCCCGTGACCCTACGCCACATCGTGGCCGACGAGCGGGCCGAAGCGGATCTGATCGCCGCCGAGATCGAATGTGCCGTGGGTGGAACCAATCTGCTTTCATCCGGCGCCGCGCGCGCCGCCGAAGGCACCGACAACGGCGACGAGGACAACCTGGCTTTCCACGACATTGCGGTGCTGACCCGGCTTTCGGCCCAGGCCGACGCCATCGAGGAGGCGCTCGGGCGCGCCTCGATTCCCTGCCAGCGCGCTGGCGACGAAGCGCTGACCTCCCGACCGCACATCGCCGATTTGCTCGCCCGCCTGGAACGCAAACTCGAACGCGACGGCAGCACCCTTCTGGCCGACGCCATCGCCACACTCGATCCCGACGCGTCTCTCGATGCGCGCCGCCAGCGCGCGGTCGAGCTTCTGTGCACCCTCGCGCTGCCCTTCGGCCGCGACCTTGCCGCCTTTCGCGAGGCCATCGCGGTTTGGCGCGACACCGAGCTTGCGCAAGCGCCGCAAAAGGTCTCGCTTTTGACCCTGCACGCGTCGAAGGGACTGGAATTCCCGTTGGTCTTCATCGCCGGCTGCGAGGACGGCATCCTGCCCCTGCGTCTGCCCTGGCTTCCGCCCGCCGATGTCGACGAAGAGCGACGACTCTTCTACGTGGGCATGACCCGCGCCAAGCGGCGACTGATCCTGGTGTCCGCCCGACGGCGAAACCTTCTCGGTCGCACCGTCGAGAACCGTTCCTGTCCATTTCTCGACGGGGTGCTGCCGGGATTGCTCGTCGACCAGCACGTGGCCGCCCGCGCGCGCCGCCCGCGCCAGTTGTCGCTGCTCTAGCCTGCGCCATCCTCGTCGCGACGCCTTCACTTCCGACCGTGCGAAGGTCAGCCGGGTGGAACGCGCAAAAAACTGGAAGGCGCGTTACCATGAGAGCCATGAACACGAAGGTGGCCACGAAGCTGGCATGGATATTGGGTCTAGTCCTGAGCGTGCTGCTGTCGGAGGGCTGTAGTAGCTCGACCCCGGCCGGCCGCGACGGGGCAGTAGGCAAAGATGGACTAAGTCAGGATCGCGGTACCGGTGGCCAGACGGCCGCGGGCGGCTCAGGCAGTGCCGGGCTCGCTACGGATGCCGCTGGCCCGGGTGGCGTTGCCACGGGCGGCGTTGCCACGGGCGGTGTGGGCAGTGGCGGCATTCATACGGGTGCAGGCGGCATCGCCAGCGGAGGCCGGGACGGCGGTGTTGGAACAGGCGGCATCGCCAGCGGAGGCCGGGACGGCGGGCTCGATGGTATTAGAACAGGCGGCAGCGGCACCGGAGGCACCGATGCAAGCATGGCGGGCGCGGGCGGCCGGGACGCGGCTGGCGGGAGCGGTATCGACAGTGGCCTAGCTGGCGCTGGCGGAGGTGGCGGGGCCTCCATCGACGGCAACCTCGCTGGCATTGATGGTGGTTGCGCGGCCCAGGGGATAGCGCCCGCCGTCGCGCGCGGCGGTCAATACTTCGGATTCTCCGAGAAGCTCAACCGCTACTACACGGACTGTGCTTGGCGACCGTCGAGCACGGTGTACGTCAGCCCGGACGGCACGGGCAACGGCAACTCGCGCTCGACGCCAGCCAGCGTGGCGACGGCCCTCGCGGCGGTCGTGCCCGGAAGAATGGTCGTGTTTACAGCCGGCACCTACTCCGGATGCTTCGCGCTCGACTCGGATCACGGCGGCACCTACGACAGTCCCATCGTCCTTCTCGGTGAGCGCAAAGCCGACGGCTCGCCCGCGGTGACCATCAACTGTTGCACCACGGGACGCAAGACCTGCATCAACCTGGAAGCCTCCGACTATGTCGCGGTCGACGGGTTCGAGCTGGTGGGTGGCGACTATGGCGTGCGCTCCATGGGCGCCGGCTATCCCGCGAACCAGCACCAGAAGGGCACCGCCGTGCTGAACAACCTCGGCCACGGACAGAACAAAGATCCCTTCTTCACCGGGGAATCCGATTGGCTCGTGATCGAGAACTGCATCGGCCACGACTCGGGCAGCGGCGACGGGCACGGCATCTACTTGAGCAATGGCAGCGACTGGAACATCGCCCGCTACAACGAGACCTACAACACGGCCTCGTCGGATTTCCAGATCAACGCAGATCCCATATCCACATGTTCCGACGACGGCGTGGCCTACGACGATCCCGAGTGCGATGCGATTGCGGGCAGCAGCGCGACCGGGGGCCGCGGTGCCTCCGACTTCATGTTGATCGAGGCCAACTTCTTTCACCACAGCCTGGCCCAAGGTCCCAACTTCACCTCGGTCCGCAACAGCACCATCAAGAACAACATCTTCGCCTTGCCCGCGCGCCACGTGGCGAGCTTCTGGCAAGAGACAGACAATCCCAAGCTCGGCTCGTCGAACAACTTGGTCGCACACAATCTGTTCATCACCCAGACGGCCAACAGACAAGCCATCGGAGTCACCAACAGCTCCACCGGCAACCAATTCAAGAACAACGTCGTCATGGCGGTCAGCATCAGTGGCACCACCGTCGCCGCCAATGCAAGCGGCCAGCTTCTGGCCACCGACACCACCACGGTGAAGGCCAACACCTTCGAGCACAACGCCTGGGTCTCAGGGTTCTTCGGCTCGGACGACACCGCGCCGGCCTACAGCCCCACCGCCGCCGAGCGCATCATCCCCAACGTCGACCCGACTTGGTTCGCGGCCTTCCCGACGACGGTCGGTCACGATCCGGCGGCCTTCGCCCCCACCGCCACCACACCATGGCTCGATTTCGGCAACCTCCTGCCCGAGGTCCCCACCGACCGCGCCGACGTGGTCCGCCATGCGCCCGTGGATCTTGGACCGTTCGAGCGATGAACGTGTGATGTACAAAGGAACCTTCTGTGCGCCTGCGCACGCGAGGGACGATGGCGAGATGCTGGTGGGCTGAGCCGACACTTGAAACCGGCGACCAAGAGGGCACAATGGGGCTTCAAAATAAGCAAGCCAAGGCCACACTTCAACCCGGAATCCCCATGAAGACGCAATCCAGTTTTGACGTACTGAAATCAGAAATTCTCCGCGGCGATCGTCGCGCCCGTCCGTCGCCCGCCCTGGCTCGCACGGGAATCGAGACAGCCATCACGGCAGCGCCGGCATCGGCATTGATCGTCCAACTCGGCATTGTGCTTCTTGCTGTGGCCTGCACGAAGAATGGGGCGGGCGGCACGGGTGGCATGGGGGGGGCAAGCTGCTCAAACGGACAGACGCAGTGTGGGGCCGCCTGCGTGGATACGAGCGCCAGCGACACCAACTGCGGCGCGTGCGGACACATGTGCGGAGTGACGCAGCACTGCGCGAATAGCGCGTGCATCAGCAACGTGACGACGGGCACCGGCGGGGCGACGGGCAGCGGCGGCGCGAGCGACACGGGGGGAGCGACCGGCGCCGCAGGGATGGGGGGTGGTTCCGGGACGGGGAGCGGGGGCACGACGGGAACGGGTGGCATGGCGGGGAGCGGGGGCACGGCGGGAACGGGAGGCGCGACAGGGAGCGGGGGCACGGCGGGGACCACCGCAGGCACCACGGGGACCACGCCCACGCTGGTCACGTCAGGGCCATCCGCCTACTGGAAGACGGACGGGCAGCTCACGCAAGTGACGAGTGGAGACGCCGACGTGACCGTCAACGACACGTCTACGGCACAGAACTGGGAGGGTTTCGGCGGCTCCTTCAACGAGATGGGGTGGAACTACCTTTCCATGCTCGGCCAGGCCGACAGGGACAAGGCGATGAACCTTCTCTTCGGCGACGACGGCGCGCGATTCGCCATCGGCCGCATCCCGATCGGGGCGACCGACTACTCGATGGACCGCTACACGCTCGACGAGACGGCCGACGATACATCGCTCGCCAACTTCTCGATTGGTCGCGACAAGGAGAAGCTGATTCCTTTCGTCAAGGCGGCGCAGGCGGTGAAGAGCGACATCCACTTCTGGTCCAGCCCGTGGACGCCGCCCACCTGGATGAAGGACGGCCCATTCAACGACAGTTTCGCGTTTGACGGCGGCACGATGAAAAAGGACGACGCCACGCTGAAAGCGTACGCTCAGTACTTGATCAAGTTCGTGCAAGCGTACGCGGAGCAGGGGATCTCCATCGAGGTGATCTCCCCTCAGAACGAGCCGGGCTACAGCGGAACCTACCCGACCTGCGGGTGGGCGCCGGCGACCTACGCCACTCTGGTTGGCAAGTATCTCGGCCCCGGGATCGCCAGCGCCAGTCTCACCACGAAAATCATGCTCGGCACCTTCAATGGCGGCACGGGAGATACGTCGATCGTCAGCACCGTGATGGGCGACGCCACCGCGAAGGGCTACATCAGGGTTCTGGGCTATCAGTGGGGTATGGATAGCAATATCAGCAGCGCCCAACAGTACAATGTCCCCATTTGGCAGACGGAGCACAAGTGCGGCAACTACTACTGGGCAACGCCATTCAACAAGGACATGGCGCCCAACGACCAGGCGTACGCCGTCGAGAGCTGGGGCCTCATCCGAGACTGGATCAAGAAGGGCGTCACCGCATACAGCGTGTGGAACATGGTGCTGGACACGGCTGGCATCAGTCTCGACACGACGCATGTCTGGCCGCAGAACGCCCTTTTGACGGTGGACACATCGGCGAAGAAGCTGAACATCACGCCGGCCTACTACGTCTTCCGTCACTTCTCGCAATTCGTCGCGCCGGGGGCGACGGTCGTGGGGACGACCGGCGGCGACGCGGTGGCGTTCAAGAACGCCGACGGCAGCATCGTCGCAGTAGCGTACAACTCTGGAGCTGCGAGGACGATGACCGTGGCTATCGCGAACAGGAAGCTGCAGTTCGCGATGCCCGGCAACGGATGGGCGACTGTCGTTTCGCGCTGATCACTGTTAGACCGGTCCCAAATCGCGCGGACCGAACCACGTCCCGGGTGGACAACCACGGCTCCGCGTAGTACACCCCGGCACCCTCGTGGTTCGACTCGACAACATCAGCAAGCAGCATGGCCCGCAAATCCTATTCGTTGACGCGAGCGCCGCGCTCCTGCGTGGCGAGAAGGTCGGCCTGGTGGGACCGAACGGCGCGGGCAAGTCGACCGTCTTTCGACTGATCATGGGCGAAGAGTCGGTGGACGACGGGCAGATCTCCATCGACCGCAACGTGACCATCGGGCACTTCAGCCAGGACGTGGGCGAGATGAAGGGCATGTCGGCCATCGCGGCCACCATGGACGGGGCCGGCCCGGTGTCGGCCATGGCCAGCGAGTTGCACGAGCTGGAGCACGCCATGGCGGATCCGGCGCGCGCCGATGAGCTCGACAAGTTGGTCGACCGCTTCGGGCATGTGCAGGCCCGCTTCGACGAGCTGGGCGGCTACGCGCTGGAGGCGCGGGCGCGCGAGATCATGGCCGGTCTCGGGTTCACGCAAGAGCAGATGGACGGCGACGTGGGCAACCTGTCGGGTGGGTGGAAGATGCGCGTGGCCCTGGCGCGTATCCTGCTGATGCGGCCCAACGTCATGCTGCTCGACGAACCGTCGAACCACCTCGACATCGAATCCATCATCTGGCTGGAAGGCTTTCTCAAGGACTACGATGGTGCCCTGCTCATGACCACGCACGATCGCGAGTTCATGAACCGTGTGGTCAGCAAGATCATCGAGATCGACGGCGGCGTGCTCACCAGCTACTCGGGCAACTACGACTTCTACGAAAAGCAGCGCGCGCTGCACACCGTGCAGGCCGAGGCCGCGTACGCGCGCCAGCAGGCCATGCTGGCCAAGGAGATCCGCTTCATCGAGCGCTTCAAGGCGCAGGCCTCGCACGCGGCGCAGGTGCAGTCGCGCGTGAAGAAGCTCGACAAGATCGAAAAGCTGGAGCCACCGCGCCGGCGGCGCACCATCACCTTCGAGTTCCCCGAATCCCCGCGCTCGGGCGAGGACGTGGTGAAGATCGAGGGGCTTTGCAAGCACTACGGCGACCACGTCATCTACGACGACTTCAGCCTGATGATCCGGCGCAAAGAGCGCTGGAGCGTGATGGGCGTGAACGGCGCGGGCAAGTCGACCTTGCTCAAGCTGGTGGCGGGCGAAATTCCGGCCGACGCAGGATCGGTGACCCTGGGCGCGGGCGTGCGCGTGGGTTACTTTGCCCAGCACGCTATGGAACTGCTCGATCCACAGAAGACGGTCTACGAGACGCTGGAAGAGGCCTTTCCCCTGGCCTCGGTCGGCACCCTGAAGTCGCTGGGCGGCTGTTTCGGTTTTTCGGGCTCCGATATCGACAAGGTGTGCCGCGTGCTCTCGGGCGGCGAGAAGGCCCGCGTGGTCATGGCCCGCTTGCTCTATGACCGTCCCAATCTTCTCATCCTCGACGAACCCACCAATCACCTCGATTTGGCCACCAAGGAGATGTTGCTATCGGCGCTACACGACTTCGAAGGCACCATGCTCTTCGTTTCGCACGACCGGCGCTTTCTGGCCGGCCTGTCCAACCGTGTGCTCGAGCTGGACCTTGGCAGCACCACCACCTACGGCGGCGGCTACCTGGAATATGTGGCTCGCAGTGGCCACGAAGCGCCCGGCCTGCGTGCCAAATAGTTGACGGTTTTCCTGCTGGAACGCGCAATCTTGCGCAAATTTCAGCACGCATACGATTCTCCTCTTTGGTTGGATTCGAAGTGGGCTTACTCTCATGACACTGTATCGATGGGGTGCCCATGGCTGTTCTCGAAGGCCAACCGAAAGAACGCGGAAGCGATCTCGATGTCATTCGACTGATTGCCGAATTCGACAAGCAGACCTCGCACCTGACGTTCAGTGAAATCATCGAGGGTGCGATCCGGTTCATCGCCGAGCGCCTGCACATCGGACGGGTCACGGTGGCGCTCTTGCACGAAGACGGCGAGAGTTTCCGCTTGTTCGACACCACCCTCGATGTTCGTGGCATCGAATCCGGTACGGTTGTTCCGCGCGGTTCCGGATCGCTCAGCGAGACCGTCGAACGGCAAGGTCCGGTCTACCGTGCCGATATTCGCGTCTGGCCAAGGAAGAATGCGGTGGATGAGGCCCTTCTTGCGCACGGGTTTCACTGCACCTTGGGAGTGCCGCTGCTTTCTGGCGGGCGTTGCATGGGAACCCTGGGCGCCGCCGTCGAGAGGGTCGATGGCATCGATCCGGCAACGCGCACGGTGATCGAGTTGCTGGCCCCCAGGCTGGCCAATGCCCTGGCCATGGGCATCGCGCTCGATGCCCTGGCCGAGAGCCAAGCCCGCTTCCGCGATGTGTTCGATACCGTGGGCGACGGCATCATCGTGGCCGATGTTTCCAATCGAAAGCTGGTGATGGCCAATTCCGCCATCTGCGCCATGCTCGGGCGCAGCGCCAGCGAGATGATCACCCTCAGCGTGAGTGACATCCATCCCAAAGAACGAGTCGAGGAGGTCGTTCAGATCTTCGAATCCATGGTGCGTGGCGAGCAGGACCACGCCATGGAAGTCCCCATGTCGCACAGGGATGGCAGCGTCGTGTTCGCCGACGTGAGCGCGAGACGAACCCTGATCTCGAACAAGCGCTGCGTGGTCGGCGTGTTCCGCGATGCAACCGAGCGCCGTCAGCGCGAGGAAGAACAGCTGCAGGTGCAGAAGCTCGAATCGATTCGCAGACTCGCGGCGGGCATCGCCCACGACTTCAACAACCTGCTGACCGGACTCATCGGCAACATCAGCCTGGCGCAATTGCAACTCGACAAAGAGCAGCAGGCCTGGGAGCTGCTCGACGAGGCTCAGCGTGCCGCGACCCGCGGCACCGCACTCACGCGGCAGCTTCTTACCTTCGCCAAGGGCGGCGCACCGGTGCGAACCCACACCAACATCGTGCAGGTCGTACGTGACTCGTCCAATCTGGCGACAAGCGGCAGCAACGTCCAATGTCAGTTCGATCTGCCGAGCGAGGACTGCGCGGTCACCGGCGACGAAGGACAGCTTGCGCAGGTTTTTCAGAACCTCGTGCGCAACGCGGTCGAAGCCATGCCGGGCGGCGGAACGGTTCGCGTTCAGCTGTCGTGCCAGAAGAGCAAGCGCGGCGACGAGGTTTGCATCGAGGTCGCCGATCACGGGCCCGGCATCGCGCCCGAGAAGATCGAGAAGATCTTCACCCCGTTTTTTACCACCAAGGACAAGGGCAGTGGGCTCGGCCTGGCGGTGGCGCTCTCCATCGTGCAGAACCACGGCGGACGCATCCAGGTGTCGTCGAAGCCCGGAGCAGGAACGGTCTTTCGTGTGAGCCTGCCGGCCACGAAAGGTCGGAAATCCGTGCCGTCGCCTTTGCAGTCGAGTCAGCTCGGGTTCGGCCGTGTCCTGGTCATGGACGACGACGCCATGGTCGTGCGCATCGCCGAACGGGTTCTGAAGAACGCCGGATGCCAAACCCAGGGCACGCCCAACGGCGACGCCGCGGTTGAGGCCTACCGCACGGCCCTGCGCCAAGGTCAGCGCTTCGATGTGGTGATCCTCGACCTAACGGTGCCGGGCGGAATGGGCGGACGAGAAGCGGCCAAGCAGATCCTGGCCATCGATCCGCGCGCGCGCTTGATGGTGTCGAGCGGCTATTCGGAGGACTCGCTCATGTCCGAGTTTCGCAATCATGGTTTCTGCGCGGTATTACCCAAGCCCTACAATGCGAAACAGCTCTGTGAAGCCGTGCAGGCCGTGCTGCAGGAAGATCCGAAAGACAAGGTGCTCTAGATCTTCCTTGTTTCGCCAAGCGCGCGCCCAAAAGCGGGCAGCGAGCGTTCGATGGTATCCATGGGCACGGTAAGGGAAAGCCGGATGTATCCACCGCGGCCAAAACCGGTGCCGGGCACGGCCAGCACACCCTGCTTGAGCAGAAGCTGCACGAAAGCCACGTCGTCGGGGACGGGCGTCTTGAGAAACACGTAGTAGCCGCCCTCGGGCTTGCGCACGTCGTAGCCCACGGACGCGAGGCCGTCGCACAGCACGTCGCGCTTGTGCTGGTAGGCGGTCACGTCCACGCACGCGTCCGCGGCCTCGGCCATGACCAACTGCCAGATCGCAGGCGCGTTCACAAAGCCAAGGGTGCGATTGGCGAAGGCGCAGGCCGCAGCCATCTGAGCCACATCGGGCAGGCGCGGGGACAAGGCGAGAAATCCGATGCGCTCGCCGGCCAGGGCCTGGGCCTTGGACCACGAGTAGCAAATGGCGGTGTTAGCGATCAGCGCCGCCACCTCGGGCTGTTTCTTGCCATCGTAGACGAGCTGCTTGTAGGGCTCGTCGCTGATGACCAGCGGGGGATTGGGCAGGCGCGACAGCAGCGCATCGAGATCGCGCAGTACCGACGCCGGATAAACACGGCCGGATGGATTGTTGGGCGTGTTGAGCAGGATGGCGCGCGTGTGCTTGGTGATGACGGCGGCGATTTTCTCGACATCCGGCAGGAAGTCGGCGTCGGTATCGACAACGATGGTCCGGCCGCCGTGGTTGCCCACGTAGAACGGGTATTCGGCGAAGTAGGGCGCCAGCAGGATAACCTCGTCGCCCGGGTCGAGGATGGCCTTGAGGATGACGTTGCAGGCCGCCGCCGCGCCCGTGGTCATGCAGATGTGCTCGGCCCGATAGTCGAGGCCGCTCTCGCGCGACAACCGCTCGGCCATGGCCGCACGCACCTCGGGAAATCCGGGGTTCGGCATATAGCCGTGGCGGCCGGGCAGATCGCGTTCCACGACCCGGCGCAGGGCCGCGAGGGTTTGGGCAGGCGGCTCCACCTCGGGATTGCCGAGGGTAAAATCGAAGATGTTGGCCTCGCCGCGCTCTTGCTTGAGGCGTGCGCCCTCCTCGAACATGCGCCGGATCCACGAGGCGCGTTCGAGTTGCTGGGCGATGGTGCGTGCGACCGGCATCAGCCCTTGAGGAGGACGTCGCCGGCCAGCACCGGCACGCCCTTGGTTTGCAAAACCGTGATGGCCGCGTCGGGATCGGCGAAGCGGAAGATGAGCACGGCCTTGCCCTGGTGCCCGAAGGGAAATGCGTACATGTACTCGATGTTGACCGGCGAGCCTTCCAGGGCCGTGAGCACCCGGGCCAGTCCGCCCGGCTCGTCCGCCACTTGCACGGCCAGCACCTCGGTGGTTTTGACGACATGGCCAGCGCCTTCGAGAAGCTTGGTGGCCTTGGCGGCGTCCGAGACGATAAGGCGCAGGATGCCGAAACGCTGGGTGTCGGCCACGGACAGCGCCCGGATGTCTACTCCATGCTCGGCCAGCAGGCGACAGGGGCCCGCGAGGTGTCCGGGTTTGTTTTCGGCAAAGATGGACAGTTGCTGGATTTTCATGATTGCCCTCGCTTGTCGAAGACCCGCTTGGCCTTGCCTTCGCTGCGTTGGATGGTTTGTGGCTCGACCAGGGTGACCTTGATGCGGATGCCGACCACGCGCTCGATGGTGTCCATGATCTTTTCGGACAGCGCTTCGAGGGCGCCCACCCGATCGCTGAAGACCTGGGGCGTGACCTCGACCTGGACCTCGATTTGATCCAGGCCGTGCTCGCGCGTGAGGATGATCTGGTAGTGGGGCAGGGTGCCTTCCACTTCGAGCAGCACGGCTTCGATTTGCGACGGGTACACGTTCACGCCGCGGATGATGAGCATGTCGTCGCTGCGTCGGCCGATGCGCCGCATGCGCCGCAAGCTACGCCCGCACGGACAAGCCCCGGGCAAGAGAGCCGTGATGTCGCGCGTGCGGTAGCGAATCATGGGCATGGCCCACTTGGACAGGGTGGTGAGCACCAATTCGCCTTCCTCACCGTCGGGCATCACCCTGCCGGTCTCGGGATCGATGATCTCGGGATAGAAGTGATCCTCGAAAATGTGCAGGCCATCGTGGTGCGGGCACTCGATGGCCACCCCAGGACCGATGATTTCGGAGAGGCCGTAGATGTCGAAGGCAGCAATGTTGGTGACGCTTTCGATGTGCTTGCGCATGGATTGCGTCCACGGTTCGGCGCCGAACACGCCGGCGCGCAGGGGCAGGGCTTTCAAGTCGACGCCGAGCTGGCCGGCGCGATCGATCAAGTGCAAGAAGTAGGTCGGCGTGCAGCAGATGGCGGTGACGCCGAAATCCTTCATCACCATGATCTGGCGGTCGGTGTTGCCGCCCGAGATGGGGATCACGGTGGCGCCGATGCCCTCGGCACCGTAGTGCGCGCCCAGGCCGCCGGTGAACAGCCCGTAGCCGTAGGCGTTCTGGATGATGTCGCCCTCGTGCAGGCCGCACGCGGCGAAGCTGCGCACCATAACCGAGGTCCATACCGCGACGTCGTCCTTGGTGTAGGCGACCACGATGGGTTTGCCCGTGGTACCGCTGGAGGCGTGCACGCGCACCACTTCTTTCAGCGAGCTGGCGAAAAGGCCAAAGGGATAGGTGTCGCGCAGATCGGCCTTGGTGGTGAACGGCAGCTTGGCCACATCGCTCAGCGACTGGATGTCCGCCGGCGCGATCTTGCGACTTTGCAGTCGCTCGCGGAACAGGGCGACCCGTTCGTAGGCGTGGCCCACGATGGCTTGCAGCCGATCGAGCTGCAGCTTGCGCAAGAGAGGCGCGGGCACGAAGTCGGGTGCGCTGGCGGGATGGAAGGTGGGCTTGGTCTCTGGCGATGTCATGGTTGCCGTCATGGCGTCTCCCTAGGTTCCTTTGCCGAGGGCAAAGGCTTGCAGGTTGGCCGCGTGAAGCTTCTCGGGAAGGGCGGCCTGGATGGCCGCGTGCCACAGATTGTCGGCAAGATCGAGGTGGCGCGCAAGGGCTCCGAGCAGGGCCACGTTCAGGCTCTTCTTGTTGGATAGGCGAGCCTCGTCGATCATGCCGGGCTCGATGAGCACGCCGCCCGCTTTCAGCATGGGGCGCGCCACTTCGATCTGGCTTTGCGAAAGCACCACCAGGCAGTCGGCCGCACCTGGCGGCACCATGGGCGAGAAGACCTTCTTGCCGAAGCGGACGTCGCTCGATACCGAGCCGCCACGCTGGCTCATGCCGTGAATTTCGCTCTTCTTCACGTCGAAGCCGGCACGAAACGCCGTGTTGGCCAGGATATCGGATGCCTTGAGCACGCCCTGACCGCCCAGGCCGGCGACGACGATGTTGGTGATGGCGTTGCTCCTATGACTTGGGGGCATTGGTTTGCTTCTCCCGAACCTTAATGGCACCCGCGGCGAGCAGACACGGGCGGCGGGCGATGATGAGAGTGAGCTCACTCTTGCCGAGGGCCTCACGCAGCACGCGCGCGATGCCGGCGGAATCGAGGATGGGATCGACGGTCTGCACGTTCTTGATGCCGATGGCGCGCGCCAAGTCCTCGAAGCTCAGCTTGTTCGTCGCCTCGTGATTCAAGCGGCGGCCGGTGCCCGGATGCTCTTGCAGACCGGTCATGGCCGTGGTGCCGTTGTCCAGGATGACCAGTACGTGGCCGGTGGGCGGCGGGTTGTAGACCATCTCGACCAGGCCGGTGATGCCGCTGTGGACGAAGGTCGAGTCGCCGATCACGCTCACCACCCGGCGCGCCTGCTCGGGTGGCAGGGCGTGGCGCAAGCCCAGGCCCACGCCGATGGACGCGCCCATGCACACGCAGGTGTCCATGGCGGAAAACGGCGGCAAGACGCCGAGCGTGTAGCAACCTATGTCGCCGGAGACGATGCAGTCGAGGTCGTGCAGCACCTCGAAGACATTGCGGTGCGGGCAGCCGGGGCACAGCTCGGGCGGTTTCCCCGGCGTGGGCGAGGCCTCGGGCGAGGTGTCGCCAGCGACGATGCGGCGGACCCGCTCGACGTTCAGCTCGCCGAAGCGGTACATCTCGGGCTTGTTCTCCACCGTGATGCCGGCGGTGCGCGCGGCCTCGTAGAGGAAGGGATCGCCTTCTTCCACGACGAGACAGCGATCGACCGAAGCGGCGAAGCGCCGCATGGTCTCGATGGGCAGCGGGTAGGTGAGGCCGATCTTCAGCACGCGCGCGGCGGGCGCGGCCTCACGCACGTGCTCGAAGGAAATGCCCGAGGTGATGACACCCAAGGTGCGATCGTCGGGCTCACCCTCGACCACTTGATTCGGCCCTTCGCTGTCGTTCCAGGCCGCTATCTCGGCCAGCTTCTTGCGCAGTCGTTTGTGCGCTGGCCGCGCATAAGCGGGAATCATCACGCGACCGGGAACGTCGCGCACGAAATCGGCCGGCTTGGCCGGCGGCGCGGGATAGTCGGGCGTCTGCAGCACCGTGGCCGAGTGGCACACGCGCGTGGTCATGCGCAAAAGGACCGGCACGTGCCAGCGCTCGGACAACTCGAAGGCGCGCAGGGTGAAATCGTAGGCCTCCTGCGAATCCGCCGGCTCGAGCATGGGTAGGCCCGCGGCGACGGCAAAACGCCGGTTGTCCTGCTCGTTCTGGCTGGAGGCCATGCCCGGATCGTCGGCCGACACGATCACCAGTCCGCCCGACACGCCGGTGTAGGCCACAGTGAACAGCGGATCGGCAGCCACGTTCAGGCCCACGTGCTTCATGGTCACGAGCGCGCGCGCACCCGCGAAGGCCGCGCCGATGCCCACCTCCAGCGCCACCTTTTCGTTGGGAGCCCATTGGGCCGGACCACCCAGGCCGTCGAAGAATTCCAGAATCTCTGTCGACGGCGTGCCCGGATACCCGGTGCCGAGCTTGACCCCTGCCTGGAGCGCGGCCAGTGCCACGGCTTCGTTGCCACTCGCCAGTCGTCGGCCAAGTTCTTGCTGTTGTGACATGAAACTGCTACCTCGAATGCGGGACCTTGGCCTAACCGAGTGCGGGTGACAAGAGGGTTCACACTGGCCGACCAAGTATCAGATCCAACGTGCCCGACGCGGTGGTGCCCAGACAGCAAAACTATAGGCGGCACGCTGACTTGACTAGATTGCAGCCAACTGTCCAATGCATCATATCCAGCTGACATCCCGTGGATCTCGCCACCGGATGGGACATCCCGTGGCCACCGGACCCGGATCGCAAGGAGACGGAACCGTTTCATCAAAGCCGCGATGCCCTACCCGCGCTTGAACACCCCCGACTCGGCTGCATTCCGCCACTGGTGGACAAGCTCCCGGGCGAACTTCTCGCTTTCCACCAGGACGCCAACCTCGACGTTGCGTTCTTGGCCCCGGCTGGTGAAGTTGGCCGACGTGACCAAGGTGCGCCGGTCGTCCACGACGATGCACTTGGCGTGCAGGCTGGCGGTCGAGGTGGGCTCGATGGTGCGCGGGTCGTAGTAGAGGCGCGGGATGGGGGAGCCGAAAGGCCAGTTCTTGATCAGGAAGTCGCCGATTTCGTGGCGGGCGTGGACGGTAACGTCGGTCTCGGTGTGAGGTGCGCGTGGGAGATCCAGGAAGATGGATGCCTCGACCGCCCGATCCTTCATCGCGAGGTGAAGGGGCTCGAAAATGTCGGCACCGTGGTCGAAGGAAAAGCCCGCCACCAGGACGCTATGCTGAGCGCGGGCGAAGAGCTCACGGACGACCACGGCCGTGTCGCGAGCGGTGCTGCCTGCCACGTCGGGGCCGGTCCAGACCAAGTCGACGGTGAGTTCTTCGGGTCGACGGCGCTCTGCCAAAACGGCATCGATCACGGCGAGCACGGCTCGGCCATCGAGACCTACGAGGGAACTGGCTCGGCCATCAACCGATAGTTGCGATAGTTGGGCAAGGCCGGCTGTCGTCAGTGGGGATGCAACAATCCCTTGGCGCACGGCACGCGCGATGGTTTCCAGCTCCAACTTGGACAGATCCAGCAGGCCACGCACGCGCGTCGTCATGGGCGCTCGGGGAAGAAAGCCACCCTATCATGCCCGAGCGCGGGCACGACCAACGCGCGGTCGAGGTATTTGTTGAAACGCTCGCACGAGCATTCGGCGACGAAAAGACAACCGTGACATGCGGCACCTTCCAGATAGCGCTCGGTCAAGCTGGATGGCTTGTGGCTGGCGCACACCGGATCGTTCGAGCACAGCTTGCCCATGTCGAAGGCGCGCTGCAGGTGCGCGCGTAGGTGTCGACCCTGTTCGACCAGGCCGCCCAGGGTTCCCTCGGTCCCGGTGCTGCCCGTGCTGATCAGAATCGCCGCCATGGGGGTCGGATCGGTGGCGGGCGCGCAGTAGATCCTCTCGGTCAGCGCGCTGGCTCCATAGCCACATTCGACGGACAGCGCTGTCATCAGCAGGTGAGACAGCGAATGCAGTAGGTAGAAGCGAGTGCCAGGGAATTCGACCTTGCTGCCGTCAGGCCACTTCTGGAAACCTTCGTACAGTTCACGGCCTCGCTCTATCACCTCGGGTCGGTTTTCCCAGCGCTGAACTGCCGCCTCGTCCAGTTGGATGAAGATGCCTTCGCCGCGCACCTCCGTCGCAGGAAGCCAGTCGGTCTGCAGGCCGAGCGGCGCGGTGGTCACGCCCAGATCGTACTCGCCTTGCAGATCGGGGGTGGCGGACTCCAGCCGGGTAAGTCCGACTTGCACCCGAACCTCACGTAGTCGATGCGCGAGAACCAGTCGGCTGATACCAGCTGGCAATCCGCTCGCGGGCTTGAAGGTTCGCGCGAAGAAGTAGTGGCCCTTGGGCGGTGGTAAGTCCCCCGTCCGCTCAATAAGCGACCCCGCAAACTGCTTGAACTCCGCCGTGCGAAGGGCGTCCCGTTGTGGTTGCTTGCCCTGGCGAATATCGTCGATGGTCTTGAGGATCTCGGCGTCGCTGCGCCCCTCGAATGCGAACTGGATCTTCGGAATCTGGCGAAGGACCGAGAGTGTTGCTTCACTGGCTATCTGCAATGTGCTCCAGTTTTCGCGAACCGCATCGTGGAGTCTCTGCTCGGGCTCGGGGATAGACAGGGCACTGACCACCTGTGGAAAATAGCTGTTGCTGGCGGTGCGCACGAGAAGGCGTAGGCTCTCTCCACAGGGCTCTTGCCCCTCGCGCCCCAACCACGGACGTTGGCCGCTGCATATTGGATTCACCTGAGGGACGAGAGCATTCGACACTGGCCGGCTGGCGCCACAGGCACAGCGGACCTCGACTTCGGAAAAATCACCGGTGCCGCCTTCGTGCAGTCGCAGCGATGGTGACGGGCAGCGTGGGCGGCCTTGCCGGCCATGGACGAAATCGGTCCAGGGGAATTCTTCAAGGTGGCCATTCTTACAGGCCATGACGAAGCGCACGGGCACGCAAGGGGAGCTCTCGCGTCCGTCGCACGAATGGATGTACTTGTCGCTCTTTCGAACCAATTCACCGCTTTGAACCAGCGCTCGGCAGTCCCGGTTCTGACAGACGAACCACCTGGGAAACTCCAGCACCTCGATGCCGCAGTTCCGGCGCGGTTCATGGTCGTCGCCCAGTGGCGGCAACCGGAACGAATCCTCGTCGCGGATCTTGCGACCTTGCTGTTCAAGGCGGCTGGCGATGGCGTCGCGCAGGCGCGGTTCGGAGATCACTCGCCCCGGTTTGTCGTCGTAGCGCCAGAAGTCCAGCCCGCCGATGACGACGGCATCGTGAACAAGGTCAATCATTGCGCCTGGGCCAAAGGTGGATGCCGCCTGGCTCTGGCGAACCTTTCCGTCAGGTTCGAGGTGCGGGTTGTAGGCGCCGCCTCGCCACTTGTTAGCCATGGGTTGGTCCCTTCGTCCCGAGGCGCTGTCGCTCGATCCAGAAATGTACCGATGGCTCGACATCGCGCATGGACGTAGCTGCCGAGAAATCCTCTTCGCCCTCGGTCATGAAGGCGGGATCCGCGTCCAGGACCGTGTGCAAGAGGGCCTTGTCGTTCCTGCAATCAACGTCGTAGGCCGAATACACCCGTTCGCCTCCTCCTTCGGCCGCCCTGCGCACGATCTTCTGCCAGGTGTCCAGCAGGTGCTTGCAGCGCCCATGGATCTCATCGTCCAGCCGTTCTCCGTCCGCGGCGTCGCCCCGGCGTGGCTGGCTTCGCGCTTTGTCGGCGATGGCCACCACCGCAGCATTGCCAGCGGTTTCCCGCAGGGCCTCAAGCATCTTGACCGCCGTGGGCGGCGTCAGTGCCGGCGTACCCAATCGGACCAAGGCTACCAACGTCCCGCAAAGACCGCGGTCGATGGCCGGTCCCGAGAATGGCGTCACGCTGGTCGCCTCCACGAATCGATAGAAGCTCTCGTGGTAGGTGCGAAAGCGCTCGTAGTGGGAGCGGTCGCGCGGCCGGTGCACGTTCATGACCGTGACGACCAGGCCCGGCCGCTTCACGTCGCGGCCCACGCGGCTGGACGCCTGGATGTACTCACTGGTCGTCTTGGGCTGGCCAGCCACGACCATCAGGCCCAGGCGCTCGATGTCCACGCCCACCGAGATCATGTTGCTGGCCAGGGCCACGTCGACGTGCTGATCGTCGGTGTGGTGGCGGCCCAGCAGATCCTTGGCTTTGCTGATCATATAGGTGCTCTCGCGGCTGGTCAGCTCGACGGGTTCGGGCCTGATATCGCGATTGGCCACCCATGGGTGCGGCCCCTTGAAGTCCTCCGGGCGCCGCTCTTCGATCTTCTGGCAGCGCCGCAGAACCTCGTCCTCAACCAAGCGGCGCATCCCGCCCAGCTCGCGCAAGCTGTTGAAATACCCCACCACGGTCATGTACGGGTCAGCTGCCTGTTCGTCCGCGCCCTTGGGATCGAAGTGGCGCTGGGATGCTCCCAGCAGCGCCGCGTACACGCGCAACAAGATCGCCTTCACCGCGCGGCCGGGAGCAGCGACGCCCAGATACTCACGCCCTGGGTTTTCGGTGTCCACGGTGGCAAAGAAGGACTCGGACTGGTCCACCCCGTTGGGTGGGAACACGTCCACGCCGGTCCGCCCGAACAGCGCCTGGATCTGGCTCTCCGCCCGGCGCACAGTGGCTGTGGATGCAATGATCTTGGGCCTGACCTTGCTGCCGTCCGGGCGCGTACGCATGCACAAGCCCTCGATGGCGGTCTCGTAAAGCCCAACCATGGTGCCGAGCGGTCCCGAGATGAGGTGCAACTCGTCTTGCACGATCAAATCCGGCGGTAGTAGCCCCTCGGGCAGCTTCTCGGACTGCGGTGGCGGCACGGCGCCATCCATCGGGCCAAAGAAGCGACGACCGTCTCGCGAATGGACGCGGCCGAAGAAGGCGCCCGTTTCACCGCGCCACGGAAGCATGGCGAATTTGTCCACGGTGGCCACGACGAAGGACGGCAGCTCGCGATAGATCTGATCATCGACGAACAAGACAGGCAAACCCTCACGATTCTTCGACGCCGCGAAGTCACATCGAAAATCCGAACAGCCGATCAGGACCTCTTGCGGGCGCGTCTTGTTCGGCTTGAGCTCCAGGCTGTCCTTGCCCAGCGGTCTTCTGCACCAGGGGCAGGCGGGCAACGGAAACGGCGACTGCGCCACCGGTGAATTGCTGTTTCGGTATTCCGTGATGCGCTTGGCGACATCCTCAAGCGTGTTCGCCGTCGCGGACTTGCCGACCCACAGTCCGAGGGAGAATCGGACCTTTCCAAGTCGAGCATCCGCCTTGCGAATCAACTCCAGGGCACAGATCAGGGTCGCCGCGCGGCCAAGTTGGTCAAGCGTCAGCAGCCGAAGCGTGTAGCGCAGGAGAACCGAGGTACCAAGGCCGCCGTCTGGCCGCCCCTGGCCGCGCAGTCGGCGCAGGATCAAGTTGAACGCGACTACCCCGAGGTATGCCTCGGTCTTGCCGCCGCCCGTCGGGAAGAAGATCAACTCAACCGTTTCGCGGTCTTCATGCGTCTCGTCGGCCAGGCCGGGCAACGAGAGCAACACAAAGGCCAACTGGAATAGGCGCCATTCGGGCTTCCTGCCATCCTTGTAGCGATCCGGGCTGCGCCGGTAGGCCGCATCAGCCATGGCTTGATTCGCGATCCTGAACGCATCGAAGGCCAGTGGATCCCGTGCCAGAAGGTCAATTCCCGCATCGATTCGCTTGCGAGCACGCTCGGCCTTGAGCCCGAGCGCCTGCAGGGTTTCTCGACGCCCGTCGGTGTCCAGCGTGGTCGCCCGCTGGTCTCTTATCCAGGCGGCATAGTGCTCGAGCAACGGCGCCAACTTCAGCCGTGCAGTGGTGGCGTCTGGAAGTGCAGCCAGATCCTCCATGGCGACAGTCACGTCTTTGATGTCGTCCCGGGTCTTCACCCTGGTCACGGTCGCGGTGGGCAGCCAGGTCGACCTGACGGCAACCACATGGCCTTCCTTCTCGACGGGCTCGGCCGCGATGCCGTGCCCAACCACGTACTCGAACTGGTTCCTGAACTGCAGATCCGCGACCCGTTCATCCCTGTCGTCCGCACTCTCGCCCCGCAGATTCGGCCTTGGGATAAACCCCTTCGCGCTCGCGATTTCCAGTTCGACCTGGAAGATGTACGCCTCATCCTCTCGCCCCTGAGGCGCAGGTTGGCGCCGGTTGACCAGAAACAAGGACAGCGCCTTCGCTCCATTTTGAAAGCACGGCGCTGCGACCTTCTCGATCACTCCCGTCAGAACCAGTTCGGGGAAGCCTGGTAGAGGGACGCCGTCGGCCAGAGTCCTGGGATCGACGGGAACATCAACCTCGACAGGGCCACGAGGCAGGCGGCGCCAATGTAACTTTCGCGCGCGCGCGGATCCCTCGCCGCTCTCAGGACCATCAACCGCCTCATAGTCGGCGAATGTCACCCGAGCGTTGATGACATCCTTCGCGTCACCGTCGGGAATGAAGACCGACATGCCAAGCGATGCGGGGAGAAGGCTCTTCCGCTTGGGCTCGGGCTCAGCACTGGCGCTGGCCTCCTCGTCGTCGTCGCCCTCGCCAAGCTCGCCCTCTTCGACCTGCACCTCGGGCTCACGCCCCTGCTCCGGCGCGAGGAAGCCGCACAGGTACCAGCGGGAAGGTGGTACAGGCAGAACTTCCTCGGAACGGGGACCATCGCTGGCTTCAGGAAGAAACGGCCCGACGAGATCGGCCCGGAGCGCTGCGATCAGGTGCTGGCGGACTTCGACGGGCCGGGACGTTGTCATCGTTTGGCGATGATACGCGCGCTAGAGCGGCTGGCAAAAGCGAACTGCCTTCAGCGGTCGCACCTCGGTCATCAACTCTGCTGTCTTCACCCCGAGAACGGATGCCAGTCGTGCCACGATCTCACCGCTCGCTGGGGGCTTTCCGCCCGATTCGATCCCTTGATAGACCGACCGCGAGATTCCTGCACGCTTGGCGACCTCGGCCTGGCTCAAACCTTTCTCGTCGCGGCAGCGGCGCAGGTTGAAGGCGAGAGCATGCCCAGTCATTGGCGCACTCTACCATCGAGGATGAGGCCTATGACTTCGATCTGAACGATACAGGCATTCATGTTGTAAGTTATTGATATTACATTGTCATATTCTAGTGCTTCACATCTCACTTCACATCTTGCACTTCTTCGACTACAGTTCGTCTTGTGCTGACCACTTACGATCCAATGGTTGCGCCGCCGCCACCGGAGGTGCCACTTCGCAACGCGCCCCTCGTCCGCGTCATCGCCCAGGTGCGCTTCCCACTTGTGGCTTCGATCGAGAAGCGAGATTTCATAGCCCCGTTTCAGGAGGCTATCCGCGGCAGCTACCCAGTGCTTCGACAAGAACAGACCCAGGGATTCGTCATGACTCCCACCGGGCCAGCCCCGTTCGCGCAACAGGCGGCCTGGCGATTCACAGGGGCAGACGAAAAATGGCGGGTTTCGCTCAGTCCTGACTTCCTCGCCCTCGAGACCACGGCCTACACCTCGCGCACGGATTTTGTCCGTCGCCTCAAGGATGTGGTCACAGCCTTGGAACAGCACATCGGTCCCACCCTCGTCGACCGCCTGGGAATTCGGTTCATCGATCGTGTATCTGGTTCCGCCATGAATGACATCAGGAAGCTGATACAGCCAGAAGTCCTCGGCATCGTGGGGACCCCATCCGCCGGACATATTCGGCACAGCCTTACTGAGTCGCTTTTCTCGGCAAACGACGCCCTTCTTCTCTCGCGTTGGGGTTTCTTGCCGCCCGGAAAGACCGTGGATCCGTCGGCAATCGAGGACAGCGATGAACCGAGCTGGATTCTGGACCTCGACATGTTCAGCGCAGCACACTTCCCGTTTGCTGTGGATGGAATCGTGGACAAAGCAAGGCAGTTCGCCGAACGTATCTACTGCGTCTTCCGCTGGGCGGTGACTGATGACTTCTTGAAACGCTATGGAGGCAATTCGTGAGCTGCGCCGGTGCCAACCTAGCCATCGACTCGACATCCGCTGGCGGTGCCATGACCCAGTTCTCAACCGGAAATCCCATCCTGGTTGGATTCATGCTGGTCAGCCTCGGCACGAGTGGGGGATACGTTCCATCGTCCAAGCTTTCTTGCCGGCCCACCTATGCGGTTCAGCAATCAACCACTTCTGGAACCGTGCTGGTCCCGGCAAAGGCCGAATCAGCCCCGATCGGTGAATTGCGCCGGCTAAGCGGCTTCACATGGGATCAGCTCGCGCGCCTCTTTGGTGTCAGCCGAAGGTCCCTTCATTTCTGGGCATCCGGAAATGCCATATCGCCAGCGAACGAAGAACATCTGCACCGTCTCCTGGCCACCATCCGGAAAATCGATCGCGGGTCGGCGTCGGCGAACCGCACTATACTGCTCGCCGCCTCCAAGGGAGGAGAGATCCCTCTCGACCTCCTCGCAGACCATCAGTACGACCAAGTTCTGGCGGCCATCGGCACCGGCGATGCGCCCGCGCGTCCCGTACTCAAGCCGCTCTCCCAGTCAGCCCTGAACGCTAGAAGACCACGGCCGCCGGAGGAACTGGTCGAGGCTCTGCAAGACAGTGTTCATCGCCAACCTGGCCGCGCCCGCGCCGCCCGGAGCGTGAAGGTGCGGGGTGTCGGCTGATCCCGAAGCCGATCGTATCAGCGCCGTCGACAAGGCATTGTCGGACTGGCGGCAGGGCGATTGTGTTCTGGGCGAGCACTGGTTTGTTCACCGAGTAGATCCTTCGGTCGGGCTGACCGATGCGGCCAGAGCTGCTGCCGAGGCCGGTACCGACTTGGCCGAAACCGCCGAGGTGGGCTTGGTTGTCGTCACCCAGACCTGTGACGTAGTCCGAGAGTGCAAGCGTCGTCCTTTCGTTGAGGTTTCTCCACTGGTCACCTTGGACGAGGATGATTTTCATACCGTGGAGCGCGGCCGTCGACCAAACTCCGCCCTGGTTCCTGCTCTGGCAGACCGACGACTCGTCGCCGATCTCGACCGTACAATGACCGTCGAAAAATCGGTGGTTGCCGGCTGGCAGCGTGTTCTGGGCTGCCGAAGCGACGATGAGACCAGAAGGTTCGCGAGCGCACTCGCCCGCAAGCGCGAGCGTTTCGCCTTCCCAGATGACTTCACGGCACTGGCAAAGAGACTGACCGCACGCCTTGCCGACAAGCATGATCGTACGACAGCCGAAGGGCATGCCCTTCGGTCGCTGCGGGAGATCCGCGTGCGAGCGGATCCGTCCTGGGACGCCCAAATTATCGAGTTGATGTTCTGGTTCGTCCAGGACACAGGCGGAGACTCCGTGACTGGTCAGAAGGATCATCTCTCTTCTTGGCTCGGCCTCCTCCCAGCCGGAGGTCGCTTTGCCAGCGTATTGGGCCAGGTCGCTGCACTCGAAGACATGACTGCACGCGACTATGTCGACAGCGATCCGCTCGATCTCGATCATCTCTCGTCTCGAGAACATGGCGGCACCGAAGGATGAATGGCACTCGCCGTCGCGCTTGCCAGCCTGGAGCAGCTGGCGGCAGCGGACGTCGCCCAACAGAAGCTTGACCCCCAGTCGGGTACGGGCCTAGATTCCGTCCACACTTGTGATTGGAGGCAACCTCGTGGGCGTATACGGCGAATATCTGGAGGCGAACCTTACCTTCGAGGGACTGACTGCTGAGCGAAAGAAGCAGCTCGCGGAGATTTCGAGAAGGCGTGGACGGGACGTACTGGTATTCGCCGCTGACCTCAACAAGGGCAATGCACCGACCTCCATTGACTATGGCGACCTTCTTCCTATCAACGACCAGATCGAAAACCTGCGCGGCACGAAGCTTGATCTGATCCTTGAATCCCCGGGAGGTTCAGGTGAGGTCGCGGAAGACATCATTCGGCTTTTGCGTGATCGCTACAACGAGATCGCCGTGATCGTCCCCGGATACGCCAAGAGCGCGGCAACGATCATGGCCATGGCGGCCGATGAGATTCTGATGGGACCGGCTTCGTCGCTTGGTCCCATCGACGCTCAAATGGGCTGGCAAGGAAAAGTCTTTTCGGCCCACGCTCTTCTTGAAGGCTTCAGGAAGATCAAGGAAGAGGTCGAAAAGACTGGCCAGCTCAACAAGGCATACATCCCTATCCTTCAGGGCATCTCCCCAGGCGAGCTCCAGAAAGCCGAAAACGCGCTCGACTTCGCGCGCATTCTCGTGAAGCGATGGCTCGCGAAATACAAGTTCAAGAACTGGGATATCCATTCCAGCACAGGAGCGCCTGTGACGGACGCGGACAGGGAGAATCGCGCCGACAAGATCGCGGAACGCCTGTGTAACCACGGAGAGTGGCTGACGCACGGGCGGTCGCTGAAGATTGACGACCTAGAAGGGATGAAGCTCCGGATCACGGACTTCAGCAAAGACGCAAACTTGGCGGACCCGATTCGTCGGTACCACACACTCCTGCAGATGACGTTCGCCACGAACATTTACAAGGTTTTCGAGACGCCGGATTCGCAGGTCTACCGCTACTTCGCCATCCCAGCCGCGCCGCCACCACCCGGTCAGATGGGGGACGCGGCGATTCTCGAATCGACGTGCCCGCGGTGCGCGACTCGGCTTCGGATCCAAGCGAATCTAGGCCAGACACACCCTCTTAAGCCCGGCTGCCTGCCCTTCCCCCAAGACAACAAGCTCAAGTGTCCAGCCTGCTCAGCCGAGATAGACCTTGGCGACACGCGGCGACAGCTAGAAGTCCAGACCAAGAAGAAAATCGTGGTATAGGTGGTATAGAAGAACTAGCCATGTCGATCCTTCAATACGAGATCGTTTTCGAGAAGCTCGCGCAGGCGGCCAGCGAAGAGGCGGGCGAAGGGCAGGACTATCGTGCCATCTTGCGTGAGGTTGACGAGGTTGCCGAGCTGAAAAGGGTGATCCTGGACGTGACCGAGCCCGCCGAGCAGTCGTACACGACTACGTAACGCCCGGACGGGATATTCCGCGGGGCTTGATTTCCACTCTGGACAGTCTCAATTCGTCTGCCCTGAAAGATCCATCTCGGGATTCGCTGCTCGACCCAGGGCCTGGATCTCGCCGATGAAGGATTGGCGGGCGGATTCGCTGTCGGTGTCGATGGCTGTCGCTTTCACGCTTGCGAACGCGCTGAGAGCTTCGTTGCGATCGTGGGCTCGGCCACCGGGCAGAATGTAGACACACAGCTTTGTCTTTTCGCGGGTCTCGTCGGACACGTCTGCACCGTCGAGGAACAGGCGATAGCTGGCGAAGCGCTGGTGGATCTCGATGAGGTCTCGTTGCAAACCCATCCGGGTTGGAACGATCGGCTCCATGAGGAGCAGTCCAACCTTGGGAGCACCAACCCAGTGGGACACGGACGAGAGCACCCGTGGCGTGGCGGAACGAGCGTCAGCCCAAATTTGGTCGGGACGGAAGTGCCGTTGTACGTAGGACGCGACCTTCCAGGTCTCGAAGAAGCGATACCCCTGGGTGTCACGATGGTGGCTTCTGGGCTCGCGAGTGGCCTGGTCTTCGGTCACGCGCGGCAGCACGTTCTCGACAACCCATCCAACGGGATCCGCGATGTCGCCGGGAATGTGGCGCTCAACATCGAGCACCGCGTGGGGGCCGACCGCCACCGGCAGAACATCAAGACTCTCGACGGTGGAAAGCGATTCGAGAACCATCTGCATCGCTGCATAGGTTGAGGGTCGGCCCAGGCATACGGCCCCGGGAACGTGACCGGCTGAGGCTATCGATACACCACCGCCCCCGGCCACGATGGCGGCCAGCGGAATTCGCGCCCCGGTGAACGGGTCAGGCACGAAATGGACAACTCGGTATCTCGCGGTCATGGTCGGCCCCCTCTTATACGCTTGAGGTAGCTCTCGACAAGTGCCCTGGCATTGGCGCAGCGCTCTGCCAAAACGCTTACGATTTCGTCAATCTTCTGCTCGGCGGCGTGGGTGCAAGCCTCCCTCACAAGGGCAAGTATGTCCTGCAAGGCGAGGCAAGTCGCCTTTTCCGCTGCTTCCATGGCGCCTTCCTGAAAAAGATCCATTGGCAGCCCGGGCGCAAGGTTTCGCGGATCGGGGATATCCCTCCGCCGCGCCACGTAGTCGGTCGGCCAACCCACCAGGGCGTTGCCGTGGTCGATCGCCCATCCCTTCAGGTGCAGCTGGTCCGGGACGGGCTGAAGCAGAATGTTCCTTGCATGCCGATCCTCATTCAAGATCAGCGTGTCGAGTGCAATCATGGCGCCCAGCCCGGCCATGTTCGTCACGAACGGAGCTCGCGACGAATCCCAGTGCAGCACGTCCTGAATCTGGGCGCTGAGCCATGACCGATCGCTGCCGGCGACGAACACGCCAGCGTCTGGAACCGGAACGAGCAACCTTCGCGCCAGAAGCCAGCCGATCATCTCGGCGAGGAGCTCCTCGACGCCGGTGTTTGATTCGCGCTTGCGGACCCACCGCCTGCCTGCGCTGTCGATGCTGTAGACGGCACAACCCGTGTGCACGACTGGAACATCACCGTGATCGGTCAGGTGCTGAACGATTGGAATGTCGGTGGAAATCAGCGTGCCCATGATCTACTTACCTCGACGTCGCTTCTTGGTTCTTCCACCAGGAGCGTTCGTCTTGCGCGCAAGTTTGGCTGCGATGATCGCCTCGGTGATGTCGGGTTCCGGCGGTGGCGAATTGCTGCCGCTATCGACGCTTGTTCCCAGATCGACGTGAGCGATGGTTACGCGGAGGTTGCCGATCTTGTATTCTGGCACTGGTGTCGCCAGTGGACCGCCAAGACGGAAAATGAGGAGGACAGGATCCGCAGTCCTCCCCTCATTGGCCAGCGTGTTCGCATATTGGTGGACCTGCGAGAGCCCTTCGACTACGGCCGCCAAGGCTCGGCGCTTGCCATCGTAGATCTTCGCCTCGATCAGGAGCGGCTCGCCGATGATGTCGTAGCGGTGGCTGCCCATCGCTTGTTCGATCAGCACCTCGAATCCCTGGTCAAACAGAAACGTGGCGGCGTCGCGAGTCAGGGCAAGCTCACGCTTCTTAGTGCCGGGTTGGCGCCCACCGTGCCGATTGGACAGCTCTTCGAGACGAAGGCGGCGGCAACGTCGGGCGTAGCGTTGAAGGATCCAGCCGATAGATGCCCGCATTCCCAGCCGTAGATGGAAATCGAGATTGAGCGCCCTCAAGTCGCGGTTTCGTTTCGTCCGGTACTCTGAGAACCATGACTTGTCCTTGTCATCCACTGGGCCACGCCCGTAGAGCAGCCCATGCATTCGGCTCGTGTCCTTGCCAACGCCTTTGCCATCTGTGCCGTCAAGCCAATGAGCCTCAAATGAGACCCAAGATGGGTTCATCGTGAGGACGTCCGAGCGCAGCTGCTGCCAGATAGCCCCAGCGTCGCCGCGTTGAAGATTCAGCGCTTCCTGATGGATTTCTCTGCGGCGACGTCGAAGATCCCGAAAACTCTGCTTCAGATTTATGAGGTCGGGGTCGGAATCCGAGACGCCCTTTTCAGGAAGGAATCCAAATAGCGCCGTTTCCAGCGCTTTCACCATTAGCCCCGTTGGGGTCGCGTCCTCAAACTCATTTGCGAAACCAACGAGAGGAACGTGGCCGCCAGCAATGTTGTCGAATGAGGCCAGTGTGAACGTGGAAGATGGCCTACCAAGTAGGGAAGGGTTCGCATTCTCGGCAAGCAGCGGAAACCGCTCCTGTGCGACTCTTCGCAATTCAACCAAATCGGTCCTGACTTCGACGTCCCGTTTGGCGAGAGGCTCGAGGCGGCGGTTCTTCTCCGTCACGGCGTCCTCGGCACAGCGCCGCAGATTGGAGTTCCCCTCGATGCAGGCTACGAATCGCTTCAACTCAAGCAAGTACGTCGCGGCCTCTTGCTGGAACACGTGAGCGCTGCCGGTCTGACTTGCGTCGAAGTATTCGCAGTTCCTCAGCGCCCGGTCCAGGGTCTCTCGTGCCAGATCGATGGGGTCGCCGGTCATGCCTTGCCCTTCATTCCAAGGTCCAGTCCCATCTGCTGGTCAGGGACCTTCCGGCCCCGCGTTGGGCCTGCCTTCTTGGCCGAGCTTGTGGCTGCTTTGGCGGCGCCTTGGAGTTGCTCCTTCTCGGCGCGGGTGGCGTTGAGGGCGAAGAGGCGGTCTATGATTTCGTCTTCGAAGGATTCTTGGGCGGTTCGGGCCGTGGGGCTGGTAGGTGTTTCGAATGGGGGGACGGGGATGTCGGACCAGCGGTAGGCGGCGAGGACTGCGCGGTCAAGGTCTTCGTGGAGGCGGCGGAGGGCGAGGATCTCGGGGTCGTCACAGGCGGGGTCTTTGAGCTGGTTGTAGGTGGTCGTCAGGCCCTGGTTGCGCTCGACCATCAGGCGGGCGCGGGTTTCGTAGAGGCGGGCGCTGATGGCTTCGAGGTCGCCGGTGGTGGCCAGGGTCTCGGCGGCGGGGAATGGGAAGTTGTCAATGCATTGGGAGGGGCTATAGCTGAGATCACTCTTCATTGTGGACGAGAGAAGCCAGCTCCAGGACGAATGAATTCGCGATTGCAGAACGCCGAAGCGCGAGTTGTCCTCGACGGGGAAGACGATGAGATTCTGGCTGAACACGCGTTCGGTTGGTTGGAAAGAGAAACAGAGATGCTTTGTTATGTGTGCCGCGACCAAGCACCGTCTGCTGACCGCGAGTGCAGCGAACAGCGCAGGAGTGGCCTCGCCGAATCTCCACCAATATATTCGGCGCACGTCCCGCTTGTCCTTGTCCCGTTGAGGCTTCACCTTCTCGCGCAGAATTGCGATCAGGTCCGGCCACTTTTCGGCTTCTTCGAGGGGCATCTCACCGAAGTTGATCACATAGCGAGCGAAGCTCTGGGATGGGCTGGTGTTGACCTCTTCGCCACCAAGATAGGGAAAGGTTCGCTCTGCATTGCGCTTGCTCTTCTGAACTAGGGCTTCTCGCTCGTTGAACGAGAGGTTAAAGCCTGTGCCCAAGACAATGCAGCCCTGAAAGCTCAGCCCTGCATTCTCGGAGAGAGCATGCGGATCTGGTCGCTCTGGCTTAGAGCGCAGGCGTGAGTTGATGGCCGCGACCTCGATTCCATCGAGCCGCCTGCGCAGACCGGAGATGTTGGCGAGGTGGCCCTTGGCCAGATGAACGACGGCGACCTCAACGTTAGCCTCGCCTGGCCACTTCATGCTTCGAACAGCGTCGTAGATTGCGCTGCCACCGTTCACCATGTTCTGCAGGCCGGTGCTACGCGAGTCGCCTTGGGCAATGGTGTTGGTCGCGATGAGCCCGATGGTGCCGTGCTGGCCAAGTAGGAAGTCGCCACGGCGAAAGAAATGGGTGCAGAGATCGGCGTTGCCGTGGGCGCCGGGATGAAGGACTCGAAGCCAGTCCAGGTAGGACGCGCCCGTAGCGGCTGCAAGACTGTTCTTTCCGGCAAAGGGCGGATTTCCCACGAACGCGTCCATCCACGCTGCGCGGTTCACATGATCCTTGTCCAGGGGATCAGGCCGCCCACCGTAGAACACCTCGGGAAACTCGATCATCCAGTGAAAGGGCGGAATGGCCTTGCGGACGTCGATGTCGCGGCGAAGCTCGTCGCACAGGTCGCGCAACTCGACGGGAACAGGGCCGCCGTCGCGCAGCCAGGCGGTGACGAGGTCCAGGCGGCGGTTACGCTCGGCCTGCCTGGCCTTGTCGCTGTCGGCGGCGAAGAATGCGCCCACTACCAGATCCGCGATTAAGCGCACGCGGTCGAGGGCGTCCTCGGCGTCCCAGAGCAGGCGCTCTTTCTCACGCGTGATGGCGCTGCCGTGGTCTCGCGCCAATTCGAGAATGCGTAGGCGCAGGGCCAGGGCCTCGTCGATAGCGGTCTCGATCTCCTTGCCCACCAGCTCAAGCTGGCTTTCGGGTTTCCAGTGGAAGGCACGGATCTGATCGAGCGACAGTCCGACCAGCGAGTCGCCGTGGCGAAGGGCATGGTCGACAAAGGTGAAGGGCTCGTCCTTGGCCAGGGTCACCAGCCACAGGGACAGCTTGGCCAAACTGACGGCGTAGGGGTTCTTGTCCACACCGTACAGGCAGCGCTGGGCGACCAGGCGGCGGGCTTGCGTGACGACATCCTCGGTGGCGGAGGCAACGGCCTCCATGCGGCCCTCGCGCGTCCACGCGGCCACCACCTGGTCGGCCAAGAAGCGGCATGCTGCTACCAGGAACGCGCCCGAGCCCATGGCCGGGTCGCAGATCTTGAGGTCGAGCAGGCGCTCGGAGGGCGGGGTGCCGCCCATGGCGCCGATGAGCGGCTCTAGGGTTCGCCGCACGATGGGCTCGGACAGCGAGCGCGGGGTATAGTGCGAGCTGGTGCGGCGGCGCTCGACGCCGGGTTGCAGGACGATTTGCAGCGGACGCGCCACTTCTGTGTCGCGGGCCTGGATGGTTTGCAGGGCGGCGATGAGCTCGTCCTCGGTCTTGGCGGCCTTGATATCGGCGCCGGCCTTTTTGAGGGCGCTCTTGTCGACGCCGGCCTCGTCTTCCAACCAGGCGGCGCGGCGATCGGGCGCGACTTCCAGCAGGTCGGCCACGGGCACCCAGACACGCGGGCCGCGCACGCACACCGCGCGCGAGGGGACGCGCACGACGTGGAAACCCATCAGGGCCTCGTACACGCTGCCGATCTGCTCGACGTCGAGGGCGCGATAGGACAGGCGCTGGTGGTCGAGGTAGAGCAGCTTCTCGAGCACGCGGTAGATCGATTCGTCGTCGACGCTGGGCACCTGCACGCTGGCGCGGGCCACGGTGTCGACGGGTGCGCCGCCGGTCGCGGGCCAGCCTTCCAGGAAGGGGTAGCGGGCGGGGTCGAACAGGTCGCCGCGGCGGGCGGGCAAGACCAGGGGACCGTGCTGCGCGCCCTCGAACACGATGCGGAACAGGGCCAGCAGGCGCGGCCAGGCGCCAAACCGGCGCACCATGGTGTCGGGGAAGTTGGCGTGATCGTCTTGCAACTGCTCGAACAGGCCCAGTACCGAGTAGTGGCGGGAATAGCGGCTGTCGCCGATGGGCAGAAGCTCGCGATCCTCGGCGTAGAGCAGAAACACCAGGCGCAGAAGGACGGTCAGCAGGCCGCCATAGACGTGGTCGTCGTCGCGGGCCAGGGCCTCGTCGAGGGTGCCGGTCTTGTCGCGGTCGGCGGCGGACTCGAAGCCGCGCAGCAGGAATTCCAGCGCCTGGCGAACCTGGTCGGCGAGCTGGTTGGTGACGTTGGCCTGGCGGCGGCGGCTGTCACGCAGGATCTGGGGAAGCTGGCGTTCAGGGGAAACGGCGAAAAAGCGGGCGGCGGAAAGCAGGGTAGCGAAAGCGTCGAGCACGGGCCGCCCACCCGCGTCGGCCATGGTGGCGAGCGAGAAGGTGATCGAGCCGGTTGCCTCGCCGTGCGGGGCGTAGATGAGGCGGAGGCATTGATGGTTGGTCAGAAGGCCGATGGGCACGCGAGTGGCGCGCAGGAGGCGATCGAACTTGGCGGCGGGTGCGTATTCCCAGGGGCCGGTGGTGGTTTCGGGCTTGTCCAGGTCGAGGCCGGGGGGAAGCGACCAGATGAGCATTTCGTAGGCGGCGCCGGCGCGGCTGGCGGGGGTGGTGTCGTCGGGGAGGAGATCGGCGTTCGGGGTTTCGGCCGTGGATTCGACGGCCTGCTTGCGGAGGGCGAGGGTGGGGCGGAGCTCTTGGCGACCTTCGGGGACGTAGAGGGATAGGTCGGCGGGAAGGGCGTCGGCGCGGTCGAAGAGGTCGGGAGTGAGATCGAGGATCTCTGTGAGGAATTGGTCGAGGTCGGCGAACTCACGGGCGGCGCCGGGGTCGTCGCTGACGGCGGGGGCGAGCTCGCGCAGGCGTTGCTGGAGGGCGACGGGCTTGCGCTCCATGCAACCGGCGTCAACCAGGACCGGGATCGAGAATACGAGGCCCTCGACCGGCTGAACGAAGCCGAGCCAGGTTTTGTGGAAATCAATCTCGACGTCGGACATGGGTCATCTCGATGCGGGCCGTACTTCGTCGGTGCTCGAACTGGTGCGGCGAAACACCGCCAGATTTTGCGTCGACTGAATCTGGCCGCCTTGATGGGCGAAGACCTGGATCAGGTTGCTGCCCGGCCACAGCGGGACGTCGGTCTCGAACGCGAGGTGGGTCTTGTCGCCCCTGTTCGGCAGGTAGAACACCTTCTTGGGCGGTAGCTTGGATTCGCGATTCCAGACCTGGACGTAAACGTACTTGATCTCGGTGTCGTCGGTGGCGCTGCCCTTGATGTGCACGACGGGGCCGGTGACGACGGTGGGTGCGCTGACAGAGAGAATGGGAGGTGTGGCGTGCCACGCTGGGAGGTAGGAAGGGCGGCCGCGGCCACCGCGGGTAACGTCGGACATGGCCACGAAAGCTTGCCGGCCGGGTTCGATATCGACGCGGTAGTAGTCGCCGATCTTGCCGGTGCCGGGGAAAACGCTGCCCGGGCTCGGATAGCCCAAGACCAGGGCATCGGCCGCTGGCGCCTCGCGCAGAGCCACGTCGGCCTGGCGGACCGATAGCGAGCCTTTGTCAGGCGCGGGCGCGTCGCCGTCCGGGGGTGAGATGTTGACCTTGATGATGTCCGATACCGATTCGCCGAGTACGGCGTCGGCGATCTTCAACTCAAGCTTGTATTCGTCGGGTTTGAAGTCGTCGGTGACCTCGTAGACGAAGGAGAAGTCCTTGGCCTCGCCCGGCGCGAGATCGTTGGTTTCGAAACGTCCGGCAGTGATCAGGATGCCTTCCTGTCCGGCGCCGTTGCGCACAGTGGCCTGGGTGCGAAGCGCCGCGCCTGTGCCGATGTTCTTGACCCGCACCAGGGTGCGCACGCGCTCGCCTCTTTGCACGCGGCCGTCACGGTTGCCGCCCACGTCGTCAATTGTCTGGTAGGCGTAGGCGAAAAGTGGTCGCGGCTTGCCCTCGAGATTCAGGGTCATCTCGGCGCCCCTGGCGCGCAGCTTGCCCTGCCCAAAGAACTGGGCGCGGATGCTATCGGTCCGGGTGAGGCTATAGCGCGGCATCTTGATCGCAAGGTCGTAGGTCTTGGTCGCGCCCGGCGCGATCTTTCCGAAAACCATCTCGCTCTCGTCGAAGAGCAGGTTGTCGCAGTGGAGGACTGTGCGTGCGCGATAGACCGTCGTGGTCCCCAAGTTCTTGACGGTGCCGCGGAGCTGGATGGTTTGGCCAGCCTTGACCTTGTCATCGCCACCCACAATCGTGAGCGAGGTCTCGACCGAAGCGTCGGATGACTCCGGGGCCTGGCTCCAGTCGATCCCGAGCTTCTTCATTGCTGCCTGAAGGTTCCGATCTTGCTCGGCGCGTGCCCTGCCGAGTAGCTGCTTGGACCCGGTCAGCAGGTCTTGCCGCCGGGCGGACTTGACCTGGGCGACCAGATCGCGCGCAAATTCGATCGGATAGTCGATGGTCGCGTCGTCGAAATCGTCGGTTTCGGGTTCATCGATGTTGGGGGCTTGATCGTCTTCGCTATCGACGTGACCTTGGTCTTTGTTTGACGGCGGAACGTAGAGATAGGACAGGGTATCGAGCGGACGGCCACCCTGCTGCGCGGTTGGATTCTCCAGGCGCCACACATAGTCCGATTCCTTGCGCCGGTGCGTGGAGGGCTGCAGGTTGACTCGCGCTTGGTCGCCCCTTTTCTCGACCCGCATCTTGTCGAGCTGGATGTCCGGTGTGACGCCCACGTTCTGGATGGAGACATCGCCAGGCGTGAGGAACTGCGCCGTGGTCAATTTGAGCCCCAGGCTTTCCCTTTCACCAAACTTCCCGGAAAACACGGGGGACGGGATGTCGAAAAGCATTTGCACCGACCCCATCCCAAATGTCGTTTCGCCAATCACGATGCCTCGGTCGAGGCTCTTGATTGCGGCAGCGACGATCTCGGATGCGCTCGCGGATTTGTGGCTCACCAGAACCGCGAGCGGAATCTTCGTGTTGCCGTGGCCCGCAGCCATTTCGTCCTTGCGCCGCGCTCCTGTTCCCCCGGCGCCGACCATGGATACGATCACGCCCGACCCAATGAACGCATCGGCCACCTTCTTGGCCTGGTCATAGAGCCCTCCTGGGTTTGCCCTCAGGTCCAGTACGATGCCGTTGACCTTCTCCCGCTCGAAGAACGCGAGGGCCTTGGCCACTTCAACATCGGCATTGAAGGTAAAGCTAACCAAACGAAGGTAGCCAATCTTGGCGTCGGCATTTGCCCCCACAACAGGGGCCACCAGGATACTTGCCGGCGGGTCAATGGCCGGTGGCCGAATGTAGTCGCGCCGGATGGCGAACTTTCGCGAGGTGGAAAGTCCGGCGCGCTCGACGTAGACGTCGACCGGTGCCCCGACCTCTCCGCGTAGCCGGTTCACCACCTCTTGTAAGGTCATGTTCGCGGTGGACTCATTGCCGATGCGGGCGAGGTGGTCTCCCGGTTTGAGGCCAGCGCGCATGGCAGGTGTATCGAACATGGGCTTCTTGATCAGGATGCGCCCACTATTGTGATCCGTTTCAATGACCAGCCCAGTGCCGCCAGCGGCCCCCGCCGGTGCCGTCCGCATTTCCTTGAAGCTTTCGACGTCGAGAAGGACCGAATGCGGGTCCAGGGTATAGAGCATCCCGTTGCTGGCGGAGATCTCGATGTTGACGAGGCGGCGGTTCGAATCCTCGGGCGGGACGGGAGAGAGATTGGGCTGGATGAATTTGAAGATCTCCTTGGCCGTTGAACGCAAGGTCCAGGGGGTGTCTACGCGCTCGATGGAGAAGAGTTTGTCTTGGCTACCGACGTGGACTCTGACCACCTTGGGATCGCGTTCCGGAAGGTGCTCGACGAGAATCTCGGGAATTTCGCGCTGTAGATAGTCGAGAGCGCCCAGGAGCATACGCCTGTAGTTGGTCCTCGTCTGGTCGTAGTACTGACTGTTTACGTAGTACAGGACCTTGCTGAAGATTAGAGCCTGCGACAGATCGTAGGTTGCTCCGCCACCCGCCGGCGCAATTGGCTGGTTCCCGCCAGTGTCCCCCCAGCTTCGCGCCGGGATGAGAGCCAACATCATGCCAATGGTAAACGCGGAGCAAGTGGCGATGAAACGGAGACGACGGTAGTTCATGGCATGGGGCATGGGCTATCTCGTTGCCGGCCACAGGTAGACGAGGCCGACGGGTTCAAGGCGGCGGAGGACGACCTGGTAGAGCGCCTCGATCTCGCGCGGCTCGGTTTCGATCTCGCGGTCGATCTGATCGAGGCGAGCGTTCATGTGCTTGCGGTCTTGCTCGAATTGGATGCGCTGGATCTTGTCAGCCTCGGTGAATCCGAAGGAAAGTTGTTGTCCTTGCAGGGTCTGTTTGATGGCGTCGCGCTGGTCGGTGAGGATCTTCTTGAGCGCGTCGGATTCGGTCCGCGCGCGGATGCGCAGCTTCTCGGCGGCGTCGTGCTCGCGGCTTTCGCCTTCGGCCTGGATGTGCTGCCAAAGATCGCTGAAATCCGCTGGGGCAGCCTGCTGCAGGCGGCGCTGAACGGTGTCGCTGATCTCGGGCTGCTGTGGGGCTTCGGCGAGAAGGCGTTCCAGATCTGCGATGGCCTTGCGGTCGGCCTCTTCGGCGAAGGGTTTGAGTCGGCCGTCGGCGCGGTTGTCGAGCCAGTGGGCGGCGACCAGGATCATTTCTTCGTGCAGCCTGGTGGCGCCTGGGCCGAACAGTGACAGTCGGCCGATGCCGATCACGCGAACGAGGGAGTCGCGCTGGTTGCGCAACACGGTCACGCGGCCGAGGTCGTGCGCTGCCCAACCCTGCGCGCGGAATCGCGACAGCACTCGCTGGACGAAGGGATGTTGCAGGTGCAATTGCACGACCTCGTCGGTCAGGTGCTCGGGCGAAACGAAGGTCACCGGTCGCAGCGGGTGCTTGCGCCAATCATGGAAGCTCTCGTCACGCTCGCGCGGCGGCCGGAAGGCGTCGAGGGTGGCCTGCCAGGTGTCGCCGAGCTCGGGCAGGTTGAACACGTGCGGCGTCGCGGTGGGAACAAGTGGGGTTCCGCCGCCGAGACCGAGACCCACGTCGATGGCCTCGCGAAGCAGAGCGGGCTCAAATTCCATGACCTCACGCGAATCGTTCAAGATTCGGCGTACGAGTTCGATGTCCTCTCCGGCCTTCTCGATGGCGCGTGGGGGATCGATTTCGCGGACCGTGGTGGCTTTCAAATCGTCGACGCGTTCGGCCTCTTCGAGCCGCGCCTCCGTGTCGGGGCCGATGCCCTCTTCCAGCACCTCGGCGAGTCGCTCGGCCACGACCTCGCCCAGGCTGCCCAGGTCGCGGCGGATGCGCTCGACCTTTTCGATCAGGACCTGCAGGACGTGGTCCTCGGCTCGCTGAGGGTAGACGAAGTAGTGGCAGCGAACTTCCTTCTCCCGTTGTAGGGTTCGGTCCACGCGGCCGTTGCGTTGTTCCAGTCGGGCGGGGTTCCAGGGCACATCGAAGTGGAAGATGTCCGCGCAGTAGCCCTGCAGGTTCACGCCCTCGCGAGCGGCGTCGGTGGCCAGCAGGATACGCACCGGGTACTGGTCCGGCGGCCCGTTGAACGCGCGCTGGACCTCCTCGCGCTGACGGTCGGACATACCACCGTGGAATTCCATCAGTCGCAGATCGCCGTCGGCCGTGCCGTCGAAGGCGGCGCGCAGGATGGAGACGAGATAGCGTTTGGTATCAGCGTACTCGGTGAAGACGATGACCCGGCGATCGGTCCACGGCGCTGGCACGCGAGCGCGGGCCACACCGCCAAGCTGGACTGCCGGACACTGGTTGTGGCGAATCCAGTCGAGCAGTGCCAGCACTTTCGGGCCGGGGGCGCGGCGGTTCTGATCGGCCAGGATGGTCATGCGTTCGAGCAAGGTGCGGGCGTCGGTGCTGGGTGCCGTCAGGGCGCCGGAGAACATGAACATCTGCGCGTCGGAGCGCTCGTCTGAGGTCGTTTCGTCCTCACCGTATTCGCTGTCGTCTGGAGTTGGGTTAGGCGCGGCCGACTTGTTCGCGTGGGTGCCAACGCCTTTGGCATGAACAGCCAGGGTGCGGGCGAAAGCCTCGATGCTGGAGAGCAACCGCTTTTGCAGATTGGCGATCACCAACCGGCTGCGGCGGTTCTTCTGCTTCAGCAGGGATGAATACTGGGCGAGGAGAACGGAAAGCTCGATCTCGGCGTCAGAACCCTCGCCGACCGCACCCGGCGTTGCCCCGCGGCCATCGACAACGTGGCGTTGCTGCCAGCCACCCGGCCTGTGCGTGAGATCGATCTGGATCACCCGCCGCAGCGGATAGCCCTCGATGCCCAGCTCGCGCAGCTCGCCCTTCAGGCGCCGGACCATCACCGGTTCGAGTTGCTTGGGACCGGAGACCGGCACGCCGCGAGTGAATCGCTGCGGATCGAGGATTTCCAAGAGCGACGAGAAGCTGTTCGAGTGGCCGTTGTGCGGGGTGGCCGAGAGGAACAGGCGATGCTCGAACTTGGGCGCCACCTCGCGCACGACATGGGTGACGTTGGAATCGACCGCATACTTCGACGCCGACGCGGGTGCCGCCGTGTGCGCCTCGTCCATGATGAGCAGGCTCTTGGGCGCGCGCTGATCCAAATGGCGCAGGAGCGGCTCGCGATACTCGGGCCGGCGTAGTGTCTGGTACGAGATGATGAAGCGAGGGAACGTGGTCCAGGGATTGACGCCGAAGCCGCGTTCTTCGCGGCGGCGCACCACGAAGTCGCGGTTGTAGATTTCGAAACGGATGCCGAACCGCTTCTCCTTCTCCGCCCGCCACTGCAACGCCAGTGCCGCCGGGCAGATGATCAACGCTTGGTCCACCCGCTGGCGCAGAATCAGCTCCTGCAAGATGAGCCCCGCCTCGATGGTCTTGCCCAAGCCGACGTCATCGGCCAGGAAGAGATTCACGCGAGGCAGTTCCAGAGCCTTGCGAAGCGGTACCATCTGGTGGTCGAGAACCTTCACCCCCGCGCGAAACGGCGCCTGAAATAGGCGGGCATCCGTGGCGGTCACGCATCCCCATTTCAGGGCATGCAGGTAGGCCGCGAAATGGCGGGGCGGATCTAGCTTGTCACCAAGTCCGCGCTCCTCGGGTGTGAACACTCGAGCGCCGAGCTCGCGCTCCCAGAGAACTTCGAGCCGCCGACCAGCCGCATCGTCGTCGAGACAGACGAGGCTAACCAAAGTTTGGCCGGCGCGGTCTTCGCATAGTTCTGGGGTAGCGATCCCTGTGACCAAGTATTGCCGGTGCCGGACTTGCACGATCTGGCCCTCGCGTGGCAGGCCGTCCGCCTGGTGCAGACGCTGCCAAGCGGGCTCGCCCTCGCGCGCGCCGGAAGAGAGTCCTAGTCCGGCCAACCGAGCCATCAGATCGCCTCGCCCACGCCCCGTCGCATCCAGCCCGTGCGCGCGACAAGCCGATCGCAGCTCATCCCGTCGCAGCCGCCCAAGAATGCTGGGCAAGTCCAGCGGGGAGTCGGCCAGGACGGCCACCTGCGCTTCCTTTGTCCCCGCGGTTGGGACAGAAACTCCAAAGTTCCGCCCGAGATCTTCCAACCGTCCCTTGATCAGGACCGAGAGAACGCTGCGTTTCGATACCTCTGCCACGGCCGGTGAAGATGTTACTCGCCGCACCGCCCGACGAGAACGGGAAACCTACGGTGCGTCTGCTCCCATTTCGAGCGATTCTATCGATGCCGGCCGATCAATGGGGAACGACGATCCACGCGGGCCGGCAGAGCGTGTACCAATCTAGTGCACGGTGACCAATGGACGGGACTTGAATCTCTCGAAGCCGAAACGGAAAAACCTGTGGCATCACGCTGACTTGCGCTAAAATGCCGTGAGGCCGGGCGTCCGGCGATTCCAGCACCTGGTCGGGCGAGGCTCTCAGGGGCATGTCGAGCTGAGTGCAGACGGCGCCAGGGTGGTCGTCACATTGGTTTGTAGGTACGTGGGAAGTGTGGTCGTGATGTTCGTCGCCACCACGCCTCCGCTGATGCGCGCATCGATGGTCGCTGCGGTCTGGTTCGCCCACGTATCGCTCGCGGCCGAAAGGCCAAAGCTCTCATCGACCAGAATGGGTTTGCCAGTCAAGGTGTGCAAGGCTGCATAGGTCGACTTTCCGGCGCTCGCGCTGGTGCCCGTTCCCGTCGTCCACACCATGTCGTAGCTCGCTCCCAAGCTGGCCATGGCGGTATCGATCCCGCTGAAATAGGAAGTCATATCGGCGGTGCTGATCCAGGTTGAGTAGTTCATGGCGACGACGGCGGGGGGATCGTTGCACTTGATAGCCAGGGTAATCTGCGCGGCAAGCTGGCCGAGTTGCGCGTAGGACAGGGGAACCGTCTGCTTGCCCTCTGGCGAGTACTGAATGAAGTCTCCTTCGAGCAGCCAAATGACGGGCTTCTTGTAGGCGGCGTAGGTCTGTGCCGCGTACCACGCGTAGGCCTTGACCATCAAATTGTCGGCACAGATCGTGGCTGGCGGCCCCTGTGGGCACGCGGCATTGTCAACTCCGAGAAGCAAGGCCCCCATTCCAGTCGATAGATTGGGACCGTTCGGTGCCTGGTTGCCGTCGGGGAGACCGTTGACATGCCCGTAATACCCGATGAAATACGCGTAGTAGGCGGGGACGAGCGCCGTGGACGCCAGGGACTTGATCCAGCTGCCGGCATCGAAGCCATTGGAGCCGAAAGTGCCATCCTTCTGCATATTGTAGCCCGCCCAATTGGACATGAACTGCAGGTAGTTGTAGGTGCTTGGACTGCCCCCGGAACTGTTGATTCCCCATGCAAACGAGCAGCCGAACGGGTTCGGTACCGGTCCTCCGCAGGTGGAGGAAGAACCCCCTGTACCCTTGGCTGCCCCCGTGCCTGGCAATCCTCCCGAGCCCAGGGTTCCCCCTGAGCCGGTCGCACCGCCCGCCCGAGCGCCGCCCGCTGCGTTTCCTGCTGCCCCACTGCCGCCGCTTCCACCGCTGCCCGCGCCACCCGATCCGCGGGGCGCGGTGTTGCCGCCGGTGGCTGTGTTCCCGCCCGTCCCGGTCGTCCCCGCCGTGCCCCCAGTTCCGGGCGATACGCTCGAGCCGCCACCCACGCCGCCGCCGGACCTGACGCCCCCAGTTGCGCTACCGCCGGTGCCCATGGACTGCTTGTCGCTGCCGCTGCTGCACGTTGCCGCAGTCAGAAGAAGCAACGAGAGTGAAAAAAACGAGAGGACTGGAGAACTACACATGAACCGCTCCGATCTCTATTACTCAGTGGCGTACTCAGTGGCGAGTTGCTGCCGAATATCTCGTAGAATCATGGCTTTTGCACAAACCACTTGACTAGCCGTATTACTGTGAACATAATCACAACATCGTGAGCGTGCCCGCAGTGACCCCAGAAACCTTGCCCCAAGTTGGGGACACGGGCAAGAAAACCGAGCGCCACGTCTCGGTTTCTACGGTCGAGCGGCTCTCTGTCTACCGCAAGCTTCTGGAAGAGCTGCACTACGACGGGGTGGAGTATGTCTACTCGCAGCAATTGGCCGAGATGGTGGGAGTGACGCCGGCCCAGCTGCGGCGCGACCTGGCTAGCTTCGGCTCGTTCGGCAACATCAGCCGCGGCTACAACGTGTACCAGCTCACCCGCACCATCAGTCGCATCCTGGGCACCGACTCGCCGCAGACCGTGGCCCTGTTCGGAGCGGGCGATTTGGGCCGCTCGCTTCTCGCCTACCGTGGCTTCGAGGAGCGCGGTTTTCACATCGGGCTGATCTTCGATCTGGATTCCGAGAAGTCGGGCAAGGTCTTCGCTGGCCGTCGCTGCTACGCCCTCGACGACATGGAAAAGGTACTGCCCGAGTTCAATGTCCGCATCGCCGTCTTGGCCTGCCGCCCGCCCGGCCTACAGCAGCTCGTAGATCGGCTGGCCAAGCTCGGGATCCTCTCCATTTTGAACTTTGTCCCCAAGCGCATTACCCCCGCACCAGGAGGCTACGTCGAGAGCATCGACATCGCTGCCAAGCTCGAAAAGCTCTCGTTCCTTAGCCAGAAGAAGTAGGTCGGGATGGCCAAAGCCACATGCCAAGTGATGAATTGCCTTGTCAAAACTGTGAAACATTTCACAGTGAATAAAGTAACCGATAAGCATCTGTTCCGTAATGCACCGCCGCCCAAGGACCAAGGAGAAAAGCCATGAAGAAACGCGTTCTGCTCGTCGACGATGACAAAGATCTCGTGGGGTCGCTCAAGGTCGTTCTCGAAGCCAACGGCTTCGAGGTCGTGACCGCCCACAACGGAAGCGACGGGCTGGCGCAGGTCGCCGCGCAGCGTCCCGACGCCATCATTCTCGACGTCATGATGGATACCGACACCGAGGGATTCAATGTGGCCTACAAGCTGGAAGGCGATCCCGCCACCCGCCGCATTCCCATCGTGCTTCTGACCGGCTTCATGGACCACATGAAGGAGAAGCGGGAGTCCTTCGACTTCATCACCGGGCGCGATTGGCCGGCTGCGAAGCTGATGAAGAAGCCCGTGGTCGTCGCTGAGTTGGTGGCCGCCGTTCGTCAGCTTCTCGCCGAGGCGGAAGCCGTCGCCAGCGCCGTCGCCTAGTTCGTTCACCTATCCATAACCCAGCAAAACAGCAGCAGCGCAGCACCCGAGGTAAGCAGTATGTGTCAGGTCGATCAGATCATCGCGGGCCATGAGGAGCTCGGTAAAGAGCACCTCATCCCGCTTCTTCAGGAGATTCAGGCCAAGGAAGGTTACCTGTCCCAAACCGCCATGAACAAGGTGGCGGACGCCGTCGGCGTCCCGCAGAGCCGCGTGTTCGGCGTAGCGACCTTCTACAATCAGTTCCGCTTCGCTCCCCAGGGAACGCACGTCATCGAGGTGTGCCGGGGCACCGCCTGCCACGTGAAGCAGAGCTTGAAGCTGGCGCAGCACCTGACGAGAAGGCTGAGTCTCAAACCCAACGGCAACTCGCCGGACAACAAGTTCACCATCATCACGGTGGCTTGCCTCGGGGCCTGCTCCATCGCGCCGGTCATCAAGTTGGATGGCGAATTCTACGGCCATCTCGACGTGGAAAAGCTCGACCGCCTGCTCGACGAGGCCGCGTGTGGGGAGAGCTATGCAAGCAAGTAATCTGATTGCGGCTTGCTGCGATCGCTGCACCCACCGGCCTGGCAACCCGTGTCGCGACTTGATCCGCTGCCTCGCCGAAGGGCCCATCTGCCACAGCGACGACACCTGTGCGAAGACGCGGCAGGAGCGCATGGCGAATGCAAAGCGGGGTGGCCAGGGGGCCTTGATTTTCGTGGGCGCCGGCACCTGTGGCCGCGCCAACGGCTCCACCAAGATCATCGCGCGAATCTACGCGTTCTTGCAAGAGCACAAGATCGCGGCAGAGATGGTCGAGGTTGGCTGTGTCGGCTACTGCCAGCGCGAGCTGTTCGTCGACGTGCAGAAGCCGGGCGAGCCCAGGCTGGCCTACGCCGACATCAACCTCGGCAACATCGATCAGTTGCTCGAAGCGGTGTTCCTGCGTGGAGAGATGCGCAACGGCTTCCTCTACGGCCGGCACGGGGATGGCGGCGCCGCGTGGGCGGACATCCCTGAGATCAACACCACCGACTTCTTCAAGAAGCAGGTGAAGGTGGTGCTGCGCAACTCGGGCATCATCGATCCCAGCATCCTCGACGCGGCGCTGGCGGCCGGGGCTTTCCGAGCCGCCGCCAAGGCCGTTTGCACCATGACGCCGGAAGAGGTCTGCAGCGAGGTGCTGGCGGCGGGGCTGCGCGGTCGCGGCGGCGCGGGCTTCCCGACGGGGCAGAAATGGAACATCGCCCGCCAGACCCCGCGTGCGCAGAAGTATCTCATCTGCAATGCCGACGAGGGCGACCCCGGCGCGTTCATGGATAGGGCCGTGCTGGAAAGCGATCCCTTCTTCGTCATCGAAGGCATGCTCATCGCGGCCTACGCCATCGGCGCGAGCAAGGGCTACATTTACTGCCGGGCCGAATACCCCCTGGCCGTCGAGCGCCTAACCTCCGCCATCGCGCAATGCCGGCGCGTCGGATTGCTCGGCAACAACATCCTGGGCAGCCTGTTCACCTTCGACATCACCATCAAGCAAGGCGCCGGCGCCTTCGTGTGCGGCGAGGAAACCGCCATCTTGGCCAGTATCGAAGGTGGCCGTGGCATGCCCAGGCCGCGCCCGCCGTATCCCGCCGTCAGCGGTCTCTTCGGCAAGCCCACGGTGCTCAACAACGTCGAGACGCTGGCCAACGTGCCGGTCATCATCAACAAGGGTGCCGAGTACTTCCAGAACCTCGGACTCGGCAAGGCGGCTGGCACCAAGGTGTTCGCGCTTTCCGGCGCCATTCGCAACACCGGCCTCGTGGAAGTGCCGGTCGGAATCAAGCTGCGCACCATCATCGAGGACATCGGCGGCGGTGCGCTGCCCGGCCACCGCTTCAAGGCGGTGCAGATCGGCGGGCCTTCGGGTGGCTGCATTCCCGAGCAGCACCTCGATACCGTGACCGACTACGCGGCCCTCATCGAGCTCGGCGCCATGATGGGGTCGGGCGGCATGGTGGTGATGGACGAACGCACCTGCATGGTGGACGTCGCCCGCTACTTCATGGAGTTCATCCGCAACGAATCGTGCGGCAAATGCACGCCGTGCCGCGAAGGCACCACGCGTATGCTGGAAATCCTCACCTCGATCACCGAGCGGCCGGTGGGCGATGAAGAACGGCGCCTGGAGCGCTTCCGCGGCGTGCTTCACCTGCAAGAGCTGGCCAGCACAGTCAAGGAAGCCTCGCTGTGCGGGCTTGGCCAATCGGCGGGCAACCCGGTGCTGTCCACCCTGCGCTTCTTTCGCGACGAATACGAACGCCACGTCATTGACCAGCGCTGTCCTTCGGGCGAGTGCCAGGGCCTGGCGGTGTACGAAGTCGACAACGCGACCTGCCTCGGCTGCGTGCTGTGCAAGAAGGCTTGCCCCTCGGGCGCCATCGTCGGCGAACGCAAGCAAGCGCACTACATCCTGGTCGACAAATGCGTCGGCTGCGGTTCTTGCGTGACCGCTTGTCCTAAGCACTCCATTCACCTTGTGACCGAAGAGAGGGCCTGCGTATGAGCCTCGTCAACTCACTGTCCATAGACGGGAAAGAAGTTCAATTCACTGCCGGCGAGACCGTGCTCGCGGCGGCCTCGCGCGCGGGCATCGACATCCCGCACCTGTGCGCGATGGATTGGGCGTGCAAGCCCGAGGCGGCCTGCCGCATGTGCTTGGTCGAGCTGGAAGGTATGCCCAGGTTGCAGACCAGCTGCACGCTCGAAGCCAAGGACGGCCAGAAGGTGCGTTCGCGCTCGCCCCGAGTGCAGGCCGTCCGTCGCAACATCGTCGAGCTGCTCATCGCCAACCACCCGGGCGACTGCCTGACGTGCGCGCGCAACCAGAATTGCGAGCTGGCCCAGGTGGCCAGCGAGCTCGGCGTGCGCGAGCGGCGCTACCGCGGCCTGAAGAAAAATCACGCGCTCGATCTTTCTTCGCCAGCCTTGGTGCGCGATCCCAACAAGTGCATTCTGTGCGGGCGGTGCGTGGCCGTGTGCCACCAAGTGCAAGGGGTGGGGGCCATCGACTTCATCGACCGCGGCATCAAGACGCGCGTCGGTCCGGGCTTCCACGACGGCATCAACGTGTCGAACTGCATCTTCTGTGGGCAGTGCACGCGGGTGTGCCCGACCGCGGCCTTGATGGAAAAGAGCCAGGTCGATGCCGTGGTGGCGGCGCTGGCCGATCCCAACGCCATCGTGGTGGCCCAGATCGCGCCGGCGGTGCCAGCCACCCTGATGGAAAATGCCCAGGCCAGCTCGGTGCGCACCATGCTGCTGCGACTGGCGGCGGCGCTCAAGCGCGTCGGCTTTGGCGCCGTGTTCGACACGGGCTTTGCCGCGGACCTGACCATCATGGAGGAAGTCTCCGAGCTGATAAGGCGCGTGCAGACCGGTGGTCCACTGCCCATGTTCACCAGCTGCTCGCCGGGGTGGATCCAGTACGTCGAGAAGTACCGGCCCGACCTCATTCCGCACCTTTCGACATGCAAGTCGCCGCAGCAGATGGCGGCGGCGCTCATCAAGGACGTCTACCCCAAGCACCGCGATCTGGGCGGCAAGCGCCTGGTGTGCGTGTCGCTCATGCCGTGCACGGCGAAGAAGGTCGAAGCCAGCGAGCTTGGCGACGTCGACTTCGTGCTCACCACACGTGAGATCGACGAGCTCCTGGTCCGCTACGGCATCGACCTCAACAAGGTCACCGAGCTCGGCACGCTCGATGCGCCGTTTTCGTCGGCCAGTGGCGCCGGCCGTCTCTTCGGTGGCACGGGTGGCGTCATGGAAGCGGCCATCCGCACCGCGCACAAGATGCTCACGGGCAGCGAGCTCAAAGGCGGCTTCAAGGTCGAGGAGGCGCGCGGACTGGAAGGCATCAAGATCTTCTCGCTCGATGTGGGCGGCACCACGCTCAACTTCGGTATCGTCAACGGCCTCGGCCGCCTAAAGCCTATCCTCGATCCGCTGGCCAAGGGCGCCTCCAATCTGCACTTCGTCGAGGTCATGACCTGCCCCGGCGGGTGCATCGGCGGCGGCGGCCAACCCTACGATTCGGATCCGGACGATATTCGCGTGCGCCTCGAACGCCTCTACGACGCCGACCGGCGCTCGACGCTCAAGACCTCGCACGACAATGACGAAGTCCAGGAGCTCTATGCCGAGATGCTAGGCAAACCCTTGGGCGAGATCAGCCACCACCTGCTTCACCGCAGCTACATCGATCGCCGCGCAGAGGAGAGGTAGAGCACCCACCCATGAGCGTGATCCAGACCATCTTGCAGAATTGCCGTCGCTGCTACTCGTGCGTGCGCGAGTGTCCGGCCAAGGCGATCAAGATTGTCGACGGGCAGGCGTCGGTGGTGACCGAACGCTGCATCGCCTGCGGCAACTGCACGGTGGTCTGCTCGCAGAGCGCCAAGGCCTACGCCAGCGGTGTCGAGCGCGTGAGCGAGCTTCTGGCAGGTGGCGGTCCGGTGGTGGCCATGGTGGCGCCCTCTTTTCCAGCGGATGATTGCGGTCAGGATCCGGAACGTCTGGTGGGCGCCCTGCGCACGCTCGGGTTTTCCCACGTTGTCGAGGTTGCGTACGGCGCCGATCTGACCAATCGCGCCTACCGCGAGGATATCAAGGAGCACCCCACGGGTACGCGCCTGGCCACCGCGTGCCCGGCTGTGGTCGAATACGTGCGCAAATACGCGCCCGATCTGGTGAGCTGTCTGGTCCCCATCGTGTCGCCCATGATCGCGACGGCCAAAGCGGTGAAGGCGCTGCACGGCCAGGATCACGCCTGCGTCTTCATCGGGCCTTGCGTGTCGAAGAAGCTGGAAATGCGCGATCCGCAAGCGCAGGGCGTGGTGGATGCGGTGCTGACCTTCGACGAGCTTCGTCGGCTCTTCGTCGAGCGCCAGGTTCGCATCGATCGCGCAGCTCCGAGCGACTTCGACCCACCGCGAGCTGGAACTGGGCGTCTGTATCCCTTGATCGGCGGTTTGCTCAAGGGCGCCGGCCTCGAACGCAGCTCGCTCAACACCGAGGTCATGGCCATCTCCGGTGCGTCCGAAATCCTGGACGTGTTCGCGGATTTGAGCCCGGATGATCCGCAGCCGCTCTTCATCGAGCCGCTCATGTGCCGCGGCTGCTACAACGGGCCGGCCATGCGTGGGGACGATCGCCGTCCGCAACGCAAACGGCGCGTGGCTGCCTATGTGAAGGCGCGTATGGAGGAGCCGACGGCGGTCGCCACGGAGCCGCCCAGGCTCGACCTGCACCGGACATTCACCGTGGATGATCAGCGCCTCAAGGAGCCGACCGAGCAGGAAATTCGGGTCATCCTGGCGCGCACGAACAAGTTTACCGTCGAGGACGAGCTGAACTGTGGGGCGTGTGGTTACCAAACCTGCCGGGCCAAGGCCGTGGCGGTCTACCGTGGCTTCGCCGAGGAAGCCATGTGCCTGCCCTTCATGATCGAGCAGGCCGAGCGCGTGTGCCACGAGCTGAACGTGCCCTGGCCCAACCTCAAGGACATCCACCGGCATCTCATCAACACCGAGAAGCTGGCTTCCATGGGCCAGATGGCGGCCGGCGTGGCGCACGAGTTGAACAATCCCCTCGGCACCATCTTGCTCTACACCAGCCTGCTCGCGCGCAAGCTTAAGGATCGGCCCGAGCTCGATCACGACCTCAAGCTGCTCGTCGACGAGTCCAACCGCTGCAAGAAGATCATCGGCAACTTGCTGGACTTTGCCCGGCAGAACCGCGTGCAACTGGAACGCACCAACGTGGCCGAGCTGTTCCAGCGCGTGGTCGAGGATTCGCTGTTCACTTTGCGCGACACCGGACCTGGCCTGCGCATCACTTGTGAGGCGCCGCCCGACTTGTTCGTCGATCTGGACAAGGACCAAATCGGCCAGGTGCTCATCAACCTGGTCAAGAACGGCATCGAGGCCATGGAAGGCAAGCCGGGCACGGTGCGCCTAGTGGCTGTGGACGAGCCGGCAACTGGTCGCGTGCGCATGGCGGTCAGCGACGAAGGCCGCGGCATCGCGCTCGAGGCGCGCGACAAGGTTTTTCAACCCTTCTTCACCACCAAGAGCCTTGGACGCGGAACCGGACTTGGCCTGCCCATCGCCTACGGCATCGTCAAGATGCATGGCGGGAGGATCTGGTTCGATTCGGATCCGGGGCGCGGCACCACGTTCACTATGGAATTGCCCAAAACCCAGTCGCTGCGAAGGAGTCACCTGTATGGCGAAAAGCCCCAAGATACTGTTTGTCGATGACGACCGAGATTTTCTGGCCGCGCAGGTCGCGTTCTTCGGCGGGCGCGGCTACGAGGTCGTCACTCTCGATCGCGTGGAAGGCGCCCTGGAGCGCATCAGCCAGGAGTGCCCCGACATCATCGTGCTCGACCTCATGATGGAGCACTACGATTCGGGCTTCCTGCTCGGGCGGCGCATCCGGCAGGATCCCGCCATGATCGACGTTCCTATCCTCATGCTGTCGGGCGTGGCGGCAGCGACTGGACACAAGTTCGGTGCCGAGGCAGCCGCGCTCAAGGACTGGATCAAGCTGGACGCCTTTCTCGACAAGCCGGTAACTGGCCGACAGCTGCTCAAGGTCGTCGAGGAAAGGCTCGGCGCGCGAAGCGCCGCCGCCGCAGCGGGCTAGCCGTGACCAGCATCCTGGTCATCGACGACGAATACGGTGTGCGTTCGGGGATCCGCCAGATCCTCGAATTGGAAGGCTACGCCGTGGAAGTCGCGGAGACCGGGCGCGAGGCCCTAGAGCTTCTCGACAAGCGACCGTTCGATATCGCGCTCATCGACTACCAGCTGCCCGATCTCGACGGGCTGACCCTGCTGGCCTCCATGCGCAGCCGCAAGCTCGGCACCATGACGTGCATGATCACGGCCTACGCCAACATCGACACCGCCATCGCGGCTACCCGACAGGGGATTGATTTCTTCCTGCCCAAGCCGTTTTCGCCCGACGATCTCCTAGGCGTCATCGAGACCCTGTCGCGCCACAAGCGGCTCAAGGAAGAAGCCGAAGAGCTGCGTAGGGAGAACGAGGCCAACCTGCTCGCTCTGGCCACCGAGAAGAGCCAAACCAGCTCGCTGGTGGCGTCGCTGCGCGATGCGGTCCTGGTCATCAATCGCGAACGCGAGGTGGTACTGTCGAACCACGCTATGTCCGCCTTGCTCGGGCGCGAACCCAAGGATTTGCTGCGCGCGCCCGTCGACGAGGTTCTGAGCGCTGCGCCTCTTTCCGGACTGGCCGATTTGCTTTCCGCGCACGGCGATGAAGAGCGAAAGCTCGCCGAGCTGACCGTCGGCGAACGCATCTTTTTCGCCAGCGTGGTTGCCTTTCACGGCGAGCAAGGAACAGCGCTGGGGCGCATCTTGACCCTGGCCGACGTGACCGACATGCGCCGCATGGCCATGGAAAAGCCGCGCTTCATCCGCACCATGGTGCACGAATTCCGCTCTCCTCTCGGTGCCATTCGCAGCCTCATCGAGGTTGCCACCGAGAAGAGCCTGGGAGCGGACCTCGCGCCGTACCTACCCTTCCTCGAACGCGCGGACAAGCGCATCGACAAAATGGTCGAGCTCATCGGCGAATTGCTCTCGCTTTCGCGCATCGACTTGGAGCGGACCGCGAACGCCTCGGATCCCCCTGCGGAGATTTCAGCGGCCGTGGTCGCCACCATGGACTTGTACCGGGAAAAGCTCGCAGCGCGGAAGATCGCGGCCAGTGTGGACATCGCACCGGACCTGCCGCGCGTGCGCATCGGCGACGATGATCTCAAGACCGTTCTTTCCAACCTGGTGGGCAATGCCATCAAATACGGTCGGGACGATGGTTCTTTGCGCCTGCGCGCCGAACTTCGTGCGGGCAAGCTCGTGATCGAGGTGGCCGATTCCGGGATTGGCATTCGCGCCGAGAACCTGCCTCAGCTATTTCAAGAGTTCTTCCGCGAAAAGCGCTCCGAGACGCGTGACATTGACGGCAACGGACTTGGGCTGGCCATCGTCAAGCGCCTGGTCGAGCGCGCCTGCGGCCAGATCGAGGTCGAAAGCACGCTTGGCGTGGGGTCGCTCTTTCGCGTGATCCTTTGCCCAGCCTAAACTCCGACGCCTTTGATGGCGATACAGCACATGCAATCTTGCGACGGCGCCGTCGTTGCGATAGACGCTGCTCGCTCCCATCATCGTTCGTGCAACCATGACGCAAATGACTCCCGAAACCACTGGGCCCGATCTGGCCGCGCTTCGTGACTTGCTGGCCAGCTGGCCAGATCTCAAACCACGCAACCTCATCGCTGTCCTGCAACGCACGCAGGAAGTCTACGGCTACCTGCCCATGGAGGCGCTGGACGCCATCGCCGACAGCATGCACATCGCCGAGGCGCGCGTGTACGGCGTGGCCACTTTCTATTCGCAATTTCGTCTGAAACCGCAGGGCGAGCACGTCATCCAGGTGTGCAACGGCACCGCCTGCAACGTCAAGGGATCGGAAGACCTGCTTGGCGAGCTTATGGCGGTGCTCGGTATTCATCCCGGCGACACCACCCCCGACGGCAAGGTGACGCTCGAGAAGGTGAACTGCGTGGGCGCCTGCGGCGTAGCGCCGGCCATCGTCGTCGATGGCGAAGTGCACGGCCGCGTGACCGCCAAGGCGGTGGGGAAACTGGCGCGCAGACTGCTGACGTCACCCAAGCCAGTGGCGCTCTTGCGCAAATCCGCCGCTGCCGACAAGCTGCGTGGCCGCACCTTCCTCGAACGCTGCTGCGACAAGTGCCAGACGCGCCCGGGAACGCCGTGTCCGAATTTCTTGCTCTGCCGCATCGAAGGCCTCTCGTGCCACGACGACGAACAGTGCGGGAAATTCCGCGAGGAATTGCGCCAGCTGGCCGAACACAATGCGCCCCAGTACATGGCTACGGCCTTTCTGTGCAAGGGCCTGACCTGCGATGCAAGCGACGAACCCGGCGTGTACAAGACGTTCCTTTCGGAGCTGAAGAAACGCGGACTTACTGGCAAGGTCAATTTTATCGAGACCGGCTGCCAGGGGCTGTGCGAGGTCGGACCCATCGTGCAGCTCAAACCGCTGGAGGCTTTCTACTGCCGCGTGAAGCCCGCCGATGTGGCGGAGATCGTCGAGAAGCATGTCGTCGGCGGGCAGATCGTGGAGCGCTTGCTCTACGCCCCCGGCCACGTGACGGAGGCGTCGATCCCGTTCTACAGCAAGCAAGTGCGTCGCGTGCTTTCCAACACCGGCAAGATCGATCCCGAGAACATCGACGAGTACCTCGCGCGCGACGGGTACAGGGCGCTCTACAAGGCGCTCAAGGAAATGACTCCCGAGCAGGTGATCGCCGATGTGATCGCGGCCGGCCTGCGCGGCCGCGGCGGCGGCGGCTTTCCCACGGGCAAGAAATGGGAGATCGCGCGCGCCCAAGCCGACGGCACCCGCTACATCGTGTGCAACGCCGATGAGGGCGATCCCGGCGCATTCATGGATCGCAGCCTTCTCGAAGGCGATCCGCATCGCGTGCTCGAAGGCATTCTCATCGCGGCCTACGCCATCGGCGCCGAGCACGCCTTCATCTATTGCCGGGCCGAATATCCGCTGGCCATCCGCCGCCTGGAAATCGCCATGGCCCAGGCACGCCTGTATGGTTTGATTGGTCCCAACATCCTAGGCACGGGCAAGAGCCTGCATGTGGAAATCGTGCAGGGCGCGGGTGCCTTCGTGTGCGGGGAAGAGACCGCGATGCTTTCCAGCATCGAAGGCAAGCGCGGCATGGCCCGCAACAAGCCGCCCTACCCAGCCCAGCACGGCTTCTCCGGACACCCGACGTGCGTGAACAACGTCGAGACCTTCGCCAACGTACCGCTCATTCTCTCCAAGGGCATCGAATGGTTCCGCAGCGTGGGGACCGAGAAGAACGCGGGTACCAAGATCTTCTCGCTGTCGGGCAAGATCAGGAACACGGGATTGGTCGAGGTTCCCATGGGCATCACCCTGCGCGAGCTGCTGCAAGACATCGGCGGCGGCGCCCCCGAAGGCTCGACCATCAAGGGCGCGCAGACCGGCGGCCCGTCGGGCGGCTGCATCCCGGCCGACCGTATGGATGCCACCGTTGACTACGAAAGCCTGAAACGTCTTGGCGGCATGATGGGCTCTGGCGGCTTGGTGGTCACCGACTCGGGCACCTGTATGGTCAACTTCGCCAAATTCTTCCTGGGATTCACACAGCACGAGTCGTGCGGCAAGTGCATCCCGTGCCGTGAAGGCACCAAGCGCATGCTCGAGATCTTGGAACGGATCACCGACGGCAAGGGCAAGATGGAGGACATAACCGAGCTGCGCCACTTGGCTATTGTCATTTCGCGCACCTCGGCCTGCGGCCTGGGGGCGTCGGCGCCTAGCCCCGTGGTGTCGACGCTGCGCTACTTCGAGCACGAGTACGTCTCGCACATCAGGGACACCCGCTGCTTGGCCGGCGTGTGCCGCTCGCTGCTCACCTACCACATCTTGGCCAATTGCCGCGGCTGCGGCTTGTGCGCGCGCGGCTGCCCCGTCGAGTGCATCAGCGGCGACAAAGGCGAAATCTACGTCATCGACAATGCCCGCTGTATCAAGTGCGGCGAGTGCAACCGGGTTTGTCCCTTCGGCGCCGTGGCGCGCACCTAGCGGAACGGAGTCTTGGCTATGACCGACGTCAATCCAACCGTCAATCTGACCGTCAATCTGACCATCAATGGCCTTGCGGTCCGCGTTCCCGCTGGCTCGACCCTGCTCGAAGCCGCGCAAGCGCTCAGCATTCGCATTCCCACCCTGTGCTACGACAAGCAGCTTACGGTGTCGGGGGCCTGTCGTATGTGTGTGGTGGAAGTGGCCAATCCCAAGGGCTCCACGCGTCTTGAGCCGGCCTGTTCGTATCCGGCGCAAGAGGGCATGGCGGTGCGCACCAACACGCGGGAGCTGCGCGATGCCCGGCGCACTATCATCGAGCTGATCCTGGCCAACCATCCGCGGGCTTGCCAGACCTGCATCCGCAACGAGCGCTGCAACTTGCAGTCTCTTTGTCGCGAATACTCGCTCGACAAGATCCGCTACGAGGGCGAAAAGCGCCACCACGCCATCGACACCTCCTCGGTGGCCATCACGCGCCACCCCGACTACTGCATCCTGTGCGGCAAGTGCGTGAAGGTTTGCAAGGAAGTGCAGGGCGTGTACGCGCTCGATTTCGTGAATCGCGGCTTTGCAACCACGGTGTTGCCGCCCTTCGATCGCGACCTGGCCGAAACGGTCTGTGTGCTGTGCGGGCAGTGTCTGCTCAAGTGCCCGGTCGCCGCCATCCGTGACAAGAGCTACATCAGAACGGTTGCCGATGCGCTCGAAGATCCGGAGAAGATCGTTACCGTGCAGATCGCGCCGTCGGTGCGGGCGACCGTGGGCGAGCTGTATGGTTTGCCGCCTGGCGTTTCGCTGACCCGCAAGCTGCCGACCGCGCTTCGCCGCATCGGCTTCAACTACATCTTCGACACCGACTTCGGCGCCGACATGGCGGTGATGGAAGAAGGGCACGAGCTCGTCGGCCGCTTGCAAAGCGGCGGGCCATTTCCGCTCATCACCAGCTGCTCGCCCGGCTGGGTGAAGTACATGGAGCACTTCTTCCCCGAGTTCATTCCCAATATGTCTTCGGTCAAATCGCCGCAGCAGATCATCGGCGTGCTGACCAAGACGTTTTTCGTCGAGCGTACTGGCATCGACCGGAAGAAGCTGTTCAATGTCTCGATCATGCCGTGCTCTGCGAAGAAGTTCGAGATTCAGCGGCCCGAGCACCGCCTCGACGACGGGACGCCCGAGGTGGACGCGGTTCTGACCACGCGCGAGTTCGGCGATTTGCTCAAGATGCACGACATCGACGTGCCGTCGCTGCCGGATTCGGCCTTCGACCCGATTCTGGGCGACGCGACCGGCGCAGGCCTGATGTTTGGCGTGACCGGCGGCATGATGGAGGCCTCGTTACGCACGGTGGCTGCGGTCATGGATCCGCATACCGAGCCGCGCATGGAGTATTCGGTGCTGCGTGGAACTGGCGGCATCAAACGCGGCTCCGTGCTCATCGGCGATCGCGAAATCAAGCTGTGTGCTGTGCACGGCCTGTCCAACGCGCGCAAGATTCTCGAAGACATTCGCGCGGGCCGCGAGGAAGTCCATTTCCTGGAAGTCATGGCCTGTCCCGGTGGCTGTATCGGCGGCGGCGGGCAGCCCTTGCCCACCGACGAGGAAACCCGGCGCCGGCGCATCGAAGCCATGTACGCCGAGGATCGCGGCATGCCCATCCGGCAATCGCACAAGAACCCGGCCATTCGCACCGTGTACGACGAGTTCCTGGGCCAGCCCTGCGGCGAGAAGGCCCACCACCTTCTGCACACCTACTACGCCGCCCGCTCGCCGCGCGGGTTTTAGATCAGAGAGAGAACGTAGATGGCGCGTGGCCTGGCCGGTGTTTGGCCCCGCGCATTGGCTTAAAAGAAGGCATCGCGCTACCCTATCCGTATGTGGTCGTTTGCGGGGGCGGTGCTGATGGCACTCATTGTGCTGAGGTCTCAAGACTCCGCGGCGGGTGAGCCCGAGATATCCTCGCCACCTTGCTTGACCCGAGCCCGCGCGCATTTGCCCGGCGAAACCATGGCAACCTTCGTGAAAGGTGGCGTTGTGGGGAGCAAGCGCTTGCTGTTTCGGCGCGGCGATGTGGTGCTGGTCATCGATTTTCTGGTGCTCGAGGAGACAACGCAGGCTTTTCTCAAAGAACAGGGCGCGCAAAGATTTCCCGAGGAAACGCGTCTGCTGCTGCGTTTTTCCCTGGCGCTCAAGAATCGCGACGAGGTCGATGCCGATGCGCTGGTGCGGAGTCTGCTCGAACAAGAGCGACTCGACTTTCGCATGGCCGATGTCCTAGATCGCGGGGCGTTCCTAATTCGAGACGCGCGAGCCGCCTCGAAGAAAGCCATGGCCACGGCGCGGGCAGCGCCCGACCGGATCCTGCGTCTCGACTATAGCTATGAATGCGGCGACTCGTGCGGAACTGGCGGCCGGGTCTTTTTCACGGACGCGTGCCAACAGCTGGTCGCGATCACGGACTGGGTCCGTTGACCCCGCGGGTGCCCGGGTGGACCAGGGGACGTTCGCCCCGCGAAGGCCGGAATGCCTTGCTCCTAGTGTCGGTGGCCGATGTGGGTGGTGTCGGTGTTTCTGGCACCGCGCCCTCGACGGCCATGGCCAGACCTTCCGTGGCTATCGCCGGTCCCATTGCGCCTTCACCTTGGCCGCAGCTGGTTGGCTGTCGAGTCGCCCGCGCGGCAGCAAGGCCGAACTTCACTCTGACACGGCAGGTAGGCATCGTTCAGGGTAAGGAAAGATCGGTTTCTGACGAAGGAACGCCTCGTAACGGATGAGTCATGCACCTCGTTAAAGTACAAGAAATCGTCCCGGGACAAACCGTAGCCACCGACGTAGCCAACATCCACGGACAGGTCATCCTTCCAGCCTGGACGGTCATGGAACCTCGTCACCGCAGTCTGCTCAAAGCATGGGGCATTGTGGAGATTTCCATCGTCGATGATGCCGCAAGCCCACCGAGCGCAGGACCTTTCAATCCCCCGCCCCCGCAGGCAGACGCCGCCCCCGTCCCCTTCGCGACCAAGGAAAGCCTTCATCCTGCACTGGTCGAGCTCGCGGCCGTCGCGGCTCGACTGGGGCGCAAGAGCGTGTCCGCCTCTACAGGCGAGACCAGCCCACCTCCTGGGGCAGCCGCCACATCAGAACGCAAGAGCTATCGCCCCCCCTGGCCGCCCGTCAGTGCAGAGACGGTCGCCGGCCACGCCAAGACCCTGGCCTCGCTTCCCACGATCTTTTTCCAAATCGAACGAGCCATCAATCACCCAAGTAGCTCCAGCACCGATATTGCGAAGGCATTGCACACCGACCAGGGCCTAAGCGCGCGACTTCTTCGCATTGCCAACAGCGCCTTCTACGGTTTTCCGCAACGGGTGGAGAGCGTCGATCAAGCCATTCGCATCATCGGCACGCGCCAGTTGCACGATCTGGTGTTGGCCACGGTCGTGCTCACGCAATTCCGTGGCGTGGACGCCAAGTTGGTCACCATGAAGTCGTTCTGGCAACATAGCTTCGCGTGTGGCATCGCGGCCCGCTCGTTGGCCACGCTTCGTCGCGAAAGTAACGTCGAGCACTTCTTCGTCGCAGGGCTGCTTCACGACATCGGAAGTCTCGTTCTCTACCAAGAATTTCCACAGCGCGCGGCGGTCGCTCTGGAAATGCACCGACGCGACAAAACCGCTCTCGACGAAGTCGAGCGCTCCGTCATCGGCTGCGACCACGGACAGGTTGGTGCAGCCCTCATGACGTTGTGGAAGCTGCCAGAGTCCTATCGCGAGATAGCGGCCAACCACCACAATCCCGCGGGCTGCCGATCGCCCTCGGTGGGCACCGCGGTCGTTCACACCTCGGACCTGCTCGTCGCTGCGCTGGCATTGGGTGGCACCGGAGAAGCCGGCTTGCCGCGTTTTTGCGCTGAGGCCTGGGACGTCCTAGCGCTGCCGCCGTCGGACCTGGGTCGTGTGGCCGAGGATGTGCTCGGCCTCCTCGAGGAGACGTTGCGCCTGTTCACCGATGAGTGATCCAAGCATGGACGACACCAAAGACCTCGACGATGTCGGGCTGCTCGAGACAAGGCACCTTCAGTCCCTGGAGGCCATTCTCTCACTCGGCCGCGCACTTGCAACCATCCCGCAGGATGCTCCGATTGGAGCGATCCTCAAGACGGTCGACCTTTACCTCAAACAGGCGTTGAGCTTCCAGGCCATTGCCTTCTTCTTGGTCAATCCCGACGACTTCACCCATGAGCTCGCCTTCACCGAGCCTCCCGAAGAGAAAGCGGCCTTGTCGCGGGAGACCGACCAAGCCATCGAGACTGGTATCTTCGGCTGGGCTCTCAAGCGCAATCAAGCATTGGTCCAGATGGCCGAGGACTCGCGACAATTCGTGCTGCATCCTCTGACCACCCCTCGCTCCACCATCGGCATGCTGGCCGCCTTCGCGCCCCCGGACTTCAATGCCTCGTCGTCCGCGCTGGTCTTTCTTTCTGTCATCATGTCCAAAGTCGCGCTGAGCATCGAGAATGGCCTTCTCCGCGCCGAGCTTCGCGCACACAACCAGCAACTCAGGCAGGCGGTTGTTCGGTTACGTGACAGCGAAAGTCGGCTGACGACCGTTCTCGAAAAGATGCCAGTGGGTGTAGCCATCCTCGACCCAGGGGGCCGCATTCTCGAGCTGAACGAAGCGCTCAGAACGATGATCGGCACAGCGAGCAAGGAGGAGCTCATCTCCCGCAAGTGCGCCGACGCTATCTGTAACTCGGGATTGGATTGCATTCGAGGCAACCAGTCCGAACGCGAACAGAAGATTGTCCGCAAGGACGGGAAATACTTCTCCGTGCTGCACTCGGCCCACCCCATCGAGGTCGGAGGAGTTGAGCACTCACTCTGCATCTTCTTCGACATTACGCGCCGAAAAGCGCTGGAAAACGACCTCAACCGCGCACGCAAGCTGGAATCGGTTGGGCAGCTGGCCGCCGGGATTGCCCATGAGATCAACACACCCGCCCAGTTCGTTGGCGACAACGTTCAGTTCCTATCCACCGCTTTCGCCGACATGCTCGCGCTTACGACAACCTACCGGGAGGCGATGGCCAAGGTGGTGGCCGACCCGGTGTACGCGCACCTCGCAGAGGAGGTGCAGGCGGCCGAGGAAGGCGCCGATCTTGCATATATCGAGCAGAATGCTCCCGCCGCTTGCGACCGGGCTCACGACGGCATCGCGCGCATCGCTGCCATCGTAGGCGCCATGAAGGAATTCGCACACCCCGACCAGCGCGAAAAGACGCCTGCGGATCTCAACCGCGCCCTCGGAACCACCCTCGTCATCGCTCGCAACGAGTACAAATACGTCGCCGATGTTGAAACTGACCTGGGCGACATTCCAGCCGTGCTCTGCCACGTGGGTGACCTGAACCAGGTGTTCTTGAACTTGCTCGTGAACGCGGCCCATGCGATTTCCGACGTGGTCAAGGGGGGCGGAGCCAAGGGGAAAATTCGCGTGCGTACCCGGCAGATGGGCAACCGCGTGTGCATCGAGATCTCCGACACGGGCTGCGGAATTCCGGAAGCGCTCGGAGAGCGTATCTACGACCCGTTCTTTACGACCAAGGAGGTCGGGCGAGGCAGCGGTCAGGGACTCGCGATTGCGCGGTCGATCATCGTGGACAAACACGGCGGCTCGCTCAGCTACGACAGCGAGGTAGGCCGAGGAACGACCTTCAAGATCCTGCTGCCCATTGGCGGCACCGTGGGCACTGACCGGATCCCAGAGCGCTGACAAAAGCAGCCCCATATCCGCTACTGGGTACCCAAAGAATGACCCAACTTGGGTCATGTTTTGAGCGGCATACCGGTGCACCCTAAGAGGGTGATGACAATGTCCACTTACACAAACAGGGCAATTGGCAGGAAGGCTTTGGCTGGCGCCGTGGTGTTGCAGAACCATCGCGCCTTTGGTCCTTGTGCTGTCGGGAGTTTGGCTGCTGATGGGATCACGTTCCTTGGCAATCCTGTTACGGGTCTGACGCCAGGTGAGGTGACGGTGGTCCTGTCGGTTCCGAAGGCGGTCTGATGAAGCTCCAAGGCTTTTTCCGGAACACCGATGTCGCCTCGGAAGGATCATCACGCTGGCACGTTGTCTTTCGGCACACCAGCCCGGATGTTGAGGACAGGATCCAGGAGCTTATTGTCGAGCAACTTGAACGAGCCCGTGTGCCGTTGATTGTCGCTCTCGACTGCGGTCGGCTCAGTCGGACTCATCTTCGCCGCGACCTTTGTCGGCTTGGACGCGATATTGTCTTTTTCTACAATGCCCTTGAAGCGCTCTGGTTCATGGACGATTCGCCGGACAGCTTCAGTACCATTCTCGTCGATTCTTCGTTCCTGCGAGTCAATGGTCCCGAGGTACTATCGTTCCTGCGCGACAGGTGGCGAGGCAAGCGATGTCTGTTGGCGTGCAACCGGGCAGGGGTCAGCGACGACGAAATCCAGGCATTGCAAGCGTCCGTGCACGGAATCTTGGACATGCCGTGCACGCGCACAAGTCTCGAAACGTCGCTCGGCATACTTCCCGCCGGTCCGTCCGCTGCCTTACGCCGAATTCTTTTCGTCGACGATGAACCGGCGGTGTTGCAAGCCCTTCAGCATCGAATGCGCAAATACTTGGTCGGATGCGAGGCGATCTGGGCGACGAGCGGTCAGGTGGCGCTGGCAGAATTTCGGGCACACCCCTTCGATGTTGTCGTCTCCGACCTGCGCATGCCCGGCATGGATGGCGTGACGCTCCTTCGCAAGATCAAGGAATCTGCACCAGCGGCGCGCAGGATTGTTCTCTCTGGCTACGAGCTGCCGGATTCGGCTGGGGTCGCGGACTGCATCTTACACAAGCCTTGTCCGATGGAAATCCTGCGCGACGCAGTTTGGGGTGCGTCGTGATGGCAGCCTGGGCAGCGCTAGCGCAAGCGGGTTCCAGAGCGCCCGCGGCTCTTGTCCAGGACTTCGGTTTGCGAGTGTACGTCGAGCTTCGAAAAGATCGCCTTCAGGTGATTTCTTGCCGTATGCCGGCTGATGAACAGGGCTGCGGCTATCTGCGAGACGCGCAAGCCGTCGACCACGAGATCGAAGACGTCGCGCTCGCGGGTCGAGAGGGTGGCGAGCAATTCGGGATCGAAACCGACGGCGCTCGCAGGAACTGCTTTCTGTTGGCTCAGTGAGGTATCGGTCGATGTGGACTTCTCAGTCGGTGAAAAGTCGAGACCTTCCAGGCGCGCAAAATCCAGGAAGTGGGCATTCATTCTGGCGTGGATGGCCGTGCGAAGTGCCTCGTCGATGGCCGCGCGGAACGCTGCGGCACGGCATGGCTTTTGGAGAAAGCGGCATACCTTGCCCTCGTTGATGGAACGAACAGCCACCTCGACGGTGGCGTGCCCGGTGAGAATCACCCGGCCTGTCCTGGGAAATTCGCGTGCAACGATGGACAGAAATTCGCTGCCACGCATCCCCGGCATGCACTCGTCGGATACCACCACGTCGACTTTGCGTCGGCGCAGGATGCTTAGTGCTTCGTCGCTCGAATGGGCCTGCAACACCACAAGGTCAGAACCGTGCAAGAGGACGCATAGTCCCTGCGTCACTTGTCTTTCGTCGTCGACGAGCAGAACTGTCGTGCCGGATGGCCATGTCCGCACCGCGTCGCCTGAAGCCCGGGCCATGCTCGGTACTCGGCGGAAAAGGCGAAGGGATGAAGTTTGCCGAAACAGGAAACCGAGTCATTCAAGGCAGCGTGCAAGACTGCCGAGGAGAACATCATGAAGCGCATTCTGGTTGTGGACGACGATCCTTCGGTTCTGCTTGGGATTTGCCATAGTCTGCATGGTCGGAGAAACGAGTGGGAGCCGATTCTGGCGCTTGATACGGAAGAGGCCTGTATGCGACTCGACGCCGCTCCCGATATTGACGTCTTGGTCTGCGACCTGACCATGCCGGGCGAGGGCGGCGTGAAAGTGCTACGCCATGCTATGGCGAAAGACCCGCACATTGCTCGCATTGTGCTGAGCGGGCACGGACGAACCGAGGCTGCCACAGACGCGCGCAAATTGTGCGATCGCTTCTTGGAGAAGCCATGCTCAGCACAGTTACTGCAAGACACTATCCTATGGGCTATCGATCGCACGTGGGGATGAAGTGGCTGGCTCGACAGGAGGGGTAAAAATGGCACCAAAGAGCCCGGTCGACTTGCTGACGAGAAGCATTAGGAAAGACCCAATGGAGCCACGACGCAGCCCCAGGTGGGAAGAGGCGCGAAGAGAATTCGTCCGACAGCACCCACAATGTGAGGTTTGTGCGTGTACGGCTTTGGGTGAGTTGAACGTCCACCACATCATTCCTTTTGACGTGGCGGTGAGCTGCGGTCGCCCGGATCTGGAGCTCGACCCAAGGAACATGATCACTCTTTGCGAGGGCACCCAGGACCATCACCTCGTCGTCGGCCATCTCGACGACAGGCAGTCGTACAACCGACACGTTCGCAACGATGCCAGAAGGTTCGACTCCACAGGTCAGCCAAGCCAAAAGATCAGAAAGCTGGCCTGGTGGATCGAGGCGCATGAAGATCGGCCAAAGCACCTGCGCGACGGGAACGCAGCCGACAAGGCGGCGGCGAAGTCGCTCCTCGACAGAATGTTTCCGCGGACGACATGTGGATAATATAGGGGTGTGACGACACCGGCGGCGCGCAGGATTGTTCTGTCTGGCTACGAGCTGCCGGATTCGGCTGGGGTCACGGACTGCATCTTGCACAAGCCTTGTCCGATGGAAATCCTGCGCGACGCAGTTTGGGGTGGGCCGTGATGGCAGCCTGGGCAGTGCTAGCGCGAGCGGGTTCCAGATCGGGGCTCTGGGGGAGAAATTCCCTTGGGCTACCCGAGCTCAAGTCACACTACCCCTTGCGCCGCCTATTTTGCTAAGAATCTCTGCTAATCGTTCTTCATTGGAGATGGGGGGCATGGTGGACTCGCTGCCATGACTCTCGTCTGAATACCGGTAGATCTGAAGGCGCTATAGGATGGCTTTGGGGATCACCACCTCGGTTCCCGTCCGCCTCAACACGGACGGAAAAACCACCACCCGGTTTCGCCCGCCGGCCTTGGCCTGGTACATGGCCCGGTCGGCGCGATCGATGAGCATCTCTTCTGTGTCGTTGACCTCGAGGCAAGCGATGCCTAGCGATATGCGGACGAAGATACGCTGCCCTTTCTCATCGTACAGCACCATGTTTTCTACGGCTTTGCGTAGCTTTTCGGCAGTAGTGGAAGCACCGTCTTCATTGGCACCCGACAACACGACCACGAATTCTTCCCCGCCCCAACGTCCGACGATATCGGTTTTGCGGAAATGGGTGGCCAGCAACTGGCCAAGGGCGGTCAGCACCTGATCGCCCATGGCGTGACCATACTCGTCGTTGATGGTTTTGAAATGGTCCACGTCAAGCAAAAGCAGAGACATGGGATAGCCGTGCCGTTCGGAGCGCGACTGTTCCAGGTCCAAGGCGGCCAGCAGCGCGCGACGATTCATGAGCCCGGTCAGGGGATCGATCATCGCTGCGTACTGGGCTTCTTCCACGAGCATCGCCATGCGCAAGGGACCACCCAGTTCGCGGGCGATGACGTCGAGAATGCGGGCGTCCTGTGCATCGCCGGGCCCTTTGGGACTGACGGCAAGTCGGGCAATGGTTTCGTGGCCGAACTCGATAGGGCGAATCAGGGGTGCCGCACTGGCAGCGCCCGTTGCAGCATCTTCGTCCTCGATATGAAGAACCAGGGTTCGTGCGCCAAGCGCGAGCGCATCTCGTACTTCTTGCTCGCACTGCTTGCGGTCGGCCGGGTGGGCGTGCAAGCCGAAGCGAGCGGGGCGATTCACGGAGAGGGCCAGCCAGCGGTAGGACATCACCTGGGAAACGAATTGTGTCAGCAGGTCGAAAAGGCGATCGAAGGCCCCGCAGGTCGACAGCGCGCGAACCTCGGCGGCAATGACGGACTCGAAAAGTGCTGCGTCCAGGTAGGCGGCGATGCGGTCGCGAATAGCAGATTCGGCATCCTGCAGTTGGGTGAAAAAGCCATCGTCTTCCGTGGTTGCGGGCAAGATCGAGCGACCGATGGCGCGCACCAGATCGCCCATGCGTCCTTTAACGACATAGGCCGCGGCGCCCGCGCGTTCCGACCAGAAGCGGTTTCGTGGCGTATCCGGGCCACGCAAAATCACCGGCACGCGCTCGGTGGCTGCTTCCGCCCGCAGAAGGCGTGTCAGCTGAACGCCAGAAATGCCTGCCATCCAAAGGTCGGCAATAACGACCGACGGGGGAGTGCCCAGCGCCGCATTGGCCCCTTCCACCGGACCCGCGAATCCGGCGACCCTGTAGCCCTGCATGCGAAGCCTCTCGATAAGGATGTCGCGCGTTTGATCTTCAGGATCGATGATGATGAGCGAGTGCCCAGTGCTCACCCAGGGGGAATCGACACATTGACACCTTCAATTGAGCTGCCGCTCGTTGAGCGTGATGGCCATCGAGGCGCCGCTATGAGTCGGTCTTGTCCGGCATCGGCGTTGCAGGGCATCTCCATCTCTCAGACGGAGGCGCCCACGCTTGCATCCTCATCAAGCAAACGGCGGACGGCTGTATCCACTTCTTCGATCTTCTTTGCATCGAAGCCGAGACTGGCCAGATGCTCTCGATCCAAACCTGGTGAGAGCTCGCCCGTAGCATGCCGCAGGACCAGATGATGTGATAGATGGATGATGTCCACCAACTCAAGGGAACTGTGCGGTACCGACCGGGGAATCTGGTGGTGGGCGATTGCTTCGATGATCGTGTGGGGCAGGCCCCAGAGTCCGAGCAGGTATGCACCCAGCAAGGGCCAATAGGGCTCATCGAGTCCACGCAGGGCTTCGCAGTCGAATGGTAAGAGCCGGCCCACGGCGTGCAGAAGACCGGCAAGAAATGCCTCTTCGCCTTTCCGCTTGTCCTCGCCTGCTAGGAAGCTGGCAACCCGGCCGGTACGGAGCGAAAGCCGGGCAAGCTCATCCATCTCGGCCGTGGTCAGCCCCGACGGCAACTTCTTGGAAAATGCCTCCAGGGCCAGGGTCAGGTTCTTGATGGTCACCATGCCGAGATAGGTCACTGCCTCCGTGATCGTCCCGATTCTCCGCGGCAGACCAAAGAACGCGGAATTCACAAGCTGCAGTATCTTGGCTGACAAGGCCACATCACGTTCGATAATCTTGGCGACCTCTACCAACGACGAATCGGGCCTGGCCAGAATCTGGGTAATCTCCAGATAGCTTTGCGGGGCCGATGGCAGCATCTCCACAGCACCCAACGCAGCCTTGAGATCCTCGCGTGCGAGAAGGTTCATCAAGTTACACGAGCGCTCGACCGTCTTCTGCAAAAATACCGGATCGCAGGGTTTGGCCAGAAAGACGTGAGCCACGAATACCGACTTCATGATCGCTTCCAATTCAGTCTGACCTGACAGAATCATCCGCACCGC